>VFQP010004731.1_pt1 | contig 12414 bp, 7 predicted proteins | sample 3512351 | NCBI WGS metagenome assembly VFQP01 (sample SAMN10412372, study PRJNA504923) | tailings metagenome | isolation source: Relicate 1 Philex TSF1 revegetated site | place: Philippines: Tuba, Benguet | collected 2017-08-29 | reverse complement strand
TTGTTGTCTATTAAGTTGAGAATCTCACTAAAGCCATCAACTTTTAATTCAGCTTTTTTACGATAAGACTGGATTTCGGAAGGCGAAAGCGTAATTGTGCTAGGCAAAGCAGGCTCTGCTGTAGCTACTATATCAGCTTTTTCAATGATTTTCTTTTTGAGTATCTTGAGGTTATCAGCTAGTTCGTTGGGCGAAGCCAAAAACTTATGATTACCATTGACATACAAAATCAGTAGTAAATCCTTTTTATTTTCGGTTTGGCTATCATTGGTTTTGATTGTTTTGAAGTTGACGATGTCATTTGATTCGTAGGTAATATTGCAGCGTACTACATCAATAGCCTGCTTGTATACCAGAAGGTCGTATTTGCTGGTTAATTTGGGACTATTTTTGAAATCATTGATAGCATTAGCTCTTTCTTCGGGTTCTTGGGCGAGTTCTTCGCCGAGAAGAATATTTCCTTTTCGGTTGATAATCAGTAGTATATTACTTATTTTTTGAGTAAGAATATCAGATTCTTTCTCTTGGGTAAACTCAACTTCGCCATTATTGAAGTTGATAATATTACCTTTCAGTACCTGATTGTCTTTGGTATAGATATGGTCTTGGGCAAAAGTACTTGAGATACTCACCCCCCAACAACTTGTGAGCAACAATAGGATAATAATTAATGGATGCGTTTTCATATTTTGTAACTGGTATTGTACGAAATAGCCGTTAAGTATTTGACTAGTATAGTGTTGAAAAACTAATCACTTTTACATTACTTTCGAGGTATTAGCGTTTTGTTTTACATTTTTTAATTTTGTTCTGGATACTGCTGTCGTCGATAAGGGCTTGTGCCACCAAGTACCAATCCAGAGCAGTTTGGTATTCGTCAAAGCCAAGGAATTTATCGCCTCTTTGTTTGGCCATATTGGCTATTTTGATGAATTTAGGGTTAAGGTTGGAGGTACTTCCTAGCGATATTCGAGCCTTTCTAAAAAACTCAATGGCCACATCTATTCGGTTGTTATTGAGGGCTATCTCGCCCTGTTCTAAGTAAAACGAAAACCCCTTATTAAGCTCCTGTTTAGGTTTTTGAATAATATTTTCGGGGTTATAATTTCCATCTTTTAGTTCTCCTTCATATAGCAGTGAGGTGTCGATTCTGGAATAGATAAAGGCATATCCTGAGGGTTGCCCGTTTTTCATCAAACCCGAATAAAGATACAACCTACTAATAGGGTAATACTCGTAATAGCCATCGATACTTCTTGTGCTAGTGCTACTTTGAGGCGTGTGACTAGCAGCCGAAGGAGTTGCTTTGGGTGTTTTGGGGCTAGCCTTCTGAACCTTAATCTTATTAAATACGGGTACTTTTTGGCCAATTACCGCTAGGTAACAAAATAGTTGGATACTAATGAGTATAAGTTTTTTCATACGATTTGGTTCTAATCAACGACATTATTGATAAATAGAGAATCTAACAAAGTTTTTTGATGGGAGAAATCGTATTTTGCTTCAGAAGTACTATTGACAAAGCTAAATTTTAGCGGAGCTCCTGTATGGGTATTCAATACCTTGATACCGATAGTACCGTCTACTTTATTTTCGATTACTAATTCTATATGGCTTGCGTGCATCGCCAGATTGTTGTCGATAGTAATTATGCCTAATTTTTGTGTAAAATCCTTTCTGTCAAGGTATTGGCATAGTTCTAGTTCGGTGTTTTTTTGGCGTTTATCAAGTTGGATAATACTTCGCCCAACTATAGGAAGCGGAATGTTTTTATGGACAACCAACTCTAGATCAGTTGAGTTTTTGGGGCGAATGGCTATGTTATAAGAACTTACATTTTTGAGGTCGAGGTTCGATTGCAACTTTCCTTTCCCACTGGTAAAGCTATTGGCATAAATAGCAGCCCCTTTAGATACACTCGTGAGGGGTTGATGATAAATGATTTTTTGATAGCTAGGATTAATAATATTACTCCAGTATTGGTATAGCAATTTGCTATTACTAGCCCCACCAATAAGAATTATCTGGCTAATATTAGCGATATGTAAGCCTAGTACTTTAAGGGTATCTTTAACGCAATCTTCAGTTTTTTTAATAATTTCAAGGGCAAACAGGTTGTATTCGGTAATATCAAAAAATACCCTAAAGAATCGGTTGTCGAAGTAAAACCACCGTTCTAGCCCTTTTCCTGTTTGATTCAAGATAATTTTGCTTTCTTCGGCCAAAGTTTTGAGTAAGTTATTGTTATAATAGGTGTCTTTTATGGCTATGCCAAAAGCCTGCTGATAAACACTTTTGATTTTGTTAATAATAATTTGGTCAAACTCTTCGCCACCAATATCATTGATTCCTCCTTTGGCCACCACATGAATTTGTTCGTGGTTTTTGGTTAGTACCGATAAATCGAAAGTGCCGCCTCCGAGGTCATAAATCAAGATTAGCTCTTCACTAGAGGTTGTGTGTTCGTCCAAATAGTATAAAGCTGCAGCAATGGGTTCATCAAGCAGAGACGTTAGCTTTAGATTAGCAAGTTTGGCCGCTTCCATTACTGAGCGTCGTTGTAAGTCATTGTAATGCGATGGCACAGTTACTACGACTTTGTCGATGTCTTCATTGATAAAAAGTTTGGCATCATACATAACCTTTTTGAGCATAATTGCTGCCAGTGTTTCGCTAAATACTGGAATATTGCTTGCGGTGTACCCCAAAGGTACGTACGACCCAAAGTGTCGTTTAAAGAAAATATATAGGTTTTTATCAGGGTATGCCTGATAAATATTTTTGGCCAAGCTGCCAACAATAGCCTTTTCGTTATCTATGATAATTGCACTTGGTGTTGTTTCGGCATGTTTATCAAGATTATCGGGAATGATAATGGGAGTATTATCTTTTGTGAGTGTTGCTACTAATGTATTGCTTGAACCCAAATCTATGCCCAAATTCATATTAATATTCGTTCTTTTTGTTCAGAAATTGTTTTTTGTAATCCTTCACACGTTCGTTCGGCCAGTTGTAGGTTTTTTAATTTGTTGTCTATAATTGACTGGCTAGTAGCTAGTTGTGATTTTTTGTTATTGTTTAGGTCTTGTGCGTTTTTGGTAGCACTTTTCAAAATAGCGTCTATTTCAAAGGTGATATTTTGGGTTACTTCTCGAATATACCCCGAGAGGCTATTTACCCAGTCTTTGTAGCTATCATTATAAATTCGTCGAGCTTCTGCCTGTAAGTGGTCTTTGGCTTTTTGGGTTTCACGCTCACGTTCTTCTATTCTTTTGCGGGGTATTCTTACCCTTAGGTCTACAACGCCATACCAAATCAAAATACCTGATAAAATTGACGTTGCTAAAAGAATAGCGAGTTTGGTTTTTTTGGCAAAAAAGGCTAAATATTCATAACCGTTATTGACTTCGGCGAAGGTTTTGGGTACTTGTTCGCCGTCCGAGAAAAAGTCAACCCCTTGTATAAGTAAATTGAGGGGCATTAATAAACCCACAATTACCATGATAATACCCGTGTAGTCTCGAAGGGCAATGAGGTATTCGTTACGTCCTTCTTTAGTAATTTCGCCTCTAAAGTTTTTCTGGATATAATTGTTGCCCTGAACAATCAACGTAGGGTTGAGGTCGGGAAGAACAAACCGCTCAATTGTTACTTTGGGCAATTTATATCTTGATAACAGTTGGTTGAGTTCCTCAAATGTTGATTGTGAGAGTGTTTCTAAAAGGCTTAAATCTTTCGAAAACTCGTGGAGTAATTCTTTTTCGTTGTGTTTGAAAAACTGCTCGGTAGTAGATAGATTGATACCTAGCTCAATTTTTTCATATTTGTCGGCAACTTCTATTTTCGAGAGGTCGCTGTATTGTATTTTATGGCAAAAATCGGCAATTCGTTCGCTAAAGAACCCATAGTTTGGTTTACTAAATTCTTCGTATTTAGCTTTAATACCTTTTTCTACTTCTTGGAGATTTTTGAGAACAGTATATCGAACAATATTATTGATTTCTGTAAAATTGCCTGAGTCTGATTTTTTCAGAAATTGAGCATCTTGAACCAAAAGGTTCTTTTGGCTGGTAAGTATTTTATGCTCTGTTTTGACAATCTGATTGATATAATCAACTACTGGTTTTAGGGTTGACAACTTGGACAACTGCAGGAGTTTTTGAACATCGATAACTTTGATGATTGTTGCTATATCGTCGTTTGTTAGTAACTGAAATGTTTGGGTTGTAACACCCTGTGCCTTACAATAGGCTATAAGCTCGGCGGAGGTATCTGACTGAGGGTTGTTGTGTGTTGTAATTAAATATACTTTTTTATAATTTTCGATACGGCTATTTAATGCCAAAAGTATGTTGCTGAGAGGCAACTCCTCATAAAATACTATGGCAATATTGGCGATTAATGTAGGGTAGGATATAGGCAAAAAAGAACCAGTACAATACACCAGCGATGTATGTAACGATGCTAGTTGAGTACTGAGTTCTTGTTTTAGAGTGCCTTCGTGGCTACCAATGGCATCAATAGATAATTCATTTTGATTTTCGATACTATCAAAGTGTTTTTTGATTAATTCAAAAAAACCATACTGATTTGTATAGCCAATATCTTTTTGAATTGAACTAATTTTTTCAAAAATAGCGTCTAAGTTATTGCTCATAGTATATTGATTACGACTGTACGCATATAGTCTGTGTTACTTACTTCATTTACGACATCAGCTACAGTACGCTGAGTATTTATTTTGAAAACCAGTTTGGTTTTACCAAATTGAAGGGTATCTCCTTCGTTAAGGGAATATTTACCTTGAAGTCTTTTGTCGTTGCCATTTACAAATACGCCGTTTTTTGAGGGTTTTTCTCCTATTTCACTTACATCATATAAAAAGTAAGCATTATCAATAATCTCAATAATAGCATGTTTTCGACTCACAAACATATCGTGTTCGATACTTACGTCGAGTTTTTTGCCTTCGGTAGCCCGCCCAATAGTATTGAGCCCTTGCTTGAGGGTAAAGGCAATAGACGTACTGTTTTCTGTATGCCTAATCAGCCAAGCTGGCTCTTGAATTACCGACTGGGTTTCGTTTGACGAATTATTACTTACCTCGGGCCAATCTAATTCGGGTTTAATGACAGGTGTGTCAAAATTTTGGCTAGGACGGAGCAAGAAAGTCTTAAATTCCGCGAGTTTTTCTATATTTTTTTCATATACCTTTTTTAATAGGCTGGTTGGTGCGTTATTGACTAAGCTTTTGAAGTATTTTTCTTTTTCAGCAACAGCTTTTACCAGTTCGTCATCGGGAGTACCCGATGATAGCGACAAAAATTCTATTATTTCATTTCGGTTCATAAGACTTTTATATAAATAGGTAGTTAAAAATCTGCTAAACAGTAGTCTGTGTTACGAATTTGAAATTTAGCTCCTCTTTTGAAAATCAATTATTGGATGATTGAACGCCTTTTGTGTTTTAAAATAAGCTATCTCTAGCGGCTCTTTTTTGGGCATTGCAGCGATGAGCACGCTCCTTCGAGTCTTCTGCAGCATTGGCAAAAGCTTCAGCATTAGAAAGTCTGATACTAGCCTCATATTCGAGGTCGTTTGCTTTATGAAGTTTATGGAGAGCCTTATCAGCCAATTCCGACGACCTTTTATAATATTTTTCTGTTTCGTCTTTGAATTGTTCGGCTCGGGTCATTTGAGGTAAGGCTTCATCGGCATATTCACGAGCCAAATTTTCATCAGCCTTGGCGTTATTTTTGGCTGTTTGAGTTTCTTTGGCTGCTGTTTGAGCTTTATTTTTGATACTTTCAGTTTCGACAGCTTCGGCTTCAGCTTTATTTTTGGCTCGTTCAGATTGTTGTCGTTCAGCTTCGGCAATAAATCTATTTTTATCGGCCTGCATAGCAAAACTTTGAGCGGCAATGCGGTATTGGTCGGCCTCCAGAGCATCGTTTACGGCATCTTGCCTAGCTTTATCAGCTTCTTTGGCAGCAATAATGGTAGTGTTTTTGAGCTGCTCGGTTGTTGAGGCATCCGCTTTAACATCATTTTTCAGATTCTCGGTTTCGTTGGCTTGTTCCTTTGTTCTGTTTTTGTACTGTTCTATTTCTTTTTGGTCTTTCAATACCTCATTTTTTATTTTTTCAGCCTCATTGGCAAAAGCTTTAACTTGATTTTTTATTTGTTCAACTTCAGTAGCATCTTTTTTAATTTCAGCCTTTATCTGTTCGGTTTCGTTGGCATCTGCACGAGCCTCATTTTTGTGAATATCAGCTTCTTTGGCATCGTCTTTGGCGTTATTTTTGGCTTGTTCGGCCTCGTTGGCATCAGCCTTAGCGTCATTTTTAGCTTGTTCGGCCTCATTGGCATCGGTTTTTGCCTCATTTTTAAGCTGTTCAGCCTCTTGGGCATCAGCCAAAGCCTGATTTTTGACTAGTTCAATTTCAGCAGCATCCGCTTTTGTCTCATTTTTGGCTTGTTCGGTTTCGATGGCATCAGCCTTAGCCTGATTTTTAGCTTGCTCAGTTTCAATAGCATCAGCCTTGGCCTCGTTTTTGGCTTGTTCGGTTTCAGTTGCCTCTGCTTTCGCCTGATTTTTCGCCTGTTCGGTTTCGTTAGCGTCAGTTTTTGCTTGATTTTTGGCTTGTTCGGTTTCTAGAGCGTCGGCTTTAGCGTCATTTTTGCTTTGTTCGGTTTCGTTAGCGTTAGTTTTCGCCTGATTTTTGGCTTGTTCAATTTCTAGGGCATCGGCCTTTGCATCACTTTTAGCTTGCTTGGTATCTTGAGCATCGGTTTTTGCCTGATTTTTGGCCTGTTCTGTTTCAGTAGCCAAACTTTTTGTTTGAGTTTTCGTTTGCTCTATTTCATTGGCATCGGTTTTCGCACCATTTTTTATTTGTTCAGTTTCCTGAGCATCGGCTTTCGCTTGATTTTTAATCTGTTCAGCCTCTTGAGCATCACTTTGAGCTTGTGATTTAGCTTGTTTAGTTTCTAGAGCGTCGGCTTTTGTTTGATTTTTAGCTTGTTCAGCTTCCAAAGCATCGGCCTTGGTTTGATTTTTGACTTGTTCAGCCTCCAAGGCATCGGCCTTGGTTTGCTCCTTCATCATTTCTATCTCAGAAGCATCCGATTTGGTTTGGTTTTTTACTTGTTCGGTCTCTTGAGCGTCGGTTTTCGCCTGATTCTTGGCCTGTTCAGCTTCCTGAGCATCAGTCTTTGCCTGATTTTTGGTTTGTTCAGTTTCCTGAGCATCAGTCTTTGCCTGATTTTTGATTTGCTCGGCTTCGTTGGCATCAGCCACCGAGCCACTTTTGGCTAATTCAGCTTCTTGAGCGTCGGCTTTAGACGTATTTTTAAGCATCTCACTTTCGTTGGCCAGTGTTAAAGCCGTATTGAGTGAGGCTTCTGTTTCGGTGGTATAAGCTTTGATACTATTTTTCAGTTCTTCGGCCTCGATACTATCAGAACGGACTTGATTTTTGAAACTCTCGACTTCTTGCCTAGCTGCAACACTCATTTGTTTAGCTGTAGCTATCTGTTGGCGGTCGGCGATAGATTCCTGTTTGGCCATTTCAGTGTTTTGTGCAAAGTCCTTCGCTATAAGGCTTGACTGTTTTATTTGGCCAAGAATACTATTAATATCGGTAGGCGTATAGTCTATGGTATTTTGGGAAATATCATTTTCTATATCTATCAATTGCTGATAGATAGCCTTGGCTTCGATTAATATGGTTGCTAGATTCATTTTTAAATCTAAAATGTTAAGTACATTGATTAGAAACCGCTACAAGCATGAAGAGCACAATTGTCAGCTTTGTGCATGTAGTCTTCGGCTTGTTGAGCCATCTGCCTCACTTTATCTTCTAGGCCATCTATAACTTTGAGATGAGTACTAATTTTGTCAGAATCAGCCTCAATATTTCTCAATGTGCTGTAAGCTGTATTTTTGTGCATCAAAGTAGCATCTGCAAAACTGAAGGCCTGTTGAGCATAAGACCTAGCCTGTTCTTTAGACATTTCGGCTTCTGAGGCATCTTGTTGAGCTTGAGCTTTGGCATTTTCGGTTTCGTTAGCATCGGCTTCAGTTTGTTTTTTAGCAGCTTCAGCAGCATTGGCATCTGAATCGGCATCTTGCCTAGCTTTTTCAGCAGCTTTAGCATCAGCCTCGGCATCCTGTCGAGCTATATCGGCAGCCTTGGCATCATCTACAGCCGCATTTTTGGCATTTTCGGCATCAATAGCATCGGCTTTAGCAGCGTTTTTAGCAACCTCAGTTTCTTCAGCATCGGCTTTGGCCTGATTTTTGATTTGTTCGGCTTCATTAGCATCAGCTTTGGCCTGATTTTTGATTTGTTCAGCCTCAGCAGCATCAGCTTTGGCCTCATTTTTAGCCTGTTCTGTTTCATTGGCATCAGCCTTAGCTTCATTCTTGGCATTTTCGGCCTCGGTAGCATCGGCTTTTACCTCATTTTTGGCTTGTTCAGCCTCGGCGGCATCAGCTTTAGCATCATTTTTGGCCTGTTCAGCTTCGGTGGCATCAGCTTTAGCGTCATTTTTGGCCTGTTCGGCTTCAATAGCATCGGCCTTAGCATCATTTTTGGCTTGTTCAGCCTCAGCGGCATCAGCCTTGGCCTGATTTTTGGCCTGTTCAGTTTCGTTGGCATCGGCTTTGGCCTGATTTTTGGCCTGTTCAGCTTCCTGAGCATCAGCTTTGGCCTGATTTTTAGCCTGTTCAGCTTCCGAGGCATCGGCTTTAGCCTCATTTTTGGCCTGCTCGGTTTCATTAGCATCGGCTTTAGCGTCATTTTTAGCTTGCTCAGCCTCATTAGCATCAGCCTTCGCCTGATTTTTGGCTTGTTCGGCCTCATTGGCATCAGCCTTAGCGTCATTTTTGGCTTGTTCAGCCTCTTGAGCATCAGCTTTAGCGTCGTTTTTAGCTTGTTCAGCTTCTTGGGCATCAGCTTTAGCGTCATTTTTGGCCTGTTCAGCCTCTTGGGCATCGGTTTTTGCCTGGTTTTTAGCTTGTTCAGCTTCTTGGGCATCAGCTTTAGCGTCATTTTTGGCTTGTTCAGCTTCTTGGGCATCAGCTTTAGCGTCATTTTTGGCTTGTTCGGCCTCTTGGGCATCAGCTTTGGCCTGCCCTTTAATATTTTCTACCTCGTTAGCATCGGTTTTAGCGTCATTTTTGGCTTGTTCGGCCTCCTGAGCATCGGCTTTAGCTTGCGTTTTGGCTTGTTCAGCTTCTTGGGCATCAGCTTTAGCCTCATTTTTAGCCTGTTCAGCTTCTTGGGCATCAGTTTTCGCCTGATTTTTGGCTTGTTCAGCTTCCTGAGCATCAGCCTTAGTTTGATTTTTGGCTTGTTCGGCTTCGGCGGCATCAGCTTTGGCCTGATTTTTGGCTTGTTCAGCCTCGTTAGCATCAGCTTTAGCTTGCGTTTTGGCTTGTTCAGCTTCTTGGGCATCAGTCTTAGTCTGATTTTTGGCCTGTTCGGCTTCCTGAGCATCGGCTTTAGCTTGGTTTTTGGCTTGTTCGGCTTCGGCGGCATCAGCTTTGGCCTGATTTTTGGCTTGTTCGGCCTCCTGAGCATCGGCTTTCGCTTGATTTTTGGCTTGTTCGGCCTCTGTGGCATCCGTTTTCACCTGATTTTTTAGCTGCTCTACTTCCATAGTGTCGGCTTTGACATCATTCTTAGCTTGTTCAATTTGCTGAGAATCGGCAATAGCTTCTTGCTTCATTTGCTCAATCATCTGACCGTCGCTTTTAGCATCGAGGGCCGATTGACGAGCTATATCAGAACTACTTTTTGCTTCTATTAAATAGCCATTCAATGTGCTTTCTTGAATGGTAATGGTATCAATCAATTGGTTTTGTTGTGCCAATAAGGTATTGATTCTATCACGTACACTAACTGAATGATGAAGAATTAACTGTAATTCTTCTAACATTTGCGTTTCTGTCATGCTCATGTTTGTAAAATTTGGAGGTAGTAAAGAATCTTGTCAATAAATTAGATTAAGTTGTTGTAAATCAAAGGTTTGTTTTGTGGTTTTTATGGTCTCTATTTTTTATTGAATATCAAGTAGAGCTGGTTTTAATTGTGCATACTTTCTACTTGACTTTTGGCAGCATTTGAAGCATCGACGTTATCGTTTTTTTGAATTACCTTATAAAACCAATCGAGTGCTTTTTGTTTATCTTGTTTGATACCAGCCCCATTGAGATATGCCAGCCCAAGTGAATACATGGCTACCGAATTACCCTGAGCGGCGGCTTTTTGGTAAAATCCTAAAGCTTTTGTGAAGTTTTGAGAAACCCCAAGTCCCATGAAGTGAATATTGCCAAGCATGGTTACTGCCCGATTATCGGTCGGGATTTTTTCAAAGATGTGTTTGGCTTTTTGATAGTCTTGTTCTACAAATTTGCCCGTATAGTACAGTTGTCCCAATAGATACGCATTGCCGATTGAACCCCACTCAAGCTCTTGCTTTAAAAAAGGAATTGCAGCCGAGGTATCACCTTTGCTAATAAGTGTTTGTACTAGGTATTGTGTATCAAGTGAATCCTTTCTTTGGCTGGGTGCTTGAGTTTTGTCGTTGAGCAAGGTCAACGCTTGGTCGTATTGATGTTGCTCAAGGAGTGAATCTATTTTGGCATAGAAGTTTTGTGTAAGCATATTCCAAACGTAATACCCACCACCTAAAGCAACAATAAGGCTGATAAATGCGATGTTTCGGATTTTTGTATTGGCACTTTTCTTCTGGTTTGTTGAGTGGTTGGGCTTTTCGGCTTCTTGCAACAACGGCTTTTCTCTTGGTGGTATTGTAGGTGTTTCTTCAGCTACAGGAGAAGAGTTTATGGCTTGATTTTCAAGGGTTTTATTGGATGTAATGCTATCATTGCCAACAGGCGGGCTATCGGGGGGTAGTACTTCTGTATGGGGTGTTTTTGCCAAATGAAATGTATGAGTATTGGCGTTATCTATATTATGGAGTTGATTGGTACTATCAGTTTTGTCAGATATAAGAGTAGGAGACAGTGTTGTTGTTGGGTTATTTTTTTCTTCAAAATTAATAAACTGTGTTTCAAAGGCATCGACAGCAGGAATACTTGTATAGCTAGCATCTAGGAAAGGTATCAAATCTTTGGCACTTTGGACACGTAATTTAGCATCGGACACAAGGCATTTTTTGATAACTGTTTTGAACGGTTCTTCTATTGAGTTTAGCTTCTGTGGAAGTTCGGCTGATAAAATCGAGTTCATAATTTGTTCGGCCGTAGTATTCCCACTTCGTTGCCCAAAAGGAGGCTCTGTTGCTAGTAATTCATAAAGCATAATACCAAAGCTCCACAAATCTACATTTGTGGATATTTTGCCATTGATACCATATTTGGCAGGGCTAAATTGCTCAGGAGCCATGTATTCGATTGTACCGATAGTCATGGAGGCACTATTGGTATTGGCCTCCATATTGCGACTAATACCAAAGTCCGAAATTTTAGCAATTAGCTTTGAGCCATCGTTAACGAGTAAAATATTTTGAGGTTTTAGGTCACGATGAACAATACTTTTTTGATGAAGAAAATCAAGACCATAAAGCACCTGTTTGAGCAAGTCGATAATTACAGAAGGCTTAGGATCGCCTTGTACAAATGTTTTTAGGTCGCCTGCATTGGCAAGTTCCATAATACCAATCTGGAGTTCCTCTTTTTCACCAAAAGCATTGATATTTTGAAGCAAGGCTACATCATAATAACGTAACAAATTAGGATGCTCAAATCTAATAACCTTTTTGATTTCTTCTAATACTGTATAATGTCCATTGTCTACTTTGTTGAAAACCTTGATGGCCACGGTTCTATCTAAGAGGATATCCTGTGCTTTGTAAACACGGGCAAATCCACCTCTGCCTATCAAATCCTCACGAGGATTATATATATATCTACTTTTAAAATCCATTGGAACTAAATAATTATGAATCGTTGTATGTTAGTGGTTTTTGGTAGAATCTACTGCTGGGGGGATAATGGTAGGGATATCTACCGATATACGTTTATTTTGAGGCGTAGGCGGTATTTTAGGGTTTTGCGTTTTGGTAAACTGCCATATTCCCAATCCAACCAGTATTATTAAACCCATGATAATTTTGGGCAAAAAATTTGATTTAGTAGCCTCAAACTGCAACAAGTGCATAGAATAATTATCACGTGTGTAGTTTTGGCAGTACTCGTTGATTAAATAACCTTTATTAGGTTCTGGATTTTGGGCTATTTGAGGTAGTAAGGATGTACTTACTTTTTCAAAAATACCATCCGATGCCAATAGTAAATAATCATTTGGCTCTATTGAATCAATCACATGAAAGTCAAAATCGTTGGTGGTTGTTTGTAGGTTGATACACCTCGTAATTAGGTTT
>VFQP010004730.1_pt1 | contig 12414 bp, 13 predicted proteins | sample 3512351 | NCBI WGS metagenome assembly VFQP01 (sample SAMN10412372, study PRJNA504923) | tailings metagenome | isolation source: Relicate 1 Philex TSF1 revegetated site | place: Philippines: Tuba, Benguet | collected 2017-08-29 | reverse complement strand
GACGTGCTGCGGTTCAGGGGGGTGGTGGGCAGCTAGGGCAGTTGCAGACCGGGCCTGGGCTTTGGTAGGGGGAGGGGGGCGCGGGGGGGGTAGGTGGGGGTGGCGAGGCCGCCGTCGCCGGCGGGGGAGGGGGCGGGCAGGGCGACCGGCGTGGTGGCGGCGACATGGATGGGCATGTGCGCCGGCCGCGGGCGTGGCAGCGGTACGCCGGTGCGGATGACGCCGAGGTCGGTGGCGCTGTAGCTGAGGCCGTGGACGGCGTCGGTGAGATAGCTAGGCTGGCCCTTGAGGCCGAAGGGATAGGCCTTCTCGCGGCCTGCGACATAGGCCTTGGCTTCGCTGCCGCACAGGATCGGGCGCATGTCGACGGGTGGTGCGTTGCGGTTGGCGATGGTCAGCACCGATCGGCCGGTTCCGCCCAGGGCGCCCGAAAAGCCGCGCAGGAACATTTCCGCTGCCATCTCGCCGCGTTCGCGGGCGGACGAGCCGCCGAGCACCACGGCCATCAGCGAGCGGCCGTTGCGGTTGACCGTGGCGACGATATTGAGGCCGGAGGCGCAGACGAAGCCCGTCTTCATGCCGTCGGTGCCGGCGAACTTGGTCATCAGGTTGTTGTTGGTCTCCATCTTGGCCTTGCCCATGGTGACCGTCTCGGTGGCGAACAGGTTGGCGTATTGCGGGTAGAGCTGGCGGATGTAGAGCGACAGCACCGCGAGGTCGCGTGCAGAGGTCACCTGGCCCGGGTTGTGGAGCCCGTTGGGGTTCACGTAATGCGTGGCGGTAAGGCCCATGCGCTTTGCGGTGGCGTTCATGCGCTCGACGAACGCCGCCTCGGTGCCGCCCACGGCTTCGGCGATGGCGACAGCAATGTCGTTGGCCGACTTGACGATGAGGATATAGAGCGCGTCGCGCAGGGTGACGGCGGCGCCGATCTTCAGGCCGGACACCGATGGCGCCTGGCGGTTGGCATTGGCCGAGATGGTGACCGGGGAATCGAGCGAGATCTCGCCGGCGGCGATGGCCTCGAAGGTGACGAAAGCCGTCATCAGCTTGGTGAGCGAGGCGGGGTGCCAGGGCTGGCCGGCATCCTCCTCGTACAGCACTTCCAGTGTCGACATGTCGACGAGCAGCATCGGGTTGGCGCGCGCCGGCATCGCGAAAAGCACTGCGGCAAGGAGCATGAGCGCCGGTAGCAGCCTCCGTGTCGGCACGGGCAGCCTCCGGTTCGAGAACGGTCGCGCCGTCTTACCAGCGGCACGGCGCCGGCTCAACCGCCCCGCGCCGCCGCCCACGGTCATGTGAGGTCGGGCAGCTGCGCCTGCTGCCGCCAGCGGTGGAACAGCGTGCGGCGCGGCTCGGGAAAGGGCTGCGCGGTCGGGCGCAGCGCGGCGATGCGATCGATGCGGAAGCGGCGAAAATCGGCGCGCAACGTGCACCAAGCGGCGACATATTGCCGATCGCCTTCGTAGCCGAGAGCGAACGGATAGATGAGGCGCGTGCTCGGACCGCTGTCCGGCGCATAGTCGATCTGGACCGCGGTCTCGGTGCGCAGCGCCAGCCGGAGGGCGGAGAGGAGCCCGGACACCGGCGCCCCGCCGCGCGGGGGCAGGGCGAACAGGCCGATGGCTTCGAGTTCGGCGCGGCGCGGGCCTGGCAGTACCGCTGCAACCTTGCTCAAGGTGTTGCGGGCGGCGAGAGCCATCTCGGCATCGGGGCCGTGGATGACGGTGCGGAGGCCGAGCACCAGCGCTTCGAGCTCATCGCTGTTGAAGCCCAGCGGCGGCAGGAAGACATCGGCGCGAAGCTGAAACCCCATGCCGGCGTCGCCGTCGACGGCGAGGCCCATGCCGCGCAGCGTGCCGATGTCGCGGTAGAGCGAGCGCAACGAGATGCCGAGCTCCTCGGCCAGCACGCGACCCGCCACGGGGCGGCGCCGGCGGCGCAGCGCCTGCATCAGGGACAGGAGGCGTTCCGAGCGGTTGGCCACGTTGCTGCTGCCAGTTTCGGGTTGGGGCCGGGACTAGTCTTGATCGCATCGATAGGAAAGGAGCAACCCCATGACCCGCATCGTAACGCTGCTGACCGAAGGTTTTGCCGACTGGGAAACTGCCCTGCTCAATGCCGTCGCCCATGGTTTCTACGGCGTCGAGACGGCGTTCGCCACGATGGACGGCCGGCCGGTCACGTCATCGGGCGGGATGGTCGTGGTGCCGCAGATTCCGGCCGAAGCCATCGATCCGTCGCACGACGATGCGCTGATCCTGTGCGGCGGCACGGCCTGGCAGGGCGAGGCACCGCCCGATGTCGACGGCCTCGTCGCCCGCATGCGGACGGCGGCACGGCTCGTCGGCGCCATCTGCGACGGTACGGTGGCGCTGGCCCGCACCGGTGCGCTCGATGGCGTCGCCCATACCAGCAACGGCGTGGGCCATCTCGACGGGACCGGCTATGGCGGGCGCAGCCAGTACCGCGACGTGCCGCATGCGGTGACCGATGGCGGCATCGTCACGGCGCCGGGGACGGCGCCGGTGAGCTTCATGGCCGAAGTGATGGCCGGGCTGGGTCTCGCCGACGACAACCTCGCCTATTACCGCGGGCTTCATGCCGCCGAACACCGCGGCTGACCGGCCGGCGTCAGGCGGCCTGCCGCGTTGACTGCGGCTGGAAATCGGCGATGCGCGACGCCACCGCCGTGGCTAGGGGCGTGCCGAAATCCGCACCCAGCAGGGCGGCGAGCCGCGTATCTTCGAGGCGCATGGGGTTCTCCCAGAGGTAGCGCATGCGCAGCACGCCGCGGACCACGCCATTGACGAGCCCGAAGGCCTGCAGCATCAGCCAGGGGAAGGGCGTCTCGCGCGGCGCCGGCCCCAGTGCCGCCCGCATGGCGGCGCGGAGCTCGGCCGGGGTGATGTGGTGTCCGGCGAAGTGGAAGTGCTCGGCGGAGGCGAAGGTGCCGCGGGCCTCCGCCAGCTTCACGAAGGCGCGGGCGAGATCGGGGAGGTAGGCCCAGCTGTGGCCGATTCCCGGGGTGCCGATGACGTTGAAGCGTCCCTTGGCGATATCGCGCAGCATCACCAGATCGAACCAGTCGCCCATAGTGCCGGGACCGAAGTAATCGCCGCCGCGCAGCAGCACGAATTGCAGGTCGCCGCGGGCGGCGGCGGCGCGGTAGAGGTTCTCGGAGCGCTCGCGGATATCGCCGCGCGGCGTTTCCGGGCGGCGCGGCGTCGCCGGGGTGATGACGCGTTCGGTGGCGGCATAGTTGTAGATGCTGGCGGGAAACAGCACCGTCCTGCCCGACGCCTTGCCGATCGCTTCGATGACGCGGGCGTGCTGGGCTTCCATGCGGCCCTTGTCCCATTGGTCGTAGCGCAGGTTGAGGCCGTTGAAGACGACGGCCGCGTGGCCGACGGCATTCTGCAGGTCGGCGAGATTGTCGGCATCGCCCTTGATGAAGGTCAGGCCTGGCAGGGGCTTCCTCAGGCTGCGGCCGAAGCCATAGACCTGCCAACCGGCGGCGAGAAAGGCTTCGGCCACCGGGCGGCCGACATGGCCATTGACGCCGAGGACGACGATGCTGCGGGGCGGGGTGACGGTGGTGGTCATCATGGAAACCTCCTGTTGTGTGGAGGCAAGGTCGGCTATTCTCCACCGAAGGTGAATTCCAAGAGTATTGCGAGGCGTTATTCATTCATGAATGACAGGCAACCCGACTGGGCGCTGTGGCGGAGCTTTGCGGCGGTGGTCGCCGAAGGATCGCTATCGGCGGCAGCGCGCAGCGTCGGGTCCAGCCAGCCGACCCTGGGGCGGCACATCGAGGCGCTCGAGGGCGAACTGGGCGTGACCCTGTTCGAGCGCACGAGCGGCGGGCTGAAGCCGACCGATGCGGCGCTCAAGCTCTACGAGCCGGTCAAGGCAGCGCAGCTTGCGCTGGCCGAGGCGGCAATGCTGGCAGCAGGGGCGGATGCCTCGCCATCCGGCACGGTGCGGATCACCGCTTCCGAAGTCAGCGGACACTTCATCCTGCCGGCGCTGCTGGTGCAGCTGCGGGACGAGTTTCCGGATATCGCGCTCGAACTGGTGCCGTCGGATTCGCCGGAGAACCTGCTGCTGCGCGAGGCCGACATCGCGGTGCGGATGTTCAGGCCGACGCAGCTCGAACTGATTGCACGCAAGATCGCGGAGACGCCGATCGTCTGCTGCGCTTCGGCCTCCTACATCCAGCGGCGCGGCGCGCCGCAACGCATCGAGGACCTGACGTCGCACGATCTCGTCGGCTTCGACCGGTCCGACACCATCATCACCGCGGCGCGCGGCCTGGGGTTCACGCTGGAGCGGTCGCATTTCACGGTGCGCACCGACAGCCAGACGGGAATGTGGGAGCTGCTCAAGGCCGGCGCCGGGGTGGGCTTTGCCCAGCTCAACCTGGTGCGGGCGACGCCGGGAATGGTTCACCTGCTGCCGGGATTGATCGGCGGTTCGCTCGAGGTGTGGCTGACGACGCATCGCGAACTCAGCACCAGCCGCCGAATCCGGCTCATCTACGACCGTCTCGGGGAATTGCTGGGCGACTACCTGGCGCGCACGGAGGGGTAGCAGCGGCGTCACGCCGGACGCGGCGCTCCGGCCTCCATCCAGCGCACGGCAAAGGGCACGATCGCGGCGGCATCGACGAGCACCGAGGGGGCGCGGCCGATGGTGCCCCGCGTGCCGCCGCCGCCTCCGAGAAACGCCTCGACGATGGTCGCGAAGTAATCCTCGGCGAAGCCGTCGACGACCGGGTCGGACGTGTCGAATTCCTCGAACCAGCGCCATACCGCGCGTCCATGTTCAAGGACCGGCGTCTCGTAGCGAATGACGCGCTTGCCGGGAATGTCGGCGAGATGCTCTGCATGATGGAGAAGCGTCATGGTGTCCAGCGGCGCACCCAGCATCAGGACCTGCCCACCGGCGGCAACGAGCCGCGCGAACGGCGAGTCTTCGCCATAACCGTAGTCGAGGGCGTGCGGGGCGAGCAGCCAGTCGGCGTCGGGGCCAATGGCGGCGCAGGAGGCGCCGGGGCTGGCGCTGCGGCGGGCGCCTGGCGTGGTGCGCACGAACTCGACGAAAGCGCCGTTGTAGCGGGTGGCGCGCGAGGCGGCGGGATCGAAGGGCGCGATCTCGGGCTTCAATTCGGTCGGCACACGACCGTCATCGTCCCAGATGTTGTCGTCGGCGCCGTTCCAGTCGGTATAGGCGAGCAGCGTCCCCTGCGGCCCGACGGTATCGCGCAGGGCGCCGATCACCGCATCCGGACCACCGAGGACGCGGCCGATGGCGCGCAGGCCGGCGTGGACCATGAGGATGCCACCCTCCCGGACGCCCAGCGCCCGCAGCTGGCGGGCCAGCGCGCTGCGCGTCCAGATGGACGGCCCGTCCTCCTTCATCGGACGTAGGCGACCTTTCGCGGTTCGGGGGCGCGGGCCGCTCCCTCGCGCAGGTCGTAGGCGGTGCGAGCGTCGACGATGGCGCCGTGATTGGCGGCGCTCCAGTCCCAGAGCGAGTTGATCGGACCGCATAGCGTGCTGCCCAGTTCGGTGAGGCGATATTCCACGCGCGGCGGAATTTCGGGGTAGATGGTACGGGTCACGAGCCCATCGCGCTCGAGGTTGCGCAGCGTCAGCGTCAGCATGCGCTGGCTGATGCCGTTGATGGCGCGCTTGAGCTCGTTGAAGCGCATGGTGCCGCGCGACAGGATGCCGACAACCATGACGCTCCACTTGTCGCCGATGCGGCTCAGCACGTCGGACATGGCCGTGCAGTTTGTATGCTGCGAGGTGTCCTTGAGGGATTGCGGTTCTGCCATCGTCATCTCCACCGGTCGGTCGGGCGGGCCTGAGAGCAATATAGTGCAGGTTACGATCGGGTACTAGGTACCGCCGGTGCAACGCGGGAGGTCCGGGCATGGCCGGGACCAAGGTCCGGGGCGGGGCGGCATTGGGCTGGGGCCGATTTCGCCGCCCCGCCGCCGGGTGCAGGTTTGCGTCGCTGACCGGCACAGCCCCCGCTTCCCGCTCGGCGCAAACAGGAGATCACCATGTCCAACACCGTTTCCCGCCGTTCGCTCGTGGCCGTGATCGGCCTCGCCGTTGCCTTCACCGCGCTGCCGGCCACTGCTGCCTTTGCCCGCAAGGGCGCCGACGATCCGATCTCGCACCACGTGGGCGACGACAAGGGCGGCGGCACCAAGGCCGAGCCGGGCGATGACCGCGGCCGTGGCGGCACGAAGGTGGAAGCCGGCGACGACAAGGGCCGTGGCACGAAGGTCGAGGCCGGCGACGACAAGGGCCGTGGCACGAAGGTCGAGGCCGGCGACGACAAGGGTCGCGGCGGCGCCAAGGAGCCCGGCGACGACAAGGGCCGCAACCGTCGCGGCCGCAGCAGCTGATCCAAAGGTCCGGGGTCAACCCCGGACCAAAGTCCCAGTCCGCGGTTTCGCCGGGACGGGATGAACGCGATCCGGCAAAATGGCACGTCCGCTCCGTGCCGCGATCGCTGCCGGACACCGGCCGGGAGCCTGCCAACCGCTCGCCGTCCGCTCGCGACCGGGAGAGTTCCCCCCCTCCCGGTCGCTTCCACTGGAGATGCCGAACATGACCAGCCACATGACCCGTCGATCGGTGCTGTTCGCGCTGGCGGGTCTCGCCGGCGGGTTGTGGTCCCTGACGCCTGCCCTCGCGAAAAAGGGTTCGGACGACGGTGGCGGCAGCGGGTCGGGCGACGATCACGGCGGCAGCGAGCCCGGTGACGACAAGGGCGGCGGTGGCGAGGTCGAGCCCGGCGACGACAAGGGTGGCGGCGGAGCCGAGCCTGGCGACGACAACGGCGGCGAGGAGCCCGGAAAAGGCGGCGACGAAACGGGCAAGGGCGCAGACTCGGGCGAGGGCGGGGGCAGCGAACGCGGCCTCGACTACGCCATCGAGCCCACTGCCGACGGCATTCGCATCCGTTACTCAGACGGCTTCGTGGAAACGATCGGCGGCGGCGTCCTGGTTCTCACCGATCCGCGCGGCAAGATCGTGGTGCGGCGCAACGTGACCGCCCGCGACGTCAATCGCCTGCGCGCGATGGGCGTTACTTTCCGCTAGACCGGCGCTCGCGGATCAGCAGGGCCGCCTCCGTGCGATTGCGCACGCGCAGCTTGCCCAGAATGCTCGTCATGTGGTGCTTGACCGTCTTTTCCATGAGGTCGAGGCGCAGCGCCACTTCCTTGTTGCTGAGCCCCGTGGAGACGAGGCGCAGCACTTCCGTCTCGCGGGCCGACAGGCTGGCGAGGGGATCGTCCTCGCTGCCGGCGTGGCGCGTCTCGACCAGCAGCCGGGCGGCAAGCGCAGGCGGGACGTAACTCGCACCATCCATGACACCGCGCAAAATCTCGGCCAGCGCCGCCGACCCTATCCCCTTGAGCACGAAACCACTGGCCCCGGCGCGCAACGCCGCCATCACGTCGTCGCTGGCTTCCGAGGCGGTGAGCATCACCACCCGCACGTCCGGGAAACGTTCGGTGATCTCGGCTGCTGCAACGAGCCCGCTGCCCGGCATGCTGATATCGAGCAAGGCAAGGTCGGGTTTCTGGCTGCCGATCGCGGCGATCGCTTCGGGGCCGCTGGCTGCCTCGGCGGCCACCTCGAAGCCGCCGGCCTCCCTGAGGCTGCGCACGACGCCTTCGCGGAAGAGAGGGTGATCGTCGGCGATGACGAGGCGGATGGGCTGGCTCGTCATCCGCGGGTCTCCGGTGCGTTGAGACGGAAGGTGAGGGTGGTACCGGCCGTACCGGAGTCGATGGCCAGCGTGCCGCCAAGGCTCGCGGCACGCTCGCGCAGCCCGGCGAGGCCGAGGCTGCTGCCACGCACGGCATCGGGATCGAAGCCGGGACCGGCATCGCTCACCGTCACCTCGAGGCCATGGGCATCGACGGCGGCGGCCACGGCAAGGCCGACTCCGCCCGCGTGCCGCGACGCATTGTTGAGCGCCTCCTGCACGAAGCGGTACACGCCGATCTTTTCGGCATGGCCGAGCCGCAGGTCGGCGCCGTCGAGGGCCAGGGTAACGGCATGGCCGGTCCGGGCTTCATGAGCCGCGGCGGCGGCCTGCAGCAGCCGCGACAAGGGCAGGCGCTCGATTTCGGGCAAAGCGAGGTCGGTGCAGATGGCTCGGATTTCGACGAGGGCATCGTCGATGAAGCCCTTTATGCGGCCGCGTTCTTCGGGCGAGGTGTCTGCGCCGAGCCGCATGGCGGCAAGCGCGAGCAGCTGCACTGGGCCATCGTGCAGATCGGCGCTGGTCCGGCGCAGGACCCTTTCGTTCAGGGCCACGCTGCGCTCGGAGGCCGATTGCACCGAGCGCCGGAGGTCCTCGTTCTGGTCAAGAAGGCGGGTGAGCTGGCCGACCTGATCCTCGAGGCGCCGGCGCTGCGACTTGATGAGGGCATTGCCGCCGGCGACGATGCCGGAGAGCAGGCCGATCATGCCCAGGGTGACGAGGCCGACGACGATCCAGCTCTGGGTGCGGGCGCTGGCGAGCGTCGACTGCAGCTCGGTGGCCACTTCGTAGAACTCTGCGACGGCAACGATACGACCGGACCAGGGCTCGCGCAGCGGCGCGTAGATCTCGAGCAGCGGCAGACCGGTCGCCACCTCGTTGCGGCTCTCGGCGTCGTCGAGCTGATCGAACTCGGCGGCCACCTCGCCGGTGAAGGCGCGCAGCAGGCTGTCGGTCGGGGGGAAGCTAAGGCCGATGATCGAGTCGTCGCTGCTATAGGCCACCGTGCCGCCGGGAAGCCAGATCTTGAAGGCGGCAAGGCGCGTTCCGAGTTCTCCCGCCGTCAGCGCCTCGTCGAGCGCGCGATGCGCCCCGGCGCCGATGCCGTCCGTCTCGATATCGGCGAGCAGCGGTGAGAGGACGCTGTCGATGTAGAGCGCGGTGGTGACGCCGGTATTCGAGATGACGCCTTCCTCGATCTGCTTGCTGACCCATAGGCCGATCACCGCCATGCCGGCGACGAGGACGGCGAGTCCGGCCGAAACGAACTGCGTGGTGAGGCTGAGGCTACCCCAAAGGCCGCGCGCCGGTCGCCTGCCGGCTCTCGCCTCGATTGCCGCCTCCGACATGGTGATCCATGGTCCTTCGTCTGCCCACCTTACGGTATCACTGCGCCGTCGCGCTGTCAGCGAGCTGGAGCGAACGCTGCGTTGACGGAGCACTGACGATCTGGTGAACCAGAGCAAGGGGAGGCCCCGATGCATCCAAAGATCGAAGAGCTTGTCGACGCCATGACACTCGAGGAGCAGGTCAGCCTGCTGTCGGGCGAGGACTTCTGGTCGCTGCCGGCGGTGTCGCGCCTCGGCATCGGCAAACTGCGGGTGACCGACGGCCCCAATGGCGCCCGCGGCGGCGGCAGCCTCATCGGCGGCGTCAGGTCGGCCGCCTTCCCCGTCGGCATCGCCATCGGCGCCACCTGGAACGTGTCGCTGGCGCGCGAGATCGGTGCGGCGCTCGCCGATGAAGTGAAGTCCAAGGGGGCGCATGTCTCGCTGGCGCCGACCGTCAACATCCAGCGCTCGGTGACCAACGGTCGCAACTTCGAATGTTATTCCGAGGACCCCGTGCTGACGGCTGGGATCGCCGTCGGCTACATCCGCGGCCTGCAGGAAAACGGCATCGCCGCGACCATCAAGCACTTCGTGGGCAACGAATCCGAGATCGAGCGCACGACGATGTCGTCCGAGATCGACGAGCGGACGCTGCGCGAGGTCTATCTCGCGCCGTTCGAGGCGGCGGTGAAGGAGGCCGGTACCTGGGCGGTAATGAGCTCCTACAACCGGCTCAACGGGACATTCACCTCCGAAAACGCCTGGCTGCTCGACACCGTGCTGCGCCGCGAGTGGCATTTTACGGGCGTGGTGATGAGCGACTGGTTCGGCTCGCACTCGACGGCGCCTACGGTGCTGGCCGGACTCGACCTGGAAATGCCGGGACCACCGCGCGACCGGGGCGACAAGCTGGTGGCGGCCGTGAATGCCGGAGAGGTTCCCCGGCACGTGGTGCGCGAACGCGTGCTCAACGTGCTGCGCCTCATGGACCGTACGCACGCGCTCAAGGACATGCGTTCGCCGCTGGAGCGGGCCGAGGACCGTCCCGCACACCGCGAAATCATCCGCCGCGCCGGTGCCGAGGGCGCCGTTCTGCTCGTCAATCGCGACGGCGTGCTGCCGCTCGACGGCGAGGCGCTGCACTCGGTGGCCGCTATCGGGCCCAATGCCAAGACCGCGCAGATCATGGGCGGCGGCAGCGCCCAGCTCAATCCCCACTATGCCATGTCGCCGTGGGAAGGGCTGGTGGCGGCGCTCGGCGCCGGCCGCGTGCGCTACGCCGAGGGATGCACCAACCATCGCTGGGAGCCGGTGCTGCGCGGCCACTTCGATGTCGAGTATTTCAACTCGTCGGACCTCGGCGGGCCGGTGGTCGATCGCGGCAGCCAGCAGGATGCCGAGGGTTTCCTGATCGGCCACCTGGGGAGCGGCAAGGTCGATCCCGCGAAGTGGTCGGCCCGCTTCACCGGCAGCTACACGGCGCAGCATTCGGGCACCCACCGCGTCGGCGCCTTTGCGGCCGGGCACGTGCGGGTGCGCATCGACGGCCGGCTGGTCACCGACGCCTGGAGCCACTGGACGCCGGGCCGGACCTTTTTCGAGGAAGGCTGCGACGAGGTGGTGGGCACTGTCGACCTCGAGCGTGGGCGCACCTACCGCGTCGAGATCGAGTTCGCCTCGCGGCCGCCTCGCGTCCTCGCGTTCTCGGCGTTCCGCGTCGGTATCGGATTTCCGCTCGGCGACGCCGCCATCGAAGATGCGGTGGCTGCGGCGCGGGCGGCGGAGACCGCGATCGTCTTTGTGGGGCGCAATGGCGAGTGGGACACCGAGGGCAGCGACCTGACGGACATCCGGCTGCCGGGGCGGCAGGATGAACTGGTGGCGGCGGTGGCGAAGGCCAATCCGCGGACCATCGTCGTACTGCAGACCGGTGGCCCGGTGGAGATGCCGTGGCTCGACGACGTCGCGGCCGTGGTGCAGTTCTGGTATCCCGGCCAGGAAGCGGGCAATGCGGTGGCTGACGTGCTACTGGGCCGGGCCGAGCCGGGTGGACGGCTGGCGCAAACCTTCCCGCGCCGATGGGCCGACAACCCGACGCACAGCCAGGATCGGCAGATCTATCCGGGCCTCGACGGCAAGGTGCGCTACGAGGAGGGGGTGTTCGTCGGCTACCGGCACTACGAGCGGACCGGCACGGTGCCGCTGTTCCCGTTCGGCTTCGGCCTTTCGTACACCGAATTCGCGCTGTTCGACCTGGCGGTCGACGCCTCGCGCTTCGAGGCGGATGGCCTGGTCACGGTCTCGGTGACGGTGGCCAACGAAGGCGCCCGCGCCGGGTCGACCGTGGTTCAGGTCTATGTCGGCGACGACGAGGCTTCGGTCGAACGGCCGCGCCGCGAGCTCAAGGGCTTTGCCAAGGTCCACCTCGATGCCGGCGACTGGCGGCGGGTCGACATCGCCCTGACAGCCCGGGCCTTCGCCTTCTACGGCGTCAAGGCTGCGCACTGGAAAGTCGAGGCCGGCAGCTTCACCATCGCGGTCGGCCAATCCTCCGCCGATACGCCACTCACGGCAACGGTTGCCCGCGAGACGACGTTGCTGCTGCCAGTCTAGAGGAGGCGCTCATGCCGGAAAGACTTTCCGATGCGGCCATCGAGGCGGCGCTGGTCCCGCTCGAGGGCTGGTCGCTGTCGGCAGACGGGACGGCGATCAGCCGCGAAGTGAAGCTCAAGGATTTTTCCGCCGCCTTCGCCTTCATGACGCGGGTCGCCCTCGCGGCGGAGACGCTGGGGCACCATCCCGACGGGCCCAACAGCTACAACCGCGTATCGATCACGCTTTCGACCCACGATGCCGGGGGCCTCACCGAGAAGGACATCGCCCTCGCGACGGCGATCGACAGGCTCGCGGGCTGAAGCCCTGCGCATGGCCGGCCTGCGCCGGCGCCGCTTGTTCCCCTCAACCGAAGTGACACACTTGGCTGGTATTTTCCGGCCGGGCTGGGGGGACGGGGCATGGAATCCTACGAGATCGTGGTCATCGGGTCGGGGCCGGCCGGCCGCCGCGCCGCCATCCAGGCGGCCAAGCTCGGGCGGCGCGTGCTGGTGGTCGAGAACCGTCTGCGGGTCGGCGGCGTCTCCGTCCACACCGGCACCATCCCGTCCAAGACGCTGCGCGAAACCGTGCTCAACCTCTCGGGCTGGCGGGAGCGCGGGTTCTACGGTCTCGCCTATCGGGTGAAGAAGGAAATCGAGGGCAAGGATCTGGGTGCACGCCTGCGCAT
>VFQP010004729.1_pt1 | contig 12414 bp, 9 predicted proteins | sample 3512351 | NCBI WGS metagenome assembly VFQP01 (sample SAMN10412372, study PRJNA504923) | tailings metagenome | isolation source: Relicate 1 Philex TSF1 revegetated site | place: Philippines: Tuba, Benguet | collected 2017-08-29 | reverse complement strand
CGCTGATCTACGGCCGCAATGTGGACGTGGAAGAGCATCACGGCCTCCGTGAGAAGTTCAATTCCTACCTCGCGGAATCGACGGCCTTACTTCGCAATAAACATTGGCTGTGGGGACGCATCGAACACACGGACAAAGACGCCACATTGCTCGACCCAGCGAATGAGGAATACCGCTTAGCGAAGGTCTCAGCCTTGACGCTGGGCTATGGGCACGAACTGCCCAGTCCGCGTCCATGGTTGAGCTTGAGCTTGGGCGGCCAAGTGAGTTTCTACAGGACTCCGGAAGTCTTGAAGCCCTTCTACGGCACCAGTCCAGTGGGCGCGCAAGTCTTCCTCAGGATGCGCTTAAAGAGCTCCCGCATGACGTTTTAGAATCTGCGGGAGGTTCACGCTGAACGCGCTGCGGGCCACGACGGTGTCGCAACCGGCATCGGTGGCCTGCTGCTTGCGCTCGGCGTCGACGTGAGAAATGAAGCCAAGAACCGGAACTTTGTAGCTGTCCTCGTCCTTCTTCAAGGTTTCGATCAAGGCGATGGGATCGAGCTTGGCGTGGTTGAGGTCCAAAATGATGAGCGCCGGTTTTTGTTTGGCTGCGGTGAGAGCCGCGTCCGCCGTTTTCGCATATTCAATTTGGAGGGCGGTCTGACGGGCGGCGGCGTCGATTTTCACGCCGAACATAAGATCGTCGACGACAACTAGAATTTTCTTGGAAGGCAACTTTGAGATTAGCACTCACCCTCCTCCTGGCCGCTTCTCTTCAGGGGCAAGATCCCTGGAAGAGGCATACGATCGATTCCTCTTTGCTCGGCGCCGATGGCGTCCGGTTGGCGGACATCAACGGTGACGGCTTACCGGATATTGCGACAGGCTGGGAGGAGGGCCGCCGTGTGCGGATTTACTACCACCCTCCGAAACGCGAGGCGCGCAACGCTTCGGCCTGGAAGAGCGAGACGGTAGGGAACGTTTGCGCAGCGGAAGACGCGGTCTTCGTGGATCTGGACAGCGATGGGCGCATGGATGTGGTGAGTTCCTGCGAGGACAGCCAACCGACGGGAGTTTATGTCCATTGGGCGCCGGACTGGAAAACGGATCGCTTCTTGTTGCCTCGAGCGAAGCGGTGGATTTATGCGTTACCGATGAAACTCTCCGGGCAGAAGGATTCCGTTCTGTTCCTTGGCGGCAAGGAGCCGGACGCGGATCTTCTGCTAATGAAGCGGCCTGTTTTCGGAAACCCAAGAGATCTTTCGCGGTGGCATGCGACGAAGATCGGCAAGATGGGCTGGACGATGAGCATGATCGAGCGCGATATGGATAACGACGGCGACCTCGACGTTCTGATCAGCGATCGCAAGGGCGCCCAGTCGGGCCTCTTCTGGCTGGAAGCGCCGCTGTGGACGAGGCACGACGTCGGAGGCGACGGCGAAGAGGTGATGTTCATCGACATCGCGAAGGATCCCACCAAGGATCGCAACCGTGGAGATGTCATCGCGGCGGCGATCCGCCCCAATACGATCGCTCTGTTTACTCGCCCAAAGGACCCGCGCGAGCACTGGGAGCGCAAGGACATTCCGTATCCGCCGCAGGCGGGAACGGCAAAGGCGGTGGCCTTAGGGGACCTCGACAACGACGGCCGCTTGGACATTGCCTTAACTTGCGAAAGCGCCGGGGGCGGCAAGGAAGGCGTCTGGTGGCTCCAGTCCAAGGGCGACGGATCGTGGGTTCCGCATCGTATCAGCGGGCGCGAAGGAATCAAGTTCGACCGGATTGAGCTGTTCGATATCGATGGCGATGGGGACTTGGATTTGCTGACAACCGAGGAGCGCTTTCCGCTGGGTGTTATCTGGTATGAGAATCCGCGGAAATTTTGACCCCGACTATTCCCATTCAATCGTCCCAGGCGGTTTGTGAGTGAGGTCGTAGAATACGGCGCAGATTCCCGGGATGCCTAGGACTTCCTTGGTGATTCGGCCTAGCAAGGACTTGGCCATGGGAACCGCGCGGGCCGTCATCCCATCAACGGAATCGATGGGGCGCAGAACGATCGAGTCCCGCAACGTCTCTGTTCCAAGAGGCAACAGCACTACCGGAAACTGCCAGACTTTTTCCTCAAAGCCACTCTCCACGGAGATGCGCCGCACGATGGCGTCGGCTTTGCGGAGACGCTCCAGCCGTGCCGACTCAAACGAGCCAGCCTGAGAAGCCATGCCGGACAGAGGCGCGTGCGCGGCGACCAGCGCAACAACACGATTGATTTCACGAATGCTGTTGGCTAATTCCGTCGCTTGGTCAAAGCCACTTTCGTCGTACGTTTCCAGGGCGAGCGCCTGCTTGTAGGTGCGCGAATCGCCTTGCACTCCGACACTCTCGATGGGTAGCAGAAAGCCTTCGGCGAGCTTCTGAACGGGCTTTGATTCTGTGGTGCCAAGGCAGCGGATGGCGAGGCCGGGGCCCGGGAAGGGATGGCGGTCCAAGAGCTCTGAAGGCAAGCCGAGGACATTACCAACGCGGCGTACCTCATCTTTATAGAGCTGCGCGATGGGCTCAACGATGCGCCCAGATTCAATCAGGCGCTGGATGCCTTCGACACGGTTGTGGTGCGTCTTGATCAGGTCGGCCTTGGCGCTGCCCCCGCTTTCAATGGTATCGGGATAGATAGTGCCTTGCCCAAGGATCCAAGCGCCGTCGAGGAAGCTGCCGGAAGAGAGCACTCTCTCCTGGACTGCAACGAACTCCTCCCCGATGATCTTGCGCTTTGTCTCCGGTTCGACAATGCCGGTCAGCTTGCCGAGGAAATCTTCGCGTGCATCAACGACTTCGAAAGAACGGCCGGCCATTTTCTCGAAGACTTCACGGACAAACTCCGTTTCGCCTTCACGCATGAGCCCCGTGTCCACATAAGCGGCATGAACGCGTTCGCGGCCAAGTGCTTTCAGCGTCAAGGCAAACGCGACAGTGGAATCGACACCTCCGGAAGTGAAGAAGAACACGTTGCGGCCGCGGGCAGTGCGGCGAATTTCGTCTTCCAGTTCCTCTAGCTGCCGGGCGGGTTCCCAATCCTGCTCGCAGCCAGCAATGGCGAATAGGAAGTTTCCCAAAAGGACTTTGCCGCCTTGTGTATGGACCACCTCCGGATGGAACTGAATGCCATAGAGCTTGCGCCAGTCGTTGGCCATGCCAGCTATGGGGCACGTGACCGTCTTGGCGGTGACGACGAAGTCCTCGGGAACTTCCGTCACCAGATCACGATGGCTCATCCAAACTTCGGGCCCGGAACCGAACCCTTCAAAGAGCCGGTCATGCTCCAGCACCTGTAGTTGCGCCAGTCCGTACTCGCCCTTCACTCCTTTGGATACTTTGCCGGAGAGATGCTGCGCCATCAACTGCAGGCCATAGCAAATACCAAGCACTGGCGTACCCAGCTCGAAGATTTCCGGATCGACGGTGGGGCTACCTTCCTCATAGACGCTCGCCGGGCCACCGGAGATGATGATGCCGCGGCGGTCCTCAAGCTGTGAGGCAGGAGTATCGCTCGGCTTGACTTCGGCGTACACGCCGAGGTCGCGCACGCGCCGGGCGATGAGATGGCAGTATTGGCCGCCAGCGTCGAGAACGGTGATTTGGGGCGTTTTGTTCAAACTACCAGGATAATTCCTGGAGGTCGCTCATCGCGAGCGACACTATCTGAGCGCGGCGCGCGCCTCGGGCGTCATGCGCTGCACGATGGTCTTCTTGGCTTTCTCAAGAAGCTCTTTCGCCTTGGGCAAAGCATCGATACCCTTGATAACTTCGGGATCGATTTCGATATCAAAGCGGCCAGCTTCGTCGATATCAAAGGCTGTCTTGTAGATTTCGGATTGCAAGGAGTTGCGCACCCAAGTCTCGTTGGCCTTGAAATCTTCATCGCTAAAGCTGGCGTTATTCTTCCGCAGGAAAGTCTTGAAGTTGTCGAGCACCTTGGCGTCTGGCTTCCATCCAGCCGGAAGTTTCGCTTCGCTCTCGCCAAAGAACTGAGCGGTAAAGGTGAAGAAGGCAGCGCGGCGCAAGAGTTCGATCTGGAATTTGTTGTACGCGGGTACAGTGAACTTCTCATCGGGAGCGATGCCGTTGCCGCCGTAAACGGGGCGGCCAGAGTCCGTCATCTTGACGTCCTTCGGGTTCTTGAGCTCGGTCTCTTTACGGTAGTAGTAGTCGAAGAAGCTGACATTAGAGTAGTCGCGCTGAATCAGACGGCCACTGGGAGTGTAGTACTTGGCTGTCGTGAGCGCGAGAGCCGTCGTCTCAGCCAGAGGATAGACGGTCTGCACAAGGCCCTTGCCGAAGGTATCTTCACCAACGACCCAAGCGCGGTCGTGGTCTTGCAAAGCGCCAGACACGATCTCGGCGGCCGAAGCGGAGTACTTATTGACGAGCACAACGATGGGGTAGTCGTGCTTCGGGCCGCGGGGCTTGGCGGTGTACGTGCGCTCGGGGTTCGCCCGGCCACGATGGCTTACGATGAGCTGGCCGCGTTCCAGCCAGCGTTCAGCGACGGCGACACCTTCGTTGAGGAGACCGCCGGGGTTGCCGCGCAGGTCTAAGATCAAGCCCTTGACGTTCGACTCTCCCAAGCGGCGGAAGTTTTCATTCACTTCCGAGCTGGTGTTTTCGTTGAAGCTCTCGATGTCGAGATACATGATGCCCGGCTTGAGCCAGAAGGCATCCTTGACGCTTTTGCGCGGGATTTCGTCACGGGTGACGTTAAAAGTGAGGGGCTTAATGACACCTTCGCGCTGCATGACGATTTGCGCCTGCGTGCCGCGGGGGCCACGGAGCAGGTCGGCGACATCGGAAGTCGTCATGTTGTCGGTTTTCTTGTCGTTCACTTCGGCGATCACGTCGCCAGGCCGAATGCCCGCTTTATACGCAGGCGAGCCGGGGAAGGGGTGCATGACGATGATGCGGCCATTGCGCGGACCGATTTGCATGCCGACACCGAAGTAACGGCCGCGTTGGTCTTCGCGCATGGTTTGGTACATCTTCGGATCGTAGAAATTGGAGTGCGGATCTAGCGTCCGCAGCATGCCGGGAATGGCGCCCTGATAGATCGCCTTGTCCGCTGACAACTTGTCGGCGAAGTTGTCTTCCACGGCTTCATAGACTTTTGAGAAGACACGGAGCCCGCTCTTGATCTCGTCTTCGCTGGATGCCGCGCTAACGGAGTCCATTTCCGGACCGAAGACGCCCCCGAGCAGGGAGCACATCCCGATCAAAACCGGGATCGCAAGGAAAGAAATACGGCTATTCGCCACGGATACGGCCTCCAGACTTGACTACAGTATAAGCCAACGCTTAATAGACGCAGAGGAGCACCCTTTGGCTCCATCCCGTCCGGAAATTAGCGAGGCGAATTTAGCTAGATTTCGATTTTTTCCCGACCGTCACGCGGGCCGTAGCGCCAACTTCCCGGCCTACCGGCTTTTTGGCTGCGGGGAGCGTGCCGGAGATGCGACGAATTTGATCGCTCAGACAGACCAGGAAGAGGGGTTGGCGGGCGTTCTTGAAAATATCGATGATGCGGGACTGGTTATCTTCGAGATAAATGGTCTTGCCGTCGGTGACCAGATGAAGGTCCGATTGACCACTAACGATTTCGCTCAGTCGCTTGCCAACCTCGCGTTGCAGGAAGCGCAGGACTCGGCGGATCTTTTGCAAACTAAAGCCTTTGCGCCGCAACTCTGCGATCACGGAGATTTCCAGAACCTCTTCGGGCAGATAGAGACGGCGATGTCCGATTTGACGGGGGGAGACGACCTTCTTCTCATCCCACCATTGGAGCTGGCGCAAGCTCACGCCGCTGAGTTCGGAGACATCCGCCGACGTGAACGACGGGGACGGCTCGAATAAATCAATCTTGCTCTTTTTCGTTTTAACCATTTCCGCCCCTTTCTGTTTTGGCCCGTTTGGACCTTCTCAATATGACGGAGATCCAAGGAAGGGTCAAGGCACCAGATATAGGGGGTAAATTATTACGAGCACAAATAGTATGGGCGTGGTGGAAGGTTCTGATTGCCTTCCATCCACGCCCATTTTGAGAGTTCTAGTTAGTTCTGAAGTAGTTGTTAGTTCTTGGGTTTAGCGGTCATGCGGTCGTAGATGAAGCCGGCGGTTCCACCGGAGGCCGCGCCGATCGCCGCGCCCTTGCCACCGCCAGCCAGTGCGCCGATGGCGGCGCCGGCGCCTGCGGAACCGGCGACGATCGCGACACTCTTACCGGTGGAGCGGTTCTTGCGGGTAGCAACAGACTGAGAACCGCTTGCGGCAGGAGCGGCATAATTGGAAGACACGGCGCTGGCCTTGCGCTCGGAGGAAACGGCAACGATTCTTCCCTGCGCGTCGTAAAGCGGGCCTACATAGCCAGGCACAATAACCTCAGGCGCGGAAACAACTATTGCGGGAGCGGCTGCTGCCGGCATTTGCGAATTTGCGCTCGCGTCGTTGCGGCTGCTCACCACCATTGCGACGCCAGCCGTCAGTACGCTTCCCAGCACCGCGCACAGTACGCCCATTCTCAACATTTTGTTATCTGTATTCATGGTTTCGATCTCCTCGTGCCACATTCTATTGCAAGCACGATGCCAAATCGTAAATCATTGAAAAGAAAGGCTTCATGATGAACATCTAGTGTGTAAGTCTTTCCTGGATCACTGCGAGAAGGCAAATTTTCGGTAGGAAGTTCTTTCCTAGTGCCTCTTCCAGGCCGGACGCCAGAGGTAGAACACCTTCTTCTGGTATTTCCAAGAGAGTTCCGGCAGCTTCACAAGAACCTCTCCTGGCGCTTCCTCCGCAAAGGGCGACTGCTTTCCCATACCCACAACGTGTGCCGCTTCCACCGTCGGATAGAGCTTGGGAGCAGCACCCGCATGCGCCAGGACTTCCGGCCGCAGCATTTCGTAGGCAAAGAGGGCTCCCGCCAAGACCAGGGCGATGGAACCCAACGACCAAATAAATCTCTCCGGAATCAGCTCCTCTAGGCGCATGGCCTATCATCGGTCAATCGGGGAAAAGCTTTAGGGCGGATTAAGGCGTCGTCCAGCCGGCTTCGAAGGCCCTGGCCGAAGCCTTCGACTAGACCCCTTCGAGCGGTTTGGTGGCGTCGCCAAAAGAATCGACCTTCACGCCCATCTTTTGGATGACGCTCAAGAAGAGACTCGAGAGCTTGCGGTTCTCATCCCCAGCGGCGAGATAGTCCAGCGTGCGGCCGGTTTCGATTGTGCCGCCAAGTCCACCCGCCATCACGAGCGGTACGCGTGTGTTGTCGTGCTTGCGGCCGGACCACATATTGGAGAGCCAGATGAGGCACGAATTGTCGAGTACCGTGCCTTCGCCTTCCTTCATGGAATCAAGCTTGCCAGCAAGATAGGCGAGTTGGCTTAGATGAAAGCGAGAGATGCGCTCATAGCCGTCCGACAGGTTGTAGTGCGAGGCAGCGTGGTGGCCTTCACGAACTTGTAGGAAGGGATAGATCATCGCGGAAAGGTCATTGGCGAGGATCAATGAGGCTACGCGCGTGCGGTCCGTTTGGAAGCCCAGAGCAATGATGTCGCACATCAACTTGGCGTGCTCGCGCAAGTCTTCGGGGAGACCATTCGCCGGACGATCCATCGTCCAAGCGGGTTTATTCTGGCCCTTAGCGTCTTCTTCGGCCTTGTGTTTCGTGATGCGCATCCGCTCAACGCGCTTTTCGACTTCGCGAACGCTGCTTAGGTATTCGTCAAGTTTCGCCTTGTCAGTGGCGGCGACTTGCTTGCTGAGCGATTGGGCACGCTCGCGGACACGATCCAATATGCTGGCATTGCGCAGCATGCCACGATTCTCAAACAGATTATCGAAGGCCAGCGATGGGTAGACCTCGGTAGGCACTGGCGAATCCGGGCTTTGCCAGGAGATATGCGAGCTGTAGGCCATTGAGAAATTCGTTTCGTGATAGCCGGTAAGTGGCTGTTCGCAGGCAAGCACCATACTGGGTTGGGCGTTGTCTTGGCCGATGTGATTCGCGAGAAGTTGATCCACGGTGACGCCTGAGCGCAGGATCGGTCCGCGTTGAATCGTCGCGCCGGAAAGCAGGCTGCCGGTTTGCGCGGGGTGGATGCCTTGGCCGGTGAGGCTCTTGACGAAGAGACCGTCAATGACGTTGATCTTGTTCTTGATTGGCTCCAAGGGCTGCAGGGTTTTGCTCAATTGCATCGCCTCGCCGTTGCCTCTAGCGGACCAATGGTCTTCGTTGATGCCCGTTCCCATGAAAAGAACGGCGAAACGTTTGGGGTGCGCCGTAGCGGCCTCCATGGATTCCAACCAAGGCAACGCCATCGTAACTCCAGCGCCGCGCAGTACTGTTCGTCGCGTAATCTGCTTTCTCATAGTTTTCATTTCCCTTTCGCGCTCAGGAGATACTGCGGATTGCGTTGCTTCCGGAACTGCGGACTCAACACCACGGATTCTATCAACGCTGAAAACCGGTTTCCGTTGGCGGCCAGCTTCGTCCGCATCTCCTCGAGCAGTGGCTCGTCGCTCAACTCCAGGCCGCGGCCTAGCGAATACACGAGGAACTTGCGACAGAGGTTATTGACGAAGTCTTTCTCGCGATTGTTCTTGATGTAATCGACCAGACTTTCAAGGCCGTCGCCTTGTTTGCCGCCCGGGAACTCGGCGCGGCTATCGATGTCGCGGCCCGCCAAATCCTTCTTGCGTTGTTCGCCCACAGGCCCATAGCCCTCAAATGCGAGACCGAAACCATCGAATCGCGCATGGCAGCCCGCGCAACTGGCATTTTCCCGGTGCTTGGCAAGCATCTGGCGCAAAGGCAAATTCATCTTCGATTCGTCGTCCGGCAACTCCGGCACGGCGGGCGGAGGCGGCGGAATCGGGTCGCCAAGCAGCGTCTTTGCCACCCAGTATCCGCGCTTCACGGGGCTGGTGCGAAGACCCGGAGAATTGCGTGTCAAAAACGCCGCCATCGGCAAGATGCCGCCGCGGCCGAACTGCCGCGCGAAATCCACGCGTACCCATTCGCCGCGCGGAATACGCAAACCTTCAATGCCGTAATGATTCGCCAAAACACGGTTCACAAAAGTGTGTTTGCCGTAAAGCACATCGAGCACCGGCTTGTCGTTGCGAATGGTGTCGTCGATATATCGAATCGGCTCCTCGAACATGGCGGCACGGAGTTCGTTGGTGAAGTCGGGGAAGCGAGTACGGTCGACGGAATTATGATCCTCGAATCGGCGGAAGTCGAGCCAATTGCCCGCGAACTCAACGGCCAGCGATTTGGCGCGCGGGTCCTTAAGCATTCGCTTGATCTCCTGTTGGAGCCCCTCATCGCTGTCGAGCTTACCGGCGGCAGCAGCCGCCCGCAGTTCGTCGTCGGGCAGACTAGACCAAAGCAGGAAACTCAAGCGGCTAGCAAGTGCATAGCCCCCAAGTGGCTTCACCTTCTCAACGACGGGAACGACCTTCACTGGCTTCTTGCGCTTACTTGTGCTGACCACAACGGGCGCGGGCTTCTCAACGGTCTCCACGCGATAGCAAAAATCCGGCGCCATCAAAACCATCGTCACGAGTTCCCGCATCGCGTCTTCGTGCGTGAGGGCGCTCTTCTCTCGCAACTCTTTGTAATAGTCCCGCAGGTCCTGCTCCTCTTTGTCTTCCAAGGGCCGGCGATAAGCGCGCGCGGCAAACTCCAAGAGCGACGCTAGGTGGATGGGTTCGGCGTCGAGCCGAGCCTTCTCGACGGCGCGAATAGTCGCATTCACACGCGCGAAATGTGTACGGATCGCTTCCCTGGTTACCTCTTCGGCTTTTACCTTCTCCGCTTTCGCGAGGTAAACGTCGCGAACCCCAAGAATCACCTTCTCACTTGTCACGTCGCGTTCGTCGGGCCGGAAGCTTCCGGACTCTTGCCCGCGGCCATCGATTTCACCGCTCTGGTTGAAATAGAACTGAACGTAGGTGCGCGTTGTTTGGTCCGCGATCGTATCGAATTCCAGCCAAAGCCGGTCCAGTTCCGCGCGCTGTTCTTCGTTGAGGATCATCTCCATCAGGGGCTTGTCGTCGCGGAAATAGCCCATAACGTTGTGGAACCCGGCGCTTAACAAGCGGCCCTTGTCCTCGGAGTCGTCCGGATAAAAACGTCCCCGCTCTTTGATGTAGAAGGCATCCGGAAACACGTTGGCGAATCGGGCGAAGCTCGCCTCGTAGCGATCCCTCTGCCCCGCCGGCACGATGAGCTCCGGGTCACCAGCGCGTTCGCGCACTGCGATCAATTTATTGCGAAAAGCGACTTCATCCTCTCGAGGCTGGCCACTGACCTGTTTCATCACAGGCATTTCCCATGCCTGCTCGCCTTCCACCTGCAGCGCCGTCTTGTCGAAATTGCGCCGGTTGGCGGCAAATTCGTTCAGCTTCCAGTTAAAGAGCGGCTGCGAACGAATACCCAGGCCGAGCATCTTGGGACCGCTGAATTGCATTGCAGTCAACTTGCGGACTCTCACCACGTAATCGCGCATCTTCACGCAAGCCTCGCGGACCAGCACATTTGGCTTGGCTGCGTTTTGCGCCGCTGGCGCGGGCAACATGCGCCACATGGTTTGCAGCTTGGCTACCGGGCCCACCTCTTCCTTGGCCCCTTCCAGAATGTCCCAGACCATCGGCAGGTATTTCGGGCTAAGCTTGGCCTCGCGGGCAAACTCTTCCAGGCCGGCATTCTCTTTGCCCAAGGCGACGCGGTATTTATACCGCCACGCGGCTTGGAAATAGTCGGCGAAATCCGTGGGCTGCCGCTCGTAGAAATTCACGATGGCTTGGATCGTGTACTTTTCCCGATCCGTCTCTGCCAGCATCGGATGCGAGGCGAAGGAAATTCCTTTCATGCCAAACACCACATGCGTCGATACCTCACGCGCCGCTTGCAAGTACTTGTTCAACAAGGCGGGCGACATCGCCAGGGACTCGCCAGAGTTGTCGAAACCCGCCGCGTTCGATGGGTCGACGGGGAATTCCTTCGCGGGCTTCAAGTCAACGCCAGTCAAATCGCGAATGGCATTGTTGTATTCGGCGTTGCTAAGACGGCGAGTCAGCACCAATCCGGGATCGCCGGCATTCTTTGAAGCTTCATGCTTACGGAATGTTTCCACCCAGTGCACCAACTGAGTGCGCTCTGCGTCCGCAGGTTGTTTCAGGCCTTTCGGCGGCATTTCACCGGAGTGCAGCTTCTCCGCCACTAGCGCCCAGCGGCCGTGATCTTTCACGACATCGTTCAACGTCGTGTATTGCCGCAGATTCAACTGCGCCGCGGGGTTCTTCTCTCCATGGCATGAAAAACAGTAGGTCGCAAGAACCGGTTTGACTTCGGCGTCGAACTTCTTTGCCAGATCTACTTCGGTGCTATCGGCGGACCACAGCGGAGCAGTCAAAAGCGACGCAGCCGTGGCGCTCAAAACTAAATATCGGCACAACATTCCTCATTAAGATTATTTCAAGCCGGGGACCAGTGTGGGAACTCCCCGAGACGATCGGGCTTTGGGAAGACTTTCACTTCCTGGTCCTGTGCGATGTCCCACCAAATGCTTCCCGGCTTCGATGTGAGGCAAGCGTCGCGAACGGGTTCCTCACCCTCATGAAGCGTCACCGTCATGAGCAAGTCCTCAATCTTTTGGATCCTGCCTAGATAACGCTTCTCGCCGTAGTCGACTTCTATGAGGTGATTCGGAGAGTAGTAGCGGCGCAACCATTTACTCAAGCCATCGAGCCCTGGAAACATAACGCGCTCCGTCACGTTCGCGTTATCGAGTTTGTCCCGCAACTCCCATTTCAAGACCGCCGGAATAATAATCTTCGTGAAGAGTTCGGGTTGCTCGGTTTCCTTCTCGGCCAGCCACTCTTCGAGCTGCCGTGAAGAACTGGAAATCATGGAGAATACCGCCGCCTGATTCACGATGCGGTCGTCCAAGGAAGGCGGCTCGAAGAAGATAACGCAATCGCCGGCTTCCCCTTCGACCCTCTTGTCGAACTCCTCCAAAGTCGGTGCGTATCGATCCAGCATTTCCGCGGTGAAGAATACCGCATCGTCCTTCTTCAGAATTGCCTTCAAGCTGGGCGGCAAGTAACGCCGCGCCTTGATGAAATCGATGCACCACACGACGCCATCGGTGGCAAAGAGACTGAACTTCGCCGTGACGAAGTGAAGCGCCACGTTGGGTGAGAAGGTCCAGTCGAGCAGGCGGGTGGGAAGCCCATAGTGCTGGCCGATCGCCACCCAGTTCCACCAGGAATCGTATGTGGCAGCCTCATGACCGGAAGGCATCTTCGAGGCGTACTTGCGAAAGTTGCGAAGCAAATCGTCTTCGACGGACGCATAATTGCCGCCGAGACGACAGAG
>VFQP010004728.1_pt1 | contig 12416 bp, 9 predicted proteins | sample 3512351 | NCBI WGS metagenome assembly VFQP01 (sample SAMN10412372, study PRJNA504923) | tailings metagenome | isolation source: Relicate 1 Philex TSF1 revegetated site | place: Philippines: Tuba, Benguet | collected 2017-08-29 | reverse complement strand
GAGGCAAACCTGTGGCTGTGGGTGGTTCTGGCAACCGTGGCGTAGTTGCGGCTGCAAGTTATGAAGCTCGCAAATTTGGGGTAAGGTCGGCGATGTCGTCAAAGATTGCCGCACAAAAATGTCCTAATCTTATTTTTGTACCACCAAGATTTGAAAGTTATAGAGCTGTATCGCTTCAAATTAGAGATATATTTGCCAGCTATACTTCATTAATAGAACCTTTGTCGCTTGATGAAGCCTACCTGGATGTCACCAATAATTTGCAGGGTATTGCTTCGGCCACCGAAATAGCCCAACAAATCAAAGCAAAAATCAAAAACACTACCCAGTTGACAGCCTCGGCAGGGGTTTCATACAACAAGTTTTTAGCCAAAATTGCTTCAGACTACAATAAGCCCGATGGACTTTTTGTCATAAAACCTAGCCAAGGCGAGGCTTTTGTTGAGCAACTAGAAATACATCGGTTTCATGGTATTGGTAAAGTGACAGCCGAAAAAATGCACAAAATGGGGATTTTTACAGGTAAAGACCTTAAAGAATATGATGAAGCTTTTTTGAAAAAGCACTTTGGCAAAATAGGAAGCTACTATTACTATATTGCTAGGGGTATCGACGACCGCCCCGTCAACCCCGACCGTACTCGTAAGTCGGTAGGTTCTGAAAATACCTTTCATCAAGACCTAACAGCACGAGCCGAACTACAAATTGGCTTAGAGCCTCTGATTCAAGATGTATGGCGATATTGTGAAAAACACCAAATTTATAGCAGAACGGTATCGCTCAAAGTAAAATTCAATGATTTTCAAATAATCACACGAAGCAAAACAACCCTTTCACCAATTATAGATAGCCATTTGCTAGAAAGGCTATCTTTTGAACTCCTCGAACAGCTTTTACCTGTTGCTAAAGGCATACGGCTACTAGGAATTTCACTATCAAACCTCGAAAGTACTCAAGACTGGGAAGGCAAACAATTAACATTGGAGTTTTGAGAAGAGTACGAAGAAAAGCACGATTCGTTTACCACAATGACTCATTCATGCCTCACTAACTTACTTATACAAGCCCCATTGAGCATCTATATGCCCCAATGAATAGACCTTTTCGAGCCAAAGCTAAGATGATAAATTTGTAAATATTGGAGATTGTGGGTATATCACTTACGGGCGGTTTTGGATGATTCGCAAGAAAGACTGGCATTATTAGAAACTTCAGACAAGTTTGTTCTGTAATTGATTTAACACACCTATATAATCATTTCACATACCAAAATGTAGCTTTCACACATTTTGTCGAGAATCATATATTCTTTAGGCGTAATTTAGTGTAACCTCTAGCATGATTTTATGGTCTAAAAAATCATATTAGAGCACACAAATATCACAAAAATAGCCCCCTATTAAATAGTATTTTACCAAGAACTATTTACAATATACCAACTGTCCATATACACACACATAACCTGAAAAAATATGAACTTTGAAAACTTCTGTAATGTATCGCAAGGAAAACTCGACTTTAAATTCCAAAAAATAGAGATTGCTATCGAGGATATTGTTATGCTACAAGCCGACAGTAACTATACACATCTGTACCTTAGCAATGGTGAGCGATTTATTTTTTCGAGAACCATCAAACTATTTGAGGATATTCTCAAAGGTCATACCTTTGAAAGAATCCATAAAGCTTTTATTATCAACTGCTCACATTTGCAAGGCTACGATGCCGACACCGAATCGCTCTATTTAAGTAACAACCTCCGAGCCAGTATTTCCAGAAGAAGAAAGTATTTATTAAAGCGTAAACTAAGATTTATTAACTAACCTCCCTCTAAAACCTACAAACGACCCGCAAGTAATTCTCCTGATTTGATTTTCACGGGTTTATTTAATTGATAATGAGCCATGAGTGGAAAGTGGTCAGAAAATGATACTGACGAGACAGTCTTACACGACTGAACTTTCCATTCGTTACTATAGAATTGCTGGTCGATACGCACACAGTAGGGCTGTCGATTAAGCGTAAATCCCATACCTTCGCCCGACTCCTCAAAAGCATTTCTGAACGAAAGACTCATTTTGCCATAAGCATAGCCAAAGGGCGTTTCGTTAAAATCGCCACAAATAATAACAGGGTATCTACTACCTGTTACAAACTCCTGTACTTCTTCTATTTGTCTGTTTCTTTCTTCAAAACCATGTTTCAAACGGCTAAATGTATCACTCATTTCGTGAAAAAAGGTCTTGATTTCACCTTGTTTCAACGCATCAAAAGCCTGATTAATACGGATACCCATCGACCACAAATGGGCGTTTACAACACGAACAGTATCGTTGTTATACACAATATCAGCTACAATAAACCCATTGATATTGGGGCCGCCCTCTCTATCCCAGATTCTACCATATTGTTTATGAATCGGGTATTTTGACAAAAGCCCTAAGCCAACGGGCTCGTCGAGGTCGGTAGCTAGCAAAACAGCCTTTTCGGTATAATTTTGCTCTATATTATGATTGGGCGAATACTCTTGAAAACAAGCAATATCGGCCTGTAGGTCGCTCCATTGCCCAAAGTCGCTTGGAAAATCTGAGAATTTGGCACTATTAAAACTTAATACCTTCAAGGTATTTCCTTCTATTTCGGGGCTGGTATTGCCTGCTCCCATCATCCTTTTGGCCAAAGGGATAGTCATCAAGCACCAAACCAGGCCAATTGTAGCCAACAAACGTTGTTTTTTGATATACAAATAAAGGGTAGAAATAGCCCCTAACACAATAGCAACAGGCAAAGTCATCATCATAAAGCCTGCCAACCAATGCTGAAATATAGGCCAATAACAAAATGACATACTTATAAACAAATAACCAATTCCTAAAAAGGCCATAGGAAACTGACGAAAGGATTTCCAAGATTGAGCAAGAATATCTTCTATCGACTCAAACCAATCGCTCGTGCTAATTACCAAATAGGTAATATATAAACTTCGTGGCAGGGTATTATTATAAGTTTTCATGTGTGTTATAAGTTTTAAATTAGTGTTAGTAAAGCGGCTTAAAATAAAGAACGATGAAGGTTTCCCTGCACCGTTCTCATAATGATTGTACTCAATAAATGCTTGATTATTTTACTTCAAAAGTACCTGTTCCGATTTTGAAACCTTCAGAATACAATTCGATTGAATATTTCCCCGATTTGTATGCTGACCCTTTCGAGTAAATTACGTCCACTTTTTGGTCGTTATTTTCAAATGGAATAGCTTGTTTTACGGTATATCCTACTTCTTTGCCATCGTATTGTAAAATACCTGCTGTACCGTCGGTACTTATTACTGCACCATTTTGGTCAAGTACTCTGATAAATACATCTTTTACATTTTTTTCAGCTACAGGATTGCTCGCCAACACAAAAGAAATTTTCAAACGGTCGATTTTTGAAGCTTTATAACGACCTCCATCACGAAGCTTACCGTTCGAGGCCAAAGCAAATACCTCAACATTGGTAGCTTTCATAGCCGAAGCAATCGTTACTTTGCGTTTCAACTCTTCGTTTTGCTCGGTATAATCAGCCACCGTTTTAGTTAATGTAGCTTTTTCTGTTTTTAACCCTGTGTTTTCATTCAACACTTCTTGTTTTTCACTTTCTAGGGTTTTGGTACGAGCCACCAATTCTCCATTTTCTTCTTTCAGCTTACGAATATCGTCGTCTTTTACAGCCAAAAAGTTTTCGTATTCTTTGATTTTTGCTTCGTAGTTTTTAACCGAGAAGTTCAAATCAGATTTCAACTTTTTCTTATCTTGCTCCAACTGAGCTTTTACTTTTTCTAGCTCTGAAATATTACCTCCCAACACCTCAATCTCTGCAATTTTCGAGTCTAATACCTTAGCTATAGAATCTAGTTTTATTTGTGTAGACGACAACTGTTCTACTTTGGTTGTCAATGATTTCTGTAATTCGAAGGTTTCATTTCTTGCACCTATAAACAAGTAACTCAATAAAGCAATGATACCCACTGTAACACCTAATGCGGCTTTGAAGAACGTCTGATTATTATTTGTTTCCATAGTAATTTGCTATTTAAAGTGTTAAAAGATTGTTTATGATTTAACTTAGTTAGTAAGGATAAATTTAATTAGTTACCATTTTTTGTTCGTTTTCTGATAGCAAAACAACTACGCATACTTTAAAGGCGAGTTAAATCGACCTTAAATTTAGCTTAAAATGAAAAGTTTTTTTAAGACGCCTAGCACACAAATCCACAATACACTGAAATACAATATATTATAACACCAAGACAATCTATAAAGTAGTATATAATAGTAGAAAAAAGAGAAGGGAATTAATAGTTAGATAAAGCAAATAAATTATGAAGCCATAAAACAAGCAGATTCAAAGTATTTAAAATGGGGGTATCAATCTGTAAGAATCGTGACCTTTTAGCAAAAGGGTCACGATTCTAGGGAAAACTAGCTCAAAGACAAGGGAAACTGCAGTGTAAAGGTTGTTCCTTTACTGGACGACTGAACGCTTACTTTCCCTCCGTGCAATTCTGTAATTTTGGAGACAATCGTTAGGCCAACACCATGCCCTTGTACCGACTGAGCGGTGGCGTTACTTCGATAAAATGGTTCAAAAATATTGGGTAAATCTTTGGACGGAATTGCTGGGCCATCGTTGAAAAAAGCCAATTGAAGGTATTTATCGAATACTTCAAAATCAATTTTTACCGTATTGTTTTCAGAAAACTTACAAGCGTTGTCCATCAAATTCATCAATACTACCTTCAAGGCAGCCTCATTTCCATTAACCACCAGCGATTCCTCTTCGTCAGGAAAATTCACAAAATTGATATTTACCTGATAGTTTTCATGCCACTTTTGGACTTGTCCTTTGGCTTCCCACAAAAGTTCGTCCATTCGTACAGGTACTTTGGCCAACGATTGGGCATCCACAATCGTGTTAGCTAAGTTTAATAGCGTATTAGTCAACTGCGTAAGTGTTCGGGTGTCCTCTTTTAGCGATTCTAGCATTTGTTGGTACACTGGCAACGACCGTGGCTGCATTAGGGTTACCTCCAACTGAGCATACATTTTGGTAAGTGGGTTTTTGAGTTCGTGCGATACATTGGCAATGAATATTTTCTGTGTGAGCAACGTTTGCTCTACTCGGTCGAGCAAGCGATTGAAGGTATCGACCAACAGCCCTATTTCGTCTGAACGATTGGGGTGTTCAACTCGCTTTTCTACATTTTTAGGAAAAATCTCGTTGACTTGTTTGATAATCGTAGACATTGGAGCAAGAGCCTTACCTGCAAATAACCAGCCACTTAACCCCACCATAAGTACCCCCACCAGTATCATTACTATTAATATTTTTCGCAGGTCTGACAAGGCCTCTTTTCCTGCATAGTCAATAGCACTAACAATCACCCAATTGTTATACCCAGCATGCTGAATAGCCATACCAAACACCTGATATTCGCCTATAATCTTGTAAGTACTCGTAAGCGACGATATTACATAAGGAAGTACATTTTCGTGTACAATTTCGTTGCCCTGATTGGTCGAAAATATAAATTGATGGGTTCTATCGCTATACACCGAAATACTTTCTTTGTACAAAATCTCTTTGTCCGATACATTTACTAATTTAAAAACTGTAGTATCGGCTGCCTGTATTTCAAAAAGCAACGTTGCCGTAGTAACGGCACTATCTTGTAGCCGTTTATAAAAGCGTTTTTCGAGATATAATTTGCTAAAAAAATAAACACCTACAGAGAAAAAAATGAGTATTGCTGTTACTAAAGCAATAAATTGATTGGTAAGTCGAAAGCGTATATTCATTTTTATAACATTACTTTGAGGACATAGCCCATGCCTATTTGTGTATGAAGCAATTTGGTAGAAAAGTCTTTATCTATTTTTTTTCGTAAAAAATTAACATACACTTCTATTACATTTGTGCCTGTATCGAAGGTGACATCCCAGATTTTCTCGGCCAACTCGGCTTTTGAAATAACCCTTCCTTGGTGCCTAATAAAATACTCTAAAAGGGTAAACTCTTTGGCTGTCAATGGAATACCCTTCCCACTTCTACTAACGGCCTTCATGTCTAAATCCATCTCCAAATCAGCAATTCGTAGTACATTGGATGTCTGAATAGTGGTATTTCCACGACGAGTCAAAGCCCTAATACGGGCTAATAATTCCCGAAATTCAAAAGGTTTGGCCAAATAATCATCTGCACCAGCGTCGAGCCCTACAATTTTATCGTCGGTAGTACCCAATGCCGTTAGCATCAGTACAGGCGTAGAAATCTGAGCCTCACGGATTTTTCGGCATAGCTCTAGGCCATTAAAAACAGGTAAAATAATATCTGAAATAATCAAACTGTAGGGATTGCGTATAGCCAACTGAAAACCCATAGCACCGTCGTAGGCAATGTCTACCTCGTAGTGTTGTTCTTCTAAGCCCTGCTGAATAATCTGCACGGTTTTTACTTCATCTTCTATCAATAAGATTCTCATAAGCTGACGGGGGTATGATTTATCAAAATTAAGGATATTTATCTCGAAATGGTAGCCTTAAAGCTTTAATGTAGGCAATTCTGATGGGCTAATGTATTGTTAGAACCTGTTTTTTTCACAGAAAATTCCCCGACTACCTACTATTTTCAACGATTTCGGCCTATCTTTAAGTAACAACAACAAACCGTTATACTAATATATTATTATGAAAAAACTAATTACGTCTTGCTTTGCCCTCGCCATTGGAGTTTCGGCTTATGCCCAAAAAATCAGCCCTACCGAACAAAAAATCGTTAATTATATCGATGCCAAATTTCCCCAAACCGAAGCACTACTCAAACAAGTCGTTAATATCAACAGTGGTACACTCAATATTGCTGGCGTGAAGCAAGTGGGCGATATTCTTAGACAAGAATTTGATAAAATTGGTTTTAAAACCGAATGGGTTACATTGCCCGATTCGCTCAAAAGAGCTGGACATTTGGTAGCTGAACGCAAAGGAAAAGCAGGCAAAAAACTTTTTTTGATTGGCCATCTCGATACTGTTTTTGAGAAAGAAATGACCTTTTCGCCTTATACCTATCTCAACGATTCTACTGTGACGGGTCAAGGTGTAAACGATATGAAAGGGGGTGATATTGTTATTTTAGCAGCTTTGCAAGCACTTTATAACAATGGCTTGCTCGATAATACTTCTATTACGGCTTATTTTACGGGCGATGAAGAAAGTGCTGGCCGCCCCACTTCGATAAGCCGCAAGGATTTTATTGATCGAGCCAAAACTCACGATATTGCCCTTGCTTTTGAAACCGCCGTGAGCCTTCACACCGTAGCTACAGCTCGCCGTGGGGCAAGTGGCTGGCAGCTCAAGACTTATGGCAAAACAGGGCATTCGTCTAGGGTATTTAGTCCTGAAATGGGCTATGGGGCTATTTATGAGTCGGCTCGGATTTTGAATGAGTTTAGAGAAAAACTGAGCAGTGAAAAATACCTCACCTTCAACCCTGGCCTCATTTTGGGTGGTTCAGAAATTAACTACAACGAAGCAAAAGCCAATGGTACGGCTGTCGGAAAAACCAATATTATTTCGCCAGAAGTAGTTGTCAATGGAGATTTAAGGTTTTTGACCGAAACCCAAAAGAATAATGCTCGTGAAACCATGAGGACTATTGTTGCCAAAAACCTTACCGAAACCAAAGCTGAAATTTCATTTTCGGACGGCATTCCTGCTATGGAGCCTACTGCCGCAAACGAACAGCTTTTGGGGGTGCTCAACAAAGTAAGTAAAGATTTAGGCTATGGCGACGTAAAGGCTGGTGACCCGGGTTCTCGTGGTGCTGGCGATATTTCTTATGTGGCTCAGTATATGGCTTGCTTAGATGGCCTAGGAGCTTCGGGAAAAGGAGCACACGCCCCTGGCGAAACCCTCAATATCAAAGAGTTACCTGCTCTTATTAAAAGAACGGCTCTGTTGTTGTATCGCCTTAGCAGATAAACATACCCAAAAGAGGACGTTGATTTGCCGTTTTTTACCAATAATGCTATGATTCGTACTAAAACAAATACCCCTCCTCATCATGATACAGGATTTGAAAATTTTCTTCATATTGCTTGTCCTTCATCAAAGGAAAACTATTGCGTACAACTTCATACAGCAAATTAGGTATATTGGTACAGGGTTGGGCTAACCAACTTTTGCCTTTACTTTTATCCGTAATCGTGCAAAGCACAAGGTGATTGAAAAGTTTTATAGTGGTCTATTCAGGAAAACTTTTCAATTACTTCTATTTTATAATTGAGAACAGCCGAGCAATATAAACAAAGAAAATCCTGAAAGCCTTGTAGTTTATTCCTTTTTCTTGATAACCTACAGTCTATTGCCCCAATATTGTTCTTGGCACTACCCTAGCAGAAAATACATTAACAAAATCACCCAAAACTTAACTATGATGTTTTTCAAAAAAACAATCTTTGCTTTGGCCTTATTAATAGGGTTTTCGGGCATTGCTCAAAACAAAAAAGGTAAATCACAAAGCCTTTTTAATCAAAAAGACCTTACTGGTTGGAAAATCTACGGTACAGAAAAATGGTATGTAGATAATCGAGAACTAATCTGCGAAAGTGGCCCCGACAAGGAATATGGCTATTTGGCAACAGAACAAACCTTTCAAGATTTTGAACTGACCCTTCAGTTTAAGCAAGAGGCCGATGGCAATAGTGGTGTATTTTTTCACTCAAGTATTGAGGGTACAAAAATCACTGGCTGGCAGGCCGAAGTTGCACCTACTGGCCACTGGACAGGCGGTATTTACGAATCCTATGGGCGTGGATGGCTCATAAAGCCTACCGATGACAAAGATAAGGCTTTGAAAATGGGTGAATGGAATACCATGAAAATCAAAGTACAGGGCAATTTGGTAACAACTTGGCTCAATGGTACTGAAATGATTAGCCTGAACGATGAGAAAATTGGTTCGAGGAGTGGTTCTATTGCCCTACAAATTCATAGTGGCGGAGGAATTAAGGTGAAATGGCGAAAAATTAAAATCAAGGAATTATAAATCCTTGAGAGCAATAGAGCTATTGCACTGCAATAGCTCTATTGCTCTCAAGGACGATTACAATTTTTCACCAAACGATAAATCTCCTGCATCTCCCAAACCTGGTACAATATAATATTTGCTATTGAGATGCTCGTCTACAGCTCCAACAAACAGCTCAACATTTGAAATGTTTTCTTGTAAAAAACGTATTCCTTCGGGTGCAGCAATAGCCGCCGCCATAATAACCCGAGCAGGCGTACCATGTTGCAACAGAGCCTGATACGATTTTAACAACGATTTGCCTGTAGCCAACATTGGATCTATCAAAATTATCGTTTTATGCGTCAACGATGGGCAAGCTAAATAATCCATCTGAATTTCAAAGGTTTCGTCGGGATTGTGTTTGCCTCGATAAGCACCAATAAAGGCATTTTCGGCTTTGTCAAAAAAATTTAAAAGCCCTTGATGAAAAAGCAAGCTCGCTCGTAGAATTGCTACTAAAACAGGCTGTTCGGCCAACAAGTGGGTTGGGGCAATAGCCAAAGGCGTTTGTATTTCGGCAGGATGAAAAGTCAATTGTTTAGACACCTCATAGGCCAGTACCTCGCCCAAACGCTCCATATTTTTCCGAAAACGCATCGAGTCGGTTTGGATATTGATATTGCGCATTTCGGCAATGAAATGATTTGCAATAGAATTTTGTGCTTGTAAAATAAACATGATACAGGAGATGGGCTTTTGGATGAATCTATCAAATTTAGGCTTTTAACAGGGAAAATGAAAGCACAAATACAGCTTGTCGTTACCCCAACAGCATTTGGAAGCGATGCTTGACTTATTTTTTAACATTAATTTTAACTACTTTTTTCTTGTATTTAATAGAACCTTTGCAATTTTGACCTCAATCATACTACCAATAAACGCATGAAAGCCCCATTTTCTTCTTTTTCCAGACCATTACGTCTGCTGTTTTGTATCTCCTTTTTCTTAGTTAACCATTCATTATTTGCTCAGAAAAAAGTCATTTTCGTTATTGTAGACGGTATTCCTGCCGATGTAATCGAAAAAGCACCTACGCCCAATATTCGTAAAATAGCCGCTATTGGCGGTTTTCGTAGGGCTTATGTAGGCGGACAAAAAGATACTTACTCGCAAACGCCAACCATATCGGCGGTTGGTTATAATAGCCTTTTAACTGGTACTTGGGTAAATAAACACAATGTTTGGGGCAACGACATCAGTAAACCCAACTATCATTACTGGACTATCTTTAGATTGTTTAAGGAGCAATATCCTACTAAAAAAATTGGTGTATTTTCGACTTGGCTCGACAACCGCACCAAACTTATTGGCGAAGGGCTTCCTCAAACAGGCCACCTTAAAATGGATTATGTGTCGGATGGCTACGAACTTGATACTGTAGCATTTCCACACGACAAACTTAGTGGTTATATCCATCAAATAGATGAAAAAGTAAGCGACGATGCAAGTGCCTGTTTGCTCAAACAAGCTCCTGATTTATCGTGGTTGTACATGGAATATTCTGATGACATGGGCCATAAATTTGGCGATAGCCCACAATTAAACCAAGCCATAGAATATGTTGATAATCAGATAGGTAAACTATGGAATTCAATAGAAGAACGTCAAAAGAAATTGAAGGAAGATTGGTTGATTATAATAACCACCGACCACGGGCGAGATGCCAAAACAGGCAAAAACCACGGTGGCCAGTCTGACAGAGAGCGTACTACTTGGATAGCTACCAATGCTGCTCAGCTTAATAGTTATTTTAAAAACGAACAGCCCGCTATTGTAGACATTATGCCAACGATTGCCCATTTTCTGTCGGTAAAAATCCCACAAGACAAGGCTTTTGAAATAGATGGTGTGGCTCTTAACAAAGCTATTTCGGCTATTCACCCAACTGCAACATTAGGCCCCCAAAGCCTAGATATTACATGGACAGCCCTAGAGAAAAAGGGTAAAGTAAAAATTTGGCTTAGTACCAGTAATAATTTTGAAGAAGGTGGCAAGGATAATTATATTTTGTTAGATACTGTAGCTTTGGCTCAGGAAAAAATCAGTATACCTAAAGACAAAATACCTGTGTCTAACTTTTATAAAATTGTGTTAGAAGCTCCCAACAATACCCTTAATCGTTGGATTGTTCTCAAATAAAACCCTCATTTATCAGTCTCAGTGGCGTTTATAACGTCGCTGAGACCTTACCTTGCTCCTAGCTATTTTGATTCTCGTACGATATTGATAAGTTTGTAATATGAAAACCAAGCTATCATCCTTCATATTACATTCTATTCCTGGCCTTTCTTTTATGGGGTTAATCTATGTATTTACACCCGAAGATTTACTGGTTTGGGACAAGCTCAAGCAAAATCCCCACGAGCTTAGCAATTTGTTTTCATATAGCTTAATGTTTATCATTTTTTACCTGAACTACTATTTGTTCACGCCCAAGCTCTATTTTACCAAAAAACACATTCCTTTTTTACTGGTATTATCATTGAGCTTTGGCATAATATATATTGTATCTAACCAAATCAATTGGCCCTATTTTTTGGGAAGCAATACCACCGAGCCTTCTCTTCCAAGGCATTTTTTGCCATTGTCGCCACCTCCTCCACCTCAATACGAGCATGCTCCTCCTCATTTCGATTCGATGAGTCCACCAAGTACCAAATTCGATTTTGGCAAATCAATTATTATCTATTTACTAGGAATCTTATTTACAACCTTGTTCCGAACAAGGCAATACCAACTTGATTTGTACAAAGACAAAACTGATGTAGAGTTACGCTTTCTTAAATCGCAAATCAACCCTCATTTTTTATTTAACTCGCTCAATACGATTTATGCTTTGGCGATTGAGGAAAAAGCGTTTAAGTCTAGCTCAGCTATTATCAAACTATCGGGAATGATGCGTCATGTGATTATGGAGGCCAATCATCATTGGGTTTCGCTCGACAAAGAAATAGAATACATTAGCCATTATGTAACCCTACAAAAAATGCGTTTTGCCGAAACAGCCGATATTCATTTTCAGGTAGAAGGTATCCAAAAACAATATAGAATAGCTCCTCTTATTTTGATACCATTTATTGAAAATGCTTTTAAATATGGAATTAATCCCGAAAATAGTTCGCCTATTGATATAAAAATCAAGCTGCACGAAAGCCATTTACAGCTTTGGGTACAAAACAACCTACATGCCAACCAAACGCATTTGTACGAAGGTACAGGCTTGGGAATTTCTAATACCAAGAACCGCTTGGCATTATTGTACCCTAACCAATATACCCTTGTAATAAACAAATCTGAAGATACTTTTA
>VFQP010004726.1_pt1 | contig 12417 bp, 10 predicted proteins | sample 3512351 | NCBI WGS metagenome assembly VFQP01 (sample SAMN10412372, study PRJNA504923) | tailings metagenome | isolation source: Relicate 1 Philex TSF1 revegetated site | place: Philippines: Tuba, Benguet | collected 2017-08-29 | reverse complement strand
GCCGGAGCGGGTGCAGGCGCCGGAGCGGGTGCAGGCGCCGGAGCGGGTGCAGGCGCCGGAGCGGGTGCAGGTGCCGGAGCGGGTGCAGGCGCCGGAGCGGTTGTCCGCGGTCGCCAATTCGGATAGCGGCGCAGCCGTTCCGCGGCGTCCATCGTTTCGATATCGGCGGGATAAACCTCGGTCGCCGATGCCGTGCTCTCGAGCGCCGGGGAGCTGCCACCCCCACCACCGCAGGCGCTCAGGGTCGCGGCCGCAAAGAGGGCGGCGAGCACCGCGCGGGCCGGCTGGGGGGTGCTCGTAATCAGTTCGGGTTGCATATGATCCAGAAACTCGACAAAAGGTTGATAAGCGATTCGGGTTCGAGGAGGCCTATCCGAAAAAGGTATTCAGGGGGCTTCCTATTGGCGAAGGGCTGTGACTGTTTTCACAACCGGGCGGCCTTCCTCCCATTTCTCGGCTGCACTGTGGCGGACTTTACGGTTGACGATTTCGTGAAAAGCCGCACAAAGGACAAGCTGTTTTCGGCGAACGATGTGCGGAAATTCGCGCTGTTGGGCGGTCAGCGGCCACAGACGAACGGTAAATTGCTTACGAATAGACACAAATGGGGACAGCCGCCACGCTTGTGCGGGGAAATCCAGTGAAGGGAGATGGAAGGTTCGACGGGGTGGACCGGCGGCAAAAACCGGACAAAATCACGCGTCTGGATTATTGACCGCCAAAATTCAGCGGCCGGCCTGGCAGGCCGGTAAGAATTTGCAAGCCGAATGGCCAATCAATGCCTGGCGAGGGCAATTGTCACAAAATGTCGGAAAAGCGTGACAGACCTATTTAAGGTCAATTTAATGCACCCGCAATGGCAATTTCCGAACGCCGAATGCGGTGAAAGTCGGTGTCGGCAAATGCAGGAATCCCCGCATTGGCAGTAGCGGGCTGCGCCCGCCATTGCAATGCACGCGCAAGTGCCGGATCAAAGAACTCGGCGAGCCGGGCATCGAGCTGGCGGTCGACCCGGCTGCCGTCGCGCACCCACACTCCGGCGTCCGAGAGGTTGGCCCGCAGCCGCACCCCGGCGCCGTTGCGGGCGCCGATGCCCGCGGTATTGACCAGCGTGTTGTGCAGCAGCTGGATGTCCTGCGCGCGGTTCGCGTCGAGCCCGACGTCGTTACAGTGGGCCACGATGTTGTTGGCGGCCAGGCCGCCGCGGTGTTCGTGCGCGGCGCAGCGCTCGCTGCGGCAGGCGCCCGGATCGGTGCCGCCGCCGCCGAACGAAATGCCCACGCGCACGCCCGGCTGGGAAATGCCGCTGGGCGTGCAGACCACCAGGTTGCGCTCGAAGCGCGCGTCTTCGCTGGCTCCCTTGGCGAACAGGCCGTACGAGACCTGGTTGCCGTGTGCCTTCACGAAACCGGCCACGTGGTTGTCCTGGATGCGCCAATGGCTGGCCCCGACGAGGTCGAACATGACCACCGGCTTGTCGGTTTGCCGGGGCCCGCTGTTGACCAGGGTGTTCTGCGCCAGCAGCCCGTGGTCGGGCCAGTCGCCGTCCCAGCCGTTGACCTTGATGGCCGCGTTGAAGTCACGGATGCGGTTGTTGCGGATGACCACATGGTGGCCGCGCCCGACCACATGGAAGGCGTGTTCGCAATCGTCGTGGCGTGGGCACACGCCCCGGATGTCGAGGTTCTCGAAGCGCCAGTGGGCCTTGTCCACCAGCACGCCCTCGACCTGCCCGAACGCGAACCACACGGTGCCCGGGCGCTCCGCGCGCAGCGCGATGGGCGCCAGGGCCGTGCCGTCCTGCCCCAGGCGCAGCTTGGTCTCGAAGGGGTAGAGGCCGGGCGCGACCACGATGTCGGTGCCGGGCGTGGCCTGCATCAAGGCTTCGCGAATGGCCTGCGGGCTGTCCACCCGCCGGGTCTGCACGAGCCCGGCGGGGCGAGGCGCCGGCTCGCTGCGCTGGCCTTTGCCCAGATCGGGCAACGCGCCCGCCGGGGGCTCGACTTCCAGGCGCCGCTGCGCGGCCTGCAGGGCGGGCAGCAGCACGGCCTCGAGCCGGGTGTGACCCTGCAGCCGCCGCTGCAGGTGGCGCAGCGCGTCGTTGGGGCTGCGCTCGCCGAGCTGCGCGCGCCATTGGCGGCCGGTGTCGCTGGTCCAGAGCCAGACCGCAGCGGCCAGCAGACCCAGCGCCCCGAGACCGAGCAGCGCGATGAACACCTGGAACAGGAATTTCTTCATGGAATACCCCCCAGGCGTGTACCTTGGTTGTCAATTTGCGCCGCTATCATGCGCCGTCCCCGAGGAAGAGGGATGACGCAAAGGAAACACGGAACATGAAAGTCACGGTGGTGGGTACGGGGTATGTGGGCCTGGTCAGCGGTGCCTGCCTGGCCGAGGTGGGCAACGACGTGCTCTGCCTCGATGTGAATCCCGAGAAGATCCGCATTCTGGAGTCGGGCGGCATCCCGATCTACGAACCCGGGCTCAAGGAAATGGTGGCGCGCAACGTGGCCGCTGGCCGCCTGCACTTCACCACCGACGTGGCGCGCGCCGTCAACCACGGCACCATCCAGTTCATCGCCGTGGGCACGCCGCCCGACGAAGACGGTTCGGCCGACATGCAGTACGTGCTGGCCGCCGCGCGCAACATCGGCCGCCTCATGACCGACTACAAGGTGGTGGTCGACAAGAGCACGGTGCCCGTGGGCACGGCCGACAAGGTCAAGGCCGCGATCGCCGACGAGCTCGCTCAGCGCGGCGTGGACACGCCCTTCGCCGTGGTGTCCAACCCCGAATTCCTCAAGGAAGGCGCGGCTGTCGACGACTTCATGCGCCCCGACCGCATCGTGGTGGGCGGCAGCGACGAGCAGGCCATCTTCCTCATGCGCGCGCTCTACGCCCCCTTCCAGCGCAACCACGAGCGCCTGGTGGTGACCGACGTGCGCAGCGCCGAGCTCATCAAGTACGCGGCCAACGCCATGCTGGCCACGCGCATCAGCTTCATGAACGAGCTGGCCAACCTGGCCGAGAAGCTGGGCGCCGACATCGAGATGGTGCGCCAGGGCATCGGCTCCGACCCGCGCATCGGCTACCACTTCCTGTACCCCGGCGCGGGCTACGGCGGCTCCTGCTTCCCCAAGGACGTGAAGGCCCTGATCCAGACCGCCGCCACCGACGCGAACCTGGAGCTCAAGGTGCTCAAGGCGGTCGAGGCCGCCAACGACGCGCAGAAGCAGGTGCTGGCGCGAAAGCTCAAGCAGCGCCTGGGCGACGACCTCAAGGGCCGGCACATCGCGCTCTGGGGCCTGGCCTTCAAGCCCAACACCGACGACATGCGCGAGGCGCCGAGCCTGAGCTTCCTAGAAGAAGTGCTGGCCGCGGGCGCCACTGTGACGGCCTACGACCCGGCCGCCATGCACGAGGCGCAGCGCGTGCTGGGCGACGAGCCGCGCGTGAGCTACGCCAAGACGCCCAACGAGACCCTGGACGGCGCGGACGCGCTGGTCATCGTGACCGAGTGGAAGGAGTTCCGCAGCCCGGACTTCGACCTCATCAAGGAGCGCCTGAAGCAGCCGCTGATCGTGGACGGCCGCAACCTCTACGACCCGGCCTTCGTGCGCCGCATGGGCTTCGACTACCTGCCGATCGGGCGCTGAGCCCGCGCGATGGGGCGCCCGGGTTCACACCCAGCCCAGTGCGCCCAGCAAGCCCCCCGCACCCAGCAGCCACAGCAGGTGGATGCGGGTGCGCCACACGAGCAACACCGCCGCTGCGGTGAGCAGCCACAGCCGCCAGTCTCGCGCCGGCTCGTTGTGGGCGGCCGTGAGCAGCCAGCCGGTGGCGATCAGCAGCGCCACCACGATGGGCGCCATGCCGGCCTTGAAGGCGCGCACCGCGCGGCGTTCGCGGTTGTGGTGCGCCCAGCGCGTGGCCGTGTAGGTGAGCACCGAAGACGGCAGCAGGATGGCCAGCATGGTGGTGCACACGCCGAACAGGCCCAGCGCCCAGGCCCACGCGCCGCCCTGCGGGCCGCCGCCCGCGTTCAGGCCGATGTTGAAGCCCAGCAGCGCGATGAACAGCACGTTGGGGCCGGGCGCGGCCTGCGAGAGCGCGATCGAGGCGGTGAACTGTGCGTCGGTGAGCCAGCCGTGCTGCGTCACGAGGTAGCGGTGCATGTCGGGTGCGACCGTGATCGCGCCGCCCACCGCCAGCAGCGAGAGCGTGAGGAAGTGCAGGAACAGGTCGAGCCAGTCGACGGCGATCGGCAGCGCGTTCATGCGGTGCTCCGCGCGGCCAGCCGGCGCCAGGCCCAGCCGCAGGCCAGCGGGCCCAGCGCCAGCAGCACCCAGGCCAGAGGCCATCGCAACAGCCCCACACCAGCGAAGCTCGCGGCCGCGAAGGCCAGGCAGGCCCCCATGCCCATGGCGTTGTTGCGCAGGGCCGCCACGAGCTTGATGCCGGTGGCCGCGATCATGCCCGCGGCCACCGCGCCCATGCCGCGCAAGGCGCCCTGCACGGCGGGGGCGTGCGCGAGCTGGGTGTAGAGCACGGCCATCACGAGCAGCAGGGCCAGCGGCGCGAGCAGCATGCCCGCCACCGCCACCAGCGCGCCCGAGAGGCCGAAGTGGCGGCCGCCGATCATCATGGCCAGGTTCACCACGTTGGGGCCCGGCATGATCTGCGCCACCGCCCAGTCCTCGACGAACTGCTCGCGCGTGAGCCATTGGCGCTTTTCGACCAGCTCGCGCTGCACCACGGCGAGCACGCCGCCGAAGCCCTGCAGGGCGAGCCAGGTGAAGGCGGTGAACAGCTCGCGGCGCGAGCGCGGGCTGGCGGGGGCGGCCTCGGTTGTGGGTGCGGGTTCAGGTTCGGGCATCACACCGACATGCCGCCGCTGACCTCGATCACGGCGCCGTTGACGTAGCTCGCGTCGTCGCTCGCGAGGAAGGCATAAACGCTGGCGATTTCCTCGGGTCGGCCCAGGCGGCGCAGCGGCACGCGCTGCTGCATCTCGGCGATCACCTTGTCGGGGATGGTGCCGAGGATGGGCGTTTCGATGAAGCCGGGCGCGACCGCGTTCACGCGCACGCCCTTGGGCCCGAGTTCGCGGGCCCAGGTCTTGGTGAAGCCGATCACGCCGAACTTGCTGGCGGCGTAGTTGGTCTGGCCGTAGTTGCCATAAATGCCCACCACCGACGAGGCGTTGAGGATCACGCCCGAACCCTGCTGCACCATGGCGTCGGCCACGCGCTGGGCGCAATGGAACACGCCGCGCAGGTTGACGTCGATGACGCGATCGAATTGTTCAAGCGTCATTTTCTGCAGGCGCGCGTCCTGCGTGATGCCGGCGTTGTTCACCAGCACGTCGATGCGGCCGTGGCGCGCGAGCACCTCGTCCACCACGGCGTCCACGCGCGCGCGGTCGGTGACGTCGAGCGCATGGCCCTCGGCCCGCGCGCCCAGCGCCTGGCAGCGCCGCACGGCCTCGGCCACGGGCTCGGGCTTGAGGTCGGCAAGGACCACGATCGCGCCTTCGCGCGCAAAGGTTTCGGCGGTGGCCAGGCCGATGCCCTGGGCGGCGCCGGTGATGAGACAGACCTTGTTGTGCAGACGGGACATGGGTGACGGAAGCGGCGAAAGGAACGATCAGGGTTGGGGCGCGAAGCGGCGGATCGCGTCGCGCGCGGCGCCATCGAGCAGGAAGCCCTGGCCGAAGCGGCGCGCGAGATCATCGCAGCGTTTTTCGAAGGCATCGATGCCCTGGCCGTAGACGAACTGCAAGGCCCCGCCGGTCCAGGCCGGAAAACCGATGCCGAAGATCGAGCCGATGTTGGCGTCGTGCGCCGTGGTGAGCACGCCTTCGGCCAGGCAGCGCACGGTCTCCACCGACTGGCGGTAGAGCAGGCGGTCCTTCACGTCCTGCAGCGACCAATCGAGCTTGGGGTCTTCGAACAGGCCCTTGAGCTCGGGCCACAGGTGCTTGCGCTGGCCCGGCGGGTAGTCGTAGAAGCCGCCACCGGCGTGCCGGCCCGCGCGCCGCAGCGTCTTGACCATGCGCTCCACCAGCAGTTCGCCCGAGCCCGGCTCATAAACCTTGCCCTCGGCCTTGTAGTCGGCACGGGTCTGGTCGAGCACGTGCACCGCGAGCGAGAGCGCGGTTTCGTCGAGCACCGCGAGCGGGCCCACGGGCATGCCGGCCTGCACCGCGGCGTTCTCGATCACCGGCGCCGGCACGCCTTCGCCGAGCATGGTCGCGCCTTCCATCACGAAGGTGCCGAAGGTGCGGCTGGTGTAGAAGCCGCGCGAGTCGTTCACCACGATGGGCAGCTTGCCCAGGGCCTGCACGTAGTCGTAGGCGCGCGCGATGGTCTCGTCGTCGGTCTTCTGGCCGCGGATGATCTCCACCAGCTGCATCTTGTCGACCGGGCTGAAGAAGTGGATGCCGACGAATTTCTCGGGCCGCGCCACCGCCTTGGCCAGGCCGGTGATCGGCAGGGTGGAGGTGTTGCTGGCCATGAAGCCGCCGGGCGCGAGCTGGGCCTCGGCCTCGCGCGTGACCTGCGCCTTCACGTCGCGGTTCTCGGTCACGGCCTCGATGATGAGCTCGCAGCCCTGCAGGTCCTTGGCGTGGTCGGTGGGCGTGATGCGTGCCAGCAGCGCCTGTTGCGCGACCACGCTCATCTGGCCCTTGTCCACGCGCGGCTGCGTCACGCGCAGGCTGTAGGCGCGGCCCAGCTCGGCGTTCTCCAGGCTCACGTCTTCGAGCACGGTGTCGATGCCGCGGCTGGCCTGGGCGTAGGCGATGCCCGCGCCCATCATGCCCGCGCCCAGGATGCCGACCTTCCTCGGCTTGAACTTCGGCACGTCGGCGGGGCGCGAGCTGCCGCCCTTGACCGCGTTCAGGTGGAAGAAAAAGGCCGTGATCATGTTGCGCGCCACCGGGCTCACGATGAGCTGGGCGAGGTAGCGGCTTTCGATGCGCAGCGCGGTGTCGTAGTCGACCATCGCGCCTTCGACCATGGCCGCGAGCGCGGCCTCGGGCGCCGGATAGAGGCCGCGCGTCTTCTGCTTGAGCACCGCGGGCGCCACGCTGAGCATGCCCGCGATCTTGGGGTTGGCGGGCGTGCCGCCGGGCATCTTGTAGTCCTTGGCGTCCCAGGGGTGCTGGGCGCTCGCGTGGGTGGCGATGTAGGCCTCGGCCGCGGCGCGCAGCGTGGTGGCGTCGGGCGCGAGCTCGTGCACCAGGCCGAGCTCGAGCGCCTCGCGCGGGTTGAACAGCCGGCTCTCGAGGATGTAGGGCTGCGCGCCCTGCAGGCCGAGCAGGCGCGTCATCTTGGTGATGCCGGTGGCGCCCGGGATCAGGCCCAGCGTGATCTCGGGCAGACCGAGCTGGATGCGCGGGTTGTCGAGCGCGATGCGGTGGTGGCCCACCAGCGCCACCTCCCAGCCGCCGCCGAGCGCGGCGCCGTTGATGCAGCTCACCACCGGCACGCCCAGGGTTTCGAGGGTGCGGAAGTTCTTCTTGAGCTGCTCGATCTCGGCGAAGACGCGCGGTGCATCGGACGCCTGCAGCTTGAGCGTGGCCTTGAGGTCGGCGCCCGCGAAGAAGGTGCTCTTGTTGGACGCGAGGATGATGCCCTTGATGAGCGCCTTGTCGCGCACCACCAGGCCGGTCACGGTGCTCATGTCGCGCTGCCAGTCGGCGCACATGGTGTTCACCGGCGAGCCGGGCTCGTCGAAGGTGATGGTGGCGACGCCCTGGTGCAGTTCGTACTGGATGGTCTTCATGCGTTCAAACCCGCTCGATGATGGTCGCGATGCCCATGCCCCCGCCCACGCACAGCGTGGCCAGGCCGCGCTTGAGGTTGCGGCGCTCGAGTTCGTCGAGCAGGGTGCCGAGGATCATGGCGCCCGTGGCGCCCAGCGGATGGCCGAGCGCGATCGCGCCGCCATTGACGTTGACCTTCTCGTGCGGCACGCCCATTTCGCGCATGAACTTCATGGGCACCGCGGCGAAGGCCTCGTTGACCTCGAACAGGTCGATGTCGTCGACCGTGAGGCCGGCCTTGGCCAGGGCCTTGCGCGAGGCGGGCATGGGGCCGGTGAGCATGATGGTCGGGTCGGCCCCCGACAGCGCCACCGACACGATGCGCGCGCGCGGCGTGAGCCCGTGGGCCTTGGCCGCGGCCTCGTTGCCGATCAGCACGGCGGCCGCGCCGTCGACGATGCCCGAGGAGTTGCCCGCGTGGTGCACGTGCTCGATGCGCTCGACCTGCGGGTAGCGCTGCAAGGCCACGGCGTCGAAACCCATGGCGCCGAGCTGCTCGAACGCGGGCCGCAGCGCGGCCAGGCCTTCCAGCGTGGTGTGCGGCTTGATGAACTCGTCTTCGCCAAGCAGGGTCTGGCCGAGCATGTCCTGCACCGGCACCACCGAGCGCTGGAAGCGGCCTTCGCTGCGCGCGGCGGCCGCGCGCTGCTGCGAGGCGAGGGCGTAGGCGTCGACGTCCTCGCGCGTGAAACCTTCGAGCGTGGCGATCAGGTCGGCGCCAATGCCCTGGGGCACGAACAGCGTGGCGCTGTTGGTGGCCGGGTCCTGCGCCCAGGCGCCGCCGTCGGAGCCGATGGGCACGCGGCTCATGCTCTCCACGCCGCCGGCCACCACCAGGTCTTCCCAGCCGCTGGCCACCTTCATGGCCGCGGTGTTCACCGCCTCCAGGCCCGAGGCGCAGAAGCGGTTGAGCTGCACGCCGGCGCAGCGCCAGTCCCAGCCGGCCTTGAGCGCCGCCACCTTGGCGATCACCGAGCCCTGCTCGCCGATGGGCGAGACCACGCCCATCACCACGTCGTCGACCGCGCCGGTGTCGAACCCCTGCCGGCGCTGCAGCGCGTCCAACGTGCCGGCGAGCAGGTCGACCGGCTTGACCTCGTGCAGGCTGCCGTCCTTCTTGCCCTTGCCCCGGGGCGTGCGGATGGCGTCGAAGATGAATGCCGCTTCACTCATGTGCGTGTCTCCTCGGTGATCACCGAAAACCCGGGCCAGTATAGACTTTTGCCAAGCAACTGCTTGCTAAAAATCCCATCGGGCGTCCACTTGGAGACATCATGATCGAACGCAGCCTCTTCCATGCCGACCACGCCGCCTTCGCGGACAGCTTCCAGCGTTTCGTGGACAAGGAAATCGCTCCCTTCCACGAGGCCTGGGAGGAGCAGGGCTACGTGGACCGCGAGGTCTGGCGCAAGGCCGGCGAAAACGGCTTTCTCTGCGCCACCATGCCCGAGGCCTACGGCGGCTCGGGCGTGGACAAGCTTTATGCCGTGGCCCAGATGGAGGCGCTGGCCCGCGGTGGCTTCAGCGGCATCGGCTTCGGCCTGCACAGCGAGATCGTGGCGCCCTACATCCTGCACTACGGCACCGAGGCGCAAAAGCGCCACTACCTGCCGCGCCTGGCCACGGGCGAGATGGTGGGTGCGATCGCCATGAGCGAACCCGCCGCAGGCAGCGACCTGCAGGGCATCAAGACCACGGCCCTGGTGCAGCCCGATGGCAGCTACCGGCTCAATGGCAGCAAGACCTTCATCACCAACGGCTGGCACGCCGACCTCGTGATCGTGGTGGCCAAGACCGACCCGGCCGCGGGCGCCAAGGGCACCACGCTGCTGCTGGTCGAGCGCGGCATGCCCGGCTTCGAGAAGGGCAAACGACTGAAGAAGCTGGGGCTGAAGGCGCAGGACACGTCCGAGCTGTTCTTCAACAACGTGCACGTGCCGGCCGAGAACGTGCTCGGCGGGCCCGATTTCGTGGGCCGCGGTTTCGTCTGCCTGATGGAGCAACTGCCCTGGGAGCGGCTGCAGATCGCCATCGGCGCGGTGGCCGCGGCACAGGCCGCGATCGACTGGACCGTGCAGTACGTGAAGGACCGCAAGGCCTTCGGCAGCACGGTGGGCGCGTTCCAGAACACCCGCTACACCCTGGCCGAACTGCAGACCGAGGTGCAGGTGGCGCGTGTGTTCGTGGACAAGTGCTGCGAACTGATTGTCGAAGACAAGCTCGATTCGGCCACCGCGAGCATGGCCAAGTACTGGTGCAGCGACCTGCAGTGCAAGGTGATGGACGAATGCGTGCAGCTGCACGGCGGCTACGGCTACATGTGGGAATACCCCATCACCCGCGCCTACGCCGACGCGCGCGTGCAGCGCATCTACGGCGGCACCAACGAGATCATGAAAGAGCTGATTTCGCGCCAGATGGGCCTGGGCGCGCGCTGAGGGCTTGCGGGATTCAGCCCGCGCGGGCCGGCAGCCACACGGTGGCGGCGGGCACGCCGAGATCGGCCGGCTCGTGGTCGGCCACGAGCCAGGCGCGTGTGCCGGCCGTGGCGGCGTCGGCCAGGCACGTGCGCAGGAAGCGGATCGAGGGCGTGTCGAGCGCGGCGAAGGGCTGGTCGATCAGCGTCACGGGCGCGCCCGAGGCCAGCGCTGCGCACAGCCACAGCTTGCGCCGGCTGCCCGTGGACAGCATGTAGAGCGGCTTGTGCAGGTGCTCGTCGAGCCCGAAACCATCCACGCAATCGGCCAGCAGGTCTTCGTCGAGCGCGGGCCAGTGGCGGGCCGCGGCTTCGAGGTAGCCGGCACCGGGCATGGCGTCGTGCTCGGTGCTGCGCGGGTCGACCCAGAACACCTGGCGGCGGTAGCCGTCCGGGTCGCGGGCGCGGTCGGTGCCGGCGGCTTCAAGACGGCCGGCCTGAGGCGCGAGCGCGCCCGCGATCAGGGCCAGCAGCGTGGTCTTGCCCACGCCCTCGTCACCACACACCCAGGTCAGGCCCGGGCCCGCCTGCAGCGAAAAACCGTCGAACAGCGGCGCGGCGCCGGGCCAGGCGAAATGCAGTTGCTCCACGCAGAGCAGCGGGCGGGACGCGGACATGGGCTCAGTAGGTCAGGCGCAGGCGCTGGCCCTGGTGGTTGATGACCGCGGCGCGCGGGCCGATGGTCTCGAGCTTGAGGCCGGGCGCGATGTCCTGGCCTTCCTGCAGCACCTTGCCGTCGACGATGAGCATGCGCAGCGCGGGATTGCTGGCGTAGGTGGCGCCGCTGACCTTCAGCGCGGGCAGGCCCGCGCGCGCGGGCTCGGGCAGGTCGGCCACGCGGGGCAGGGCCTCGTCGGCCGGCGCGGGGCCGGCGGCGGCGGGTTTGGCCGCCGGGGCGGGCGCGGGCGTGGGCGCAACGGCGGAAGAGGGAGCGGGAGCGGGAGCGGGGGCCGCCGCGCGCGCGGGCGGTGGCGGGGGCGGGGGCGGTGCCAGGATGGGTTGTACCGGCTGTACCGGTGCGGGTGGGGCCGGTGGGGCCGGCGACACAGTCGGGGCCGGGGGTGGGGGCGCGGTGGCCACCGCCGGTGCGGGCGCAGGGGCCTGGGCCGTCACCGGCGCGCTGCCGCGGCCGAACCACCACCCGGCGGCCACGGCCAGCAACGCAAAGAGCGCAATCAGCAACAGCGCCAGCCGCCACGGCCGACGCGCCCCGCGGCCTGCACCCGAGCGCGCCGCGTCGCCTGTGCGCGTGGGCGGCACCTGGGTGTGCAGGCCGGGCACGCGGCCGCGTTCGCGCTCCGCGTCGGCGCGCCGCAAGGCATCGAGGATGTAGGACATGGCGTGGCCTCAGGATCGCGGCAACAGCCGGGGCTCGTCCACGCCGCTGGCCAGGTTGAGCTGCATGAAGGTGACGGGGCCGGCCGGGCCGCCGGCGTCGATGCCCTGGGCGCGCTGGAAGCTTGCGAGCCGCGCCGCCGGTTCGTCGCGCGAGGCCGGCACCCGGCCCTGCGCCTGCAGCGCGGCGATGCGCTCGGCCAGCCAGGCCCCGGCAGGACCGCTGCGGCCGTCGATCAGCCGCGTGGTCTGGCCCGGGGGCAGGCGCCACAGCGTGGCGTAGTCGCCCTGCCAGCGTTCGGCGAGTTCGGTGAGCGGCACGCGCCAGCGCTGTTCACCGCGGCCCAGCACGGCGCTGTCGCCGTTCAGGGCGGTGAGCAGCAGGCGACCGCTCGCGCCATCGGGCAGGCGCAGCTGCAGCACACCGGGGCGGTTGAGCTGGCGCAGGCCGTGCACGGTCATGCGGTCGGTGCGGTAGCACTGCAGGCCTGCGCCGATGGCCTGGGCGCAGGGGTCGTTGCCCGTGAGGCTCGCGCCCCACAGCGGCGCGATGGCCCGCCAGGCCTCGGTGTCGCTCGCGATGAGCGCGGACGCGGGCGGCCAGGCCAGGGGCAGCTCGACCTCGGCCGGCGCGGCCGCGGGGCTGGCGGCGGCCGTGGCCGGTGGCGGCGCAGGCGTGGGCGTGGGCGTGGGCGTGGGCAGCACGGTGGCCGCCGGGGCCGGCGCCGGGGCCGGCGCCGGGGCGCGCTGCTGCAGCCAGAACCAGGCCACGGCCGCG
>VFQP010004724.1_pt1 | contig 12426 bp, 15 predicted proteins | sample 3512351 | NCBI WGS metagenome assembly VFQP01 (sample SAMN10412372, study PRJNA504923) | tailings metagenome | isolation source: Relicate 1 Philex TSF1 revegetated site | place: Philippines: Tuba, Benguet | collected 2017-08-29 | reverse complement strand
CTGGTTGCGGCCCAACCCCTCGCTCAAGTCGCCGACCCACTACGGCAGCCGCGCTTGGCCTCGCGCCGCCTTGGTCTATCCTGCGCCGCTCGGCCAAGCGCGCCCGCCTCCGCGGCCGGCTTAGCTCGAACGTTAGGCTTCACACGGAGGCTCTGTGCCAAAGGGAACGTCCACCGCTCTGTTTGTGAGCTCAACATGCTATGACCTGGGCCAAGTTCGTGCGGACCTCAGAGACTTCTCGCTAGAAGTGGGTCTAGAGCCAGTGCTCTCGGAGTTCGACTCATTCCCCGTCAATCCATCAACTGACGCCATCTCTTCGTGTCTACAGGCAGTGCGCGACCGCGCGGACATCTTTGTGCTCGTCATTGGTGGTCGGTACGGGAGTGTGACGGACGCTGGGCTGTCGGTCACCAACCTGGAGTTCCTGGAAGCCACCGCGAAGGGCGTCCCAACGTACGTCTTCGTGAAGACCGAGATTCTGACCGTCCTCCCGCTCTGGAAGGCCAACCCTACCGCCGACTTCAGCTCGACCGTCGACAGCACGAAGCTCTTTGAGTTCGTAGAGACTCTGCGCAACAAACAGAACCTGTGGGTGTTTCCGTTCAAGAACGCCCAGGACATCCGCGCCGCGCTGCGGAAGCAGATCAGCTACCTGCTGGCTGACTGCCTTGCGACGCGAGCAAGGCTCTATCCGCCAGATCCAGCCCTTGAATCGCTCGGGCCAGAGGCACTGAGGATCTACCTGGAGAAGCCAGATGGTTGGGAGTACCTAGCCCTAGCCAAATCACTCCAGGAGAGCGTCCGGTCTCACTTTGATAGGAAGCTCGACCTGGAGATCGGTATCACCTTTGAGCAGCCAATCCACCTCGGAACAAGGACAGAGGCGTTGCGGTGGGTCGGCAAGAAGATGGGCGATAGCGTTCAAATCGCGCAGCATTTGTCTCGGACGCTAAACGACGGTGTCGGACCAGCTGTGGGGCCGCCCGGTGTGCCCGGCGACATTGTCAGAATCGCGCACCTGGGCCGCCGGTTCGGCGACGCTTACAGGAGACTAATTGATTGGTCCCTCGAGTTTCGGCGAGTCGTCGTTGACTCGGAGCTTGATCGATTGATGAAGCTTGGGGCCGGATTCACATTGAGAACGCTGGAGCAGATAGAGGAGTTTTCTGAGAGTCTCTATCAGCAGATCCTGGATTCGCTCAGAACGGCAAAGCCCGGAGACCACCTGACCTTCGCACTGAAGATCGACGGACCCGATCTAACGGAGTTTCGGCAAGAGCTTGACCGCCTTTCCAATCTCGCTCAGTGAAGCCTAACCCCTCGCTCAACACCCCGACCAGCTACGGCAAGGGCTGTAAGCCCGGCCAGCGCCAAAGTAACATCGTCGCCGTCCGGGCTTACAGCCCTTGCCTCCGCAGTCGGGGTTAGCTCGAACGTTAGGCCTCACGAAAAGCCAGCCATGCCACTTCCACCGCCGAAGGAAAGCTCAACCAAGCTGCAGAAGCTACTCGCCGTCTTCGAGTGCTTTCATCAGTCAATAGCTTCAGTCCCAGATGACACTACGGCGATGCTGTGCAAAAACTGGAGCATGAACAAGGCAACGTTCGTAGCCCCTCCGCCTGGAGTGAAGTCTTCCGAGCTCGGCGCAGGACTTGAACAGGCGCTGATGGAGCTACCCATGTTTGTCGCTGCTGTCGCCCCTGCTCATCGAGCCAATGTAGCCCGAGCGCTAAATGCGGCAGTTCAGGCAGAGTACCCGACATTCTTCTTCGCGCAAGAAGAACGCCTATCCAAGATTATTGACAAGGGTCGCATATCTTCGGAACCTCAATTTTTGCTCGTGCGTCACGCGATCGACCTTCTGGAGGGCGTCGAGCACGAGCAAAGCCGTCTAAATAATCTCTACCATCTGGTTGACGAGTTTGAGTCGCGCGGGCGTCGCAAGTGAGGCCTAACCCCTCGCTCAAGGCGCCGACGCCCTACGGCAGCCACCGTCTGGCCGCTCCAGGCCCAGTTTGCTATCGTCCTTCCGTGGCCAGCCGGCGTCTGCCTCCGGCCGCGGCTTAGCTCGAACGTTAGGCATCCGAGTTCAGGCCGCCGGGCAGCCAGCAGAGTCAGCGCCTTTGGCGTGAGCCAAACAGCCACGGGGTGGCTTCGCCACCGTGCGCTTCGGTCACGCCGAAGCCGAGAGGGTCAAACCGCAAAATGGCCACCGCGGCTCGGTAGCGCGGCCAAGACCAAGGTCCGAGGTCCGAAGCTGAGAGCCGCTGCCCCGTCGCTCGGACCGCAGCGGAAGGGCACTTTCTTGGTTCGTTGGCTCCGGTATCGAAGCGCCGTGCCAGACCCACACCTAGCAGTTTCCCCACTCTTCCGTGGCTCGTTTGCGCCAACACGGCTCAAGCAGGGCTTGTCCTCTGTTCGTCCTGGCCCAGCGGGCTCCTGCAATGCGCTCCAGTCCGCTGGAGTTCTGGCCGGCAGCGCGTCTGTGCCGCGCACGGCTGCCTAACCCCTCGCTCAAGTCGCCGACCCACTACGGCAGTCGCGCTTGGCCTCCCGGCGCCTTGGCTTATCCTGCGCCGCTCGGCCAAGCGCGCCCGCATTCGCGGCCGGCTTAGCTCGAACGTTAGGCCTCATGAACGTACTAGATTACCTCCTCCCCGCGACAAACACGCTGCTCCTCTTGATCCTGTTCTTCTATCAGAGGAACCGGAACAAGATTCTGGAGGATCAACTTGCTGCGCAAAGTCGGCTCATCGATGAGACAAAGTCTGTGGTTACTCAACAGGCCGCGGCGGTCGACAGTCAAGCGAAAGTAGTCGACGCGGCTCTTAAGTACACCAATGCATTCGACCCGAAGAAGCTAGAGGACACGCTTCGCCGTGAGATCGTTGCCGAACATCGAGACGAGGTGAACCGTCTAAAGAGCGAACTCGAAACAAAGTCAAAGACGGGCGAACTTGGCACTGAAGAGGCTATGCGCTTAATAGATATGTTGGCCGAGGCGGCTGGCGGTGCCGCGGCCAGCGCCATCTTAGATTTCATCAAACCGTTCTTGCCACATACCTTCCGATCGCTGTTGGCAATGCCACCTGATTCGCGCGTGTCTGCCGTGGCCAACATCGAGCCCGAAAAGCTAAGGACCTCAATACTTGCCGCCGTTGCCGAGATTGAAAGAAAACAGTCGGAGCTAACGAAACAAGAAAACTCGGGTGGCGTCGCGCAATGAGGCCTAACCCCTCGCTCAACCACCGGACCCGCTACGGCAGCCACCGTCTGGCGACTCCAGGCCGCTGTGAATATCATCCTTCCGTCGCCAGCCGGCGTCCGCCTCCGCAGTCCGGTTAGCTCGAACGTTAGGCCGAGAACCATGACACTGCCCGTGCCCTCCCAGCCAATTCGAATCCAAGATCCGCTGCTGTGGGCGCGCGCTCACCCTTCGTTCTTCTTTGCTGAGAGAGAGCCCTCAGTCAAGGCTCTAGTGGCCATGCTTGCGAATGGAGTCGCCGTCCTTACTGGTGCTACGCCACGAGTAGACGAGGCCGGTGAGTGGCAGGTCATCTCGTCTACTGTCGACTGGCTCAGCTTGGGCCGATTCCCAGTGCCGAGCAACTTCAAGTTTGAGGGACTCACGCCGTTTCCGGAACTCGGTGACAACAACGTTCGCCCCGAAGCAATGCTGGCCGCTTTCGCTGAGGACATCGTGTCAAAGGGTCCAGAAGGCCTGAACGTCGTAAAGGGGGCCGTCCACCCTGGCGACGTCATCTATCTGGCGTTGGACTCAGTCTCTGGAGTTAGTCGCGTTGTCGCATTCCGCCGTATCGCGGCCTAACCCCTCGCTCAAGGCGCCGACCCGCTACGGCAGCCCCCGCCCGGCCGCTCCAGGCCCAGCTGTTATCGTCCTTCCGCGGCCAGTCGGCGTCTTCCTTCGCCGGTCGGCTTAGCTCGAACGTTAGGCATCACAGGAACCGCCAATTGCACTCCGCAGCCTCAAGCAGCCAATACAGGGCTCCCCTGCTACCCACTTGGTGTCCTTGGCTCCCACAGAATCACGTTAGCGCGATTCACGAGCGCCTCAATACGTTGTTACACTGTGTCAACGTTTTCCCCCGACACGAGCCTTGTGTATGAGCACAACTATTCGCAGTCTTTTGAAAAGTCGCTCGGCACAGCTGGGTGTGCTGAAGGTTCTTGAACTTGGACTACTCAGCTGCCTTGCGTACTACGCTGCCACTCGCGCAGCCAACGCGGAGGTATGGGTATTCGTGGTCCTGTACGCGCTGCTATTCCTTGTGTGGATTGTCAGTTTTCGTCTGACACGAGCGATTCGTCCCAGCCTCGATCTCTTGCTTCGGCACTTCCACCATCAGATGGGATTTGATGCACAAGCTGACGTCCGGGTAACGATACATCGAAAGTTGAGCGAAACGCACTACGAACAGTTTGTTGACTATTATCCGCACGGAGCTAAACGCGGTCGTAAACATGAAATCAAGAAGGGCCTGGTAAAGTTTGCCTTTCAGGGAGCGCAGGGGCAGTTCTCGGAGAATTTCACAGATCCACAGAGGAAGCATGAGCTACTAGTCAGCAAGTACAACTTTCGAGCCAATGAAGCTACTGCGCAGTTGAATGATGGTGAAATGTCTTACTACTGTAGTCCAATCATGGACGATGGCAGAATCTGGGGCGTTCTGTACATGAACGCGAAGCTGCCGGGAACATTTGACACCGCCGATTCAAATCTCTCTCGCGCTGTGCGAGTACTCGTAAGATTTGTCGAAGATGAAGTTGCGTAAGGTCAGCCCAACGCAAGACATCCTCCTGTCCGAGGAGGTGCAGCGATCGCGAAATCGCCCTCAAATCTTGGTCGGCTCTAAAGTCTACTATCGCTTTATGGACGTACTCTACGTTCCAGATCACGTGTTTAAGCTTCCTCCGACCTTTGTCGCGGAGCTCAATCGGGTTCGAGATGAGTTGTCGGGTGTTGTCATCGATCATGACTACAACGCTGCCGTCTATCAAGCCCTTATTGAAGCAGTGCGGCAAGCTGTACCGGCCGCCCGGACTGTTCTCGACTTTGGATGCGGGATGGGTGCGGCAGGACCGTTTATCCACAGTGTGTTCCCAAACGTTCGCCTTCACGGCTATGACATTCGTTCACTATCAGAGCAGTATCCGTATGTGGAGATATCCTCGGGAGAAGCGCATTCAACTTTGCCTTATCCGGACGCGAGCTTTGATGCCTGTTTTGCGTTCTTCGTCCTTCACTTTCATGTTCTGGACTTTCAGCTAGACGAAATATGGCGTGCACTACGACCGAGAGGCGCGTTGGCATTTAATCTCATCAATTCCGCTGACTACGAGGTTCTGGACCGCATCCATGAACGCGGGTTCTCGCTTCGAGCAGACATCGAGATCTCGGCGCCCGGAAACACTGGCCGTGGATTCGTGTTCTTGAAGGACGCATCCAACGGGACGCCACCGGGTGATGCCTAACCACTCGCTCAAGCTGACCCACTACGGCATGCGTTGCTTGGCCGCTCCAGGGCAGGTGTGCTATTTTCCTTCCGCGGCCAAGCAACGCATACCTCCGCAGTCAGCTTGGCTCGAACGTTAGGCCTCACCAATTCCCGATGATCCCCGCGGGCAAACCCTCAAATGCGCCGCGCTATGTGGACACGACACGTCATCGCCGGCCGCGTCGCATGCTGAGTTGCCACAGACCAGAAAGCCCCGCACACTGCTATAGCCACCGCCTTGCAAGGAACGCTCTTGTGACTACCAATCGATACGCCTTAGTGGCGCTCGCGCTAGTGTCTAGCTCGTCCAGATCTCGCTATGTCAAGGAAGCCTCCGCTGTGGCCTCAGAGGAAGACCTGCGCTCCCTCGTCGCCAACGCCGATATCAATGTCGACCACGAACTAGTTATGAGGGTGCTTCAACGCGACTCCGTCACTTGGCATGTCATATGGACAGAACTGCCGCGTTCGTACTTCATTGATAAAGCGCTGTTGACTCAAGAGGTCATCGCAACGCAGGAGATCTATTCAGTAGACGGCAACATGGTACGTAAGCACACCTCGCACACCCGAGAAATCGCATCTCCAGAGAAGCAGGAAGTCTTATCTCTCGAATTTTGGACTGATGGCCATCTCTCACAGAACGAGGAACTTGAACTTCGCGATGCAATAGAAGCCCTCATTCATGGGAGCCTCAAGATTGGCCAGGCTTTTGCGCCGATCAGAGGGTCTTTTCTCCAGACATTTCAGTTGATTGGTCTGTCTCGCTATGTGTCAAATGTGGTAGCAAACCTTAGGTCCGCATTCTCCACCGTCGCCACAAATCAGAACGCAGAAGCGGTTTTGAAGCTATCAAAGATCATTGAGAATCACGCCAATATTGTGATCCGATTTGAGGATGTGGTCGCAATAAAGATCACAAGGAATAAGGTCGCGCACGTCCTGATTGAGAAGATGAGTCCTGCCGTCGAGGCTGCAGTCGCACGCGACTCTGGAATTCTGCGTCGGCCTCTTGACCTGTTGGAACTGTTTGAGAAGGGTGCAGACGTAGTGCCCCTTCGGCGCGCTAAACCAAGCGGCGATGCAGCCGCCGCGCACTTGCCGGGAGACCCGGGAACCGCGGCTAACGAAGCTGCCCGTCGAGCACCATAGGCACGGTCACTTTGGCGTATCCGCACGCCGCGTCTGAGGAGCGTCCATCAAAGCTTGAGCGCGTGGCTGTGTGGGTGCGGCCTAACCCCTCGCTCAAGGCGCCGACCCGCTACGGCAGCCGCCGCCTGGCCGCTTCAGGCTCCTTTGTTATCGTCCTTCCGCGGCCAGGCGGCGTCTTCCTTCGCCGGCCGGCTTAGCTCGAACGTTAGGCGTCAGATGAACGACCACCCTGCAGCCCGTCGCGCCAAGGTTCTCGCTCACTATGGCAAGAACGCCGAAGCGGAGCGCGAGCTTCGCCATGCGCTGCAAGCCGATCCCCAAAATACAGAGCTTCTACTCGCGCTACTCGAAGTCCGCCCGAAGCCGAGCCCTCCCGGAGGACTTCGACATCAACTCATCGGATGGCTTCTACTTTTTGGCTCTGTGACCGTCACTATGGCGCCTCTTTTCCTCGGCATCAAACCTCTCGAACTTCGATTTCAACTCGTACCTGACGACAACCTGTTGCTCGTTCTGGCTCTTGGCGGCTTCTTGGCAGTAACGATCGCCAGTCTTGTAGCTGGCCTCTACCTGTTCTTCTGGCTCTGGTTCAGCTACCTGCGCCGCCTACCCATCGAAGAGCGGAACTTCGCAGAGGGCAAGCTAGCGCTGTCGCTTAATCTGTACTCCATGGAACCGCAGTACAGCAGGGTAAGGAGACGAATGCTTGGCAGTGTGCGCGCTGACGCCTAACCCCTCGCTCAAGCGCCGACCCGCTACGGCAGCCGTCGTAAGCCTGGGCCGCGGCCCATGAGGCATCATCGCGGCCCAGGCTTACGCCGCCTGCCTCCGCGGTCGGCTTAGCTCGAACGTTAGGGCTCACAATAAGCATCTCTGGTTGTTGAAGCGCCGATGAAGACACTCGTTCTAGCCGTACTCGGTTTGTCGGCCTCCACAAGCTGGATCGGCTTGGCCAACCCTTGGATCGCGCTTAATGAGAACCAAGTTCTCTATCTGTTTTCAACGTCAGCACAAGTCATCGCAGCAATCTATGGCCTAACGCTAACTGGGTTCCTGTTCTTTCGCACGGAATTGAACCGAGAAGCTCTGGACGATGAAACCCTCGCGGAAGCAGTTGAACAACTCAAGCTCCGATATTACCGGCAGCTTGTCTTTATAACTGGCTTGGTTGCGCTCTCTTTGTTGGCTGCAAACCTAGCCATCTCCCACGAAGCATCGCCACGACTCTGGCTCACAACCGTTTTCATCAACGTCGGTCAATCGATCTATGCGGTGGCGCTTTACGCGATTGCACTCTTCGTCTTTGATGTTGTGGGGCCGCAGAGGGTTGAAATGGCGAGTCAGCGACTTCAGGACAAACTAGACCCTTCACGCGAAGCCGCCGTTCCCGGGAGCTTGGAAGAATTCCTTCGCAGTTACAACCAGATCGAACAGTTGTTGTCCGATTCATCGTCGGTCTACCAAGGAGCATCGACCGTCACCAGTGAGTTCAGAACTCGTCGCATCTCGAACACAAGGCTCGCAGACTTCCTGCTTAAGGCAGAACGCATTTCCTACGCCCTCCACCAGCGACTGCGCGAACTGATCACTCTGCGGAACGCGATCATTCATGGGGCTGAGCCGGTGGTTAGCCAGGAACTGGTACAGGCCTCTGAGCAGGTCCTGCAAGACTTGCGTTCGTCACTTCAGCGACCGCCGCGTGAGCCCTAACCCCTCGCTCAAGGCGCTGACCCGCTACGGCAGCCACCGTCTGGCGGCTCCAGGCCCAGTTTGGCATTGTCCTTCCGCCGCCAGCCGGCGTCTGCCTCCGCGGTCGGCTTAGCTCGAACGTTAGGCCTCATGACACCACCTGTCTTTGTCCGTCCCGCCACTGAAGCCGATGCGGCTGCCGTTCTAGCTATGAGAGTCGCGATCTTCGCCGAGACGGACTTCATGCTGTGGGAACCTGCAGAGTTCAAGGACACGTCGGCTGACGAAGCAGCAAGAATCAAGCGCCTCAACGCGAGCACGAACTCGCGCTTCCTCATCGCAACCCTGAACGAAGCTCCCATTGGCTTCTGCGCGGTCATGGGCGGAGGCGTCAACAGGCTCAAGCACTCGGCGACATTGGCTATCGGAGTGTTGCGCGCACACTGGAGTGGCGGAATCGGAGGCGCACTGATCCAAGAAACTAACACCTTCGCACGCCAAGCATCCGTATCCCGGCTCGAGCTCACCGTTCACACCGACAACGTTCGCGCCGTTAGCTTGTATCTGCGTCACGGATTTGAAGTTGAAGGCCGTCGCCGGCAGTCGCTTCGGGTCGCCGGGCGGTACGTCGATGAGTACCTCATGTCCAAGCTGCTGAATGAGGCCTAACCCCTCGCTCAAGCAGCCGACCCACTACGGCAGCCGCGCTTGGCCTCCCGGCGCCTTGGCTCATCCTGCGCCACTCGGCCAAGCACGCCCGCCTTCGCGGCCGGCTTAGCTCGAACGTTAGGCGTCGCAGTTCAAGCGTCTGTCTGTATTCGAGCAATCTCTTGAAGACGCGGATCAGCCTTGGCCAGAACGTCAAGGAGTAGCCGCTTCTCTTCCAGGTACACCCGGGCGAACCCAGGATCGTGGATGACGATACTGCTCGTATTGCTGATGAGGTCGGCGACCTTAATCGTCTGAACCCAGGGCTCTGCATCGGCGAGGCGTTTGCGTGAAGCCAGCTTGCGCGCTGCACGGTTGCCGGACTCGAGGTCCGAGAGCATCACCACTCCGTACGCCACTCGGTCTCCAAACCTTAGGCGGATGTCCTCTTCCTTGACGCCTTGGTCTTCCATGCAATCGTGCAGCCAAGCCGCCGCTATGGCATCAGGGTCTTGACTCACCGTGGCCACGATCCCAGCAACCTCCGCCAGATGATCGGCGTAGAGGTTGCCTGAGTACTTCCGTCGTTGGTCCCGATGAACCTCGCGCGCAAACAGCATGGCACGGTACGCGGTATCCATAGGTCGCAGTATGCCGTGGCGACGCCTAACCCCTCGCTCAAGGCCCCGACCCGCTACGGCAGCCACCGCCTAGCCGCTCCAGGCCAGTGTTGGCATCGTCCTTCCGCGGCTAGCCGGCGTCTGCCTCCACGGTCGGCTTAGCTCGAACGTTAGGCCTCACACCAATACGTTTGCGAGGCGTTCAGCAAGAAAGAATCCAGTTCTTGCCGGCGCAGTTGACTGTCACTCCGCCCGGGCATCTGATGCACTGACCGTTCGAGTAGCAGAAATATACCCACTGCCCACCGCAACACATTTGGCAGTAGCAGACACCGTTCACTGTCACCCGTCGAAGATGTCCGTCGGTGCAATCCGCCAACATGTTCATTCCGTCGGGCCCAGTATCTGGACGTGTAGTAATTGTTGGATCCGCCGGTCCATCCGTCTCTTTGGCTGCACCAAGCATTTCAATCTGACTGCGGGATGTGCCTCCGCAACCGCAGCCCTTCTTGGAGACCGCCTCCTCCAGCGCCTTCACTCGAGCGAGAAGTGAACCAACTTCCTTACCAAGCGCGAACTCATCCATGATGCTTCCCTTGATGTACGTTGAGGGATGGCGATGCTGAGTGCTCTTGCGATATCCAGAATCACCTCACTTGACTACGGGAAAACAAGCGACTGCACAGTGAGGCCTAACCCCTCGCTCAAGCGGCGACCCGCTACGGCAGCCACCGTCTGGCCGCTCCAGGCCCAGTGGTAAATTGTCCTTCCGCGGCCAGCCGGCGTCCGCCTCCACGGTCGCCTTAGCTCGAACGTTAGGCCGCATGAAACGCACCGTACTCTCGCTGGCATTGCTGTTCGTCGTCGCGCTCGTTGCCGACGAAGTTCGCGTCGATTGAGCACGCCGTCTTCCTCCACGCGAATCCAGAATTGGCCGGTAGCCTTGCGCTGCTAAGCGTCAGAGCTTCGATCTACCTGCTTCCGTTCATGATCGCCGGCGCTTTGGTCGCCTTGCGTTTCCGAGCCGTTCCCTCAGCACTTGCCGCAGGCTTGATCTTGGGTTTCTTGGTTCTGGCGCCCAGCGCACTGCAGGGCAACGTCGAACCCATTCAGTACTGGACACATGGGCCATGGTGGCGGAGTGCTCTAGGCTGGGTTAACTGGTTCGGTCCGCCCGTTGCCGCAGCAATCGGCGCGGTTGCTGTGGCAACCCCATACCGAGTCACGGCTCGTCCTCTAGCACATGCGGCCTAACCCCTCGCTCAAGGCGCCGACCCACTACGGCGGCCGCTTGGCCGGCGCTGCCGGCCCGTGCAATCATCCGTACGCGCCGGCCAAGCGCCCTCCTTCGCGGTCGGCTTAGCTCGAACGTTAGGCGTCACATCCAACATGCGCTACGTCTCAGCCAACCCCTAATTCGAACTGCGGAGCGCAGCGCTAGCGGACCGCTTGCCGTTGTTTCGGATGCTGGAACTTTATCAGCACGACCTGTCGGACGTTTGGGACCAGGATGTTGATCTTCATGGAGAGTACGGATACCTACTTGACGAGTACTGGCAGGGCTCCGGTTCGTGCGCGTATGTCATCCTCGTTCAGTCAAACTATGCGGGCTTTGCCTTAGTCGTACCTCGCCCCAAGTTCCCTGATGGCCAGCATTGGCTCGAGCAGTTCTTCGTCATCAAGAAGTACCGCAGGCGCGGTATCGGCGAGGCTGCAGCGGTCGCACTGTTCGACGCCAAACCCGGCAAATGGGAAGTTGGTCAGATGCATCTGAATATCCCCGCGCAGGCTTTCTGGCGAAGGGTCATAGCCTCCTACTCGAGTGGCCAATTCACAGAGGCGAAGCTGACCTACGAGACAGGATGGAGTCTGGTTCAGCAGTTCTCCTCGCGAGCGGCTAAGTGACGCCTAACCCCTCGCTCAAGGCGCCGACCCACTACGGCGTTCCGTCTTGGGCTCGTGCTGCCTCTGTCTATCATGCATCCCTCGCCCAAGCCGGCCCGCCTCTACGGTCGGCTTAGCTCGAGCGTTAGGCGTCACACAGATTCATGCCCCACTGTCCAGCCTGTTACTCCGCAGTTCCCGCAGACTCGACGAAGTGCGAATCGTGCGGAGCACCTTACTTCAGCCCTGACCTTGGAATTCTCGAGTCGAGAATCTCACCCGAGGCCGAAGCTGAACTGAAGATGCCTTCTTTTGTTCCTATCTCAGTCGGCCTGCTTGGCGTTAGCGGCGCTGCATGGGGGCTGCTTGCTATAGCCAGCCAGCTCTCAAGCTCATCATTAGGCATCGCCACGACTGTGATAGTCGCCGCCGCGGCTTCGTTGTATGCATTCGGCGGATATGCGGGTGTCAAAGCCATTCGGCGATCCGCTGGCTGGTTGCGCGTGAACTTCGTCTTTTGGTGCCTGCAAGTCCCAGCGCTTTCCTCACCTCTACTCACATACATGTTCTTCTCCGGCGGCCACGTCACTCCTTGGATTCAGCTCTTCCCGCCGGTTCACATGGGCCTGGGGTTCTTCCTTGGCAGCAGTTTCAAGCTCAGCCTATTCGCGCGTGATGAACCAATAGTCTTTGGTGTCAACTTGGTTGCTTTAGCCATATCGCTGTTCCTGCTCCGACTGCAGCGGCCGCGTGACGCCTAACCCCTCGCTCAAGGCGCCGACCCACTACGGCAGCCGCGCTTGGCCGCGCAGCGCCGCTGTCTATCATGCGCTTCGCGGCCAAGCACGCCCGCCTCCGCGGTCGGCTTAGCTCGAACGTTAGGCCTCGCATCCAGTAGTTGCAGCGCGCTCTTCCAT
>VFQP010004723.1_pt1 | contig 12427 bp, 14 predicted proteins | sample 3512351 | NCBI WGS metagenome assembly VFQP01 (sample SAMN10412372, study PRJNA504923) | tailings metagenome | isolation source: Relicate 1 Philex TSF1 revegetated site | place: Philippines: Tuba, Benguet | collected 2017-08-29 | reverse complement strand
GCTGCTGTGCGCACCGTCCTGATCACTCGGCGAGCGTGCTCCGCCGGCGAGGTCGGCCAAGCCAGGAGATCAGACGAGCTCTCGCAGGCAGCCTTGCAGCTCTAAGCTGCGCTGTGCTCTGCCATCTTCTGCCGCTTGTCCCTCAACCGCCAGGCGCTCAAGAACCAGTCGGTGCTCAAGCTGGCGGCGGCGCACGAGCCCGAGGTGCCCACGCGCCTGTACAAGCCGCTCAACCTGTGGCGCCTGCAGTGGATGAAGAGCAAGCTGGAGGTGGCCAAGGCGGTGCTCAAGTGGGACCCCGCGTCGGCGGCGCGGCTCAGCCCAGCCAACTTGCCGGGCAACGCCGTCATCGCCTCACCGCAGGCCCAGCGGCTGGCGGCGCTGCAGCGGGCCTCATCCAGCTCCGGCGTGTCGGTGTCGTTTGAGTCACGGGTCCTGGCCCTGGCCCACAAGCTCAGAGCGCAGCACGGCCAGCAGCTTGAGCCCGGGGGAGGCGGCAGTGCGCCGCCGGGTGCCGCCACGCTGCTGCCGCGCTCTGGAGCGGCCAGCAACGGACCTCGATGAGGAGCTTGCACTCCTGGACCTGTACATACTCTCGCACTCCCTCATTCTTTCTGCCTTGACCTGGCAAGCGACCCGCTCACGCAGCCTTGCAGAGTTCGACCGCAGAGTTCAACAGCCACCAGACAACATGTGCTCTCGCAACAGGCATGATGATATGGCGCTAGCGCAAAGCCCCTGCAGCGCCACTTGGTCCCGCTCGTCATTGCTCTCCTCTCCCTCGCTTCCTCGTGGCCGTCACACTAATCCGCAGGAACTGAAGATCCGTTCGTCAGGGGCACTCGTAAAAGCTGTGGGGTGGACCCTGTGCAGCTGTTCCAGGGACATGAAACAACGGCAAAAAGCCAGAGCACGCTGCAGCGGCCTCGACGAACCACGGCGTCGTAAGAATACGTCTTGAGGAGGCGGACGTCAGGCCAGCAGCAGGTGGCCGGCGTGACGCTCACTCCGAGGGGGCGTTGCATGGATGAGCCAAGCAGCCACACTGAACAGGCCGAGCTCACTGCTTGCTCACTTCTCCACCTTCTTGTCGCCCTCCCTGACCGCATAGCCCGTCGACGCCCGGATGGCCTGGAGCGTCTGCGCAGCGCATGGCATGTCCCGAGCGGCGAGGCGGCCGCACGCTTGCGATCACTTGGGGGCAGCTGCCCAAGTGATCCCTGCGTTCGCTGCACCTCTGCTCTGGGAACACAGGCGAGGCGCTCACCGGCTCGGCGGCAGACGATGGCGTGCGGCCAATGTCCGGCTTGTACGCGCCTGCGCGGGACCGCCAGGGAGCAGGACGTCACGTCGTGGAGACCAACCGAACCGCCCTTTGGACTGGGCTCGCTGGAGCGGTGCTCCTACCTGACATTGGCAGGTCCGCCTGCCACCAGCCGTACACGCCGCGGTCCAGGTGAAGCACCTGCACGGCACGCGTTCGACAGCAGGTGTAAAGAGAAGAGGATGTCGCCGCAGACACGGCACCACCGCGTGGCGCATGCCGTGTCCCTTGCCGCCCGCACCTGCTCGGTGATGCCCTCGGCAAAGAGCCGGTAGGCCGCCTGCAGGGACCTGGAGGCCTTGCCAAAGGGGAAGTTGGTGCTGGGCTTGAGCGTGCCTCCCGCCTCGCACAGCGTGATGATGCCCTTGCCCGAGCTTGCCAGCTGCGTGCGCCATTGAGCGCCTCCGTCAAGGGGCAGGGTGGCGCATCCACCCGCACGGCCTGCGTGACCCGACCCCCACCCGCATGCACAAGCCCGCCCTCGCACCTTCTTGACGTCGTCGAGGAAGTTGGGGTTGGGCTCCACGGGCGTCACGCCGTTGAAGCTGTAGGCCACAAACTTGATCACCTGCGCCGCGCGCCGCCACCACGGCCACCAGCAGTCTCGCCGTGAGCACCACCGCCGCGCTCCCCCGAACAATTGTCCCCACTCTCCCCACCTCACCTTGCCCACGTCTGGCTTGCTCCAGTCCAGAGGCTGGTACATGGGCACCGACACGGCTCCCTCCGGCGCACCCGCCTTGTGCTGGGGCGGCGGGCGCACGTCCACCAGCACCCAGTTGCCCGTGTTCACCAGATCCTGCGCTCACACCCCGCGCTTCACTTCACGTCGGTGCTGGTGGAGCAACAAGGCGTGTGCGGCGTTTGGCGACGCGTGTGCCGCACCTGCGCCTCCTCGGGCGAGATGGTCCGGAGCTTCTTCTCCAGCACCAGGAAGCTGTGCACCTCGTCCCACTTGGGCAGCTTGGCGGCTTGCACGACCACGCAGCGCTGCCTGCGAGCGTGCAGCACCCGGATCGTTCTGGGTCCATCATCCTCAGCCCCGCAAGCTGCGCTTCGGGCGCGCCAAGGCGACACCGACCGCGTGCTGGTCCTCGCAGCATGAAGCTCGCCAATGGCAATTGGCCCCTGAGCGCTGGCTCGGCCTCCCTCCTCTCCAGAGTTTGTATCTCGGGCTCACCTGGGCGCTGGCGCGCAGCGCCTCCTGGCGCCTGCGAACCGCAAGGATCCACGCGCGCTGCTGCTGCTCGAGAGGGAGGCCTGCATTTCGTCTGGGCGTAGACCTACGCGCGCTCGCAGCTCCAGGGGTGGATCTGCATGGCGTGCGGGCCATGGCAGCAGGGCGCACTACGCCATGTGCTGACCAGTGCTCAGGCTTGGATCCCAGTGTGTGCCTGCTGCTGCGCGCCCTCCTGCACGCCCGCGCGCCGCACACCCCACGCACGCCTCGCCAGGTCACCGAGCGGGTCGAGCTGGAAGCTTCCTCACGCGGTTCGGCTCAATGCGCCTGTCCTTGGGTGCCTCTCTCCTTGGGATGCAGACCTCTCCGCGCTCGCTCGTAGAGAGGTTTCCTGCATTGGCAACCCGGACAACTGAACAGAACGCTGCAGAGCCGCCGCCTCGCGCATCCCCGCACCAACATTGAGCAGATGAGAGAAGCGCTTCATCACCAGCATGGCCCCACAGGCTCGCGTCGGCGACCAGGAGGCCACCCGCGAGGAGGAGCAGCGGCGCAGCTACTCATCCTGGGCGTGCTTCTCACCCTCGCGTGCAGCGCGGCGTGGGCCGTGGCGCCCGGGCAGCGCAGGGCGCAGCACAAGCGCGGCTCAGTCAAGCTGGAAGGCAATGGCGGCAACTCCAGCCGGGCGAGCAGCACGGGCAAGAGCGGCGGGCCAGCAGCGCCGTCGCCGCGCTCCAGGCAGCTAGCGAGGAGCTTCTACCGCAGCGGAGAGCTGGGCGTGTCGCGCTGCAGCCTGCTCGTGAGTGCTGGCGTTTTGCGGGAGGGTGCCGACCGCGAGGAGAGGCGTGCGGTCGGACCAGCTGCTGGCCTCTGCGCAAACACACGCCCGTCTCGCGCAGGGCGTCGTCCAGGAGGAGGACGTGGTGCTGCACGTCTGGCTGAGGATTGCGCCGCCAGCAGTCACGGCACCCAAAGTGTGCGCGCGGCCAAAGGCGGACAAGCGGAGCTGCGCCCGCACGGCGGTGGTGCGGGGCTTTGCGCTGCTGCAGAGCTCGCGGCAGAGCGTGCCGTCCACCAGCAGGGCCGTCGGCATGCAGCTGCTGCAGGCAGGCAGCATCGAGCACTTCCGCAAGGAGATTTACCTGAGGTGCGAGGCCGCCAGGGCGAGCGGTGGGGGGTGCGCGCTCCTCCCCTGGACGCAAGGGCTCTTGGGCTTCAAGAGCAGGCTTCAAAAGAGTGCGACCCAATGCAGCGCTCGGCGCTTGCTGAGTGGCCCTCGCCCCTGGTGCCCGTGCCCGTGTGCCCCTGGGCGCCCCTCCCTGGCTGCAGGTCCTACCTGACGCGCGCCAAGTACCCTCTCAAGGTGACGCTGGCCACCAGCAAGCGCGCGCGGGGCTGGAACGCGTCGCAGCCCTCCGAGGGCTGGACCAACCACGTGATGGACCTGACGGGGGAGCTGGTGCTCAAGCCCAACGACGTGGACCAGGGGGACTTTGAGGTAGGCCCTCCAGGGAGGCCGGGGGGAGGGGGGAGCGCGCGCAGGGGTTGGTGGTGCCCGTCACCACACGCACACACACGCGACCAGCTGCGGCACTGCCGCACTGCTGCACGCGCAGCTGCGCGCCGCCGGCTTCAGCTGGCACTGCCCCGTGCTGGTGGACCCCCCCGTGCTGGGCTACCAGGCACCTGACCGGGGGCCCGCCAAGTTCCCTGGCCAAGTGTCGCCCGCAGCAGCGGCGGCAGCGGCGGCAGCAGCAGCAGCTAGCAGCGGGGTGGCAGCGGCTGCTGCTGCTGCAGGTGGTGGCGGTGGCGGAGGGCCAGGGGCCGGGCTGCCCCGCAGGTCGCTGCAGCCCTCTGGCGCCAGCGACCCCACCCAGTGGCAGTTCCACTTCAACAGCAGCCTGGGGCCCAACACGCGGGTGAGCCCTGGCGGAGGCACTTGCCTTGCGCTGCGCCTTTGGCTGGCGGGCCGCTGCCACCAGGTCACGCGGGCGCAGATGACGTGCGCGGTGTGGGCGAATGGTGCGGCTCGCGCGCAGGTATGGCAGCTTCTGTCCCCCTTTTACCGCGTGAGCACTCGCGACTACGCCGTCATGCTCTGGCACCGCGTGCTGTGGCACTCCCAAATGGGCATCCACAAGTACCTGCTGTACGTGTACGAGAGCCTGAGCCCGCTCATGAAGGAGCCACTCATACAGGTCAGGCTGCAGGGAGGGACAGTGCAACCAGTGGCGCAGGAGGTGTGCGCACGCTGGCGTCTTGCGTGCCTCGCTCCACCTGGCCCCTCTCCCGCCCTCGCCCTGCTGTGCGCAGGAGCTGGTGGCTCAGGGGTACCTGGACGTGGTGTTCTTCAACGAGATGCCCAAGCACGAGCGGGAGCCCCTCAGGCCCTCGTACGTGGACGTCTACACGCTGCAGGTGCGGGCCGCTGAGCTGTGGGCGCGCTGGCCAGGGGGCCGCATCCCACAGGAGCCCAGCCCAGGCAGGCTCACGCAGCCCGATGTGCTCGCGCCACGGTGGCTGCAGGTGCTGGCGTACAACCACGCGCTGCTGGCACTGTGGGGCAGCGACAGCCTGGTGCTGGTGGCGGACGTGGACGAGTACCTGCTCACGCACAGGCCCATGACGGCCGTGCAGGTGCGTGCTAGTGCTTGGGCGGAGGGCCAGGGCAGCACCACGTCACCTGAGGGCGCTTTGCGCCGCTCTGGAGCGTCACCTGTGTGCAGCATGGGTGGCGTGCTCACTGCCCCGCAGGCCTTCATCGAGTGCCGCAACGACTCGAGCGCCGGGCCCCTGGCCGGCCTGCAGGTGCGGTGCCTTAGGGAGACGCGCGCGGGAGGAGGCCTGGCGCCTGCAGGCGTGTGCGCCCCGCCACACGCTGCGCTGCTGGCGTGCCCTGCTGCAGATCCGGCGCACGGACGCCGTGTGCGCGCCGCACGCACGGCCCAGCGAGTGCACGCCCACGGCCCCCGGGCTGCTCAAGTGGACCAACGTGAGCCTGCAGGACGTGCGGCTGGGGCGGGCGGCGCACCCCTTGTCCTGGCACGGCATGGGCCCGGGCAACGACCTCATGGAGCACCACAACACCAAGGCCATCGTGGTGGGTGAGGAGGAGCCGCGCGCGTGCTCTGCGCACAGAGCGGGGGCACCAAAGGCACGCAGGCTCGTCCAGCGCCCCACCACGTGCCGCGCGCCCCGTCCCACGTGCCCGCAGGAGCCCAACCTGGTGCGCGACATGCACGTGCACTTTTTCCTGGGCGCGCCCAACACGTCGCGCGAGCAGGCGGGCGTGGGGTGCATGCGGCTGCTGCACCTGGTGGACCTGTACAAGGTGCGGCACGCAAAGTCCATCCCCCCGGTGGTGGACAGCGCCACCAGCGGCCGCACCGCCTGGTGGTGGCCCGTCACGCGCATCCACGCCGGGGGCCCCGGGCCCAGGCTCCAGCTGCTGGAGCAGCGCGCGCGCACCGACAGCCTGCTCAGGGGCGCGCTGCTGGGAGGCGCACACCCCACCCTCCAGCACCCCGCCGCGCACCCCATGCACGAGGCGGAGGCCCTGGCGGAGCAGGCGCAGGCGCAACAGCAGCAGCAGCTGGAGGCGGCCGAGCGGCGGAAACGAAAAGGAGGCTTCTTCCAGAGCCTGTGGCTGTGGTCGGCGTGATGGCTGCTGTGGCTTTGCCCAGTAGCTAAGGCTGAGGCGCACCATTCATCCCGTGGTGTGGCCACGAGCGGGTGCCGCCCGCCCTTCTGTTGTGTGGGCGCCGTCCGCGGCCTGACTCGTGCGTGACAGCGGCTGCTCGCCCAGGACCCCGTGCTTGCATGCATATGCAGGTGGCCAGAGCTCTCGTTTAGTGGTGGTCGGAACTGTTTCGACTCCACCGGACGGGGGCCCCATAGCCTGACTCCCATCCCACCACACTGCGTATGATGGTCCCCTCATTGGTCTATGTTCACCCTCTGGGTCCACGCCGTGGGGCCTCTACGCCCACGCGTTGGTTGTTGCTGCAGGGCGCTGCCGCAGGTCTCGCCCCGTTTTCGTTTCATGACCCTCACCCTCTGCGAGGGCAGCACACTCTGGTGCCTGCTCCCAGCCGGACACGCGTGTACATACTGACCCCGAAGTGCCGAAGCTGCTGCACCTCAAAGTGAATTCTTTTGGGACGCCTGCGTGATGGCGGGTGCTGGACGCCTGCGGGATGCCTGCGGGGTGCTCTCGCTGTCTCTCCCGCTCTGAGGCAGGCCTGTGGCAGGGTGTCCTCCGCAATGAGTCGGGTGCGCCGCACAGCCTGCTGGCCCTGGGAAACCCTCTTCTGAGCGGGGAGGGCTCGTCACGCGAGCGGCGGGTGGAGCGAGCGCGCCAGGGTGTTCTGACCTACCAGGGTCTTGTCAGCTTTCTCTCTGTCTCTCTCTCTCTCTCTCTGCTCCTGTGCGCGCTGTGCGCTCTGGATGCTGCGTCTCGTTCGTCAGAGAGAGAGAGCGGTGTGCTGAGCACTCGGATGAGCAGGTGCACCTGTCTCGGACGCACGGTTGCGCTGCAAGGGAGGCGCCTTGCCAAACGATGAGTGGCCCCAGCAACAGGAAGCAAAGCGGCATGTCTGTGGAACTGCATGGCCTCGGTGGTCAGCCTCGCGTGCTCCAGCTGCAGCTCTCCAGCAGCAGAGCCCACCCCTGCACACAGCATGTGGGCACAGCTGCGAGTGCGCAGGACAACCTGCACGTCGCCCCTGGGCTCAGGCTGCACGGGGTGTGGCAAGTTCTCTCTCTTTCTGCGATTCGCACGTCCTGTGGCGCCAGGGCACGCGTGGTGAGGCGCGGGGTGAGTCGTCATCACCAACAACTGGGCCTCAGCCTGACGCCATTGTGGCGTTGGCACGGCAGCGCGTTTGCAGAAGCAGCTGGGAGCGAGAGGTGCGGCGTTTGCACAGGCGCAAGGTGACAGGTCGTGCTGCACTGTTTGCTGCGCGGGCACCAGCACGGGCCACCTTTCCTCGCAGCGCACATGTCTCACGCCACGTCAAGCGGAAGGGAGCCTCTGCCTCGCTCTTCACCACTCTGAGAGGGGCTCCACAGTCAACGCACACCAAGTCCCATCAACACCTGCCTGGCAGGGATCCAGAGCCTGACGTCCTCTTGGCCCTCATGCCGAGCAGCAGCGGTCCGTCCACGCCTGGCTGTGCCGTCCTGCCGCAGGCCGCGACCGAGCAGGGCACGCAGCGCAAGCGACGTGTGGTGCCCTGCCCGAGCAAGGCGAGGGAGCGCAGACGGGGTGTCACTCCCCACCGCCGTGCGCCCCGAGCTGGGAGCCAACAGCTCACCTGAGACGCCAGGCGCTGCGCCGCGTGCCTCAGTGCTCCATGTCTCCAGCCGCTGCCGCCGAGGGGACCTGCAGGGGTGCGCCGCCACCCGCCTCGCCCCCACCCTGCGTGCCGCGCTCGGCGCCCTCAGCCTGGCCACCACCTGGGTTGGGGGAGCCCGGCGGCCGGTGGCCCTCGCTGTCGGACGCCGAGGCGCGGCCGCGCGACCGGTCGCGGTCCTTGTCCTTGTCCTTGCGCCGCTCCTTGTCCTTGCTCTTGTGCTTCTTGCCGCTCCGCTTGCTGCCCTCCCCACGCCGCTCCTCCTCCGCCTCGTCGTCACCAGAGCCTCGTCGGTCGTGCCTGCAGCAGCACACCAGCGTGCGCGCCACACGCTTCAGTCTGAGACCGGTGCGGGCCGGGTCCTGCAGCAGCGACGCGGCGCCGCCCCGCCCAGCGAGTGCGCGCGCAGACCCTCACTTGCGGGAGGAGCTCTTGCTCTTCTTGCTCTTCTTCTCGCGCCGTCCGCCCGGCGAGGCGCCGTCCCGCTCCCGCTCCCGCCCCTCGTGCCCCTCCTCCGACCCCTCGCCCCGCTCCCGGCTCTCCCGGCGGCGCTTGGAGGAGCGCCCCTCGTCCCTCTCCTTCTCCTTGCTGGCGGCCTTGTCCTTGAGCTGGGCGATGTAGGCCTCAAACACCGCCTGCGCCGAGGCCAGGTCCGCCTGCGCCACGCAAGCGCACCAAAGCAGGCGCGCTCACACGCACACGCACGCCCTTGGTCATGCCCACACGTGCCTGCTGCCTCACCAGCTGCTGCCTCCACCCGCAAACGCGTGCGCTCGCCGCGCACCTCCTTGACCTCCCTCTCCCGCCCGTGCTCGTCCAGGAAGCTGTCCCACGTGGTGGAGGCGCGCACGCCGCGCGCGTGGTGCCGCAGGTAGGAGCCAAAGCGGTCGAGCGCCCGCTGCCGGCGCGCCGCCTCCTCCTCCTCACGCGCCTGAGCCTTGGCCTGCTGCTCGCTGAACCACGCCTGCCTGCGCGCCACGCAGCCGCGCCCGCCACAAAGGCGCGCGCGTCTGCGCCGCCACGCCCCCTTCTCTCTCCCGCACCCATTCCCTAGGCGGTGAACGTGCGCAAGCACTGCAACAGCCCGCCAGCGCTCACCGTGTGGCCTCGTCCACCTTGGACAGCTTGCTGGCCGCAGCGCTGGAGGGGGCGCGCGGCAGGGCGGCGTCAGCCCCCTCACCGCCCTCGGCCTCCCCTCCTTCCCGCTGCACGCCCCCTGCCGCCACGGCATCCTGCAGCGCTGCGCTCCACTCGGCAAAGGTGGAGCTGCCCGTGATGGTGACGCCCAGCTCCTGGCACACCTCACGCAGTAGCGCCTGCGCGCGCGCACACGCCACCGAGTGGGCCAGAAGGGGGACAAGGCACGCCCACTTGATGCGCTGCACCTCGTGGCGTGACGATGAGCGTGCTGCGCTCAGGGCTGAGCGTGAGGATGCGAAGACCCTCACGAAACCTCGTCATTCCTTGCGCGTGCGCACGCACACCTTGGCGCGCTGGTACTCCTTGCCCAGGTCGTCCACCACGTCCTCAAACAGCTCCTTGGGCCGGCTGCCCGACTGGTTGCGCTCCACCTGCGCACCACCACCACCACCACCACCACGCCGCACCACACTTTGGGGGGGGGGGGGTGGGTGGGTGGCTGAAGGGAGCATGCGCACCGCACCTGAGGGCGCGAGCACCATGCTGCGGCGCGGGCGGCACCGGCCCACCCAGGAGGCGCACGCACCGCCAGGTACACGTCCTCCTCCTTGATGGTGCCCAGGTAGTCCTTCCACCGCGTCCGGTGCGTGATGAGCCTCTCGTCCCTGCACGACGACCAACCGAGGTGGAGGGCAACCACGGCGTGCACGACGTCCACCTGCTGCTGCGGCTGGCTGGTCCACCCGCCGCACCTCGCCTGGCCCTCTCCTTGAGCACGTTAATCCCCCTCCCCCACCCTCAACCCCCCGCACCTGTGCTTGCTGAGCAGCTGCTTGAAGTCCTCCCGGGCCTTGCGCTCGGCCTTGCGCTGTGCCTCGGCCTCCCGCTCACGCTCCTCGCGCTCGCGCCGCTCCAGGTCGTCCTGGTACGCCTGCCAGCAGCACAGGTGCGCCATCCAGCGCCGCACTGAGCACCAGACGCCGCCCTGGCGCTTGTTCAACCCCCTGGTGACGTGCCCGCACGTGCGCAAGCCCGCCCCCCCCCTCCCTCCCCCACAAGGCACCTGGTATGCCTCTAGCCGCTCCATCTTGTCCAGGGCCTCGTACGCGGCGTCCCCCTCCAGCTTGGGAAGCGCCTTGCGCCACTCCAGGCCCAACTGAACACACACACGCACACGCACAGCACCACCACGTCCTGGCGCCGATGCACCACCGCACCAGGGCACCACCCGTGGCCTGCCCGCTCCCCAGCGGACCACCCCCACCCCTTCCTGCGCGCACCTTGATGCCGGGCGTGCGCTCGAGCAGCTCCCGGTACGCCTGCAGGCGCTTGATCTTTTCGGCGCGCGCCTCCTCCTCCTCACGCGCCTTCTTCTCCTTCTGCAGAGGGTTGCGATGCGTGCAGGACCAGTGCAGGCGGAGTGAAGGGCGTGAGCCCGCCGCTGGCGGCACATGCACCCTCACACTCACACGTCCCCCACCACCTGCCAGCCACGCGCACCTGTGACTGGTGAAAGAGCTGCTCCCTCTCCCGGTCGGGCAAGGCGCCCCAGCGCGGGTCCTCCTCAAACAGCTCGCGCGCGCGCTTGTAGCTGTGGGACGTCTTGAGCTCGGCGCTCTCCAGCAGCATGCTCAGGAACGCGTCGCGCGCCTGCGCCACCACACGTCGGGTGGCGCACCTCACGTGTGTAAGCGCAAGCGGCACCTGCTTCCAACAGGGCGCAGGCGTGCGGTGCCATTGGTGCACGCACCCCCTCGCCCCGCACCTGCTGGATGCGCCGCCGCTCGGCCTCCTTCTCCTCGTTGCGCTTGTGCTGCATGAAGTCGGTGAAGGCCTGCTTCTTCTCACCCAGGGAGGACAGCGCGCCGTACCTGCACACACACGCACGCACGCACGCACGCGGCTAGGGCCGGGGCGCGACCACGCGTCCACAGAGACGAGAGGCGGGCCCGCGCGGGCACACGCTGCTGGAGCCCGGCCAGCTGTGAGCCTTCCTCAAGCGCGCACCTCGCGTCGTGCACGATGCGCTTCATGCAGTCCTCCCAGGTCCAGTCCTGGGCCGGGTTGACGGACGCCAGCAGCTGCCTGAACGCCTCACGCGCCTCGGCCTGCGGGGGCGCACGCACACTCTCACGTGCTTGGGGGCACGGGACGTGGCCTCGCTCAGGCGCTGCGGTGAGAGCGTCAAAGGCGAGCAGCCACCGGCCGTGCTCACCCACCTTGGTGGCGTACTCGACCTTTTGGCTGGGTGCGCGCGGCATGGGCTGCGCCGCTGCGCCCGAGGACGAGGGCTTGCCCGGCTCCCGGGACTCCGGCGCCCCGCCCGCGCCCGCCGGCGCCTGGCTGCCCGCACGCGACAGGTCGCCCGCCCCTGCTGCCAGCTTGGGGGCGCTGGCCGCGTCCTCCAGCTTGACCACCTGCACCACGGGGGCGCCCTTCTTGCCTGCGCACGGTGTGCACGCCAGGGCGTGACGGGCAGAGAGGGGTGAGGTAGAGGTCCGCACGTGCGTTTTCGTGAGGCGCACCCGCCGCCCCCTCACCTTCGCCCGCCGGTGCGCTGCTGCCGGGTGCCGGCCCCCCTGCTGCTGCTGCTGCTGCTGCTGCTGCTGCTGCTGCTGCTGCTGCTGCTGCTCCAGGTCCCTGGGGGCCACCACCGCCCGAGTGCGTGCCGTTGCTGCTGTGCCCCATCGTCCCGCCCCCGCTGCCGCCCACCAGCACCTCGGGCTTGGTCCACCTGCACAAAAACACACACAAGCGCAGGGGAAGCAAGCACGCCGCAGGCTGGAGCCGACGCAGCAGCGCCGCCAGGACCACCCGCCCTTGCAGTGCCAGCAAGTGGACGGCTCCTCCACCGCCACAAGGCTTGCTGCCTGCCCCCTCCCCCCTGCCCCTCGCTCACCTGCTCTCCTTGGTGAGCTTGTTGAAGTAGTACTTGCGCCCGTCTGGCGCCGTGTGCTCAGCCCAGGCCGCCGCCGCGCCCTGCTGCTGCCGGCGCTCCTCCTCGCTCCACAGCTCCTCGGGCTTGTCCCAGCTGCTGCGACCCTGCTGCGCGTGGTAGTAGTACTTGCGCCCATCTGGTGCCGTGTGCTCCGTCCAGCCCGCCACGCCGCCGCCGCTAGAGGGGCCCCCAGGCGTGGCGCTGGGCCCGGGTGCAAGCGCGTGGCCTGTCGCCTCTGGTGCTGAGGCGGGTGCCTGGTGCAAGGGGGCATGCTGCTGCTGCTGCTGCTGCTGCTGCTGCTGCTGCTGCTGCATCATCGGGTCGGGGGGGTGAGAGAGGCCTGGAGGCAGGCCCTGGAGCTGGTGGGGGGGCGGCGCAAACGCCGGCGGCTGCTGTGGGTGCGAAGGGGGAGAGGGCAGGGGGCCCCCCTGGCCAGGCGGCAGGTGCATGTGCAGGCCTGGGGGTGGAGGCAGGGCCCCTGGTGGCGGGCC
>VFQP010004722.1_pt1 | contig 12430 bp, 14 predicted proteins | sample 3512351 | NCBI WGS metagenome assembly VFQP01 (sample SAMN10412372, study PRJNA504923) | tailings metagenome | isolation source: Relicate 1 Philex TSF1 revegetated site | place: Philippines: Tuba, Benguet | collected 2017-08-29 | reverse complement strand
GTGTTCAAGCAGGCACGTCCCGTTGCGCGTGCGCGCGCGCGCCGTGCGCTCCTTTCGCGCCGTCTTGGCCCAGGGCCAGCGACCCTTGGCGCAAGAGCAGCACTCTTGAGTGTGGTGCTTTTGCTGCCAATGAGCACCAGCAGTCCGCTGCACCCTGACCTCCCTCCGCCTTGGCCTGAGAGCCTGGGTGTGTGCACGTCTGCGCGTTGCCTGCAGGCGGGCGTGACGTCAGACACCCTGGCCAGCGCCGCCGTGGGCGCCACCAACGTGCTGGGCACCGTCCTGGCGGCGTCGCTCATCGAGGGGCAGGGGCGCAAGCAGCTGCTGGTCGGGTCGTACCTGGGGCAGGGCGTGGCCATGCTCGTCATGGCGGCAGGTGCGCCGTGAACCCTACCCATGAGCCCTAGCTGTGCGGGCCGCGTGCGGTGGGCCTTGGCCACGGCGCCTTCCACCCGGCATCAGGCCCTGCGCCGGCTGTGCGTGTGCCTCCCGCACCTACCTCGGCGCTTTGCCGCCGCACCTGAGCGACGCGCGCGAGCCCGCCCACTGCGCGCTCTCAGGCTTTGCGCTGCCGGCGCTCAGGCGGTGCAGCGCCCGGACAGGTTCCCCTCACCAGTGGTTCCTTTTCGTGTGTCTGAACTCACTACGCACGTGCTCTCTCAGGCTTTGTGCTTCCGGCGCTCAAGGCGTACTCGGGCACGCTGGCCGTGACGGGCACGCTCGCCTACATCCTCACCTTCGCCCTGGGCGCCGGGCCCATCACCGCGCTCATCATCTCGGAGCTCAACCCCGGCCAGATCCGCGGTGCGCCAAGTGGGCGCGCCCACGGCCCGCTCGCGCCGCCCACCCGTTGTGCCTCCCTCCCGCCGCTCTGCCGCAGCTGCGGAACGGCCGGGCAGCGCTCGACGTGGGGGATTGGTCAAGGCCCTAATGCATGCGTGGCGTATACCCTCGTAGGGCGTGCCATGGCGCTGGCCTTCACGAGCCACTGGGTGTGCAACGTGGCGCTTGGCCAGACCTTCATGGCGGCCGTCGGGCAGTGGGGCCTCAGCGCCGTCTACTCGTTCTTTGGCGTGGTGGCGCTGCTGGGCGCGCTGTACATCAGCTCCCAGGTGCGTGGGCGGGTGGTGGGCGTGGGTGGGTGCACGAAGGTGTCGAGGGCAGTGGACAGCGACGAGCCCCCCCCTGCACGCGGGGCGCGCTCCACGTGTGCCCGCGCACGCCCCCCCGCCAGCCACCGCATCCCCTGCCCACGTGCGCCACCTGCAGGTGCCAGAGACCAAGGGCAAGACGTTCGACGCCATCGCCAAGGAGCTGCGCGCCTGAGGGCAGACAGCTCCAAGGGCTGGTGGCGTGTGTCTTTGCTTGTCCGCAGCCTGCGTGGGGGAACCGCCTCACACGCGCGGCGCGTTTGGTGCTCGCTTCGTTTTGGGAGGGCAGGGCGCGTGCGTGCGTGACGCGCAGGTGTGCACTTGTCCGCGTGCTTTGCGTGCTGTGGGCGGGCGTGCCTTGCGGCGTGCGCTCCCGATGTGCAGATGGCTTGTTCGGCCCCGTCAGCCGTGGGGGCTTTTTTGCAGGTGTGGCGTCAGGGTGGGGGCCCTCCAGCGAGGTGGGGCATGCACTGCTGTTGTTTTGGCTCGGTGGGGGGTGGGGGGTGCGTTTGGGGCGGGCCGCCGGCAGGTGGGCGTCCTGCGACGGGGTTGACGTGGTGAGAGGGGGACCGGGGCTGTGCACGGGCACAGCAGGCGTGCTCGCTGCGTGTGCGGAGGTCGCCCCCCACAACCATTTTTGAAGAGACAAGTCCTCAGGGTCCTGCGGCGTGAGGCAGGCGTTTGTGTTCGTGTCCGCCGTCGGTGTCGACTCTGCTTTCATCGCACGTGTCTGTTGTGCGTCACCGTCTTGCACCGCATTCATGTTCGGGGCTGCATCGCGCTGAAGGAAAAGAGCAGGTGAAGGTGCCCTCTTCCCAAGGGCATTGCGGTTGTTGATGCGTTGGTGTCCACTCCGATCGTGCGGCGGTCGCGCTCTGCAAGCCATGCGCGACGCTCCGCTGCCCTCCCTCAAGCAACAAGCAGATCATGCCGTGTGTCATGGTGCCATGGTCGTGGTGCTTGGCCTCCTCATCCTCCTGCTACGGCCGCTCCCCACCGAACGGGCCGCATGGCGTGGAGGCGCATGTGCCGCATCACGCGCCACAGCCACGCCACGCACACCACACCAGCTCAGCAGCAATGGAGCAGCAGCAGCTCTCACAATTGCGCCTCAAGGACGCTGCAGAGGACGAGCAGCGCGACTGGGCGGCACTCCCCCACGACCTGCTGCGGACCTGCATCAGCGCGCTCGAGGGCGACGAGGCCCCACAGCGCGCGGCGCTGGCATCGTGCAAGGCGCTCGGCCGCGCCGTCGCGCAGGCGTTGGCTCCGAACCTGCGCCTGGAGGTGACCCGGCACGAGCCATTCCGCGCGAGCGCACGCTTGTGGCAGGAGCTCTGGGGCGAGGAGCGGCCGCAGCAGGACCAGGACGTGGTGCTCGGGCTGTTCAGTGACCGCCAAAGCCGCCTTGAGCGGTGCTGGCGCGAGCTGCTGGGCGCCAACGCACGCATGGCCTTCGTCACACAGCTCCGGCTGCAGGTGCGCGCTGAGGCATGTGCAGCACGAAGAAAGCGGCACAGCCACTGCAATCACGCGTTGTCACTGCTGCCGTGACGTGCGCGCAGGGCCTGACGCTGGACGTGCTGCTGCCGCCCGGCGTCGGCACGCTGCTGCCCAATCTGAATCTGCTGGCAGTGGAGGGATGCTTGCTGACGCCCGCCGCCATGACCACGGTGCTGGACACGGCGTGCGGCAACCTACGGACCGTGTTTGTCGACGGCCTGGCGGGTCGGGTGGCCGCCGCCGCGGCAGGCGAATCCAACACCCTGCAGCAGCTGGCCACTGCGCAGCTCAGGCAGCTGGCCAGCCTGCCCAGCCTCGACAGGATTGTCCTCCGCCACAGCTCCTGCCCCACGCTCTTCCTCATGGCGCTGGGCACCCAGCTCACCCACCTGGACCTGGACAAGTCGTACCGCCAGCGCGAGCGCGGCACGGAGGCGCCGGTGCCTGGGTGGACGGCCACGCTGCAGCACGTGGCGCGGTGCACGCGGCTGCAGGAGCTGTGCATCCCTCTCGCCACGGCGGGGGAGCTGCGCCTCGTGGCGCCAGCGCTGGAGCACGTGCGGCGACTGGTTCTCAACAGCGGCGACGCGGCGACAGACGGCGACGCCGTGATGGAGGTGCTGCTGGGCCTTCCCCACCTGACCGCCCTCGAGATGCACGACTGCACCTGGACCCTCCGCAGTGGGTACACCAGTCGCCCCTGCCGCTGGGAAGAGCTCACCCTTGGGCGCGTCGGCGTCCACCAGCTGGCCCGCCTGCCGCTCCGCTCGCTCACGCAGCCCTTGCGCTGGGGATGCCTGCTGGTTCACAAAGACACTCCTCTCCTGGACGCGCGTGCGGCGGTGGCCAACTTGATGGGGCGCTGCCCTGCTGGGTTCCAGTGGGGCAGGGATGGTAAGCAGCAGCAACTTCTCGTGCCGCGCGAAGCAGACAACGCCATCCTGCGGGAGCTGCGGCCGCTGTTCGCGCCCCTGGTGACCATTGACGTCGCCTGCGTGGACATGTGGGACGTAGCACGGGTCAAGGCGCTGGGCGAGGTGCTGCCGCGCACGCTCACACACCTGTCGGTGTCGTGGGGGACGATGCCAAGGGAGGTGATTGAGCAGCTGGCCTGCAGCCTGCCCTGGGTGCAGCACCTGCAGTCCACGGAGCAGGTAGTTTCGCCTGAGGACGTGGTGGCGTACGTGCGCCTGGCCAGGCGCCTCAAGCAGGCGGGCGGGGAGGGAGGGGAGGGAGACGTGTCGCTCAAGAAGGTGGTGGTGGAGCGGCCGGAACGCCGCAAGGGCATGGGCGAGAACAGGCACAAGCGCGAGTGGGAGCAGGCCATACGCGCGGTGCGGGAGGAGGGGGGCGACGTGACGCTCGGGGTGGAGTGGTGAGCGCTGTGATGCTCAGTCCCTTGATGCGCTGCTCTGCTGCTCCGACAGCTCTGCACAGCGCCTTGCAAATGCTAAACGCCACTGTGTGGGAACGCAAGCGGAGACCGCGGCCTTGCTTGAACGACAGGGCAAGTGACAGAGTGTGCCGAGAGCGCCTCACACCCGCTGGCGCTCCTGAACCGCAAGCAGCCAGTGCACCAAGCACCCACACGCGCCCGCTCGCACCCCCTCCAAGTCGCCCTCCTCCTCGCCCTCCTTGTCCTCTCGCTCCGCCAGCAGCCCGCCAAGCGCCGCGTCCAGCAGCAGCACCGTCTCCTCCTCCGCCACCGCGCCCTCGTCCGCCGACCACGCCGCCGTGGCACCTCCCGCGCCCTCCTCATCCTCCTCCGTCACTAGCACGCCCGCGCGCCGCAGCAGCGCCCCCAGCGCCCCCAGCCGCCACCGCACCACCTCGTCCCCCTCCTCCTCCCCGCCCTCAGTCGCCGCCGTGGGAAGCCTCGCCGTGCGGCCGCCCCCGCGCAGCGCGCGCAGCAGCGCTGGGCTCGCGCCGCACAGCTCGCCCCCCAGCACGCCTAGCATCTCCTCCCGCCGCCGCGCCTCCTCCGGCCCCGCCGCCGCCGCACCTTCCGTCGCGCAAAGCGCAAAGCGCGACAGCAGCGCCGCCGCGCCCAACGCCGCGCACAGCCGCCGCCGCCGCAGCGGCCGCCCCGCCGCCGCCGCGCCCTCAGGCGAGGCGGCGACGGCGGCTTCGGACAGCGTCATCAGCGCGCCGTGCAGGAGGGTGGGCGCCCACGGCGACAGCGGCCCGGCGGGGCGCGCGTGATGCGGCGCGGCGTCGGCGTCGCGCACGTCCGTGGCGGGGGCAGGGAGCCCAAGGAGGTGCGGGAGCGCGCAGAGCCCCAGCTGGCCCGCCGCCCTGCACGTGGAAGTGCGCGCATGGAGTTGCACTTGTGGAGTCCGACACGAGCAGCGAGCGCGTTCTACGGTGTGAGAGGGGAGGGGCCAATGCGAGCACGAGCACGCACCTGACGTCTTCGTCGGGGTGGGCCGCGGCGGCCTGAAGCACCATGCCCACTACCGCCTCGTCATCGCCGCCCTCCTCCGCCGCTGCCACTGCCGCCACCGCCGGGCCCAGGCCCCCGCCGCCGCGCTCCACCTCCATGCCCTCCAAGCCCTCGTCAGGACTTGCCGCCGGCGCCGCCCGCGTCAGCCACAGCAGGTGCAGCAGCCACGGCAGCAGCGCGCCCGCGCGCCGCCCGCCGCCGCCGCGCGCCGCCGGCGCCAGCGCCAGCGCCAGCTCAGCCAGCGGCAGCCCTGCCAGCGCCCCGCGGCACCCCTGCCACGCGCCCTCCGCGTCGCACCCGCCAAACCCAACCGACGGCGGCGGCACGCCCTCAACAAGCAGCCACGTGACCTGCAGCTGCAGCGAGGACCGCGCCAGCCGCCACGCCGCCGCCGCCGCCGCGTCGCCCCGCGCCCCTCCCTCGCCCGCAGAGGAGGCCGAGGAGACAGCGCCGGAGGCGCTGAGGGCGGGAAGGGCGGGCAGCAGCGCGCGCAGCACGCGCAGCAGCGCGGGGCGCAGGCAGAGCAGCGCCGAGCGCAGCAGGTGCGCCGCGTCACGCGCCTCCTCGTCCTCCTCTTCCTCGGTCCCCTCCACCTGCACGCGCCGACAGCACGCTGCCAGCGATGCTCAAGCTGTTCCGCTCTCTTTGCGCCAAAGCCGCCGCTGTCCCCACACCCCGGCCGTGCCTCTCACCGGGTGCCGCTGCGGCCATGCTGCGCGCGCCGTGCGCGCCGAGGGGCGGCGCAGCAGCCCCGACTCCTGCGCACACACACTCGCCACCACCGCCGCCGTGTGTGTGCATCCTGCATCAACGGAACGGGCCACCGCCCGCGTCATCGCGCCGAGCGATGCTCCGTCACCATGCATCGCAGCATCACAGCAAGTCCGCCCGGAAGGAACGCGCACCTGGATGACCAGCAGCAGGTGTGCAAGGTCCATCAGCGCCCCCAGGGCCTCCACCCTCCCGCCACCGCCGCCACCGCCCGCCTGCGCTGCCTCCTGCGCCGTTGCGGTGCCGCTCGCCGCCAGCACGCCCACCACCGCCAGCTCCACGCCCCCGTCCGCCCCGCCGCCGCCGCCCACCACCAAGCTGCAGACCGCCGCAAGCGCCTGGCACGCCCACACCGCCACCTCCGCCGCCGCGGCCCGCCCGTCCGCCGCGGCGCCGCCGGCGCCGCCGGCGCTGTACCCCGCATGAGGGCACGCCTCGCCCCACTGGCTATCCTCGCCCCCGGCGCCGTCGCCTGGCAGGCCCGCCCCACTGCCCCACTGCCCCGCCGCGCCCCCCTCGTGGAGCTGCAAATGGTGGCCTTCCAGTCCCGCCGGCAGCGCTCCTCGCACAGGGTCTCCGTCCCCCTCTGCCCTCGCCGCGCCCCCGCTGCCGGTGTCGCCGCGGTGCCGTGCGGCCAGCTGCATTCGTTGTTGCGCGAGCAGGCTGCCCGCAAAGAGGTGCACGAGCGCCCGCGCCACCTGGAGCAGGGACTGCAGGTCGGAGGCCGCGTCCGCCTCAGCCGTCGTCGCCGCGAGGTGGCTGCCTGGGGCGGGTCTCGCGAGGGTGCTGGCGGAGCGGGTGAGCAGCTGGCGAAGCGCCGACAGCAGCGGTTGCACGGCGGGCGAGAGCGCGAGCAGCGCCTGCGGGTGTCGATTCGTGGTGGTCGAGACGGGGCTGCAAGGTCAGAACGTTGCGCGGGCGGTCGAGTTGCGTGAGCGCGCCGTTCACGTTCGGCGACGCACCTGCTGCGGCCACTCGCGCACCCACGCGACCAGCACCGCCGCCGCGCCGCGCAGCACCTCGTTCCCGCCACCCAGCTGCGCGCCGCCGAACCCGGGCCCTTGCGCCCAGCCAGCGAGCGCGTGGCGGGCGCAGCCGTCCAGCAGGCGCAGCAGCGCGCCCAGCAGCCCGCCGACCGCGCCGTCGCGCGCAGAGAAGGCTGGGCTCTGCGCCGAGGCGAACGAGCAGGCGCCTGGTGCGAGCTCGCCAGGGCCGGACGAGGAGGAGGAGGCGCGCGCGAGGTGGCTAGCCAAGGCCAGGTGCACGCGGCGAGCCGTGGCCGACGAGGCGAGCGCGGCCTGCTGGAACCAGCGCACCAGCGCCGGCTCAAGCACCCTGTGCACGCAGCGGGAGCAGGCGCAGCGCAAACGAGCGGGCGCTGAGGAACCTCGCCCTCAGCGGAGCACTTGCGTGCGCCGCTCCCGTGTGCCGCTTTCCCGTGCGGCGCTCACCTCGCTCGCGGCGAGTGCGAGACACACGACGCGCATCGCCCCGCAAGCGCGCACCTGGGCAGGTGACCGGCGTGTTCCAGCGCCCACTCTGCCACCGCGCCGCCCAGCTCCATGAGCCGCGGGTTCAGCGCCGCCACGCCCTCCACCACCTCCGCCAGCATCCCACAGCCCGGCGCCTGCTGCCCGCCCGCCTCCGCCGCCCACGGCAGCACAGCCGGGCCGTGCGCCTGCTCCAGCTGCAGCAGCGTCGCAAGCGCCACCTCCAACGCCCGCTCCAGCGGGCCCCGCTGCCCCTGCTGCTGAGGCTGCCGCAGGTGGCGGTGGTGGCGGCCGTCGGCGGCGCCGCCCACGGCGCGCAGCTGGCTGGCCATGACCTCGACGAGGGCTTGCGCCAGCCATGCGGGGTCCAGGTCAGCGTGCCCCGACGCCACGGCGGTGGAGAGCACCACCATGCCCGCCAGCTCTGCACGCACGCGTGCAGCCATCGCCACGCAGCCCGTGCGCGTGTCTTTTCATGAGGCAGTGTCTGCTGCAGCCGACGCAGCTGACACCAGCCTTGCCACGGCGGTGAACCGCCCCGTCATGCAAGTAGCACACACACACCAGCCTGCCCTACATGGCGGTGGACCGCTCTGCATGCCGCTGCTCTCCGTCAGTACGTGCGCAGTAGAACACACCATCGCCGCACAAAGTCAGGCTGTCCACAGGGCACCGTGATCGTGACGAAGCGAGCGCACCTGGCGTCACGCCAGCGCTCCCTCCCATTCCGCCACCCTCCCCGTTGGCGCCCATGCCCACGGCCAGCCCTTCCAGCAGCTGCGTCCACGACGCCGCGCCTGCCAGCCTCCCCGCCACCGCCGTCGCCTGCTCAGGCGACGCCCCCGCCACCAGCGCGTCCAGCTCGGGCCGCAGCAACCGCGCTGCTGGCAGCGACGCCGCCGCGCCTGGCCGCGGCGACCACGCGGGGCCGTAGCCCTGCTGCAGCGCGAGCAGCAGCTGCCAGCAGGCCTGCCGGGTGCCGGGTGCGTCGCCGTGCGCTGCCAGCAGGTCCATGCACGTGCTGCGATTGCAGGCAAACAGGCAGGCACGCACATGCTCCGTCGCTCCACCCGCATCAGGGGCGGCACGCGAAGCTGCATGCCGCGAGGGTGAGGCGGGTCGCCGCCCATCCAAGGCCCTCACCTGGGCCACCGCGCCTCCAGCATGCCGCACGCCAGCGCCGCCGCCGCCGCCCTGACGCCGCCGTCGTCCGGGGGGCCGTGCCAGCCGCCAAAGCCCAGCATCAGGGCGTCCGAGGCCGCCAGCATGGAGTCGGTGACGGCCTCCACGTCGGCGCCGCCCTCGCCCAGGCACCTGTCAGTACGCATGGACACGCCTCTCATGGCACGCCTGAATCCGCGCCTCCAAGCTGTTCTAGATCCCAAAGTCTGCTGTGCTTGACTCTCATTGCTCTTGCGGGTCACGTGCGCACTGAGCAAGGGCGCGCCGTGCGCACCGAACGACGGCGGGCAGCAGGCAGTGCTGCGCCAGGCGCAGCGCGCACAGCGCGCACTGCTCCGCCAGCGCCCGCGCGCCCTCTGCCGCCGCCGCCTCCCCTCCAGGCCCGGCCTGCGGCGCGCCGCCGGAGGGTAGGGCGGCCCACAGGCCCGCCGTGACCCACGTGCGCGCGGCCTGCGCCAGGGCCCGCAGGTAGCTCGACAGGTGGGTGGTGCGGATCGACTCGAGCCCGACAGCCGCCCTGCGACACACAGCGACGCAACAGCGGATGAGCACGAACGGAGGAACTGTTTCCTGACGACTTGCTGTTTGCGATGGGCTTGGACCGCCGCAAAGACGTGGCGCACCTGCTCAGCACCAGGTCGTGCACGAGCTGCAGCCTCCGCAGCCGCGCAACGCCGGCCGTGCCGCCCCGGCCGCCCGGAGACGTGAGCACGGCAGCAGCGGCCAGCTGGCACGCCGCCACGCAGCAGGCCGAGGCGTCGGCGGAGAGCGGCACGGGCGCCGCGCCGGGCTGCGGCGGCGCCGGGAACGCCTGCCCCGCCTGCACACCGCACCGCATCGCAATCACGTTCAACTCAGCACGCGGAGGTGCGCACGTTCGCAAGCGGAGGCTGCAGCAGAGCGCCGCTCACCAGGAGGAGGCAGCGGCGGACGTCCGACGAGGCAACGGGCGGGACTGCCAGCCTCGCTTCGCCCACCCCCTGGCACCCCGCCGCCGCCGCCGCCGCCGCCGGCTGGCTCTGCGACGGCGCGAGGAGCACGGCGACGAAGAGGTCCAGCGCCTCGGCCAGCGCGCCCAGGCTGTGCGCCGCCGCCGCGTGCTCGCCCGCCGCCAGCAGCCCGTCGAGGTTGAAGGCCAGGCGGGAGAGCGCGGCGCGCGCCGCCGCCGTGCCGCCTGCGCGGACAAGCCAGCCTCGCGCACACGGTACACGCGTCTCACCAGCTGCGTTTTTCGCACCGAGCGCCTCAAGCGTTGCCCTGCAGTTGTGCGCTGAGGCGAGGACAGATGCCACTGGGCGGCACCAAGCCCGTGGTTGCTGACACACCTTGCTGCTCGTCGCAGGCGTGGCGCAGCGCCCCGACCAGCGCCACCTGCCACAAGCGAGCAAGCAAGAGGACGCTGGCGTGCGTGTGGAGGGCGTCACGCACCCGCCGTGTGGTTCCCTAGCCATTCTCCCCCCCAAGCGCCACCTGCAGCTCCTCCAGGTCTAGCGCCAGCACGTCGGCCCGCACGGCTGCACTCCACGCCCCGCCGCTACCGCCGCCGCCAGCAAGGTCGGCCGCTGGCTGATGCATCAGCACCGAGGCGAGCGGGCGCTTGCCCAGAAGCGACGCAAACGACGCGGAGGAGGGCGGGCGGGAGCCTTGGAGCGCGTGGAGGGCCGAGGGCGCGAGAGCGGTGCCAGCGCGGGCCCGGCTGCCGGCAGCGGCGGTGTGGGCGCGCGCTTTGGAGTGGGAGAGGTGCTGGTTGGTGCTGTGGAGGGCCTCGCACAGGCAGTCCACCTGCGAGGGAGGCGAGCAGAGAGAGAGCTTACTTGTGAGCCAGCACGTCAACGTTGCGGCCGCGCGCAAAGGAGGCCAATCAAGGGGGCAGTGCTGTGCCCAGCCAGGCCTGCTCACCAGGCCGTGGCGAACGAGGCCGAGCTGCAGCGCTGGGTGCGTGCGCCCCCCGCAGCACAGCGCGCCCAGCAGGTGCGCCGCCTGCAGTTGCAGCTGTTGCGCTGCCGCGGGAGTGCTGCTGCTGGCGCTGCTGGCGCACAGGCACGGCTTGAGGCCGCTGACAAGGGCGCTGGCGAGGTGGTCCAGCGCGGCGGCGCCTGCCGGCGAGGACAGCTGCGCCGCTTCCTGCAGCGTCGCGGCTGACGCCAGGCAGCCGCTGCAGGCCAAGGCGTGAAGCATGGTGAGGCACGCTGCCGCTTGCTCCGCCTGGTGCTCCTCGGTGCTGGCCTGTTGGCCGCCTTGCGGAGGAGCCGCCAGGCGCGCGAGCAGCAGCGCCACCAGGTGCAGGCAGCGCGCGCCGGTGCTCTGCGCCATGAGCGCCTGCTGCTGCTCGCCGTGGGCGTGCCGCACCGTCGCGGCGAGCAGCCGCAGGATTTGCGTGCCTGCGGCGGAGGAGGACTGCGGCGCCGAAGCCAAAGCGTGCATCAGGTTGTCCAGCAGGTGCGGCTGCGCCAGCAGCGTGTGCGCTGCCATCGACGCCGCTGCGCCGCTGCTCTCCAGCAGCGCTGAGAGGAGCTGCAAGGCGACCTCCGCGCCTCCACCCGCTCCCTCCGGCTGCCCGCACGCGAGCACCAGCGCCTCCGCCAAGACGTGCTGCGCGTCCTGCGCCGACGGCGACTGCGCGACCGTGAGCAGGAGCTCCGCCAGCGGGTGCGAGACGGAGGGGGGCAGGAGCGGCAAGAGCTGCACGGCCGGGGGCACGAACTCGGCGGCGTGCGCGCTGAACGCGCTGGACAGTGCACTGCTGCTGCTGAGGTGGCCGTCGCCATCGTCGAGCTGCTCCTGCTCCAGCGCGCTCGTCAGGCGCCTGCGTGCGCGAGTGCGCGAGCCAGAGCACTTGATCAAGGCAGAGCGCCAGGACGCGCACCCCGCGCCGTGCAGTCGCACGACGACGCGGCGCACCTGAGCGTGGAGGCTTTGCACGTCTGCAGCACGCCGTCGTGCGCCAAGGTGGCCAGGACGCACGCCAGGCAGCAGGGGCCGAGGTGCGGCGAGTCGACCACCAGCACCGCCGGGTGGCCGAGCGCCTGGTGCAGCTCGGGGTCGAACAGCGACATGCAGCGAGTGTGTGTGCCTCTGCTGCCAAGGTGAGGTGCGGCGTGGGTGCGACACGGGTGGGCAGCCAACCCTAACGGTTGCAGGCGTCACGCACGCAGAGGAGGACGCAGAGTGGTGGACGTCCTGGTCAATCACGCACGGTGAGCAGCAACAGCAAAAGCATCGCTATGGCAAGGGGTCATCGTATGGAGAGGATCACGCGTGGGAGGCGAGGAGGTCGAGCGGCACGGGCCAAGGCACTGCGGGCCGAGTGAAAAGGGGATACAGGGTGTCATCACGCTGTCTTGTCTCCAACAGTGACAACAGTGGCAACCCAATCCAACAAGCGGAGGCACCGCTGAGGGGCCTCTGCACCCCCAGGTAGCGACTCAACTCCACCCGCTCAACGGCCTTCGCCCCCGCAAGCCTCCGCCCGTCCGCCCCAGGGGCACGACAGCACGCAAACTTGACGCATGCAAATGCACTGCTGACAGGCTCGGGTCGTGATCACTGCGCAGGGCGCGGTGGCCGCGACAAAAGGTTTGAGCGATGCACTGGCGGCAGGCAACAGCGTGCGTCGCCAAAAAGGCCTTCAGTCACTTTCCACGCGCCCACCAGCCGCTTCTGGCGCCTAAAGAATTCCGCCGCCGGCAGCCCCCCGCTACCCCACGCGCGGCGCCGGCGACGTGATCAGCGGCAGCGCCGTCACCGTGCTGGTGCCCGCCGCCGGCAGCGGCGCGGCGCCCCCTGGCCCGCCCGCCGCCGCCGCCGCCCCGCCGCGGCCCGTGTTGGCCAGCACCATGCTCGCCAGGGACGGCTCCACCAGCGAGCACTTGTACAGTGACATGATCTCG
>VFQP010004721.1_pt1 | contig 12430 bp, 14 predicted proteins | sample 3512351 | NCBI WGS metagenome assembly VFQP01 (sample SAMN10412372, study PRJNA504923) | tailings metagenome | isolation source: Relicate 1 Philex TSF1 revegetated site | place: Philippines: Tuba, Benguet | collected 2017-08-29 | reverse complement strand
CATTGGGGCGTGGCGCCCGAGCGCATCGTGGAGCTGGACTGGTGGGAGTCGCAGGTCGTGGGCGGTGTGACGTTCACGGCCACGCCGGCACGTCATGCCTCGGGCCGCAGCCTGCTGGACCGTGATGCCACGCTGTGGGCGGGTTGGGCCCTGCGCACGGCCACGCAGCGGGTGTACTACTCGGGCGACACGGGCATGATGCCAAGCTTCGCGGAGATCGGCGAACGGCTTGGGCCCTTTGATCTCACGCTTATGCAAGTTGGCGCCTACGATCCCGCCTGGCCTGACTGGCACCTGACGCCGGAGCAGGCGGTGGCGGCGCATCGTGCGTTGCGCGGCACGACGCTGCTGCCGGTGCATTGGGGACTGTTCAATCTCGCGTATCACGCGTGGGATGATCCCATTGCGCGGCTCACGCAGGCGGCGGAGGCGCATGATTTGCTGGTCGCGACGCCACGTCCCGGTGAGGCGGTCGTGGTGGGTGCGGCGGTTCCTGATGCGCGGTGGTGGGGGCGGGAAACATCAACCCTGTATTGAGCCATAGCACCAGCCCGACTTCTTCTAGGGTCTGCGTCGCACCCAGAGCGCACCAGAGAGGCAGCTAGGCTAACGAGAGCGCTCTTTCGGCGCCTGAGCAATCTCGAACCAGTACTCTCCGCCGAGTACCATCAAGTCGTACTCTCCCATTGCTCCTGCCTGCAACCTCAAGAATACTAAACAAGGACCGATCCCGAACCGCCTCCTCTATCGCCTGTGCGAAGTCATGATAAATGATGTTGCACTCGTGGTGATTCTGACCGCAGAAGTTCACTTGCTCGTTTCCGTGACAGGCGTTGAACGAGTGACAGTCGTACTTTGTACCTAACTCAAAGGCTCCATTCTCTGATTCAGCCGGAGATTGCCCTGCCAAAGTGTGACCGGCGTCTACCAACTCTGGCAGAAAGCTCTCGGACAACCAATCTTCCGATTCGCTATCTGCGCCCCCCGCTGCAAGCGCCCAAACGGCAGGAGCTTGCACATTTGGAGTGGACATTGCGTGCCCCTGACTGAAGTTGTGCCACATCAAGCCGCCATGAAATGACTCATGGCAGAGCATGCACGTAGCGGCCGACGGAGCGGCTGATGTGCTTGCCGCGATACTTGAGCGTTCAGCTCGGTCTTTCTCAGATAGAGCTCCGAACGCCATTGAGCTTGCCAGAGTGGCGCTGAGTAGCAAAGGGAAGGCGAGTATGCTGTACATCGGTGCTCTCCCGGACGGATAGTTCAACGGACTAGACGCAGGGCAAAGATCTCTATCTGATCAGATCCGTCAGACGATTCGGCGTACCGCCACAACAGCGGTGTGCCTGTCGAGGTGACCGATCCAAGCACGGGGAAGTATCCTCCCTTGAGTGTATTGGTGGCGAGTACTGTTCGAGAAGGAATGTCGATTGCCTCGACGATCGTATCAACGTAGCGATTCAGGGCTGCGCCAGTGGGATACTGAGATGCTCCAAGCTCGCCTGTTGCACCGTCCAGCTTCTTGTCCGCTACGAACTTCGCTGCACCCTTCCGAATCACCGGGTAAACGGTGGGACTCTGCGCGGATCCAAGCAACCCAATTAGTGTGCTAGGCATCGGCTTTCGATTTGGCAGGTCAAACGGCGCATCGTCAGCCAATGCAGGAAACCACTGCACTTCGCGGACAATCACCTCGCGAAGATTGAGCCCTGTGTCCCAGAGTTCGATCGTGTATCGTCGAACTGTCGCTGCAAGAAAGCTCCCATCAAGTGTCGGAGCCAACAGTCGCGCCGTGGTCACCAGGTTTGGTCTATGTGCAGCCGTCGATGGTACGCCGTTCGAACGGATGTGCTGTCCGTTACTCGCATGGAGATGCAGTGAATGTGTCCCTGACTTTGGGTCGTGACCTACCCCAGAGTAGACGATTCTGGAGTCGGGGAGTAGTAGTAGCTCGAACAGATTTCCTATCGGAAGTGAGCGTGCGGGACGGCCTTGCGCTCCGAATACTGCGATTCTCCGAGCTTCTCGATCTGCAATGAACACCGAGTCAGCGGGGCCGAGCGCAGCAAAGAATGGTCTCAAAAACTCGCGGGGCCCACGCCCGCGCTGTCCGAGATACGATCGGAAGCTACCTGCCGCAGAGTACCTCGCAACTTCACCGAAGCTGTTCCCTATGATGAATCCGCTGGCTCTCTCACTTGCGACAAATACCTCGAGAGCAGAAAATGAGATCCTCGTATCGGAGATGGTCGCCACTGGAAGTAGGACGAGCCTACACGTGGCACAACTCGCGCTACCTTTTAGCAGCGTGCCGCGTGGGCGTGCTTGGGCGCCAGCAGTTGCAGCTAAAAACAGGAGAACAGCCAACACCGCCAAGGGTGTGAGTTGGTGCCTGGAAATCTGTCTTGCGGAATCGAGGATTCGGTTCTTGGCGAACACTAGTTTCCCCTTACCGCGCCCGTAGCGCGCAGCGCATCAATGTTTCGAGTCCGTCAGGATCGGGTCGAACACCCCATACCGCGTCTTCTGTCACGAGCAGAACACGAGTGAGTGGCGCGATACTGATCTCTTGCGCTTCCAGTCCGCTGCGCGTTACCCGCTGCCACACTCCCACGCGCTCGATACTGTGTGTGCGCTGAAGCCACACGTCACCGTTGTCAGCCACCTTGATGTCGTTGATTGCGGGCAGCGTTCGCGGACGAGTGAGTTGTCGGCGTACGTCGGCACGATCACGACTCTGCGAGAACATGGTGACCATGGAGTCGAACAGCGCCGTGCTCAGGTCGCGGCCAGCCAATGAAAGTCGAACCTGCTTGATTAACACACCGGTATCGTTCACGCATTCGAGGCGCCACGTTGACCCGTCGGGCCGCGCTCCGCAGAACGTTCCGTAGTCTGGGCTTGCCCCAACAACCGTTTCCGCTTCGAACGGCTGCGGGCTTCCGCGTGGGCCGCCATTGGCCAACCGCACGCGTGGCGCCGGAACCATGGCCCACGTTGCGATGCTGTCTACTTCCTGCTTCGCACTTTGACGTAGCACCGCGAACGGCAGGTCGCTCGCCAGACGTCTCGGCGCGAAGCCGACGAGGTGCCCGCCCGGGCGGGGCGCCCACGCCGCGCGTGATACCGCCGTGATGCCATCTAGGAAGCCACCAGTGTCGTTGAAGAACTGCACGCGTGGCACCGACCCGTCTCCAGCCCACAGCGTATCGCCCGACCATCCGAGACTGGCGATGGTACGGAACTCGCCTGGCCCCGCACCACTGCGGCCAACAGCACGCACCCGCCGCCGCCCGTCGCGTACCATGATCTGTCCGGGGCGTCCATCGGTCCATGCAAGACGTCCGCTCGATCCGACAGCCACATGATTAATTCGGCCACTTCCTTCGACAGAGGGTGTGACTTCAACACTGCAGGTAAGTGTGCGCGGCTGCTGGCTATGGGAGGCGCCCATCAAGCCTAGTCCGGCGCATGCGATGGCCAACCAGTTTCTGAGTCGCATGATCGAGCTTCCCTTGAAGTCTGCTTGCAGCATGCGAAAGATGGGGAATCGTCTTGACATAGTGCTGTTTGGTTTCGAGGCGCACCCACGCGAGCGTAGTCTTGGTCAACGTCGGAGAATGCTCGCCTTTACTTTCTCTTTCGCTTGTTGTTTCCAAACTTGTTGTATCCGGCCATATCTACCCAAATTTCAATGCTCTCCCGCTCTTCTATACCACGAGTTAGAAGCATGCCGTGCTCGGAGGCGTCAAGAAGAGTACTTCCTTTGGGAACATGCACCTCGCAACAGAGGTCGTGACCAGACGAAAGAACTATGTATGAGCCGGGCGACGTACTTTTCCCTTGGGGCATGACCCACAGCTCCCCATGGGTTGTTCCCAGCACAGAAGCGATGGCTGGACGGTAGACTGGTACTGGGCGCTTTTGAATGTCCTCTCGAGTTGCTTCACGCACACGCTTGTCCCTGTATCTCCGAACAACACTATCGGAGTAGTTACTTAAGTCTGTTGGTGTGATCTCGATACGAGGAACTTCGAATCGGATGAGGCTTCGAAGACGGAGATTGTGATCAAACACTCGCACTTCAGGCAACTCCGTATCTACTACTCCGATGGCGTCGCCAAGTTTGAAGACGACCAGTCGCCGAGAGAACGGCAATGGCAATGCGCGGACACTACTCGCTCTCTTTCGGATGTAGGCTGGAGTACCCATGAGCGGACCAAGTGCGTTGCGCATGCTTTTTCCATCTGTCCCAATCAGCCTCACCCGAGGAGTGACGACACCCACATCGAGTGGAGGGAACTTGACATGCTCGAATATCTTGCCATTGCCCTGAATTGCGATGAGTTGCCCAGGCCCGAACGACGTGTCCGATATTGAAAGTGTGCTAGCAGCGCCGAGGACTGTTCCATCCATCCGAAAGCGCGTTAAGGTAGCCTTAGCGTTGTCATAGACACTAAAGACTGTGTCCTCGGCGAATACTGCTCGAAGTGACTGAAACTCTCCGGTTCGGTTTCCCCGTCGACCAACGGTGAATAGCACACGTCCCGCGGTGTCTATGCCCGACACTTTTCCGTCTCGTGCGCTAGCAACGACCGCTCGTTCTCCGCCCATAAGGACTCCATTTGAAATAGTCGTTAAATGCCTCAGCCTCTTCCGGTCGATTGCTGTAATCTTTGTGTAGTCACGAGTCCTCAATCTACCTCCTGACGAAGATAGCGTCACAATCTTCACACCAGCCGAGTCGGTGTAGCGTGCAGCCCACGCGCTGCTCGCTTTTCCTCTCTCGCAAGCCACGAGAACCCAACAGGCCAACAGCCAGGCCAACGCATCACATGCGATTCGCACCCTACCTTCCGTCACAGATGTTATCGAGATTCTGCTCTGAGGAGATTCGCTTTGGGGTTCGTGCAACTTTCGCCCGAAACACTCCGTTTGAGACCACCCACACTTGCGGCCAACTCTGTATGCCGAGCTGACGACGATCTTTGTCGCTTTCCAGCGATAGCCATTTCGGCGCCAGATGGTGACGACGAACAAAATCACCTGCTCCATCGTCATGTCGAAAGACGGCAACCCAAACCACAGGAACCAGCAAACCGCTCGCTGTCTCTACGGCTTGAACGTCAGACCACAGCGGCGCAACCGACTCACATGCTGGACAGGATGACTGAAAAAAGACTAGCAACGTGCATGATGCACCAAGGGAGCGATACATATCTACAGACTTCGCTGATGCGCCCTGCTGGGTAACCCTAGCACTACGTGGTACTGGGGCGCCCCACTCCAGCGAGTCTACGGTGCTGCTTGACTCGCTGGAGCTGACGCGGCTTGCTCCCCGACCAGACGATAGCAGTTGCCACGTCAAGAGCAGCGCCAGAAAGGCCGTAACCAGACGTAGTAGCATCGTCGGAATGGTGTACAATTGGAGATGGGAGAAGCCGCTGGACGCCGATAGCTCAAACGTGACGTGTTACTCGACGGGACAAAGCACAGGATACTGGCTTTGACAGAATCCGACTCCCGCGCAGTCTGGATCGACGGTGTCGAATTCACACGAGCAGTTCCCACCGCCTGCATCCATGAAGCATGCGCCCCACGGTGTCGTCTCCACCTCACGCGGCGCGGCCGCAGCAGCGATGTTTGCCGCGAGAAGAGTTAGCGTTGCCGCCAGGTAGATTCTCCGCTTCGTCATCGATGTACCTCCTCCGAATTGATTGGGAAACGGCCTTGGCTCTCTAGATAGGCAACTCGATCATGCAGTCACCACCGATGCTTGCTATCGTTCCTGCTTAGCTGCAAGGTCGTGACCACTTCGAAGGAGGTGAACCTGCGCAGCTGCGAGCTATCCGCAGTTGAGCTAGCGCACTCATATAGCCGACTAGGCTATTGCACCAAGCTCCTTCCACTGTGTCGATTCGCGACTCCTAGACGATAGGCCGTCTTACTATTGAACTAGGCTCTGCGCCTAGCAAGGCCGCCATCGGCCCCTTGCGGACGTCTCCGGCCCAACCTTTAAGAGTCTGCTATCCTTTCGATGGGTTGGACCGGCAGCCTCTTGGTCGGCATTGATTCGGATCCGCACCCGTTCCGCGATAGGGTTCTTTTGCGATGGTTGCTGAGCGAGCAGTCGTGTTTCTCGTCATATGGTCTCAACATTCTGTGGGAGGAGTTCACCCGCCAAAGCGGAAGAGATTGAGGCCAGCACGGCGCCCCTTGAGTAGGACGTAAGGGACGCCCCTAACGTCCGGATGGATAGCTTCCTAAGGGCGTCCGATGAAGGAAAGCCTAATTGGATCGTAATCTCACTGAGCTTGAGCGACGTGTGGTCTAGCCACCAGGCAGCGACTAGCAATCTGGACCACGCCGCTAGTCGCTGTGGGTTGGGCATCCCCAAACGCCGACATTGTTTGCGAAAGGTGCGTTCCTCGACGCCGTTGAGTGCGGCTAAGCGACCGGTCGATATGGGCTGACTTGCCGCTCTCATTGCACGTCGAATGCCGGTCTCCATTTCTGGCGTGAGCGCCCCAATGCACCTGACGACCTCATCAGTTATTGAGTTCGCCTCTAGCTTCGCGACTGCATCTGCTAGAGACTGGGTCTCCACCCTACGGCTATCGATAAGCATATCAATCAAGCCGGACGCCACCAGCCGAAAAGGCAAAGCGTAAGTATGCTCGGAGACTTGCTCTACCCAGATGATTATGAGGCGCCGGTGCCGATTCCGGATCCATCTCAATCTTCTCTCCATTTCAGACTCGTTAAACAGCGGTGATCTTGCAACAAATAGCGCACCTACCGCGAGATTCGGCAACATCTGCAAGACATCCGACTCGGAGTTGACGCCTTGTATGCGCTGCCCTAAATCGCGCGAGAGAACCGACTGTGTCAACGCGCCTATATTCCAGGCGAGAAAAGTTGGTGGCATATAGAGAAGGCAGACAAAGGTTTGAAAAAGCAGCCTGAAATGACTTGAAGCTTCCTCGACAGAAGCACGCTCCACTGAGCTCACTTTGCGAGCTTGAGCGTTGCTTTTCATCCTCTTGGCCTAGCAACAGAATGCACCGCGAGGAGCCAGAGCAGTCCTCCGTACTTGGGTTTCAGAAGTCTTAAACTATTGTCTTTAGCGTACTTCATCGCTGCCACAACTGGACAACTACTGCCCTCACAATACGCCCTTTCTCCAGGGCTGGCAAGATTCTTTTCTCTGCCCAGCTCAGATGTTGCGGGCTGATCATTTCTGGCTAGAAGCTGCACACAGCAACTCGAATCGAATGGTTGGCAGGGTCCGGCCGCCGGTGCATTGGGCATTGCCGAATCTCGCCTATCACGCGTGGGATGATCCTACCACGCGACTCATTAAGGCTGCGGAGGCGCAGCAACTGACGCTGGCCACGCCACGTCCTGGAGAGGCAGTGGTGGTGGGCGGCGCAACGCCCGATGTGCGGTAGTGGGGGCGGTGAGCTTGCTGCACTGTGCGTCGCGTCCGCTACTCGATCGCCAACAGCGGGCGCAGAGAGCAGCTGAGGAACAGCGGAGGTCGCCGAGACCAGCAGTCGTTGTCGGGGTCGGGGTCATTCATCGCGGATGAAGCGGAGTCAGCACGAAAAAACGATCTCTGGTTGTTGATCAGTGCAATTTCCGTTTCATCCACGAAATCCGCGACAAGGCAGTTCAAGCCTAGACCGCTGTTGTCTGTGCCTTCTGAAGTTCTCCAGGGTTCTCTGGTTGCCCTGTTAGAGATGTAGTAGGCTTGGTGAGTTACGAGAGGCTGCGCGGCAGGTCCCCAGCTACACCAAGTCAGGAAACGCCGAGAGCTTATCCACCGCAATGAAGAGACGCGCTGCCACCGATTGCGCGAAGGCAACTGAGTCGCGCGCAATGTACGACTTGATGCTCGCGAGGTCTTCTACAGCCTGCGCAGTCCAGCGAATTTGCATCAGAGCCCGAGGCGACGCTTGACCTCATCGTGTTCGACCAGGCGGTCGGCCTTTCCACGCTCGATTTTTGCCAGGAAGAGCAGGCGCTCAATCGCGTCCTCCACGGAAGCACCCTCGGGAAGGTGGTCGGCGGCTTCTTGTTGCAGGTCTTTCGCAGTCGAATGTGACATGGTGTGCTCAGAGGGAAGTGGAGACACCAGAATAGTACTGGATTTTGAGCTGATTGGCGATGCCGCCAACCAGCGTATTGGCGCTGCACGGCATTCTCTGATGCCGACACTCGGGGTCACAGCCATATCGTCAACCGCTCGCGCCGAGAACAACAGGAGAACCCCAGAGCTCGCAGAGAACTGCAGTCTGGGCTTGAACTGCCTTGTCGCGGATTGCGCGGATGAAGCGGAAACTGCACGGATCAACAACAAGAGAATGCTTTATCCGTGTTGTTTCCGCTCAATCCGTGTCATCCGCGATGAGGGACCCCGAATCGCGACGCGAACTCAGAAGCCACGTGCCTCCGTCTCAAATCTCAAACGGTGGCGGCACCCGGCCATCAATGTCCGTGAAGCCGTAGAACCGCGCGAGATCCCCCACACGCAACACCTGCCCACTCTGCGCCATGATGTTGGGATCCGACGCGAGCGCCACGACCGCACGGCCCAGATAACGCGGCGACTCCGTGCGCGCGAGCGCCGGCACCGACTGCCACTGCGTTTCGTCGGTCTGATGCCCCGCCAGAACAAACTCCGTGCGCATCCAGCCGGGCGACACCGCCACCGAGGCCACATTGTGGGCCCGCAGTTCCTCGGCCATGCCAAAGGCCAGACGCGTCATGGACGCCTTGGCCAGGTCGTAGAACAGGTTGCCGGCCATGTAGCGATCGCGATCCCAGAACGTGGTCGTCACGATGAGCCCCTGGCCCTGCTCCACAAACCACGGCGCCGCGTGGCAACTGGCCAGCAGATGGTTGCGCACGCCACGATCCATCATGGCGTCCCAATTTGACATGGGGCGCTCCCAGAATGGCGCCTTGAAGATGCCGTCGAACGTTTCGTGCCCGCCCCAGGCGTTGTTCACCAACACATCGAGGCGGCCCTGCTCGGCACGCACTCTTTCGAACAGGGCGCGCACCTGCGCCTCGTCCGTGTGGTCGCAGGCCACCGCAATACCGCGTCCACCGGCGGCGGTCACGTCTTCGGCGGTCTGCTCGATGCTGCCGGGTAGCTGTTCGAGATTGGAGAGTGACTGGATCTGCTGGTACGTCGTGGCGGGACGATGTCGCTGACTGCGTCCGGTCACGTACACCGTGGCACCGGCGGCGCCGAGTTCGGTGGCAATGCCCCGGCCGGCCCCGCGGCTGGCTCCGGTGACGATGGCAATGCAGTGGCTGAGTGATGGCTTGGGTTGGTACATGGACATCCGATGGACTTCAGGCGGGTTGCGGGTGATGAAGTTGGAAGAGGTCACCGCAAGCTGTCACGTCCACCGGCCGGCGTATTGGAAGAATGCGAAACGTTCTGCAGCAACTCGCCTGGCGTGAGACCGGCAAGTGAACGGAATTCGTTGATGAGATGCGCCTGATCGTAGTACCCTGCCTCGAGCGCCAGTTGTGTCCATCTGGGCGTATCCCTCGGCGTCTCATGCGCCCGCAGCCGCCGCAATACGTCATGCATGCGCTGCAGGCGGCGCCACTCGCCCGGTGTCAGACCCAGATGTGAGGCAAACAACTGCTGCACGCGGCGCGTACTGAGCCCCAGCTCGGCGGCCACACTCCGCGTGGACAGCGTGCCCCCGTGGGTGGCAGCCTTGTGGGTGGCGAGACCGATGGCACGCAGCGAGCGCGAGTCTGTCGGCCGGCGCATGCCCTGCAATGCCGCAAACACCTGCTCCACCCGCCGCGCATCACTGCCGGCGTCCGCGAGCGTGTCTGGCAACTGCGGAGAGACGCCGCGCACCAGTGCGTCCCACGGCACCGTCTGATTGGCGAGCTCACTAGCCGGTACACCGAACAGCGCGAGACTCGCACCGGGACGCAGCGTGAGTGAGATGCCGTGCATGTGTCCCCGCATGGCCAGCACCACGGGACTGGCACTGGCTCCAGCCACCTGCACCTCGGCGTTGCCACCGTTCAGCGCAACAATCAGTCGCGACGCACCATCGGGCAGCACCCGCTCCACCATTTCGTGTCCATCGGCAAAGTGCTCTTCATAGGCCGTGACGTGCGCGACCAGCGGGCGCAGCGCGGCGGGCACCGCAAACGCCCGCATCGTGCTGGCCGGGACCGTGGTCTCCGGGGCACAGAGCGGATCGCCGTCGAGGCGGAGGAAGAGGCGTTCCCGCGTGGGGAGAGGTTTGCCTATTGCCACGTCAACTAACTTGCCATATGACGACCGATTTTGCCTCGACCTTCCGCGCACGACTGGGACTTGCCGAACCGGTGCGCGTTGAATTCCGGCGAACCGACTGCGTTGACGCCGACGGATACCGCCGCGAGCGTATCGAGTATCTGGGCCATGACGGCGATCACATCCCGGCCTTTCTGTTCACGCCAACCGACCGCGCACCGCAAAGTGGCGTGGTGGTATTTCATCAGCACAACGGCGAGTTCCACTTCGGCAAGAGCGAGGTGGCCGGTCTGGTGGGAGACCGCTATCAGGCCTTTGGCCCCGCTCTGGCTCGGCGAGGTCTTGCGGTACTGGCGCCCGATGCCCTGACGTTTGAAGATCGGCGTGGGCCTGTGCAGGGCACCGAGCCTGAGCACTTCGATTGGCTGCGGCACTACAACGCCATGGCGTACCGCATGCTTCAGGGTGACACCCTCATGCGCAAGGCACTGGATGACGCGCAGCGTGCGTTGAGTGTGCTCATGGACGCCGTCGCGCTGGACCCGAATCGAGTAGGAGTGGCAGGCCACTCGTTGGGCGGATATACCGCACTGTACCACGCCGCGCTGGACCCACGTTGTCAGTTCGCCTGCATCAGCGGCGCCGTGTGCAGCGTTGCCACCCGCATGCGGGAGGGTACCGGCTTCACGCTGTTCGAAACCGTACCCGGCCTGGCCCGTGAGTACGACACGCACGATGTGCTCTCGGCCATTGGGCCAAGACCGACGCTGGTGGTGTCGGGAAGCGGTGACAAGTACTCACGCGACGCCAATCAGGTGGTGGCCAGAGTGCGTGGGGACTTTGTCACGCACCTGCGGCGCGATTGTGGGCACGCGCTGGACGCGGAGCGTTTTGAGGCGATGGTGGAGTGGATTGTGGGCGTGAAACCCTGATGTCAGCAGCTCGATATCGAGAGCGACTCTCTCGTAACATGCCGCACTTGCTCTATCGGTGCCGATGCCCTCGACAAGGTTGGGAATTTTGATCCGCCCCGACTTGGGACAGCCAGAAGCGCCACGCGAGATTACACCCGGCACCGTGAGCTCTCTGTACGCACATGCCAGGTACTGCGCGCTACAATGGTTCGGTTCGATCAGGGTTGACCACCTGACAGAGTATCACGTCGGCAACCATGCTGCCAACCGACATCCTCCGAATCTCGGTAGAGGCTACTGACTTCTCGGCCGCTTTCTGGATCCAAGGCGTGCGCATCGTTCTTGCAAACAGATCGGCGTCAGCGAACACGCGAGACCACTTGAGGCCGTTGCCAGCGTAGCCGTCAACCATGAGTAGCGAAGCTGATGCAATACGTGCATCGATCGCGACCAGCAGTGCCATCTTGATCAAGTCCTGCTCGACCTCGCGAGGCGGCGGACCGTTGTAACCTAGGTCCCAAAGGTACTTCTGAAACGGCTTCCCCAGAACGCACTGGCTGCGGTTGTCACCTACCTTACTCGATTTTACCTCAAGAACGTGGAGCTGATCGTCGAGGGCGAGTACAAGGTCGGGGCGGCTTCTGGCAAGAAAGTGCCACTTTGGAATCTCAAAGGTTCGGCCCGCCACTTGACGTTCGGTGACCTGCCCGTCGGGATGGCGCTCACGCACCAATTGAGCTATCAGGTCCTCAAGGAGATGCTCGCGAGTATCGAACTTCTCGCTGTTCACCTGGCGCTGGCCACAGAGCGTCCTCAACAAATCATCGGCCTGAAGTCGAGCGATAAGCTCGGCAATCGGCCAGAGGTGGGATTCGCCAGTCAATTCAGTTATCTCCGGAGAGGTACGTCATCTTTCCAGGCATGCTTGCGAGGTTGGAGGGTGCCCGAGGGGCTTCCGGAAGCCCAGGGAGTTGCTTACCGAGCAAGAGCGTCCTTTGCGTCGCTGATTGGCTCGTATCGCGCGGCATCTTGAAGACGCAGTCCAATTGTCGTCCACAACAAGGACGAATTGGCTCGGGCCGGATGCGGTGCGACCAAGACCTGGGTAGGTCCCAACCAACCACTATTAACTCGGCCACTATTTAGTTGACAATCACGCGTGGTGATGTTATCATTCACCATGACGCATCCGGATGCGCGCACCCTGAAGCCGGCCGCTCAAGCGGAGAAGCGG
>VFQP010004720.1_pt1 | contig 12435 bp, 16 predicted proteins | sample 3512351 | NCBI WGS metagenome assembly VFQP01 (sample SAMN10412372, study PRJNA504923) | tailings metagenome | isolation source: Relicate 1 Philex TSF1 revegetated site | place: Philippines: Tuba, Benguet | collected 2017-08-29 | reverse complement strand
CTCATGGCCGCACTCCGTTCGCTGCTCGCCGGGCGCCGGCGAGGGCTTTCGGGTGCCCTGCTGATCGCTGCGCTGCTTCTCGGCATCGTGACGATGCACGCGATGAGCGGGTCGTCGACGGCCCACGTCGGGCCTGCGGCGGTCATCGCCGAGACGAGCCACCCTGCGGGCGCACCGGTGGCCGACGACGGCCCCGGGCACCACGAGCAGGGTGGCTGCCTCGACTGCGGCGGGCACGAGATGGCGTCGGCCATGTGCCTCATGGTGCTGGTCGTGCTGCTCGCTCTCGTGCGCCCCGGGCGCGGCCTCCTGGCACGCCTCACCCCCGTCTGGTCCCGCCTCGTCGAACCGGGGCGCGCTCAGCCCTTCGTCGGCCTCGCGCCGTCGCTGCACCTTCTCGGCATCTCTCGGACGTAGGAGCCGCACGCCGTCGACGCACCCTGCGTCGACCGATACGCCCCGCACCGGGGCGCATGTGGTTCCTGAGTACCGAGACGAGAGGTCTGTCCCATGAAGTTCAAGAGTGTGCTGGTGCCGGCGATCGCGCTGGTGACCGTCGCGAGCCTGGCGGCGTGCTCGACCGACGACGAGCCCGGGAGCGGGACGGCGCCGTCGTCCGCCACGACCGGGGCCGAGGAGCAGGACGGCACGGCGGAGGGCGGCGCGTTCAACGACCAGGACGTGATGTTCGCCCAGATGATGATCCCGCACCACGAGCAGGCGATCGAGATGTCCGACGTCATCCTGGCCAAGGACGGTGTCGACCCTGAGGTCACGGATCTGGCGAACCAGATCAAGGACGCCCAGGGCCCGGAGATCGAGCAGCTGACCACGTGGCTGGAGGAGTGGGGCTCCCCGATGGAGGAGTCCGGCGGCATGGACCACGAGGCCATGGGCCACGGGTCCATGGACGGGATGATGAGCGAGGAGGACATGCAGGCCCTGGACGCCGCGGAGGGCGCGGAGGCGGGGCAGCTGTTCCTCGAGCAGATGATCGTCCACCACGAGGGTGCCGTCGAGATGGCGCAGACCCAGGTCGACGAGGGCGAGAACGCGGACGCGGTCGCGATGGCGCAGCAGATCGTCGAGACCCAGCAGGCCGAGATCTCCACCATGGAAGACCTGCTCGCCTCGAGCTGATCCCGCCCCGCGGGGCGTGCGCACCGACGTGCGCGCGCCCCGCGGCCCATGCCGGAGGGTCGAGCAGCGCGCCGAACGTGCACGGCGGCCAGGTCGTGCGCGGCGACCCTTCACTGCTCATCGGAGCCTATTTCGGGGGTTCGAACCCAGGGCAAGCCGATCCAGGACGGCGTCAGCCCGGTCGAGCGAGCGGGCCCTCCCCTCAGGCGATATACCCTTACCGGGTATATGCGGCGGTGGGCCGCGGGTTCCGCCAGCACGACAGGAAGTAGGGCAGCCAGGATGTCCCGAGCACATCGCAGCGGGCACGGTGCGACGGCGGTTCGTGACCGAGGTTTTGGCGCGTGACGGCGTCGATCCCGACCGACGAGCGGGGGCGTCGTCCCCGCCCGGCGCGCACGGTGCCCGGCATCACGGCGTGCGGGCTGTGCGCGGGGGAGACGCTGGGCGCGACCGACACCCGCCCGGGCGGACAGCTCGAGCGTCTGCGCCGGATCGCCGAGACGGGGGACGCGCGCCTGACGGTCGTCGACTGCCTCGACGCGTGCGAGCGCGGGGACGTCGTCGTGGTGCGGCCGGTGCCCGCCGCGCGCGCCGCCGGCCCCGCCTGGTTCGAGCAGCTGGCGGGCGACGAGCTCACCGCCGCCCTGCACTCCTGGATCCGCGCGGGCGGGCCGGGCCTGGCGCCCCTGCCCGACCAGCTGGCCCCGCGGGTGATCTCGACCCAGGCCGAGGTACCACCGCCCCCGGACGTCGCCGCCACGGGGTGAGGGCCCTGTCGCCTACGCTCGGGGCATGCCGACCGTCCTGCTCGTCCGTCATGGCCGCACCACCGCGAACGCGAGCGGCATCCTCGCCGGGCGGGCCGACGGCGTCGCGCTGGACGCCGTCGGGCGTGACCAGGCGGCCCGGGCGGCCGAGCGCGTCGCGGGCGTGCCGCTCGTGCGGGTCGTCACCAGCCCGCTGGAGCGGTGCCGGCAGACCGCGCAAGCCGTGCTCGACCACCAGGCGGACGACCCGGAGTCGTTGACCGAGCACGGGATCACCGAGTGCGACTACGGGCAGTGGCAGGGGCGTGCGCTGAAGGACCTCGCCCAGGAGCCGCTGTGGTCGGTCGTGCAGGCGCAGCCGTCCGCGGCCGTCTTCCCGGGCGGCGAGTCGATGGCCGCGATGCAGGCCCGGGGCGTCGAGGCGGTCCGGCGCCACGACGCGGAGGTCGCCGCCCGTCACGGCGCGGACGCGGTGTGGGCGGCGGTCTCGCACGGCGACGTCATCAAGTCCGTGCTCGCCGACGCGCTGGGGGTGCACCTGGACCTCTTCCAGCGCATCGTCGTCGGCCCGGCGTCGATCTCCGTCGTCCGGTACGGGCCGCACCGCCCGGAGGTCGTGGCAGTGAACACCGACGCGGGCGACCTCTCCTGGCTGCGCAGCGCGGCGCCCGCGGGCGACGCGCCGGTGGGCGGCGGCGCCGGGCCGGGCCAGGCCGACGCCGCGCGGTAGCCGGGCCGACGTCCGACCCGTGGCCGTCCCGTGCGGACGGGCGGTGCGCTCGTAGAGTGAGGGCATGCCCACTCTCGTCCACGAGTACGACTGGCCGGACCGCGTCGTCGTGGGGACCGTCGGGTCGCCCGGTTCCCGCACGTTCTACCTGCAGGCGCGCGAAGGCACGCGGACGACGAGCGTCGCGCTCGAGAAGGAGCAGTCCGCCGTCCTGGCGGACACGATCCAGCGCCTGCTGGACGAGCTCATGGAGGAGCCCGACAACCGGTACAGCGTCCCCGCCGACGTCCCGGCCGAGCTCGTCGACGACGACCCGCTGGACCTCCCGGTCGAGGAGGAGTTCCGCACGGGCGCGATGCGCCTGACCTGGGACCCGCGCACGGCGCAGGTCATCGTCGAGGCGTTCCCGCTCGTGGACGACGACGACCTCGACCCCGAGGCCGACGAGCCGGAGCCCGCCGAGTCGCTCCTCGTCAAGATGCCCGTGGGGACGGCCCGCGCGTTCGCGCAGCGCACGCGCGCCGTCGTGAGCGCGGGCCGCCCCCTGTGCCCGCTGTGCGGCCGGCCGGTCGACCCCGACGGTCACGAGTGCGCGCTGCCCGGCGAGGCGTGACGACCCCGCACGACGACGCCGCCGCGCCGTCCGACGTCGACCCCGCTGTCTCGCCGCCCGGCCTCGGCCCTGCCGTCCCGCCTTCCGGTCTCGACCCTGCCGGCACCCCGCTCGACGCCGCCCTGACCGAGGGTCCGCTCGACGTCGTCGGGCGGATCCGCGCCGCGTCCAACGCGACGTTCCTCGCCCGGCTGGGCGACGTCTCGGTCGTGTACAAGCCGGTCGCGGGCGAGAAGCCGCTGTGGGACTTCCCGGACGGCACGCTCGCGGGCCGCGAGGTCGCGGCGTACCTCGTCTCGGAGGTGTTCGGCGGGGGAGTCGTGCCTCGCACGTGGCTGCGCGACGGGCCGCTCGGTCCGGGCATGGTGCAGCTCTGGCAGGACGTCGACGCGGCACAGTCGCCCGTCGACGTCGTGCCCACCGACGAGGTGCCGCCCGACGGCGTGCGGACGGTGCTGGAGGGCGTCGACGAGGACGACCGCCCGGTGAGCGTCGTGCACGAGGACTCGCCGGCGCTGCGGCGCATGGCGGTGCTCGACGCCGTCGTGAACAACGCCGACCGCAAGGGCGGGCACGTGCTGCCGCTGGCGGACGGGCGGCGCCTCGGCGTCGACCACGGCGTCACCTTCCACGTCGAGCCCAAGCTCCGCACCGTGCTCTGGGGCTGGCTCGGCGAGCCCCTCGCCGACGACGAGCTCGCGGGCGTCGAGCGCGTGCGCGCGGGCCTCGACGGCGACCTCGCCCACCGCCTGCGCGGTCTGCTCGCGCCCGACGAGGTGGCCGCCCTCGCGGAGCGCTGCGACCGGCTGCTGCGCACCGCACGGTTCCCCGCGCCGGAGGGCGACATGCCCGCCGTCCCGTGGCCGCTGTTCTGACCTCCCGGGCGAGCGGCACGTGCCCCGGGTAGCGTCACGACGGATGAGCCATCTCCCCGACCCGTGGGTCTCCACCGGCACCCTGCCCGGGCGCGACGTCGTCGAGGCCGCTCTCGACGACGCGTACGAGCGCTTCCGCGACCTCGACGAAGGCACGGTCATCGAGGACGTCCCGGCGCTCGCGGGTGCGGAGCCGGACCTTTTCGGTGTGGTCTTCACCGACACGGCGGGTGCGGAGCACGCGCGCGGCGACGTGCGCCACCGGTTCTCGATCCAGTCGATATCGAAGGCGTTCGTGTACGCGCTCGTCTGCCAGGAGATCGGGCACGACGCCGTGCTGGAGCGGGTCGGCGTCGACAACACGGGCGTGCCGTTCGACTCGGTCCTGGCCATCGAGCACGGCGAGGGGCACCCGATGAACCCGATGGTCAACGCGGGCGCGCTCGCGACGACGGGTCTGGTCCCCGGCGACACGGACGACGCCCGGTGGGACTTCCTCGTGCACGGTCTGTCGCGGTTCGCCGGGCGCGCCCTCGACGTCGACGAGGAGGTCTACCGGTCCGAGTCCCGGACGAGCCGGCACAACGAGGGGCTCGCCTCGCTGCTCGCGAGCCACGGGCGTCTGCACGGTGACCCCGGGGCCGTCGTCGATCTCTACACCCGGCAGTGCGCGCTGCGCGTCGACGCCCACGACCTCGCCGTCATGGGCGCCACGCTCGCCAACGGCGGCGTCAACCCGTCGACCGGCGAGCGCGTGGTCGAGGCGGGCATGGCCCGCGACGCGCTCAGCGTGGTGGCCTCGACGGGCATGTACGAGAGGTCGGGCGAGTGGCTCTTCGAGGTCGGGGTGCCGGCCAAGAGCGGCATCTCCGGGGGCATCGTCATGATGTCGCCGGGGAAGGGCGCGGTGGCGGCGTTCTCCCCGCGGCTCGACGACGCGGGGAACTCCGTGCGCGGCCGCCGCGCGGGCGCCCTCCTGTCGCGCGCTCTCGGGCTCGACCTCTTCGCGTCCCGGCCTGCTGGCACGCGCTCCTGACCAGGCTCCCGCGTCGCCCGTCCTGCGCCGTCACGGACCAGCCCGCTCAGCGCCCGTGGGGGTCGGACGCGTTCAGGGTGCGCACGACGTCGTCGTAGTCGCCGCGCGCCTCGCCGAACCGCAGGAACTTCACGCGCTCGACGAGGATCTCGTGCGCGTCGGGCTGCGTGCGCAGCAGCTCGACGACCTCGGTGACGAACTCGTCCAGCGGCATGGCGATCGCGCTCTCGCGCTGACCCGGCATGAGGTCGGTCGCCACCGACGGCGGGACGAGCTCGACGACGTCGACGCTCGTGTCGGCGAGCTGGAGCCGCAGCGCCTCGCTGAGCATGTGGATCGCGGCCTTCGAGGCGTCGTACGTCGGCGTGGCCGCGAGCGGAGCGAACGCCAGCCCGGACGACACGGTGACGATCGTCGCGCGCGGCCGGGTCTGCAGGTGCTCGACGAACGCGCCGACGAGCCGGATCGGGCCGAGCACGTTGGTCGTGACGATCTGCTCCGCGGTGTCGAGGAAGCCCTCGGGGTGGTGCCAGTCCTCGGTGCGCATGATCCCGGCCATGGTGACGAGCGTGTCGAGGTCGGGGTGGCGGTCGAGAACCTCCTTCGCGGCCGTGGCGATACTCTCGGGGTCGGTGGTGTCGATGCGCACGGTGTCGAGACCGGGGTGCTCGACGGCGATCCGCTCCAGGAGCTCGGTGCGGCGCCCGCCGACGACGACGGTGCTGCCCTGCTCGTGCAGCGCGACGGCGAGCGCCAGCCCGATGCCGCTCGTCGCGCCGGGGATGAAGACGGTGCTGCTCGTGATGTCCATGCCTCGATCCTGAACGCCGTGCGCGCGGCGCGGCAGAGTCCGGTGGGCGGGGGACCGGCGATCCCTGGCACGGGCGCCGCGCACCGCGGACGATGGGCGCATGGACCGCGCCGCGCTCGCCGACTTCCTCCGCCGTCGCCGGGAGGCGCTGCAGCCGGGCGACGTGGGGCTCCCGGCCGGGCTGCGCCGTCGGGCACCGGGCCTGCGCCGCGAGGAGGTGGCGTAGCTCGCGCTCATGTCGACGGACTACTACACGCGCCTCGAGCAGCAGCGCGGGCCGCAGCCGAGCACGCAGATGCTCGCGTCGATCACGCGGGCCCTGCGCCTGTCCGACGACGAGCGCGACTACCTCTACCGGGTCGCCGGGCACGGGGTGCCCGACCGGGCGACCGATCCCGGGCGCGTGGCTCCCGCGCTGCAGCGGGTGCTCGACCGCCTGGACGACACCCCGGCGCTGATCCTCGACCCGCTCGCGCAGACGCTCGCGCAGAACGACCTGGCGCGCGCGCTCTACGGGGACGCGTCGGCGTACGCGGGGTGGGACCGCAGCGAGATCTACCGGTGGTTCGCCTACCCGGCGACGGCGCGGGCGATCTACCCGGCGGACGACCGGGACCGGCAGGGCCGCGCGCTGGTCGCGAGCCTGCGCTCGGCCGTGGCGGTGCTGGGCGCGTCGTCGCGCGCGGGCGAGCTCGTGCGGGTGCTGTCGCGCACGAGCCCGGAGTTCGTCGCGCTGTGGGACCGGCAGGAGGTCGCGCGCCGGTTCGTGGACCACAAGACGCTCGTGCACCCGGTGGTGGGGGAGATCGAGGTGGACTGCCAGGCGCTCACCACGGAGGACCAGCTCCAGGTGCTCCTCGTGCTCACGGCGGCGCCGGGCACGGAGGCCGCGGACAGGATCCGCCTGCTCGGGGTCGTGGGCACGCAGGACCTAGCCGTGCCGTCACCCCCGCAGTCCTCCTGACGGCTCAGGGGTCGAGGCGCCGGCGCAGCAGGCAGAACACGTTCCCCTCGGGGTCGGCGAGGACGTGCCACGGCTCGTCGCCCGTCTGGCCGACGTCGGCGGGCCGCGCGCCGAGGGCGAGGAGCCGCTCGAGCTCGGCGTCCTGGTCGCGGTCGGTGGGGTTGACGTCGAGGTGCAGCGGGAGCTTGCCGGAGCGCGGGTCGGTGCTCGGGCTGAGGATCAGGGTCGGCTGCGGGCCGCCGAACCCGACGTCGGGAGGGCCGATCTCGATCGAGCCGTCCTCCTCGCGGTCGAGCTCGACGTAGCCGAGCACGTCGCACCAGAACCGGGCGAGCAGCTCCGGGTCGGCGCAGTCGAGGACCAGCTCGCTGATGCGGGACGCCATGCCTCGCAGCCTACGGGGCGCCCCGTCCCGGCACCCGGCGGGTGACGCCCGATCGTGGCACCCTGGCCGTCACACGTGCGGCGAGAGAGGGAGCGGGATGGGTCTGGGCAGACGGCGGTCGGGCAAGCGGGCGGACGAGCGCGCCGGGGAGGCTCCCGCCGCGGAGCAGGTCGCCGTCGCGGAACGTGCCCCTGGCGGGGAGACCGACGCCGCCGCGGACCGGGCCGACGCCGTCGAGCCCGCGCGGCCGGCGGGGGCGTCCGCGCTCTGGTCGGACGGCCTCGGTCGCGCGGGCACGCGCTCGGTGCAGGTGCTCGCCCTGGTCGCGCTCGTCGCCGTCGCGGTGTTCGCCGTGACGCGGCTGACGCTCATCGTCATCCCCGTCCTCATCGCGCTCGTGCTCGCCGCGGCGATCTCGCCGCTCGTCGGGCTGCTCCGGCGCAAGGGCGTGCCGTCGTTCCTCGCGACGGTCGTGGCGCTGCTCGCGCTCGTCGTCGTGCTCGGCGTGGTGGTGTGGCTCGTCGCGGCGGCGGTCGTCAAGCAGTGGCCGGAGCTGCGCGACCAGGCCGTCGAGGGCTTCGACGAGCTCCAGACCTACGTACAGAACCTGCCATTCGACATCACGGAGGAGCAGATCGCGTCGGTGCGCGACTCGCTCGTCGGCCTGCTCCAGTCCGACGCGGTCGGCGCCGGGGCGCTCGCGGGCGCCTCCCAGACGGTCGACTTCGTCGCCGGGTTCTTCGTGATGATCGTCGTGCTGTTCTTCTTCCTCAAGGACGGCCCGGCGATCTGGGAGTTCCTGCTGCGGCCGTTCGAGGGCGCCCGGTACGCGCGCGGGCAGCGCATCGGCGAGACGACGGTCCGCACGCTCGGCGGCTACGTGCGCGGGACGGCGATCGTCGCCGCGGTCGACGCCGTCGCGATCGGCATCGGCCTCGCGATCGTCGGGGTGCCGCTGGTCCTCCCGCTGTCCGTGCTCGTGTTCCTGCTCGCGTTCATCCCGCTCGTGGGGGCCACGCTCGCGGGCGTCCTCTGCGCGCTCGTCGCGCTCGTCGCCGTCGGGCCGGTCGAGGCGCTCATCGTGGTCGCGATCGTCATCGCGGTGAACCAGCTCGAGGGCGACCTGCTCCAGCCCGTCGTCATGGGCCGCACGCTGCGCCTGCACCCGCTCGTCATCCTCATCGCCCTCACCGCGGGCACCGTGCTCGCGGGCCTCACCGGCGCCGTGCTCGCCGTGCCCATCGCGGCGTCCATCTGGCGCGCGATCCAGGTCTGGGACGGTCCCGACCTGCCCGCGCGGTTCGCGCGCCAGAAGCGGCACGAGACCGTCGACGGCGCGCCGGCGTCGTCGTCCTGACGGCGGGCGCGGGGCGGGCTCAGGTCGCGACGTCCGCGGTGGAGGCCGCGACCCGGTCGGCGACCGCCGACGCCACCTCGAGCGCGGCGTGCGCCGGCAGCCAGTGCCCGGTGTCGAGCTCGACGAAGCGGTACGGCGCCTCGACGTGCCGCTCGGTGTCCTCGGCGGCCCACCGCCCGAGCGCCGGGTCCGCCGCGCCCCACAGGTACGTCGTCCGGACCCGGACGGCTCCGACGGGACGCGCGCCCAGGGGCAGCGCGCGGTACCAGTCCAGGGCTGCGGTCAGGGCGCCGGGCTCGCGCATGAGCGCCCCGCACCGCTCCGCCTGCTCGGCGGGCAGGCCGGAGCGACGCAGCAGCGCGGGCAGCCGCGGCCGCAGGAACGCCTCGGGCAGCGCGGGGAGCTGGAACAGGGCGACGTAGAGCGACCGCAGCGCCTGGTCCGACCGCACGAGCCCGCGTGCCATCGCGCGCGGGTGCGGCGTCGAGAGCACGGTCAGGCTGCGCACGCGCTCGGGCGCCCACGCCCCGAGCGCCCACGCGACGCCGGCGCCCCAGTCGTGCCCGACGACGTGCGCCGGCCCGGTGCGCTCCAGGAGGGCGAGGACGTCCGCGACGAGGAAGGGCAGCTGGTACGCCGCCCGGGCCTGCGGGCGCGCGCCGGGGGAGTAGCCGCGCTGGTCCAGCGCGACCGTGCGCAGCCCTCGGTCGTGCAGGAGCGGCGCCACGCGGGACCACGTCGACGAGTCCTCGGGGAACCCGTGCAGGAGCACGACGGGCGCTCCGTCGGCCGGACCGTCGTCGTGCACGTCGAACGTCAGGGTGCCGCGGCGCATCGTGGTCGGTCGGGTCTCGGTCATCGTCCCAGGGTGCGGCGGGGCCGCCGCACCGGCAATCGGCGGGCGGGGCCCGCGCCGCCGCGCCAGGATCGGAGCGGGACGTGCGCGTCGCCGTCCGCCCGCAGGAGGAGGAGACATGACCCACCCCGACAGCCCGCGGGGAGCGGGCACGCTCGACAACCTCGCGCGCGGCACGACGACGGCAGGGGCGCTCGCGTTCTTCGACACGCTCGCGCCCGTCGACGGCGAGGCGCTCCCGGGGTTCTGGTGGGGATCCGGGCTGTCGACGGGGCACGTGCTCGACGGCGCGCTCGAGGCGCTGGGCTGGGCGGGCAAGCGGTTCGAGCCCGGCGGCGACGCGCACCCCCTCCTGTTCGACGGCGCGGGCGGCGGCCTCGTGGACGTCAACCCCGCGCTCGTCCCGCTCCCGCTCGTGCTGCGGGCGGCGCCGGCGCTGCGCCGACCGCCGGTCGCCCGGGTCGTGCGGGCGTTGCTCCCGCTCACCCGGACGCGGTCGCCCCGGGCGCGGGTGCGCGACGTCGTGCACCGGGGCGTGGTGACCGCGGCGATGACCTACGACGCGCTCCCGGTCGAGGACGCGCTGCGCGCCGTCGACGACGACACGCTCGTGGGGTGCATGGAGGCGCGCGGCATGGGCCGCCCGTTCTTCTTCGTGCTGCGGCGTGCCGCGGGTCAGGACACCTTGCCCTGGAGCAGCCGCCGCCAGTAGATCGTGGGCTGCAGGTAGCGGTCGAACAGCAGCAGGCTGCGGCGCGGGCGCGCGAGGTCGACGACGCCGAACCCCGGGTCGGGCCGACGGTCCCGGTCGAACTCCGCGAGGAGGAGGCGGTCGCGCGACGTCGTGACGGGCGCGACCGAGTAGCCGTCGTAGCGCTGCATCGGGGTGCCGCGCCGTCGGGCCTGGATGTTGCGCGCCACGACGGGCACCTGTCGGCGCAGGGCGCCGCCCGACGGCATCGCGTCGACCGCCGCGGCGTCTCCGAGCCCCCAGACGCACGGGTGCGCGACGTGCTGGAGGGTCTCGGGGTCGACCGCGACGAACCCGTCGCTCTCGGGGGTCGCGAGCCCGCTCGCGGCGACCCACGCCGGGGCGCGGTGCGGCGGCGCGACGTAGAGCGCGTCGTAGGAGACCTCGTCGGTCCCGTGCGGCCCGCGGAGCCGGACGGTGCGGTGGGTCGCGTCGACGGACACGAGCGACGTCGCGGTGCGCACCCGCACGCCGAAGCGCCGGGCGGCGGCACGCAGCGCGGGCTCCGCGCGCGGGTCGTCGACGAGGCGCGGCGACTCGACCGCGAGCTCGACCCGGATCGCGTCGAGGACGCCGGTGCGGCGCCAGTGGTCGGCGGCGACGAACAGCGGTTTGAGGCCCACGGGGAAGCACGGCACGTGCCGGTCCGAGATCGCGAACACCACCGTGCCGGAGGTGAGCGACGACAGCAGCTCCCACGTCTTCGGCGCGAGGTCGGGCAGGTAGCTCGTCGCGGCGAACGGCGTGCCCATCGCCTGCTCGGCGCCGGGCACGGCGTCCCAGTCGACCTCCGACCCCGGGCAGACCGCGAGGTCCCCGTAGCCGAGCGTGCGCCCGCCCGCGAGGTGCACGAGCGAGCGCTCGGGGTCGACGCCGACGACGCGGTCAGGGTAGACGCGCACGCCGTCGGGCACGATGTCCTCCTGCGGCCGGGTGAGGTCGTCGAGGGTCGCCATGCCCGACGCGACGTAGGAGAGCAGCGGCCGGTACTGGTGCGTGGTCCGCGGGTCGACGACGGCGACGTCGGGGCAGCCGTCGCGGCGCAGGCGCCCGGCGAGCGAGAGCCCGGCGTTGCCGCCGCCGAGGACGAGCACGTCGTGGCGTGCCGGTGCGGTCATGGCGGGTCCGATCTGCCGGGGGCGGGTCGCTCCACGCTACGGCGGGGGCCGCCCGCACGCCCTGTCAGACGGATGCAACCAGGGGGTTGCGCTGAACCCCGGCGACGTGCAACCCTGAGGTTGCATGATGAGCGCCGGTCGCAGATCGCGCCGGAGGGACCGAGGCCCGTTCGACGGGACGCGCCGGGAGGGCGACATGACCGGACTGCTGCAGGACAGGGTCGCCGTGGTCTACGGCGGCGGAGGCGCGATCGGCGGGGCCGTGGCCCGGACCTTCGCGCGGGAGGGCGCGCGCGTCTTCCTCGCGGGCCGCACGCAGGACCGTCTCGACGTCGTCGCGCACGACATCGCCGCGGCGGGCGGTCGTGCTGAGACGGCGCGGCTCGACGTGCTCGACGAGCGGGCGGTCGAGGCCCACGCCGCGGCCGTCGCCGCGGCCGCGGGCGGGATCGACGTCGTGCTCGACGCGGTGAGCGTCCCCCACGACCAGGGCACCGTGCTCGCGGACCTCTCGTACGAGGAGTTCTGGCGCCCGGTCGAGGGTTTCCTGCGCGCCTGTTCCTCACGAGCCGGGCGGTGGCGCCCTACCTCGCGCGCGACCGGCCCGGCGTGCTCCTCACCCTGTCCGAGCCGGGCGCGCGGCACGTCGTACCGGGCATCCTCGGGCACGGCGTGAGCGCCGCGGGCAAGGAGACGCTCACCCGGCTCCTCGCGGCGGAGCTCGCCCCGGCCGGCGTGCGCGTCGTCGGGCTGCGGCCCCACGCGGTCGTCGACGGGCCGGCCCACGGCTCGTACACGCGCGAGCTGTTCGCGCCCGCCGCGGCCGCGGCCGGGCAGACCGTCCAGGAGCTGCTCGACGACGGCTCCCTCGCCGCGGGGACGCTGCGGGGACGGCTCCCGACCGTCCAGGAGGTGGCCGACGCCGCCGCCTTCCTCGCGTCCGACCGCGCCGCGGCGATGACGGGGACGATCGTCAACCTCACCGGTGGCGCGGTGCCCGACTGACCGTCACGACGCGGCGACCGCGCC
>VFQP010004716.1_pt1 | contig 12439 bp, 13 predicted proteins | sample 3512351 | NCBI WGS metagenome assembly VFQP01 (sample SAMN10412372, study PRJNA504923) | tailings metagenome | isolation source: Relicate 1 Philex TSF1 revegetated site | place: Philippines: Tuba, Benguet | collected 2017-08-29 | reverse complement strand
TTGCATCTGTTTGGACACCTCGGCGGGGCCGGAGCCCTACTACCGGGCGTATCAGATGTCTCGCAGCACAACGGCAAGCGAGCCAGAGTGTGTGCATCTGGCATCAACGGAGCGGGCCACCGCCCGCGTCGTGTGCGGCGTCGGCGAGTGTGGGCGCGCCTGGGGGAGGGCAAGGTGCCCGCCGCGCGGCCCTGGGCGGCGGGGCCCGAGTGCGCTGGGTTGTGCGGTGCTTTGTGCGCGTGCGCGCGCAGGGAGTGGGTGGCGGTGATGCGGGCGCGGCGCGAGGCCAAGGAGGCGGAGCGGGCGCAGCGCGCGGAGGAGGGGGAGGAGGAGGAGGAGGACGGGGAGGAGGGTGGGCAGGAGGGGCGAGGGGGGCGGCAGCAGCGCAACAGAGGCGGCAAGCAGCGCTGGCGCGCCAAGCGCTGAGGGCGCGCGCTTTTGCTGCTGTGGCGCCTGTGCTCTCCTGCTCTCCTCTGCTGCAAATCGTTATTGCACGCGGTCTTGAGCGCGTGGCGCAACCCACATTGATGAGCTGATGATGATGGAAGGCCCCGGCTCTCTGGTGGTCAGACGGGGAGCGAAACATGCACGATCCCAAAACATGCGTTGACGAGCCCCGGAACAAGTGTCCACCATCAAGCCCTGCACCGCAGCAACAGCGTGCACCTCCCTGCCAAGAGTCAACTCCACCGGGCGTCTTCGGAACCAAGCCGCCAAGCCTGAACACGCGCAAGACTGCATCCTCCCAGAAACGCAGTCTGAACACGCCGCATCCAAGCCGCAGTGCCATGCGTCAACAGTTGGGTGCGCAGTGGTGACATTGAAAGAAAGAGTCCGGTGAAGAAGCTCAGCAGTGAGGTGATGAGGCCTGCTGGCTAAGATGGAGGCGCTGCGCCCAGACGGAGTCACTCTCCACACACATTCTGATCTCAATCACCCGTCCATTTTTGATCGCGCTCTACCAAAGCGTTGCTAGCGGCTCCCTGGAGAGCTGATCATTTGGGTGGCTCTGCTGAACTCTAGCTGCCGCTGCTGCGGGCCCTGGGGAGCACAGGAGAACCGATGGTCACTTTTGTGCGCCGCTTGCTCGGTCCTGCTTGGATCTGTGCGCTCCGGTGCTAGAGGCCCGCCGTGAGGTAGCCCGGGGTCGCTCACATGTTGGCGGGGCGGGACATGCCCGAGAGCATGAGCTTGTGGTCGCCCACCTGCAAAGCACCCACGCGGCAGGGGCGCTTGCGTGAGGAAAAGCGCCCCGCGCCGGCGGCGCCAGCAGCGCTGCAAAGCCAAACGGGCAGGGAGCGCGGCGTCCTGCGGCCGGCAAGCGTGCCCTGCCCCCCAAAACAGGGCCGCACCTGGGTGTTGACCCAGAGCAGCACGGCCAGCACCACGGAGAAGACGGTGAGCAGCGACCAGCAGAAGATCTGGTCCATCCGGCTGGCAAACTGCGTACACGCACGCGTGCACGCACGCCAGGGCACGAGCATGTCCAGCCGCCAGGTTGCGGAGCGGCACGTGGCGCATGCCAGGCCGAGGTGCGTTTTTCCGGCCCCTGGGCGAGAGTCAAGGGGATAGCTGGCCCTGTGCAGTTGCCGAGGGGCACGCAGGGCGCTGGAAGAGGCACGGCGTGGCGGCGGGCCGCGCTCACCAGCAGGGCAAACGCCTCGTCCTTCTCGATGCGCGAGGGCAGGCTCCGCGTGGCGGCCGCCGCCGCAGACATGTGCACGCTCATGGTCCTGCGCGCATTGGGGCGCGCACACCGGTGTCAGCAGCGCGCCGCACCAACCGGCGCAGCCGCGGGCGTGCCGCGAGTGCGCTCCTCCGAGCCACGATGGCGGCTGGGCCGGGCCCACAGGGCCCCAAGCCAAGCATACGCCCGACACGTCCGGTAGCTGGACTTTGGCCCCGCCGAGGCGCGCAAAGAGATGCCAATCCCAACGTGCACGCACGCTTTGCGCGGCACGGCACCTGGTGCAGCCAATGGTCGGCCTCTGGCCCCGCCAACGAGGCGTCCAGAGTGGAGCGAATCCCGACGACCGCGCGCACAAACACCCGCGAGCGGCGGTCCCGCGCAGCGCACCTGCCGAGCTGCGACACGTTGCGCCGCACGCCCATGCCCATGAAGCCCGTCCAGCGGTGCGTGCTGCCGCCGGCGCCGGCAAACGGCGTGTTGACTCCGCCGGCGGCGGCACCGCCCACGGGGCTGGGCTCGCCCAGCGCGGCGCCGCTGCCCGACGCCGCGCGCTGCTGCTTTTCGGCGCTCACGTTGAGCGGCTTTACGGCGGAGGCCGTGGGCGAGTCCGGCGCCTCCTTGGCCCCGGCCGACCCTGCGGACAAATCACGGCAGAAGCGCACCGGCACGACGCTCTTGGAGCGCGGGTGGGCTGGAGGGAGCCTGGCCGCAGCGCCGCGACTAGGTTCTTTCAGGCGCTCACTCTTGAAGCACGACTCGAGCGCCTCGGCGAGCGGCCCGGCGCCGCCCCCCGGCGCGGCCGTGGTCAGCAGCGCCGACGCCTCCACCGCGCCCTCGGGCACGTTGTGGCGCCTGGCGCCAGACACGCTGCGCCCCATCTCCCGCTGCTGCTGCTGCGGGTGCTGCTGCCCTGCGGTGATGGGGCCGCTGCGGGGTAGCGCGCTGCCCCGGGCGCCGCCGCCCGGCGACGGCAGCACGTCCAACGTCACGTCCAGCTCCGACGACCCCAGGCTGCCTGCGCTGGCGGCGGCGGCGGCCTGCGCCGCCGGCGGCAGCAGCGGAGACTGCGACGTGGTGGCCCCCGTCGCCGCGCCCCGGACGGCGGGCGTGAGCACCACGCCGCCGCCGGGCACGACGACGGCGGTGTCGCTGCCGCCGGCGTCGACCAGCTGCAGCTGCTGCGGCGGCACCACCACCAGCGCCGACGCGCCGCCGCCGCCGCCCAGCCCGCGGCGCATGCTGTGCGCAGAGTCCCGCGCCGCGGCGACCGACGGCGGCGGCAGGCCCATCACCACCAGCTGCTGGCCGCCCTTGCCCTCGGGCGGCGCGGAGCCGTCGACGTCGGCGACGGCGCGGGCGGCGGCAACGGCCATGGCGTCGCCGCCGGGCGCCGAGGGGCGCCAGTGCGCCGACGCGCCGAGGGCGTTGAGCGAGCCGGTGCTGTTGTGCGTTGCGATGCCGGCGCCGCGGGGCATGGTGGGGTCGTGCGTGAGCTGGACGAGCGCGTCGTGCTGCTTCTTGCGCGAGTGCATGCGGCAGATGTGCGAGGCGATCATGCTCTCGATGGCCACGACGAAGTAGAGGATGTACGTCATGAGCATGATCTGCGCAGGCGAGGTGCAAGCGAGCTTTTGTGTGCGTGTGTGTGGGCGGTCGGCGGTTGAGGTGTGATTGGGGACAGGGGTGCGCGTGGTGAGGGCAGAGGCAAAGGAGGCGCCGAGCGCGCTCTGTCCGATTGTCCAACTGTGCACGCACCTGCTGGACCGCGTTGAGCGTGTTGGATGCGGGGAAGGACCACCTGCGGGGGGGAGGCACACATCCGCGCGCAGCGTGGCACGCCTCTGCGCCGTCATGCGAGTGCGCGGGCGCGTGGCCAGAGACGCCAACCCGCACACGGCAAGCGCCGCACCAATCTCCTGCCGCAACCGCCCCTGACGACGCCCATCCAAAGCCCCCTCGCACGAGGCCCGCTCGCTGCCCAGGCGGCGCGCAGCGCTCACGTGAACTGCAGCGCGGAGATGGCGAGCGTCAGGGTCACCACGACGCCCATGCGGGCCTCCAAGTCGTCCCGGTTCATCGCATAGATGGTGAAGACCTGCAGCAAGCGGCGCCGCGACGAGGGAGAGGGCCGCTGCGTCTCGCCCTCGTGCAGGTTGCCCCGCGGCTGAGCAGCGGCCACCGTGCCGCACGCAGCAACAGGTGGAGCGCCCGCGGCGCGCGTTCCAGCGCACCGCTAGAAGCACGAGGGAAAAGGCGGGGGGCTGACCTTCGCGGCAGCGCTAGGGGAATCTGGGGGGAGGGGAGGCACACCACGCGACGCACCAGGTAGGCGAGCAGGATTTGCGGCACCACGTGCGCGAGCACGTAGAAGGAGAGGTCGCGCTTGATCATGATGTCCACCACCAGCACCTGCAGCCACCAGCGGCACAAAGAGAGTAAAGAAAGGAGGAGGAGACGGGACGGCCACGGGAACAGCCGCTCTGAAGCTGAGCTGCCGCCAGTCGAGGTTCACATCTGGCAAAGCCATCTCTGGCAAGCAGGTGAGCTGTGCGGCCCCGCCGGGGGCTCCCTGGGGACTGGAGGCGGAGGCGGAGGGTGACTGACCTGCGGTGCGTAGCCGGCGAGCCCCTCCATGGTGTCCGAGTTCATCACGAGCGGCTGCTGGCACTCGTCCTTGAGTATGTACGTGTACTTCATGTCCGGGTCGGTGGGCACGCGCAGCTGCATCCACCCGCTCGGCAGCAGCGGCTGGAACACCACCTGCGGAAGAGGAAGTGCAACCCGACCGGTCAGCGCAGGTGCTGATGCTGAACGAGGTGGGAGGGCAGCGGATGACACGCCGCAAACGACGGCCTTGCTGGGCCAGGCTGCACACACTGCACAAGGGTGGAAGGTCGTGCTGGCCCTCAAGATCTCGAGCAGAACCGCCCACCTGGGTCCCGTCGGCGGAGATGTTCCACAGCGAGGTCGTCATGTTGGTCGCTGCGCAGGAACAGGAGCAGGGCAGGAATGCGGTCTGTGATATGATCATCTGCTTGCCAGAGATGGCCACATCTCTTGCCACATCTCGGCTTGCCAGAGATGCACGACAGGGTGCAGCGCCGGAGTGAGCACGTGCGCTGCACGCGGTGCGTCCGGGCAGAAACGCCCGTGGGGAGCGGCCCCAGCCGCCCACAGAGCGACCCCCTGGAGCCGTCGGCCCCTCTGTCCCGCACGCACCGTTGTAGCAGCTGCTCATGTCGTACACGCGCTTGGTGATGGAGACCGTGTGCCACCCCGGCATGATCGCGCCTGCGAGCACCACCACCCGGGGGGGTCCCCTAACGCCGCGCGACGCACCGTCGCCGCCCGGAGCGCGCTGTGCCCTCGCCACGCACCCCCCCACACACACTCGCCCGCCCCGCCCGTCACGCACGGCAGCAGGCCTGCCGCCGACCCCCCCAGTCAGACGCGCCCCCAGCGCGTGAACGGCGATCAGCGCGCGCAAACGGCAACGCCACCACCAGCGCGTGGCGCACCCTTGGTGTGTGGCGTGTCGGTGAGCTGCTTGGCCGTGTTGACCACCAGCGCCATCCGGTCGGCCTGTGACGGCGGCGCCTGCGCCCAAACACCCGCAAGCACCACCACCACCACCACCACCACCACCACCGCCTCAGCTGCAAGAGTCGTCTGCGCCGCGCCACGCCCCAAAGCCCGCCACGCTGGCCGCAGCAGGTGAGACGCAGTGTGTGCTGAGCATCAGCGGGCTCGCTGCGGCAACCCCTCCCTCCCCCCGCCTCCCTCCCTCTCTCTCTCGCCTGCATCTCGATGAGCAGGTGCTGGTGCTCAAAGGGCCACGCCCTGAAGTCGTCTGCGAGCGCAGCCCACCAGCAGCGACGCCACATCCGTCAGTTAGGTCGCCAGTGCCCGCGCAGACTCCCCTTCTCGCCCCCAAACGAGCCCGCGGTGCGCAGCTAGCTAATCGCGCTCACAGGGCGAGCGGAAGGTGGCCGACACCAGCGCCGTGCGGTGCACCACGTTGAGGGGGCCCGTCGAGTTGGGGCTCGGCTCCAGCCACACGCGCCACTTGTACACGGCCTCCTGCGCGTCGCAGCACGTCGGGGCGGATGAAGAGGTGGGCAGGAGGTGGGGCTCGGCGGCACCCCAAGTGACTCTGCTGCCGCCAGCACCACCTGCAGCGGTGGCCGTCAATCAGTCGTCCTGCTCAGGGCAGAGTGCGCACAGAGGCGCCGGCCCGACACCCCATGGCACCGCCGCGGCCCTCGCCCGCACCTGGTTGAGCCCGACCACGTTCGGCAGCTCGATGTGCGGCATGTAGACGCCGTCGCAGCACCCGCCCGCTGGGTGGCCCGTGGAGTCGCACGGCGTGTTGCAGCCCGTCACGTTGTTGAAGCTGGAGCCCACGGCGTTGGCGGCCCACTCGCTGGTGGCCCGGGCGATGGCGTCGGCGGCGCGGTCGTCGCTCCACTGCATGTGGAACCCTGCGCGGCCACGCAGGGCACGGGCGCCGCAGCCCACCGTCCCGCCGGGGCTCCCCAGGCCTGCCCAACTTGGGTTCGACAGACCAAGGAACCCACAGACTGGCTACTCACAAACGAAGCCGGTCCACAGGTTGGCGTTTGCGTCAATCTGCTCAACGCTGTCGATCAGGACGTCGACCGTCACGGTGACTTTGCCGTCCGGTGGGGAGAGGTGCCCAGTCAGCGGCCACGTCATCTGCGCCAAGGCTGGTGCTCCGCTGAAGCAGAGCAGCAGGAGCACCGCTGTGGTGATCACGTAGCTGGTCCTGGGCCCGCCGCTGCTTCCTGGCGTCCTGCCTCTGCTGTTGCTGCTCGCCCTGCTGATCCGCTGCGGCGTGCCATCGCTGCACAGCGCCGCGCGCATCTGCGAGTACTGCTCTCGCGCCGCGGGAACGCTGGTGAAGCGTGCTCTCTCCCGCCGCTGCTCTCTCCCGCAGCGTTTTGCGTTGCAGCGTTGCGTCAAAGCGGTGGTGGCAGCACCAGCACCCAGTTCGACTCTGAACAGTACGCTGTGTGTGTGTGTGCTCGCTCGCCTGCCGCACCGCAGCTGCTGACCCACCGCTTGCGCAGCAGCTCTGCCGGGCGTTGTCTGTGGGCCCGCACCATCGCATGCAAAATCGCACGGCCCCAAGTGCTGGGCCCCAAGTGGCTGAGCACCATCCACGCAGGCACACATAAGATTGCGCGGCTCATGCGTTTGGCCCCAGGTCGCAGCGGTTGCAGGCCAGGAGGCAGGCTCCCGGCGACTGCTTCGAGCCCACCATGAAGGACGGGTTGTCGCTGCACTCGCCGGACTCGGCCCAGTGCTGGCACCTGCGCTGAACACGCGCATGTTCGTGTGTTGGCGGCCAGGGCGTGCACAGCGCACGTGGCGTCGCTGCTGCACGGCCCACCACGCGCCGCCCACAACGCAGTGCGCATCAGAGCGTGCACACAGCAGCAGGGCCGACCGCTCACAGGCTGTGCTTGTTGACGCAGCCGGCCGGCGCCGGCGGCGGCGGCGGCACGTAGATGATTCGGTGCACCTCACGCGTGGCCTCGCCGCCCAGCCCGTAGGGGGCAATGTGCACCCTGCGGCGCGCCCCAAAGGACACACACTTTGGCAACACCACGCCGTGTGCGCAACCAATCGGTGCCGCGCAAACTGAGGTGAGCGGACGCGCGCACCACTTGGTCGCGCTGAACTTGGGCCGCGAGCCCTGCGCGCGGCAAAGCACGTGCGACTCTCTGGATGGCCAGGGATTTCAGCAGTCCTCTCAGCGGTATGTCACGGTGGCGCATCCCACCTTGATGACGGGGCAGCTGCCGTGGAGGCTGGCGGGCTCGAACCGCCCGTCCGAGTTGATGGACCAGAAGGCAATGGCTGCGCGCCGCAACAGCCACCACCAACAGCACCCAACAGTCGCACCAGCGGTCCTTCCCTGACCGCCTCGTCGCTACCAAGTGTGGGTTGATGGTGGTCAACACACGAGCCCGCCCAACCCCAAGGCCTCACCATCTCCTTTCCGAGGCTTGTACGCCAGGCCCTTCATGGCGCACTCGGAGAAGCCCGCCTCGCGCGTCTGGTTGGCCGGGGGCTTGACCTTGGGGAACACTGCACGAGCAGCCACAAGTGGGGCAATGGGAGAGAGGGCGGCTTGGACCATCAACGCAGCGAGCACGCAGCGTGGTCCGCACGCGACCAATGTTGGAAAGGCGAGGATGAGCCAACCGAGTATACCAGGCGCCTGGTATACTCGGTTGGCTCATCCTCGCCTATACAACAACCAACACCCACATCCCATCACAAGCGCTCCGCAAAGCACGCGCCATGCCGTCCCGCACGCGCCTGTCTCTCCGCCGGCGTCCACGTCGCTCAGGTACATGAGGATCGTCACCAGCCTGCGTGCGCGGTGCGCCAAAACTCCATGGTGGTGGTGGTCGCCCCAGCCAGGCGATGCAAAGGGGTGAGCGCTGTGGGGGCGCCGCCTCACCAACCTGTTGCCTCCGTTCTCGTCGGCGTGGGCGTGGCTGAAATAGTCGTGGTGCGGCCGATACTGCGGCACACGAGCACTCGTTTGCATCAGCGCAGACGGCGCACAGCGCGCACGGCCCCCTCCCGTTCAACTCAACCGCGACGCACCTCCTGGCCGTCCCCGTATCTGCACACGGCACCACAGTGAAGCGTGAAGCGATGGAGCGTCAGGATGGCGTGTCAGAAAGCGCTAAGTGGTGCAGATGCGCTGCGCCTGCCAGACCTGTCCAGGGACCCGCGTACCTGAGCACCTGGATGCCCTCGCCGTGGCTCACGGGCACCATGATCCACCTGGCCAGCCGCTCCTCCACCTTGCGGATCAGCGGCGTCTCGCCGCGCGCGAAGAACATGCCTGCATCCACCACCACAGAGGGCCGGCCGCACACGGCATGATGAGGAGGGAGTGTTCGCGGCGGGAGGCCGTCTCTGACGCTGGGAACGCGGTGCAGCTCAAGCTGTCCAGCCCACCGCACGCACCGTAGCTGGTCCGGATGTCTGACAACTTGCCCTGCACACAGCAACCACGTGCGTGCAGCAGGCCGCTGACACCGCGGCGTGCCGCAGCTGCCAAGGTGTGCCAGCGGCGCCTCACGCTGACCGCACACGCACCTCTCCTGTCTCAGAGTCGCTGACTCCCGACCGCGTGAGGCGCGGCGTGGCCAGCTGGATGAGCTCGTCGCACTCGGCTGCGGTCGGGGCGTGCACACGCGCACGCAACCGCTGCCCGACGCGCTCACCCTGGCGCGAAAAGAAGCCCCGCTGTTGTGAAGAGCGGCGACCTAAGCACGACGCGGCGCGCACCGTCTGTGAGAATCCCCTTGCCGAGGAAGATCCTGCGGGCGGCGGATGCACGCGCAGGCACGGCACGCCTCAAGAGCAGCCTGCTCCGCGGCTGTCCGCTGTCGCTGGCGTGCGCCAGGGAGGACGCGGCTGCGTGCAAATCTGCGACGCACTTGGGCTGCCATGAGAGGACCTCCACGTGCGGGGTGGTGCCGTCGCCCGGCGTGCGGGTGTCCCGCTCGCCCAGCCTGCAAGCGCCCGAGTCGCAGAGCTCACCACCGCAAGGTCAGCCGCTCCTGCAGATGCCAATGCGCGTCTTCATGCTGCGCACGCACCACCCGATGAACTCGTGCGGCTCGTTGCTTGAGGCCTGCGCAGCTGACACCCCGGCCAGCACCAGCGCCGCCACCAGCGCCGCCACGTCCCCGCCGCGCATTTCCGGGGCCTTTAAGCGCTGCGGGCACACGAATGATGAGCTTGGACAGCTCATGGGCAGTCGGGGCATGCGCGCAAAGGAGGGCCAGGGAGGAAGAAGAGCGACGTTGAAGCGACGTTGAAGCCTTGCAGGTTATCATGCAGTCACCTGCGGTCATGGAGCTGCCGCCGCCGTCGTCGTCGTCACTGCCGCCGCCGCCGCCTGGCGCCGCCGCCGCGCCAGCAGCAGCCGAGGAGCAGCAGCAGCCTTCGCAGCAGGGCCCAGGCGCTGACGGCCCGCCGGCGTGCTTCATCATCATGCACAGCGTCAGCAAGAAGCACAACGTGGGCACCATCGCTCGATGCGCCACCGCGTTCGGCGTGCGGGAGGTGCGCCGCCGCCACTGCAGCCCGGGTGTCAAGGCCGAGACGCGGAGTCAGCGGCCTGCGGAGAACGGGCGCGCCTGCCACGCTCGCAGATCTGCCTGGTGGGGTCCCGCCAGTTCAACTCGTGGGGCGCGCACGGCGCTGACCTGCACATGCGCTTCGGGTGAGTAGCACGAGGCCTCTGTGGACCGCAATCTGCATGGGACGCCGGCGTGAGCTGTGGCGCGCCCAGGGCAAGCAGGAGCTCCTCGGGCACGCGAGGCTCCCTGTCCTCGCCCGCCGTCGGATGCCAGCGGGTGTCCCCTCCGTGCCGCCACGCGGGGGAGGTTGCAACATGCCGACAAACGTACTGCTCGCGTGTGCTGCGCAATGACGCCGTGCGGGCAAACGAACGTTGCGGGCAAACGAACGTTGTGCGCGTGTGCTGCACACGATGCGCTGCGCCGTGCCCCGCAGGCACTACCCCACGCTGGAGGCGTGCGTGGCGCATCTCAAGCAGGTGGAAAAGTGCGAGGTCATCGGCGTGGAGATTGTCGAGCAGGCGGTGCCCGTGCACACGCAACCCTTCAACGGTGCGCGCTCTCTTTCCCCTGGGAGGAGGACACGCTCTCAGAAGGCACCACGGGTGCAAGGGCCTCCACTCCCTGCCGCAGCAGCCCCGTGGCTGAGTCGTCAGAGCCGGGCCGCCCGGCCGCCCCCTCCCTCCTCTCCATCGTCTGCAAGCCCCTCGCGGGTGACCTCGTTTGTGGCCCCACGCCCTGCTCCCCGCTCCGCCTCGCCTCGCCTCACGTCCGTGTGCCTAGGCCCCGTGGCGCTCATGCTCGGCAACGAGGGGCAGGGCCTCAGCGCCCGGCAAATGGCGCTGTGCGACAAGTTCGTCTACATTGCCCAGGTGCTCGTCGCTGCAGCCGTCTTGGGCGCGGTGCCAGCCTGCATTGCGTGGGCGTCCGCGCGCCGGTGCGGCCAAGCAGACCTAGGCCCGACATGACGTGACGCTGCGATGGACGTGGCGCTGTTGCTGCGCAGTACGGCGCCGGCACGGCGTCGCTCAACGTGGCGGTGGCCACCAGCATCGTGCTGCACCACTACGCCCTCTGGGCAGGTGCGCGCGTCAGGCGGATCTGCGTCTCTGGCCCGCAGCCTCATTGCACCCGCACCCGCACGCCGTGTCGGGCTGCCGTTGCTTTGTGCGCGGCCCGTGCCGCGCCGCAGGGTACAAGGAGCGCGAGCGGAGCGGCTTCAAGTTTGTGGTGGACGCGGTGGACAAGGGCAGCGAGGAGTGGCGGCAGGCGGGCAAGGGCGTGGTGGGCGACCCAGCGCAGGTGTGGGCTCTGCACTTGCCCGCTGCTGCACTCGTGCAAGTCGGCGGGTGTGCACAACAAGCGGATGAGCGTGGATGTGCTCGGTGCGTTGGTCAGGTGCACGCGGCGCGGCAGCAGGCGGCCAGCCAGCAGCAGCTGGAGGAGACGGCGGCGCAGGCCGACTGGGCGACGCATGCCATGAGCGCGCTGCTGGCGTCGTGACCTTTTGCGGCTCCTCTGCTCTCTGCTATGTTTGCTCCCTGCTCCTCTGAGACCCCTCTGCTCCCTTTTCTGTGTTTGCTGCGGCGTGCTCCTCGCACTGGACACATCCGCCGCACTTGCGTAGCGCAGTCTGTTGCACTGCCGGATGACAAGCACAGCGGCAATCATCGCCGATCCCGATCCTCAAGCGCGTGCGCCTTCGGTGGCTCTTCAGGCGTAGGGGTCGAAGGGCTGCGCCAGCTTGCCCTCCAGCGAGGACACCTGCGGGCGCAACCCATGCAACAGCGGCGCTCAGCAACAAGTGGCAACGCGCTGCAACAGCTACCCACAGCAGCGGCTGCCGCGCTCAGGACGTGCGCTGGGACCGTCCTGATGCACTCTGTGCAGGCGGCGGCGGGCACCTGCGGCTCCCCTCTTGTCGCCCCACCCTCCCAGGGCCAGCCCCGTCCTCTCCTCCTCTCGCTGTCCCTCACCTTGGCGGCGGCGGCGGGCACCTGCGCCTTGACCTTGGCCAGCAGCAGCTTGGCCTTGTCCAGCGGCGTCTTGAGCGGCGCCCACTCGCTGAACGGCACCAGCACGGGGTGGTAGCCCTGGCTCTCGAGCAGCTTGGCGCGCGACAGCGCGGGGCCAAGGGGCTGCGCGGCGGCGGTTGCGCAACGACAGAGAAAAAGCATGTGAGCGTTGGTGTGGGACAACGCAGGGCCCAGCACGGCGCGGCGGGGCATCGGGCGAGGCAGCAAAAGCCGGAGTCACCGAAACAGGCGACGCGACTCCCGAGGTGCCGCAGCGGCGACGCGCCCCCTGAGCTGCGTGCACTGGGCCCCAACCTCGCGCCCTCGTCAAGCGAGCCCCCCAAAACCACCCCACCGTGCCAGCAGAGGTCAGGCAGCGTGCGCGCCCGCCTTGCCCCTTCGCTTGCGCCCCGTCGCCTCGCCAGCAAGTCCCCCCTTCACCGCCCCCCACACTGCCCCTCACCGTGCCAGCAGAGCTCAGGTAGTGCGCGCCCACCTACAACCTTCTCTCCCCTTCCCGCCACCAACACCCCCCCCCTTCACCGCCCCTCACCGTGCCAGCAGAGCTCAGGTAGTGCGCGCCCACCTACAACCTTCTC
>VFQP010004715.1_pt1 | contig 12441 bp, 18 predicted proteins | sample 3512351 | NCBI WGS metagenome assembly VFQP01 (sample SAMN10412372, study PRJNA504923) | tailings metagenome | isolation source: Relicate 1 Philex TSF1 revegetated site | place: Philippines: Tuba, Benguet | collected 2017-08-29 | reverse complement strand
CGGCGGCCGCCTCCGCCTGGATCAGCGCCTGCCAGCCGCTCGCCCCGCCCACCGCCCCGCTGAAGTCAAGCTCGTCCTCCTCCGCGCCCGGCTCCAGCAGGCCCGGGCCCCCCAGCTCCCCCCCGTCCACCGCCAGGCTGGTGGACTCGCGCCGCACCACCTGGCCCTGCGCGTCATACTCGGCGTACTCCTGCACACATTGACGACAAGGAGGAGGAGCGATGCGCGTCAAAAAGGCGGGCAACTGAAGCGCCAGGCGGCCTGCGGTTGTGGCGCTGTGTTCAGTTGCTGGTTCACTCGCTGCCCGACCGCCCCCCGCGCACCGTGTCCGTCTCTCCAATGGTGAGGGAGAAGGCCGGGCGGTCAGTCACGTCCTCGTCCTCCTCCTCCTCCCCAATCACGTTGTCGTCCTCGTCCACCAGCACCACCTTGCGCCGCGCCTCGCGCGCCTTGGACACGGCCTGAGCAGCGCGGATGGCAGCCGCAGCGCTGGCGCCCGCCGCCGCCGCCGCCGCCGCCGCGCCCAGCGGGCTGCTGGCGATGAGCTTGCTGCTGCCGCCGGGCTGGCCCGACGCCGCCTTGGCCTCCCGGGCCTGGTTGATTTGCTGCCTGAGGTCCTGTAGCTCCTCGGGAGAGAGCGCGCCCGCTGCGGACGGTGCGTGGGCAAGCGCGTGTCAGGCAGCCGCAGGCAGGATCGTGAGCGGGCGTCGTGGGGCACACAGTGTGGGAGGTGAAGCACGTCAGGTGCATGCCGCGCGCTCACATTCGCCCCGCTCGAGCCGCTTGCGCAGCAGCGCCAGGCCCATGACTCCCACGTCCGACTGCAGGCTGACGTACGGCGAGCGCTGCTTGCCGCCCTGGGCCGGCGGGGCAGCCTTGGGCGGGTGCGGGGCTGGCGGGGCGGCTGCGGGGTTGGACGCGAGCACCGCTTTCCTGCCCAGGCGCCTGGCAGCCGGGCGCGCGCCACTGGGAGCGTCGTCGGCAGTGGGGCCAGAAGGGGAGGCGGGGTGGGGAGCGTCGGGTGCCGCGGGTGCTGTGGGCGCCGCGCGCAGCTTCCTTCGCGCCGCCGGAGGTGCCTGCGTTGGTGATTGCTGCACGGGCTGCACGCCCCAGCCCTCCTCCAGGTCCAGCTGCACGAGCTGCTGCAGGCGCTTGCTGCTGGCCAGGCGCCCTCGGGAGGTGGCTTGTGGTGCGGGGGGCGGCGTCTGCGCCGTGCCCCCGCCTTGCGGCGCGGACGTCGCAGAGCAAGCCGGGTGCAGCAGGCGGCGCTGCTGGTGCTGCATTGGCTGCGGTGCTGCTGCTGCTGCTTGTGGTGGCCTTGACGCCGGTGGCCTCACGCGCTGCTGGGGCACCGTGACGCGCGCACCACCACTGTGGGAGGCGTCGAGGGCCAACGCAGACGACGACGACGCCATCTGCCGCTGCTCTGCGCCTCGCGCGTCGCGCTTCTTGTGGCCGTGTTCCTGCCGCTCGCCGCTTTGTGCGGGCGGAGTCCTGTCAGCGCTGAGAAGCCTTCAACTGCACGCGTGCGTAAACGTTAATCGAGGGCTACGTGCCGGTCGAGCCGAGGTGCACGGCGCTGGCGGCTCGTGGGCCCGGAAAAGGTCCATGCAGTCGTTGCTCCAGCGAGCCGCGCAGCCGTGTGTTCCTGCAGCCATGCACGCGTTAGCCGGGCAAGGCAGCCCGGGCCTGATGGCTGGCTTGTCAGGCCCATCATCTGCTGCCCAGGCCGCCGCGCCGCCGCCAGCGCAGCAGCTGCCGCGGATGAGGCCTGCGTCGGGCCAAAGGCTGTGGCCTCGCAGCGCAGGCGCTGTGTCATCAGCCATCGCGGCACCCCGGACATCATCATCAGAGTCCTTTCCTCTGCAGCCACCGGCTGGCCACCACGCGCCGCAGCCGCTCCGACCCGGGGAGCCGTGGCGGCAGCAGCACGCATGGCTCGGGCAGCGGCGCGCGGTGGTCATCTGCGGGGCCAGCAAGGGTGGAGGCGAGGGCAAGGACGGCGGCGCACAAGGGAGCGGCAAGAAGGGCGGCGCAGGCGACGCCAACAAGGCCGACTTCAGCGCCTACTGGTCGCTCAAGGTCCGCAACTTCTTCAGCGCGAGGCGGCAGTACCTGGAGGGCGCAGAGCAGCAAAAGGTGGAGCGGAGACCCGAGATCCTGGACCGGCTGGACGCAGAGATCGCCAAGCAGGCAGAGGTGCGTCACGCGCTCAGCGCACACCACCCTGCGCTCTCCGCTCACGCCAGCTGCGCCACCAGCTGCACACGTGACGGATCACCGTGCCTGCTGCGCCACGTGAGCAAGTGTGATCGATGTGGCGTGGATGGCGCGCAGGAGATTGACAAGGCACGCGCAGACGAGCCGCCGCCGCCCACGGTGGAGGAGCTGGCCCAGGCGCGCGTGGAGCTGGAGGCCGAGGCCAACGCGCGCGCCGCCAAGATGCTGGAGCCGCTGCAGCAGCGGCTGCTGGGGCGCACGCTGCCAGAGCTGGCCGCGCCGCCCCCGGCCTCAGCAGTCATGCTCGAGGAAGTGCGCATGACACTGTGAGTGTGAGCTGGCAGGCCTGGCTAAGAGCAGGTGCCATCCACTGCGCCGTGCCGCCGGTGGATGTCGCGCCACCAGCGTCCACGGCGCCGCCCTCGCGTCTCCTCGCAGGGTGCCGTCGTGGACGGACTGGATCTCCCTGGGGCTCTTGAGAGCCAAGCAGCTGCTGCAGGCGGTGCTCATGTCGCCCTGGTCGCTGCTGGTGGCGGCGCACTCGGCCTGGCAGCGGCTCTTCACGTCGCAACGGTGCGTGGCGCTCGCACATGCCAGGGGGGCTGTGCAGCTCGCGCGTGCACGCGCATGACGCTGCCATGCTCACCGCCAGACGCCATGCCGTGCCTGGTGAATGGATCCCCCAGGTACGAGATGTTCCTCATGTCGGAGGGCGAGCGGATCTGGTACTGGCGCAACCGCATGGAGAACGAGCGGTGGTTCTGGGAGGCCTTTGCCTGGGACCGCCTCATCTTCCGTGAGTGTGGCTGGCTTGCACGCTGGGGCGCTGCTGCGCTGCTGTGCGGGCTCACACCGACCACTGATCTGTTGCGTGTGCGTGCCCTGGCTTGCGCGGTGTGCTGCGCAGCCATCCTGGTCGCGGTGGCCTACCAGTACATCACGCCCGCCAACCTCATCTGGACGGTGGTGGTGCCGGCCGTGTTCATCGTGTGGCAGACGGGGCGGCTGCCCGGGCCAAACACGCTCGACTTTTGGCTCATCGCGTACTTCGGCGTCTACCGCAAGTGCTGGCCCGACGTCGTGGCCGCCGCCCGCTTGCTCTTCTCCTGGAGCTGACACTCCCCTGTGCCTGATACTCGGACTGCAAGCGCCCTTGGCCGATTGTGGCGGAGGTTGGGCGGTGGCGTACGCGGTCCCCATGCGGCGCAGTCCCGCGCGCCCACGGCAAGACGCTCACATCCCCGATTATGATGCAGCAACGCGGAGCCTGGAGCTGCAGCCCCCAAGGCGGCCGCACCAGCGCGCCGCCAAGGCCTGTGCAGCCTGCCGCTCACCTGGGGCAGCCCCTTGTGGAGAGCCCAGCTCCCCGATGCCGCAGCCGCCAGCAGCGCCAGCAGCGCATGGCGCCGGTGCGCGCAGCGCCGGTGGACGAGGACGAATCGGTGAGGGCCGTGCTGGCGATGGGCAATTTGGTCTCGGCCCGCCTTCGACACCCTCAATCTCTGCGCCGCGACACTTGGCCGTCGTGCACAGGCGAGCGTGGTCACCAGCGGCAAGTCCATCGACGCCGCAGGAGCGGGCAAGTCGTTCACCTCCCCGGGATGGTGAGGTGGCGAGAACTCGCGGTCCTGGCGGCAAGGCGGAGCACGCTCACTCCGCAAGCCGGCATCACGCGTCTCTGCTCGATTGCCGCGATTGCAGGCTCACTCAGCTCAACCTGCTGTGGTCAGGCAAGGGGGTGAGTGTGCCGCAGCAGCCAAACGAGTCCGAGATGAGACGTGCGGCCAAGGACCCGGCGCCCCGCCTCAAAGCCGCCGCACCCGGATCCACGGCCTGCGTGGCGTGCTGCACCCGTCCCCGCATGCAGAACATCCCTGTCGCCGACGCTAAGCCCGATGACATCAAGGACCTGCTGGGCGGCGCGCTCTTCCAGGCGCTCTACAAGTGGATGCAGGTCAGCGACGTCTGGGCACGCGATGGGCAGCATGGAGGCCACAGGAAATGGGTGCAGCACACCACCCAGGGGTGTTGGACGCACGAGTGTGTGTGTGCGGGGGGGTCGATCGTGTACGCGCCGCTCGCTCACCCGCAGGAGTCGGGCCCCGTCTACCTGCTGCCCACGGGCCCCGTGTCTTCGTTCCTCGTCATCAGCGACCCGGCGGCGGCCAAGCACGTGCTGCGCGGCACCGACAACCCCACGCGCAACGTGTACGAGAAGGGCCTGGTCGCCGAGGTGTCCAGGTTCCTCTTTGGCGAGGGGTTCGCCATCTCTGGCGGCGAGCAGTGGCGCGCTCGCAGGCGCGCCGTGGGCCCCTCGCTGCACAGGTGGGGCGCGGCGCGGGGTGCGAACGGGGCGGCGTGCTCCAACACAGGAGCACCGTGGCAGAAGCAGCAGGGGCAGCGGTAGCAGCAGCACGCAGCAGCACGTCCCCAGGCGCATCCACCAGCCAGCGGCAGTGGCAGCGGCTCAGCCCGCGCACAGCTGGGGGCTGCAAGGGTGTGTGCGCTGCAAAGCTGCAGCACTGTTGGCCCCGCCGTCCCACGTGTGTGTGCGTGTGCATACGCAGGGCGTACCTGGAGGCCATGGTGGACCGCGTGTTTGGCCCCAGCGCCACCTTCCTGGCCGACAAGCTCAGGCAGGACGCCGCGCGGCAGGTGAGAGTGCGTGTGTGCGCACGCACAGCACCCTCGCTGTGCACGCGCCGGGCCACCACACGGCACCATCCACCCGCAGCGCGCACCACGCAGGCAGAGCCGTAGCCGGCGCAGCGACGCGTGGCGCGCAGTGCTCTCATCTACCTCACTGCTCACACCTCGGAGCAGCCGGGCGCAGAGCGGCAAGCGCCTCAGCAGCAGTGCGTGCCCGCTGCCTCCCTCTTGCTCCTCCCAGGGCGGCCAGACGACGCCCCCGTTCAACATGGAGGCCGCCTTCAGCCAGCTGACGCTGGACGTGATTGGCAAGGCCGTGTTCAACTACGAGTTCAACTCGCTCACCACGGACAGCCCGCTCATCCAGGCCGTGTACACGGCGCTCAAGGAGACGGAGCAGCGCGCCACCGACCTGCTGCCCTACTGGAAGGTGCGCCAGGCAGTGGGGACGGCTGCGCGACGGCGACGGCACGCCCCGCAGCGCTGTAACATGGGCCGCAAAGCCAGCGCGGCCCAATGATGGCATGGCCTCGGTGGGAGCGCCTGTCCTTGGGCTCAGCCTCAGCGCACCTGGGGGTGCCCCCCCTTGCGCCCTTGGTGACGGCTCCCGGCTGCGCGTCCCTGGTGGTGGTGGTGGCGTGCAGATCCCGCTGCTGTGCTACCTGGTGCCGCGCCAGCAAAAGGCGCTGGCGGCGGTGGAGCTGATCCGCCAGACCACCAGCGACCTGATCCGCAAGTGCAAGGAGATGGTGGACGAGGAGGAGATGGAGGCGCTGGCGGCGGCCAGCGCCGAGGGGCGCGAGTACATCAACCAGGCCGACCCTAGCGTGCTGCGCTTCCTCATTGCCGCGCGCGAGGAGGTGGACAGCACGCAGCTGCGCGACGACCTGCTCTCCAGTGAGTGCTGTCTGGGGTGGGGTAGGGGGTTGGTGGCGGTGGGTGAGGCGTGCGTGGGGTCAGGTGCGCTGACGCGCTGCTTGCTGCCCGTGCGTGCACGTGGTGCAGTGCTGGTGGCGGGCCACGAGACGACGGCCAGCGCGCTGACGTGGACGCTGTACCTGCTGGTGCAAAACCCCGACAAGATGGCCAAGGCACAGGTGAGGGGTAGGGTGGGGGGGGGGGCGTGTGCGCCAGGTGTGTTGAGCCTTCAGTGCGCCTGGCTTTGCGAGCAGATGGTGGAGTCAGGTCGCATGCATACGCGCACGGCACTGCATCGCTAACGGGGCAAGCAGCACGCGGGAGGCTGTCCTCGCTCCCCACGCCGCACCCCCCTTGCATGGTGTCGCCAATCCAGATTGCTGTCATTGAGGAGTGGTGTGGGCACCTGCGCCTCTTTGCGTGTGCTTCCCGCCCACCCCACCGGTCACACACACGCACGCGTGCATACACAGGCCGAGGTGGACGCGGTGCTGGGCTCCACCAAGCGCCAGCCCACCATGGCCGACTACGGCAACCTGCGCTACATCATGCGCTGCGTCAACGAGAGCATGCGCCTCTACCCGCACCCGCCCGTGCTGCTGCGCCGCGCGCTGCAGCCAGACACGCTGCCGGGGGGCTACCAGGTGCGCTTCACGCGCGGCAGTCCAGCAGGGCAGTGCGCTGCTGTTCGTGTCGTGCGCTGATCGCCCCTGCCCCCCTCCTCACACCGCACGCGTCTCGGTGAATGTGTGTGTGTGCACGCGCCAGGTGGCCGAGGGCCAGGACGTCATGATTAGCGTGTACAACATCCACCGCTCGGAGGCCGTGTGGGAGCGGCCGCACGCCTTTGAGCCAGAGCGCTTTGGCCCGCTCGAGGGGCCCGTGCCCAACGAGCAAAACACCGACTTCAGGTGCGCCCCGCCCTGCGGACGGATGCTCTGGGGGCTGCCTCTCCTGGTGCAGAGTAGGGTGAGTCGGGCGGCGTGCCTAGGGCACTGCCATGCGCATCAGTCACCTCTCGTGCTGTCCCCGTCCCCGCAGGTACATCCCCTTCAGCGGCGGGCCGCGCAAGTGCGTGGGCGACCAGTTTGCGCTCATGGAGGCCGTCATTGCGCTGGCGGTGCTGGTGCACGAGTTTGACTTTTCGCTGGTGCCCAACCAGACCATTGGCATGACCACGGGCGCCACCATCCACACCACCAACGGGCTCTACATGACGGCGCGCGTGCGCGACGCCGGGGGCGCGGCCTCGGGCCAGCGGGCTCAGCCCCAGCCCGCCGCGGCGCTCTCATGAGCACGATGCGCGTGCTTTGCTCTGCTCCGGGTCGTGCGCTGATTTTGGGCTTCCAGCTGCAGCGCCTCGGCGCAGTAAGCTCATGGCTATCCACTGTGTGATTCGTTCTTCAAGGCAAGAAGGCAAAGAGGCAAAGAGGCAAAGAGGCAAAGGAAACACGACTTGCTACGGAGCTCTGGGTTGCTGCGGGAGCATGCGGCCCGTGGCGTAGAGCCACGCGTAGGCGCCCAGGGACGCCGCCGTGGTGCACGCGGTGAGCAGCTCTAGGCTCTTGAGCAGGGGCGCGTCGGGCAGCCCCACCCAGGCGTGCGACATGCAGCCAGACACCAGCGCCAGCTGCAGCACCGTGTTGGCCTTGCTGACCAGGATGGGGCGCATCATGGGCACGCCGCCCGCACCTGAGGCACAGCACAGCGCACTTGCCAGCGAAAGGTTGGCGGGGGAGGCGCAGCTCCATCCCTTGCCACCGCGAAGAGGTCAACGCCGGCCTCGCGCACCGCCGCACCTGTGGTGGCGAAGAACTGCGAGGCGGTGACGCCGCGCACCCTCCAGCCCAGCGACCGCCAGCGGTGCAGCGCCATGCCGACCACCAGGCCCACGTCCCGCCCCACCACCAGGACCGCCAGCCACATGGGCGCCAAGCCCTTGGCGGCCAGCGCGCCCACCACGCACGCCACCAGCGCCTGCGTCGTGCCCACCAACGCACAATGGGGTCGCGGTGTCGCCGGAGCAAACGCGCTTCCACAGCCAGCGCCACCCTCTGCACTCCAATGCACAGTGCCCAGGTGACCAGCGCAGTGTGCGCGCACCTTGTCCGCCAAAGGGTCCAGGTAGCTGCCCAGCACGCTGGACTGGCCCAGCCGGCGCGCCAGGGCCCCGTCCGCCCAGTCCGTCAACTGCACGCACACCACCGCGCTGCAGAGCAGATTGAGGGCACTACAGTAGCACACCTAGCTCCCCACTTGTCAAGACGGCTCTCTCGTCCCCTGACGTCCTGCTCCGCTCACCCCGGACACTGCCGTGGCGGCGATGGCCCACGGCCAGTTGTCGTACCAGATGAGCGCGGCGATGAACGGGGCCGACGCCGCCCTCGCCAAGGAGAGCATGTTGGGGGCGGTCCACAGGGGGTCCTGCTCCTGCTCCTGTGGCGGCTGCTGGCCGGGGGGCCCGCCTGCGCTGTGTGGGGAGGGCGACGGCGCCTGCTGCGAGGGAGGCGGTCCGAGTGTGTGCTGCGCCCGCAAGGCACGAAGGAAGCTGATCTGGAGCTGCCGCCGCTGCTCCTCCAGGGTGGCAGTCCCTGCTCTGCCGTGCAGGCCGAGGATGCCAACACGTGACGCCCACACGTGGCGCCCATGCCGCCGGGGCAACGTCGGCCCCAGGAATCGCTGCTGCACAGATCTGCGCGCCCAGGCAGGCGTGCCGACCCCGCTGCAGCCTCCGGCTGGGGTGTGCGGGCCGCCGCCGGCGTCGGCGTGCACGCCGCTTGCACTGGGTGAGGTGACGGCATGCGGCGTCGTGCTGCTGTAGAGGCTCTGGGACAAAAACCTCTGTCCGGCTGCCACGCAGGCTGCTGCGCAGCCGCCGGCCCCCTGATGCGCCGCGGCGGCCGCCGCCAGGAGGAGCTGGGCCGTCTGGCCCCCTCCTGCTGCTGCTCCCAACGCGGCCATAGCCTCACTAAGCGCGTAGCCTCTTCTCGCTGCCCACGGTCAAAGCAGAGGCGCGCTGTGCTGCGTGCTGATGAGGGGAGCGTGCGCCGGCTTTCAGGCGCCCGGTCAGTCCCGCCGGCTGCGCTTGGGCTGCTGCTTGGCGCTGGCGGTCCCGCTGCTAGGCACTGCGACTGGCTCGCGGCTGGACGTGAAGAGGCGGGTGAAGATGACGACGGCGGGCAGAAAGACGAGGACGGCTACGATGCCGACCACCAGGTCCTTCGGGGGCATCGGCAGGGTCCAGCCCTCCGGCACCGCCGCCATTGTTGTGTGTGCGCAGCTAGCTGCTCCCAGCTCTGCTCTGCTCCCCGCTGCTCTGCCCCTGGCCCTCGTGCGCCATGCGCGGGATCACCCCTCCCTGGCACGCTCCCTGGCACCTGAGCAGTTCCGGGACCTCCTGCAGCTTGAGCAGCACACAGGCAGCAGCAGAGATGGCGGAGGGCGACGCTGGCGAGGTTTCTGCCATCGTGTGCGACAATGGCTCGGGGATGGTGAAGGCTGGCTTCGCTGGAGACGACGCGCCTCGCGCCGTGTTCCCCTCCATCGTGGGGCGCCCGCGCCACACGGGCGTGATGGTCGGCATGGGCCAGAAGGTGCGCGTGAGAGCAGCGCGGGGAGGGGAGAGGGTGGGAAGGTGCGCCTTCGAGCACGCTCGAAGGCAGGGCCCTGCGCCCCCCGCAGCGCCAGGGGCCCGCCCGAGCGGCCCAGCGGCGAATCCCGCGCGCGCGGCGTGCACCTGGACGCCCAGCGGCGCGCTCAGCTGCGCGGCGAGCAGGGGGGGCTCTTCAGGGAGAGATCTCGGCGCTCCCTGCCCCGCAAACGACAGGACTCGTACGTGGGCGACGAGGCCCAGAGCAAGCGCGGCATCCTGACGCTGCGCTACCCCATCGAGCACGGCATCGTGACCAACTGGGACGACATGGAGAAGATTTGGCATCACACGATGTTCAACGAGCTGCGCGTCGCGCCAGAGGTGCGCGGGGGAGGCGCGAGCGCCCCGCTGCACGCCCACGGCCGGGCGCGCAACTCGGCGGCGCCGCCACCGCGCTGCGGGGCCCTGCGGCGGGGGTCCCGAGTTTGAATTTCCTCGCTCCCTCGGCGCAGGAGCACCCCGTGCTGCTCACCGAGGCGCCTCTCAACCCCAAGGGCAACAGGGAGAAGATGACCCAGGTGCGCGGTGCTGTGGAGATGAGGAGGCCACCTTCATGATCACGCCCGCGCCGGTGCTTGCGCGTCTGACGGCCGCTCACGATCGATCGACCCCCCCCCGGCCTGCCACTGACGATCGTGGCTCTGTCCACACGCCGGCGCGCGCAGATCATGTTTGAGACGTTCAACGTGCCGGCCATGTACGTGGCCATCCAGGTAAGTCGCGGCGGAGGGGGCCAGGCGGAGGGGTGCTGCGCGTGCGCAGCTCAAGCACCTCCCCAGAGCCCCCACCACGCGCATAAAACACGCGCGCTGGCTGGTCCCGCAGGCCGTGCTGTCGCTGTACGCGTCGGGCCGCACGACGGGCATTGTGCTGGACTCTGGCGACGGCGTGACGCACACGGTGCCCATCTACGAGGGCTACGCGCTGCCGCACGCCATCCTGCGCCTGGACCTGGCCGGCCGCGACCTCACCGACTACCTCATGAAGATCCTGATGGGTGCGCAGTGCGTGATGGTCGTCGTCAGGGTGCCTTGTGCCGCCAGGCGCACCCACGCGTGCCGTACTCCACTCGCCCGCACTCACGTCGACAATGCAGAGCGCGGCTACTCGTTCACCACCACGGCCGAGCGCGAAATCGTGCGCGACATCAAGGAGAAGCTGGCCTACGGTGCGCGCTGTTGATGCTGGGCGTAGAGTCGCGGCGTGGAGGCGGCCGCCACGCAGCGCACAGAGGACGGCGTGGGGCCCACCAACCAGGGGTGGCTGCGTTGGCCGCGTCTGGTGGGTGTTCCCTGCAGTGGCGCCCGACTTTGAGCAGGAGATGGCCACGGCGCAGTCGAGCTCGGCGCTGGAGAAGAACTACGAGCTGCCCGACGGCCAGGTGAGCCGCGCTGGTAGTGGTGTCGGGGTTGGGGACCACCACACACTGGGTGACCCTCTTCCAAGCGAGTGAGCGCACGAGCACAGGGCAGGCTGTTGCACGCGTCCCCTGTGCGCGACGCGTGCGTCCCCGTCCCGCCCCGCCGTCGCTGCAACGGGCCTGTCGCTGCGGCTGCGCGCTGCTCTGCCCACACCTGCCTCTAGGTGATCACGCTGGGCAACGAGCGGTTCCGGTGCCCCGAGGTGCTGTTCAACCCCAGCATGGTGGGCATGGAGGCGGTGGGCATCCACGACACGACCTTCAACTCCATCATGAAGTGCGACGTGGACATCCGCAAGGACCTGTACAACAACGTGGTGCTCTCGGGAGGCACCACCATGTTCCCAGGTGCGCGCTGGGTGCGGGGGGGTGCGAGCGGTTGCGCGTCGGGGACGGGCGGCGTGGCGCGCGCGGGGCTGAGCAGGGGGGCAAGGTGAAGACGGGCCTTGGCAGGGGCGTCCGCAGCAGCGCAGCACGCCTGGTGCGCCTGGGTTGTGACGACTGCTTTGCTGCCTGCGCGTCGCGTGTGTTCTGGCGCCCCTGTCGCCGCAGGCATCGCGGACCGCATGAGCAAGGAGATCACGGCGCTGGCGCCCTCGGCCATGAAGATCAAGGTGGTGGCGCCGCCCGAGCGCAAGTACAGCGTCTGGATCGGCGGCTCCATCCTGGCGTCGCTCTCGACGTTCCAGCAAATGTGGATCTCGAAATCGGAGTACGACGAGAGCGGTCCCAGCGTGGTGCACAGGAAGTGCTTCTAATCCGAGCGCTCATTGTTGAATGGCAAAACATCTGCAAGTGCGCGTCCTTAAGGAGTGGGGAGACTCTTGCGAATGCGCGCTGCGGATCCATTGACGAGATTGCAACAGACTCTGGCGGGCCCGGACGATCCATTGCGCCATGACGACGACGCGCAGCACCGGGATATGCAGCCTGAGCTTGCACGAGCGCTGCGCCGCGCTCGTGTGTCGCTGGCGCAGTATGGTGAGGGAGATTGCCGACTCTGTTCACGGCAAAGAGGCGTGTTGCTGGGCGCCGGCGTGAGCAGGCGGGTGGGCTTGATGGGCTTGTGCTCTCGAGGGAACACTTGCCGCTCAAGCATGCCCCGTGAGGGCGAGCGCAGCGGCATGTCAGCGGCACCCACGCGACCAGCACCACGAGCGGCGCTGGCGGTTGACAGCGTGGCGCGCCGCTGCGGCAGCCGTGGCGTGGCGCCCTGTGCAGTCCAGCTCCAAGACGGCGCCTGGCCTGTGGCAACGGCGGCGGTCAACAGCGTGCGCGCTCGTGCCGTAACGGTGGCGTGGCGCCCTCTGCACGCCGCCGCCTGCTTCACGAGCAGCAGCAGCACCACCGCCACCGGCACGGGACGACCTGAACATGTGCACCGGGCAGCCCCTGCTCCGCGACCTCGGCATGCGGCTCAGATGCGGCATGCGGGGTGATCGACATCACGCCCTCGCTTCTCGGCGCCCCCACCACGTCCTACTGACGTTTGCCCTTTGATAGTATGCACCCCTCTGGCGTGCTGCGGTGTCTGGCCGGTGTACCGCTTGCGGCGGGACGATGATGCGACGAGGATGGCGGG
>VFQP010004714.1_pt1 | contig 12443 bp, 12 predicted proteins | sample 3512351 | NCBI WGS metagenome assembly VFQP01 (sample SAMN10412372, study PRJNA504923) | tailings metagenome | isolation source: Relicate 1 Philex TSF1 revegetated site | place: Philippines: Tuba, Benguet | collected 2017-08-29 | reverse complement strand
CACACGTGCACCGCGCAGCCCCCCTCGCCCGCTCCCAGGGAGGCCAGCCGCACTTGAGCATGACGACCTCTGGGTCCTGTTCCGCCTGGTTGGCCAGGTTCTGCAGAGACCATGGACGGCACGCGCACGCACGGCAGTGGTCGCAGGTTTTGCTGCTTGCCGCGGCGGCGTGCGCACGGCGTGCCGGCCCGCATGCTGCGTGCGCGCACCATGGCTGTGTTGTCATCAAGGTTGAGCGCAGTCTGCAGGTCCACCAGCAGCTGGTCCGTGTCCTGCAGGCGCGCAGCGCGAGCAGCGGTGCCTTGAATGCCTCGCTGGGTCTCGAGCGCGCCTAGACAGCCCATCAGCAGAGCAGGAGCCCGGCCGAGGGGCGCCACGCACAAAGTTGAGGTTGTTGCTCGCGTGGAAGGCGCGCGCCACCGCGTAGTACGCTCTCCGCGCGAGCTGGTCGTCCATGGCGACGGGCTCTCCTCGGTGCGTGCTGCTCGGTGCTGCTCGGCGGGCGTGCGCGTGGGGAGCTGGATGAGGTGCTCGGTGCTCAGCGTGTGCACAGTGCAGCTGAACTCCTGCACAACTGCATGGCGAAACTGCAAGCCCTCGGCGGTGCAGACACGCGCCGAGGCGCACGCTTGGCTACCCTGCTCCACGCCTCAGGATGGTGTCGCGGCGGCGGTGCGCGCCTCGTCGCCGAGGAGGTCCTCTTGTTGCGGGGTCTCCGCGCGCACGGTGCCAGCTTCACCTTGAGCCACACGCCCAGCGTCCCGGTGTCGTCCGCGACCGCCTGGGCAGCAGGGGGATGGGCGCCGCAGTGGCTGTTCGTCGCTGAAGGACGGTGCGCCATGGTGGTCAAGGATGGTCAATGCCATCCCTGCCCAGGGGGATGGGTCGCATCAGGCAGCACGAGCAGAGGGAACAAGCGCGGCGCCTGCACGCGCATACACACGCAGCAGGCATGGCCCTGCCGATGGGCGTGCTGCTGGCGCTGCTGGTGGCAGCGCTCGCCCTCAACGGGGGCGGCGCCCACGCGCATCGTCCGCGTTCACTGCTCCGGTTGCCGGTGTGCCGCCAATGTGAGTGAGCCCCTGCAGCTGCCACCTCAAATGCGTGCGGCGCACGGCGGGGCAGGAGCGCTGCCTTGCCAGCGAGAGGGGGAGGCAGGGCCCGACTTGATGCCGTCCCGTCTGCTGCGCGGTGCAGCGGAGCTCATCCGGCCGCTCATCCCGGGCGAGGTGGTCAGGAACATGATGGGCGTGCCCACCGCTGGCGTGATTGCCGCTGGCGCGTGCATCCAGTGAGTGCGTCACATCGGCCTCCGGGGACGGTCCGGTCCGCCGCGTCCGGTGCACGCAGCACACCGCTGGGCCTGGCGAACGACGCGTCATGCCCGCGTCCCCGCAGGCTGCGGGGCAACGTGACGCTGGTCCAGATCAGCAGCGACGGCACCTCGATGCAAGTCTTCTCGCTCACAGGTGTGTTGCGTGTGTCCAGTGCTGAACTTCAGGTCAGACCTCAGCCGCAAGCGCCTCCCCACACCCCGTGATCGCCACGGCCTGGTGCCATGGCTGCAGGCACCGTCACGTTCTGGTGGGCTGGGTCCACCCAAACTGCCGCCAACGCCTGCGCGACGGGTGAGGCAAGCGCACAGCATGGCATGCCGGCTGCGAGCTCGCTGGCGGTGCACCCTCACGCGTGGTGCACCCCCTCATGCCGCCGCAGGAACACTCACGCCAGAGGCAACCACGGCCGCCAGCAACGTGAGCTGGGGTTCACAGTTGCATGACCTCCTCTCCCCCTGCAGGCTGCTCTGCGGACGCAACGGCTGCAACGGTTTGACGCACGGTGCCTGACTGCGCAGGCCTTCTTCCGGAGCCTGGGCCTGCTGGTGGGCGGCAGCGCGTGGAGCCAGGCCACGTGCTGCACCGGCGACTGCAGCGGCACCGACGCCAACGTCACGCACAGTGAGCGCGCCTGGAGAGCAGCGCCACAGGTCCTCTGCAAGCGCACACTCCCAGGCACTCCACGTGGCCACCCTCCGGCCGGCGCGTGAGCGCAGGTCCGCTGCTGGCGGCCGGCAGCCCTCCGTCCGACTGGCTCACGCTGAGGGGCTACGCCCTGGCAGGCGCGGCGGGCGCGCAACCCTACCCGCTCAGCCCCAGCCTACACGACGCCGCGCTCAGCGCGCAGCCCAACGCCACGGGCTGCCAGCAGGTGCGTCGCCGTTCGGCGCCCCGGTCCTGGATGACATGCCAGCACGCAAAGCATGCTGTGGTGACGCCTCCTTGAACCCTGGGACGCACACCTCACGCAGGTCTGCGCGGGGGTGCCGGGATGCGCCTCGTACCAGTTCAACACCACGGCGCAGCGGTGCGCTTTTTCCACCAGTGAGCCAGGGCCCGCGCTGGCCGTGGCGCCGTGCCCAAGCCCGGACGAATGCGTGCTGGGCGTCCGCGTACCCGGGCCGTGCAACGCCTCTGCGTCGCCGGGCATCAGGTGCGCATCGGCCCCTCGCCCCCTCTTCCCAAGCGCAGGCGCCCCGATGCCACGACGCCCTGGCATGGGACGCCGCGGCAATGGTGACCTGAGGCGCCACGTGCTGCTGTGTGCGCGCATGCAGCTTCTACGGCAAGCGGTGGGCGGGGTGGAAGCCCGGGCTCGAGCGCCCTTCGGCCAACAGCAGCGTGCCGCCGGGCGCGTGGTCGTCGGCGGGCATCAACGCGACGGTGCAGGGCAGGGCGGCGCTGACGCCCTCGCAGTGCAACTGCCGCTGCGCAGCGGTGGGCGCGTGCGTCGGCTACGTGTGGCTGGCCGGGGAACGCACGTGCTGGCTGTTCAGCAGCGTGCAGCCGGCGCTGACGCCCGAGGATGACCCTGACCCCGGCACCGTCCTGGGCAGGCTGGTGCAACGTGAGTGCATTTCTCACTTTATGCGTTGCACCGAGCTGAGGCTTGCAGGTGGGTTGCCAGGTGCCCACTTGACCCGTTGGTCTGCCGCATTAGTGCGTGGCCGTGCACGCGAAGCGGCGGCGCGAGACGGCGGCTCGGCGGCTCCCGGCCCCTTTGCTTGCCGGGACCCCCCCGCGCTGCTGGAGGGGGCGACGGTGCTGCAAGGCTCCTCGCACCGCATCGCGGCGCGCATGCCTCTCAGGCTGACGTACCCGCAGTGCTACGCCAGCTGCGCCGCGGAGCCGGCGTGCCAGGTGCGGAGCCGCCCTCTCCCCCCTTGGTACCCTCGTCTCCTCGTTCACGCAGGCCAGCTGAGCTCTCAACCAACTGCAGCGATGGCCTGCCGTGTGTGTGCGACCGTGGCGCAGGTCGCGGGTGTGAGCGGCGTGCCCAGCAGCAGCAACGCGAGCTCTGCCGCCGCCGCCCTGATGGACTGCTTCCTCTTCTCCGAGGCGTCCGGGGGCGTGGTGCCTGCCAGCAACGCCAGCCTGCTGCAGCTGCAGCGCTGCCAGAGCCTACCAGGTGGGTGGGCCTCTGTCGACACAGCCGTGGTGGGGAGGGGGCCAGGGGACGGTGGCTGCGATAACGTCGGCGCGGTCACTGCGATGATAACCCCGCCCACGTGCACACAGAGCCCCGCATCTACCCGCTGGACGCCCCGCCGCGCGTGGGCTGGAACGTGGCTGGCAACGTGACGGTCCCCAGCCAGACGCTGCTGGGCCTGCTCACGTCCGCGCTCTCCAACTCGTCCGTGCCCAACACGCGCAGCGCCCAGGTGGGTCGCGTCGCATCTTGCCCTGCTCCCGTCTCGCCCGTTTGCCCAGTCCTCGCTGCACCAGGAGGTGCGGCCCTGTTGCAAGGCTCACCACGTGCTGCACCCGGGTCCTCGCCGCCTCGCCGCAGGCCTGCTACGCGCTGTGCCGCGCGACGCCCGGCTGCGGCGTGGTGGTCTTCAACCCCGCCACGCGGCACTGCGTGCCGGCCTTCCTCGCCGCGCCGGCGCTGGCGCCCGCCTACAGCCTGGCCACGCCCCAGCGGGCGCTCGAGCTCGCCTGCGGGGACGCGGCGGGTGCTGGCGCCGGCGCGTGCGTGGTGGCCAGCCGCGCCGCCGGCCGATGCGGCTTCATCACCTCGTCGGGTGCGCCCTGGCTGGGTGCCAGGGGGACCCCTGATCAGGTCACGAGGGCCCTGCTCGCCAAGGTGCCGTCGTGCGCGCCTGCATCTGCGTGCAGGTGTGTTGGCTCTGGGCCAGGCCTGGAAGGGCTGGGCGCCGGGCGTCAAGCTGGGCACGTGGGGCTCGGCCTTCAACATTGAGGACAGCAAGCAGGTGCGCGCTCTCACGCCCCTCTAACAGCGCGCTATGAACGACCTGGCCCACCGTTCCGTCTGTGAATTCGTTCCACGCGTGCGGGCAGCCCACCATGCTGTGCGTGCCGCGCATGTGCTGCGCGTGCTGTGCAGGGCCTGCCGGCCAGCAGCGCGTCGGACTGCGCGTGCAGCTGCCTGCTGGCGCCCGCCTGCATCAGCTACGTCTTCCTGGGCGACCTCTCGCAGTGCTGGCTGCAGAACCGCGTGGACTTTAGCGTCGGCTTCCAGCAGGACGCCTCGCCCACCACGCTCACGGCGCGCGTGGCCGTGCCAAGTGAGCGCGACGCGACGCTGCGGGCGCATCGTCGCGCCGTGGGCGCGAGTGCGCACGCAATCTGTAGCATGCGCCTGCGTCGTGCTGCGTCGTGCTGTGCGCAGCGGGCTTCCACCCCAGGTGCACGGACCCCGTCAAGTTTGAACCCGACCAGGTGTCGCTGTCGCTCGGCGCCGGCGCCATCCAGCGGCGGCCCAACCCCTTCACGAACGAGTCGCTCTCCATGGCCGGCTGCAACACGGCCTGCCTGCTTGAGCCCTTCTGCCTAGCCTGGCTCTTCAGCCCCGCTGCCGCAGCGGACGACGGGGCCAGCGGCGCCGCCGCTACGGGCGCCAGCTGCCAGCTCTTCAGCTCGGTGAACAACACGGGGGAGTCCACGACCTTCCCGGGAGGGTTCTTTGGCTACGTGCAGCGCTGCCCGCTCGACGCGGGTGAGGCGCAGCCGGCGTGTGTTGGGCTGTCTGTCTGCGGCGTGGGCTCGCCGCTACCTGTTGAACCACGAGCATGCACGCCCCTCCCTGCGCAGACGCCAGCGAATCACCCATCATCCCTCGGTCCCTGCCGCCGGATCTCATCTGGCCGAGCCCACCCAACGCTGGCCCATCCACATCACGTGAGTCTGAACTCAACGCTGCCCACGTGGTGGTGGTCCACATGGACCGCTCCCTCACCTGGCCGCGGACGCTGACTCATGCGAGCATGACATACCCGCGGCCGCGCAGGCGTGGACGGCACCAACGTCGGCATTGGCATTGGCATCGCGCTCGGCGCGGTGGTGGTGGCGGCCGCCGCGGTAGCCGTCGCTGCGCGCGTCCGCAGGAACCGCCGTGCTGCGGCCGCCCGCGCGGGCAAGGGGACAGCCGAGGAGAGCGACCGCCAGCTTGCGATCGAAGGGGCGCTCGTGGGTGACCCCGTTCCCGAGTCGCCTCAGCGCGCCAGCCAGCGCCAACGCTTGTCGAGGGCGTCGGGCGCGTCCAGCAAGGACGACGGCATCCTCATCAGCGGCTACGCGGCGGCAGCAGCGCGCGCCTTGGCTGGCCGCAACGTGTCGATGCAGCCGCAGCGGCGGGGCGGCGGCGCGTCGTGGCGCGCGCGGCGGCTCAGCGACAGCGCCGCGCTCTTTGCTCTCCCGCCGGCGCTGGGGGACGCGGACGTGGGCAACGCAGCGTCCATCGCCAGCGGCGGCGTGCCGGTCGTCTCCTTCTTCCCCTCGCTCAAGCGCGCCCCGTCCATGCCCACCTCGTCCGTCGACGCCCTCCTCTCGGCCAAGCGCGAAGACGACGACGGCGCCAGCGCGCACGGGGGGACGCGAGTCGAGGCCTCGCACCCGTCGCTCACGCTACAGGTCCAGTGGCCCCTGACGGAGCGCAGCAGCGCCACCCAAGCCGCCGCCGTCAGCGCCGCTGCGGCAGCTGCAGCGCGCGGCCTGCAGCCCGGCCCCATCCTCAGGCCAGACGCCATGCACAGCACCGCCGCGCCTCGCTCCGAGTCGCAGCCCGGCGCGGCGCTGTGGCTGCCGCAGCACAGCGAGCACGCCGACCCCAGGACGCCCTGGCGGCCGCAAGACCACCAAGGCGACGCCATGCTCTCGCCTTGGGTGGCCAGCCCCATCCCTGCCCTCACGGGCCACGCACCGGTGCTCTCCAACAGCAGCGGCACGCACCACGGGACGACCCAGTGGACCATGCACTCGTCGCTCGCGCCGCCCTACCCGCTCAGCCCATACGCGTACGCTGACGTGGACGGCGGCACTGGCGCGAGCCACGACCGGCGCTCGGGCGGCCCCTTCTCCTCGAGGCCGAGCCTTGCCCACGAGGGCGGCGCGCCGCGCCCGCTGCACGCCGTCATGAGCTTGGGCGCCGTCGGCGGCGGTGCTAGCGGCGGTGTGGGCGGCGCCGACGCGCTGGTGGCCACGCGCAGCGTCCAGGCGGTGGGGGGCCGCACGAGCGTGCGGCGCAGCAGCCACCACCTGGTGCCGGCGGGGCGCGTGAGCAGCAAGGACCTCGCGGCCATGACGGGGATGCTCGCGGGGGTGAGTCATGGGCCTCCGTCGTCAGTGCGCAGGAACTCCCATCCCATCAACCCCTGAAGCAACATCAGCCGTGCCGCTGCCATTTGCACTGGTGCCCGCACCTGCAGGACCCCTTCCTCGTGTCCGTCGCGCCGCACTACCGCTTCTGCACCGACCCCCTGACGCCCGACCTGCTGCCCGTGGAGGAGGGCGTCAACGCCGGGTGCGCCGCCGCGCAGGCCGGCGGAGAGGCCGCCCAGGGCGGCGACGTGGCCCCCCAGTCGGACCCCCAGGCGCCCGGGCCGCTGCCGGTGCAGCTCAGCATGGCCGAGGTGCAGCAGGAGATTGAGCTCATGGCGCACGGCATGGTGGACAGAGGTGAGGCTGAGGCGGCGCGTGCTCGTGTGCGGTGCGTCGCGCGGCTTTGCTGGAGGGCGCCACCGACCGCTGCGGGCATTTCGCATGTGCTGGCCCTGTCCACAGGGGCCACGGCGGTGGTGTTCAAGTGCCGGTGGCGGAGCCGTTTCGGCCCCAAGGCGCTCCTGGCCATCAAGTGCATGCGCGACCCCTTTTCCTACTCGGCGCAGCACATCCTCGAGTCTTTCACGTTTGAGGCAGAGGTGCTGGCCAAGTGCAGGTGCGTGGCGTGACTCCGGGATATGATGCTGGGCCAGGAGCGCAGCCCGTACGCAGAGTGTGCGCCACGTGTTCAACCGAGGACGTGCCCCGCACGCGCCACACGCAGGCACCCCAACATTGTGCGCATGTACGGCGCCGCCCTGGAGCCGCCCGTCTGCTGCATCATCATGGAGCTGCTGCCCTCCTCGCTCAAGGACCGCGTGCACGGGCCCACGCTGCGCCTGCCGCTGCTCAAGACGCCCACGGCGCCCAGCCCCTTCCCCGCCCGCAGCCGCCGCTGCACGGTCCACGACCCGCTGGCGCTCTCCCTGCCCGACGCCCATGGCCCGCTGCTGCGCGAGCGGAGCAGCGCGCACGCCCCGGCCACGCCAAAGGCGGCGGCGCCGCACGCCCGCCGCATGAGCCTGCACGTCCACACGGCGGCCCGCTTCAGCCTCGCCGACACGGCGTCCCTGCAGCTCGACGTGGAGCGGGCTGCGGCGGGCGCCGCTCCAGCCATGCGCCTGGGCAGCTCTGACACGCGGCACACGTCGAGCATGGGGGCGGACGCCGCTCAGGCAGGTGCTCAGCAACCAAGGCAGCAGCCTGGCGCTGGCGCAGAGCGGGCAGCGGAGGAGGGAAGCAGCGGCGCAGGCGCACGGGCCACTCGTGCGCCCACGGCGCCGTCGCCGCTGCCCTCGCCCATCCCCTCGAGGGTGCTGCTGCCGCCGCTGCCGCCGAGCGGGAGCGGCGGCAGCCCAGGAGGCAACGGCCGGGGCGGCGTGGCGCGGGCGCGCCTGCCGTCCAACGCCAGCGAGGCTGTCGCGACGCCGGTGGGTGCGAGTGCTGCTGCGGGGCTGGGGTTGAAGGCGGGCCGCGGCAACAGCGTCGGTGGCGCGTCAGATCCCAGCCTGGAGCTCGGCGATCCGTCTGGCGCCACGCGTGGCGGTGATGGGGTCGGCGCGGATGAGGGCGCTCTGCGGCGGGTTTGGCGCGAGAGCGCGTCGGCTGCGCTTTCCGGAGACGTGCTCGACGAGCCCGCCAAGCAGGAGGAAGCGGGGCAGGCGCAGCAGCAGCAGCAGCAGCGGCGCCGCGTGCCGCGCCAGATGAGCCAGCCCGAGCTCGCGCAGATGCTCTCCGCCGCGCGGGCTCAGCCGCTGCAGCAACCAGCCGAGCCGCCGCCCCAGCTCTCGCCCCTCGAGGTGGTGAGCGTGGGCGCCGACATCGCCGCCGGCCTGGCGCACCTGCACTCGCCGCCCCAGCACCGCCAGCCAGCGTCGCAGGATGATGGCGAGGCGGCGGCGGGGGAGGACGTGGACGAGCTGGGGCCAGAGGACGGGCTGGCGCGTGTGGTGCATCGAGGTGCGCTTGAGACACATCTGGTCGGGACCGCACGCCGCCCCACCCTAGCCCCTCCACCGTTCGCTGACGTAGCATGCCACCACCTGCGTGCTTTGCTCGTGCGCCCAGACCTCAAGCCGGCCAACATCCTGGTCAACTCTCGGGGCCATGCCAAGATCAGCGACTTTGGCCTGGCGCGCGAGCACCACGGCACCACCGTCTACACACGTGAGTGTGGGGTACGCAGCCTTGGCACGCGGCGCTGAGCGCGCACGCCTCCCTGGGCGCTATGCTGAACGCACCACCACCGCTGAGGCAGAGCGTCCGCGTGGTGTGCGCGCAGAGCACTTTGGCGCCGGCACGCTGAGCTATATGGCGCCAGAGCTGCTCAAGGGCAGCACGGCCTCACCATCCCTGACGGACAAGGTGGACATTTACGCGCTGGGCATCATGCTGTGGGAGCTGGCCACGCGGCAGCTGCCCTGGAGGGGCTGCAGCGACGTGCAAGTGCAGGCGCTGGTGAGCGCGGCGGCGAGCGGCACCATGCGGGGTGGGGGTGGGGCGAGGCAACCTGCACACCAACCTGCACACCAGTCCCTGACGCTTTGGGCCTGCAGGTGACGTCTGGCCAGCGGCCGCCCATGCCAAGCAGCCTCGCCACTGCTCGGGCATCCTCGGCCTCCGGCGCGCCTCCCTCTCGCGGGGCTGTGCCACCCAGCTCACCGGCCGCCGGCCCCTTCGGTGGTGGCGCGGGCCGTCCCACCAGCAGCGGCAGCGCAGCCGTGGCAAACGGCGGCGACGCGTCGTCCTCGCCTGGCACGTTGCTCGGCGCGGCCAGTGCCTCTGCCGCTCCCGCAGGCGCGGGCGTGGGCTTGCCGCCGCTGCCAGCGGCGGGTGACGACGCGCTGTGGCTGCTGCAGCAGCTGCCGGCGCTGGCCAGCCTGATCCGCGCCTGCTGGCAGCCCAAGCCGCACCGGCGGCCCACCGCCGCCGCCGTGGGCAAGGCGCTGCTCAGCCTGGCGAGCAGCGAGGAGATGCGGCGGGCCATGGACGCGTGGGAGCAGGCGCGAGCCTCGCTTGCCGACACGGGCGGCGGCGGCGGCGGTGGTGGTCAGGAGGCTCATGATGCCGGCACGGGGCCAGCGTCTGTTGGCGGCAGGGGCGCCAGGCAAGGGCGTCTCGATCTGGCAGGCAGCCAGAGGGACGAGGGAGCGGCAGTGGGCCCGGCTTCGTCGCTCTCGCGCCAGAGCGCGCTGTTCCTGGACGACATGCTGCCGCACAAGTCCTGAGCACTGAGAGGCTCGGGCACGTGCGCAGCGTGCGGGCGTGGAGGCCTGCTCGTCCTTGTGCTTTTTTGCACACGCGAACACACACACTCTCTCTCCAAGAACTGGAAGCAGGGACACTCGCGGAAGCCAGCTGTTTTGGCATGAATCATGAACACGTGACGAAGGTATACGGGCGCACGCCCCCCTCGCATGCATGAGTGTGTGTGCACACGCCTCTCGCGTGATGACGCCAACGGTCACGGTCGTACACCCGGGCAAGAACCGCTCTGCTTCTTCTCTCTCAAGACACAGTGCAGCACAGTGTTGCGCTGCCCTGGTCCCGCCCCCCCGACCCGCCCAGCGGCGGCGTGCCGCCCGCCGGCGTGCCCTGGCCAGCCGCAGCGTGGTGGTCGCGCATGTGCTGGTCAGCCCGCTGCGCCGCCGCCAGGATGCGCGCCATCTCCACCTTGACCTGCGCCACGCCACACATGCCGTACGCAGCTGAAGAACCCGCGCCAACATGCCGCGTGTCACGCCGCTCCTGAGAGAGAGACGCAGCGCCAAGTGGGGCTCAGCACCACGGGCCGCGCACCTGCCGTGCCGAGGGGCGCGCCACGGGGTCCTCGCTCCAGCACATACAGAGCAGGTGCCACGCCGCGTCGGGGCACCCGTGCGGGCGGCGGGGGCGGAACCCGCTCGACACCTGCGGCCACCGGTGGTGCGGCGCGCCGGCAGAGCCCTCGCAGCGCTCGCTCTGCGAGGCCCCCTGCAGGTGGCTCGCGATAGTCGGGCCGGCAGTTGTGCGGGGTCGTGGGGAGGAGGGAGGCGAGTCGCACCTCGACGGCAAAGGCGCGGGTGGTTGGGCATCCGAGCTCGGGCAGCAGGCTCATGAGCGTGCGCTGGGCCAGCAGCTCCCAGGCCAGGAGCGCCAGGCTGAACACGTCGGTCGACGCGTTGTAGGGCTGCGCGCGTCGCGTGCGGGACGGCATCTTGTTGTTCAAGGCGAGCACTGCAGGCAGGGCCCAAGGCGGCGGCTGAGCAGGGCTTCTGGAGACGCTCACCTGGCGGCGGAACACCTCGGGCGACATGTAGAGCATGGAGCCCGTCTCGCCTGTGCGCCACGGTGCGGACGCCAGCGCTCAGCAAAACAGAATCAAGGATGCTCGCCGCGGAGCACAAGGCGATCAACGGCGCCACACGCACCGGTGAGGGCGAAGACGGCGTGGAACTCTTCCTGGAAGGCCGGCCGCGACGCCTTGTGCAGCAGGAGGGACATGCTGCCCAAGCGCGGCGCCGTCACTTCCGCGCCGCCGAGGCCGTGCAAGCTCCGACTGGCGCCTGCATCGTGCGCGCCCCGCGCGCCACTGCCGCCGCGGCCGCTGCGGCCCTCCGTGGCGCTCCTGTTGCTTCGGTCGTGCGCGCTTCGGTTCGCGCTGCGGTGGCTCGTGTCCTGCGCGCTCCTTGAGGAGCCGGCGAACGACGCCGGCTCGGGCGCGTGCTTGGCGAGCTGCTGCGGGCGCTCATCGCCCAGCGCGTCGCCTCGGAGCGCGGCGGCGGCGCTCGGAGAGTTCACCGCCATCGCGGTCTCCGAGCCGCCGCCGGCCAGGAGGGCTCGAGCGACGGCGTGCGGCAGTTTGCCAGAGTCGCCGCCGCCGCCGCGCTCAGAGCCGCACACGCTGCCGTCGAAGCTGCGCACGCGCGCGAGAGAGAGGCGGGAAGCGTCGCTGCGGACGTGCAGACCATGCCGACACAAAGCAGGCTGGCAACCAGGCGACGGCGCACCTGCCTCTCCTCGAGCCCGAGAGCTGCAGCTTGGCCGACACGGCGTTTAATCTGGCAGGCGCACGGAACGAGGTGGCCCGGCGCGGCCCCCGAGGGTGCGCGGGGCTGTCTGGAGGATCCTGCGTGCTGCCTGCACGCGCACGACATACAGGCATCACGTCCCCAGGGTTGAGCGCCCACCTGGCTCCGAGCGTCAGGCGCCACGTCCCAGAAGCTGACGCGCTCTCACCGTCTTCCTGCGTCGCCGGCGCGGAGGCTCCCCCATCCGCAGGGGCCCACAAGCCCTGGTCCTGCGCCGCCGCCGCTGCCGCCGCCGCCAAGGCCGCCGGCACGCCCAGCCCCGAGGAGGTGGCAGGCGGCGATCCCCCCGACGGCGTCGTCGGGGCGCTGGTGGGTGAGCTTGCCGCCTGCACGCCTGCTCTGCCGCTGCCGGTGAGGGCGGGCAGCGTGGCGGGCTCGGGGGCGGCGTGCATGGGCGAGGGAAACGCGGTGGCTCCCTTGCTGCCAATGGCAGACGCCGCCCGCGGCGTCTGCGCCGAGGAGGGGCACCGCAGCGGCGAGGGCCTCGCTGGTGCCGCGCTGCGCATCAGCAGCGCCTGGTGCGCGTTGGTGGGGAGGGGTGGCGCCGGCGCGTGCGGACTGCTGGACGTGCTGGGCTGCGCCGAGCCCCACTCAGAGCCGCTGGGTTGCTGCCGGTGCTGCGACAGGTGGTGCTGGTGGTGGGGTGAGGACGGCAGGCCGTTGGCCGAGGCGGTGGCGGGGCGGGCGCGACGGTGACCAGGGGGCGAGTCTGGGTGGAGCGAGGGGTGCCCACGCAGGGGTGAGGAGCTAGGGGGCG
>VFQP010004712.1_pt1 | contig 12446 bp, 17 predicted proteins | sample 3512351 | NCBI WGS metagenome assembly VFQP01 (sample SAMN10412372, study PRJNA504923) | tailings metagenome | isolation source: Relicate 1 Philex TSF1 revegetated site | place: Philippines: Tuba, Benguet | collected 2017-08-29 | reverse complement strand
GGTGGTACAAGGTTTTGAGGTGGTACAAGGTTTTGAGGTGGTACAAGGTTTTGAGATGACCATGCTAAACATCACCATGCACTGTGCTTGTACTCACCACACAAAACACACCCAACCCACCGTGATAGGCAGCCAGTTGCCCTCAAATTGCAACGTAATGACATTGTTTGTCTTCTCCAATGCCACATTATTGTCAGGTCTCAACCACTTGACCACCAGTGGACTCGGGGTACACCGCATTGTTTCAGAGTCACCATCACGCAGCATGTACACATCCCCCTGGGTTGCAGCATCCCCAGGGGGCTGTGTTGCTGCTGGTTGAGGTGGGGTCGTGCTTGAGTAGTAGAGGGTGAGGCCGGTTTGGTTGTGTATGTAGTATTTCTGTGGCACACGGGCAGTGACCTGTGTGCCCCATGCAAGCTGCTGTAGTAGGGTTGGGCAATCTGGATCTTGTGCACTTGTACGGGGTCGACCTGTGTTGTGTTTTGTTGTTGCGGTGTGGTGGAGTGTGTGTGTGTGTGTGTGTGTGTGTGTGTGTGTGTGTGTGTGTGTAATAACCATCACCCACAACACATACGCAATGCCAGTTTTGTGTACAGTGCCTCTGCTTCCTCTGAATGTGGCTCTGCCAGTAGTCTGTAGAACGCCAATGCATCTCCAATAGTAAGCAATGCTGCTGGGTTGAAGCGAACCACCATTGGTTGTGCACAGTCAAGGAAGAAATGCCTGCAAGGGTGTGTGTGTATAATGAGAAGTGATACTCATACATGTGTACAAACAATGCTGCAATGCACACAACATCCAACCCCATGCGCAACCACCTTCCCCCCCCCCCCCCCAAAAAACAACATACTGGCGTCTGTCCGACTTGAACACAGGGGAACTGAAATCCACACACTCCACCCCTATACGACACAGCTCCACCAACCTATCCCACCGACTGCTGCTGTTGTTCAAAAAGGATACAGCCAGGGCCGCCTTGCACGTTGCGCCCATGGTGGGTGGGCGGTTGCTCACTTCAGTGTGTGACTCCAACTCGGTGTGCAGGTCTTGCAGTTCCACCTCTAGCACATCCGGTGCACCAAAGCTTGTTGGTTGGTCATTGCAGAGCACGAATGCGAGTTTGCGTGCGTGTATGTCTACCAGAATGCTTGATGGTCGGAAATCCTGTGTGTGTGGTGGGGGAACCATGCTGCACAATGACCTCTCCCCAATGCAATATACAACATCATCAACCACCACGACCACAAAAAATCCCACTCACCTGGTCTGACATGCGCCGCACATCCTCAGCCAGTGCATCATCAACATGGCCCCCCGTGTCAGACACACCATCCACACCCTCAGCACTATAAGATCCACGGGTGGCGTGCATGGTTGACCATTGCATCATCGCCTCTATCACATGCAACAGTGGCAAATGACTGAATGCACCTCGCACAGTGAGGGAATCCAGGTTGGCAGTGATTTTTGTCACCACTGCACTGTTTTTTGAGGTACCCAGCAGTGATGTGCCCACTTCTTTTGCCTGCTGGTTGAATTGCTGCAAGAGACGTCGAGTGTGTGGGGTGCTCACACGCAACACCACATCATCCACCAGGTTGTCAGTCATGTGCAGGGCAGGTTTTTGAGCCTAAAGGTGGGTGATGTGATGGTTGTGGTGTGGCACATCAAAAACATTCATTGGTGGTAAACGGTGTGTAATGACCCTGCAAAGCCAACACACACACACACACATGTGGGTTTGCTGTCTCAAACAAAGACCACACCCTGTCCATACACACACACACACACACACACACACACACACACACACACACACACACACACACACCTTTAATGGCGCAGTCTTCCCCTGCAGTGCTTGTATCACACTGGCCACATCCTGTCGCACCCCACCAGATGCTGCCCGTTGCCTCTTGAATTCCCTGTGTGCCCTCCAGTGACGCTGTATCACCCTTGCTGCCATGTCCTGCCTCCTTCGTTGCATTTGCTCCTCCAGTACAGGCATTGTGAGGGAAACAGACGCCGAGCCCGACAGTGGCAGTAACAGTGGCACTATAACAGCACATGGGTCGCGTACAAACACAGCCAGGTCAAGAAGATCCACACGGATGTCACTTTCACCATCACCACCCGCTGCATAGGCCACACGGAGGGCGTGGAGGGACATGGACAGGCCACGGTCACGCATGTGACATGGTGGGTGTCCTGGTACAACGCCTGGGGGGTTGGGGTAGGGGTGGGTGTACAAAGATGACAGTAAATATGCATGGGAGTGTGGTGCATACAAAAATGTGTCGGAGATGGCTAGAATGAAGCACAACTGCAACCCAAGATAGACCAGCCACCCAAGATATACCTCCATCCTCAGAGATGCCAGCTCGTGCCATGAAATCAGCACGTTTGGCTTTGAAAAATGTAGCCATCAACACATCTGTGCTTGCCTCCCATGGGAGGGGCCCCTGTGTGTTGGGTGTGGTGGTCCCTGCTCCTGCTTCTGCATAGCCCTGCAGTATGCCTGCCAAGTCACGCACACCAACCTGTGTATGTGTGGGTGGGATGTGGGTGGGTGGGATGTGTATGGGTGGGATGTGCATGGGAGCAATGACTTGTAAGTGCAGAGGTGTACATCTAGGGGGATGCAAACACACCATGCCTGCAACCAGTACAATACACATAACCCCACCAATCAGCAACATACCACATCAAAGACAGGTGCAAATACATGGCTGTCAGTCAGTATCACATTGATGTACACCCATGTAGCAAGTTGAGGGACTGGCTGTGGTGGATTGGCGTCCAACCCAGGTTTCTGTGATTGACAATGATGATGGGGATTTACGATCATGTGGTAATCCAGCATGCTAATGGTAGTATATACATTGGTGTACATTCCCCCCCCCCTCCAACCCCCATGAATCAACAACAATACTAGCACAAACCCAGTCCTACAAACAACACAAACTACACACACCGGCAATGGTTGAAATATCTCAGCCAATGCATCCACCATGCTCATTTCCTGTGTATAAGGCCACTGCACCAATGCCTGTGACAGGGAGAGCTCCACAGCCACAGTGGCATCAGCAAACGTTGTGACTGCAACCTGTGTGTGTTGCGTTGGGAATGGATTGGCATCATGCAGGATGTGAGCGGTATTTGTGGAGTGTGTCTGCAGCGAGTGCCAACAATGAAGTACATGAGCATGCATGGGTGCATTGTAATGCACACACAACCACACCACACAACCACGCCACACAGCAGCATACAAACCGTATCCCACCACACCTGCATGCCCCTGCGTCCCCCTCCCACAACAGTGGTCCCCCCCTGTGTGGGCCCCAGTGCCTCTACTGCTGGCATCATGTGTGGGAGCTGCACCAGGTGTACGGCAGGCACCTGGTGCATAGGAGCAAGTGCGCGGCGGAATCCATCCTGCACGGGGGGGGGGACATGGTGTATGAACATGGTGTATGAACAGGCACAATTGTTGGAAGAGAGGCGTGGAGGAGCAAAGAGCTGAAAGTGCCATGCACAGCATACATACACATAGCATGCATACATACAAACCCATTGACATGTCCACGCAAAAACCCACACAACATTCCCACATACATATTCGACATAATCAATCACAAACGGGTAGGGTGACAAACTCGCATCGGTGGTCTGTGGCAGTGGTGCCATAAGCAGCTCCATCAGCTCAGCATGCGACCAGCCACCCCCACCAACACCGGGGGTATCACTACCAACACGTTCAAAGCTGACAGAGGGGATGTGCGTAGAGGTGGGGGGTGGGGGGCGGCGTGGGAATTTGCGGGCGTCGCTACCCTGAAGCACATGCCTCAACCTGATGATGGCGAGTGTGATGTTGGGCGTGATGTTGGGTGTGATTATGGTGGGTGGGTAGGGTGGTGATGATGTGCGTGATCATGTACTACATTCATAACATGCTCATTGTACCACATTCATAACCCACATTCTACATGAATTTCCATGTATGTGTGTGCATATTCCCTTTTCACACCCATGCTATACATACCTATATGCAGGTCGTGCATCGTATACTGCCATGGATGCAGCAGACACATCCACCTGTGTGGCCCCTGTACCAGCCATGGTGGCCACATGCGCACCAATATTGTGCAGCTCAGCAGCCAGGAATGGGAGGACACTGGGGGGTTGTGTGGACATCCAATGACGACTATCACCCTCGAGGTAGACCTGTGTGAGGTGTGCATGTTGGGCATGTATGCATTTTGTGTACATGTACGAGCGTGCTCATGTGCAGGTCATGCAATCGCCTATTCACATACCACAATCCCCCCCTCACCCCACACGAAATCATTACCAGTATGCGGGGCACATGTGCAGTGAGGCAGAATTCAGGACTACTCCCACCAGGCACCCCAAACTTGAACCCAGCATTAAACTCTGTACGCCTGCGCTGTTGGGCAGCATCACCAGCCAGTGCTGCAGCAGCATCATGCAGCAGGTTGGGTGTTGCATGACCACTATCATCCGCACTTGTGTCAGGTTGTCGTGGTGGGTTGATTTGTTGTGCATTGCCTGCAATGAATGTCATCATGGTGTCAAAATTAACCCGGTTGACTTGCAATGTGAGTCCAGTGGTGGCAATGTGCAATTGGGTGTATTCCCGTTGTTCCATGTGCTGCTCAAGTGCAGGTGCTGCAGCAGTTGCCACCATTTGTTGTGGTGAAGCTGCTGTGACCTGTTGATCATCCACTGGGTGTTTCTGTGTATACTGGGCATCCCCCCCCCCATCATCATCATCATTGAGGACATGTGGGTGGACATGCTCCAGGGTGAGGACTTGTGCTGTGGTGGTGACTTGCACGGTGCGCTTAAACATGGTCAGTGCAAGACACATGCGACGAGCAAATGGGGTCCTGTGTGAATGGATGTGTGTTGAACAGTTGCAAACATGTGCAGCCCACAACCAATCACCATACCGTTGCACAATCCCCCATGACTGACTGGGAGGTGCATATGCAGCAATACCCTCAGGCATGGTTGTGGACAGACGTGTTGTCAGTTGACGAGCAAGCACACCACGCTCTATCAACAAGTCTTTGAGCACCACTGCCATAAACACTGTGTGAGGGTGTATAGGTGTACAAAGGCCATACTATGTGTATTTGCAGAGGTGATACATGTTCACAATGTATACCTACACCAAACAATCAACACCACCCACCGGTATCGTCAGTATGTGCCGCATCGTCAAAATCACTCTCCCAAGCACCAACACTCACACTACTAGCACCACGTGATGGGATTCGCTCAGGGTTGGTGGGTCTGGTGGCACGTGGGGAGGACGCTGGAGTGGGAGTGCCTTGCTCCTCATCATGTTGAGCAGAAGCCACACTACTGGGACCTACATTGGTATGGGAATAGTACAAAGATTTTGCTTTGCTCTTGACCATGCATATTTACCACACGCGACAACACACACTCGACAGGATAATGCACACACAAACACACATCCACCACGCGCACCATAGCGGCCAACACCGTCCATGGCCATTGCCACCCCTGCTGTGCTCGTACGCAAACTCTGTGCCACCATGGCACCCGCTGGTGGTACATTGCCCTCCTCAAACACACTCGCAGGGATTGCTACAGCTGGCAAACCCAAAAACGCCTTGACAATGGTGACGAGCAGCAGTGTATGTGACGTGTTGGTCTCTGGCAACAACACATTGCAATCGGTGAGTGTCACCAACACCAGCGGTGCAGCAGTGGGCTGTTTTTGGTGCACAGCTGGTGGTGGTGGTAGATCTGGTTGTTCAAGGGGACGACGATACAGGTCGCCATCCACACCATAGGGTCCCCCTCCAGAATCGCTGCCCTCCACACAAAACGCTTGGCGGGTGAGCACCACCAACCCAGGCTGCAAGGCTGCCAGGACGATATCAATGCCATCCAGCAGCTTTCGCACAAAACCCAAATGCAGCAAGAGGCGGGGGTGGGCGACTTCCACCTCTATCTCAGGTCGCAGGTGCGTGTCGGTGAATGCCAGGTAGGAGAGGGTGATGGAGCACCCTGCGTCGCGTTGTGTGGAGCGCAACACCACTCGTTGATGGGAAAGCGCCTGGGGGAAACATATAAAGAGGGGGGGTGTAAGTGTAAATGATGTGAGTACACGTGGTGCGAACATTGCGCACATATCCAACACACACCTGCAAATCACGTGCACTGATATCTGCTACCCGCAGCTGCACCATGGTGTCACAGAGGTGCCCATCAGGCAGCGTGGTGTGTTTGCTCAGCTCCATAAACAAGTCGAGGAGCTTGAGGGCTACCAGCTGCTGGTCGTTTATACTGAGCACCATATCAACACCAGCTGCATGCACCTCCATCTGTGGGTTGGGAGATGATGAACATAGAAGGAATATAGAGTCTAGAAGACAGATAGGTGTGCACAACAGGCATATGTGGTTGCATTGATCAAGGTTGATAGCACAACAGAGACAGCCTGCTGTTGTACAACACAATACACATTCCAGATACGCACCAATAGTGGTTGTGCTGTACGTGGAGGTGATGGACGGGGAGCGACAGGTTGGGTTTCTGTGGAGTGTGAAGCAGAGCATGTGTGTTGTGCAGTCTGCGCCCCACACAGTCACAAGCAGCACACACACAGCACAAAGCACCTACCATGATCATGTGGGCGCAGCAAGCTTGTGCTATTGATAAACCCAATCATCCACAATGTATCTTGCCCAATACGCAACATACTCCCTTGCCTGCGTACATGTACAGCCAACAGCACCTGCCCAAACTGTGTTGAGTGTTGGCAACACCGATGATGATGCTAACAATAAGCACCTGTAAATATACACCCACAGCACACCAATACCGTGATCATCAGCTGTGCAGGGTCATGTTGAAATTGGCCAGCAGCAAACCCCAAGCGTATCATGGGTCCAATCACTGTACTCCCAAAAAATGATCGATTGGGACTATACCCACAATCAGGCCCCCCATGCTCACAATGCACAACACCATCATGCCTACACACAGCAGCATAACGCTTTGGTAGGTCGACGAGATTACTGCGGGTGACTAGGAATGCGTATTGCAACGCCCTGAGCCAGCGATAGCGGGCAGGGGACTCCACCTGCACACCCAGGAGCGTGCGGCGGCCATACACAGCCATGGCAGCCATGCGGGCGGTGTTGGTGGGGAGGGGACGTACAAGATATGCATGAGGGTCGTTTGAATTTTCCACCTGATGTATGAGAACAACATGTTGAGCATACCTTGTGATTGACAACCATATTCACCATGTACACCACCCTGAAAAACCATACCTGCAAATCACAGACCATGACACCGTCCAAGTTGCATGATGCTGCACGCGGCTGTGACCCCTGCAACGTCAATGCACCCCGCAACCCAATCATGGTCAATGTCAACACAGGTGTGGTGCTTTGCATCCATGCAAGTGTGATGCCATTGTAGTGGGCACGCTGGCGAGAGGCCGTGTGCAGCAATGGAGTGATTGAGACATGGGAGCTGTCTAGTTGTGCAGCACTGGTAGGTGGTATGTGTGGCATGTCTGGTTGGTAATCTGTTTCATCAGACACAGCCTGTGGTGTTGGTGTTGGTGTGTGTGGGTAAACCACATGACCTCAACACCATCAACAACCATACCAGTGCTATGATTTGCAACTGGGGCATTTCCACAGTCACTGCCAGCCTCCTGTATGCTTCCAGCAGGGATGCAGCCTCCCCCTCACATGCCTCCTGCTGCTGCACGGTGCTCGACACCACCACTGCATCCCGCAGCAACGACCGCACCCCGTCCACATGCTCCCGCACTGCACACATGAGCGATAACAAATGCCCCCCCTGCCACAGCGACACCCACCCTTGCACCGCCATGATGGACAGTGAAAGCACCTCCGAGGTGGTGCCCGGTGGAGTGGGCATGCGTGACTGCTTGCGCGTGTGGAGCATGCGCACAGGCCCCGCTTTCAACAGAGGAATGAGGGGCATGGGAACCAACCTGGAACTGGGTCCACCATCCTGTTCTGTGGCGTTGCGTACTGCACTGAGCGTGGGTGTGAGTCGTCGCCCACTGCGGCCCCCCAGGCGGCGCTGACTCAGCAAGGCGGCATCGGCTGGGTGTGCCCACACAGGCGCCACGGCGGCCAGTTCATGCAGCAGCCCATGAGGAAACGCCTCTGTCGGTGCTTGTTGTGCTGACATGCGTCCAGAGTGGCGGGTGATGCGCTCACCCAATGGGTTGTCGGGCAAGTAGCAAAACACATCGACAAAGGTGCGCAGGTTGATGCGGCGTAGAATGGCATTGTAGCCGCGTGTGTCCCCGAGCACACTGAACAAATGCTCGCCATACTGCTGGAGCTCTAGTCTGGATACCAGCACACATGCAAGGTAGTTGAGACTGGCTTTGGGGTTGGCCTGATTGGTTGGTGAGTCGTCATTGGTGGGGTCGCTGCCAGCCACAAACACATCTTGTGGGGAGTGCAACGTGCGTCGTTGGCAGTGCGTATACGGCACTTCCACGACCACCCCTACACAGCGTAGTTGCAGTTTGGAGAGTGGCAGTGGTAGTTTGTTCACAATGGCAGTGAGTGGTTGGTCGGGGCGTGTGTGTGAAAATCCCTCCAGCACGGAGTTGTGGAGCGAGTGGGCAGGGTTTTTGGAGGGGTGGGTGGTTGCTGGTGTTTTCCAGTGGCAGTTCCATGCTGTGTGTGTGCAGGGTGTGTGTACCAGAATACACCAAACACTTGGGCATACACACCAACAACAGCATACCTGCAACTGCATGTTGTGCCAACGCAGCAACCACATCATGATGATAACAGACACGCATAGCTGCAACATCCACATCAATCAACTCCACCGCCCTGGGCTCCTGGAGCTCCCCATCCACTATGCGCATTGCCCATGTGGGACCATGCTCACGTAAAATAGACCTGGAGTGGAGTGTGGTGAGTTGTACAATGTACATTCACAATCCCCCCCCACACCCAACCACATACGCGTATTGTAGCACAGACACCTCCACAGCATAATCTTGGGTGCTTGCTGCTTTATATGCACTGAGGGGTGGCCAATGTGCTGGTGCAGCCGCATACACATCTGCAGCATATAAACGATCCACTGCTGCTGCATCAGGTACCTGTGGGCATATGAACAACATGTATACACACCACATGCACATAGAAAGCACTCACGAAAAAACCTCCTCGATACCTGCAATAGACCATCCCCACCACCATTCCCATCCATTCCCAGTCGCACCGACCCCACAGTGAGCCCCACATCCCCTGTGCCACACACGCGTGCCTCACTCTGCAACAACTGCAGTGACACCGTGGGTGAGGATGCATCATCACGCACAGCTACTCGCACCCCCAGCCGTGGGCATTGGATATGGAGTTTGAGTGCAAAGTGGGCGTGTGCAAGGGGTGGTGGTTGTCCAGACATGCACTCGAGCACCATCCGCAACACACGGCCATCCCCAGCACGTCCCACCATTGAGAGCCAATGTGCATACTGTATGCGGGGGGACACATAGATATGACCACATGCACAACCAACCCCCCACCCACAATTACACACCTGTATGCCTGCATTCCTGCGATGCACAGACCCTTGCAAAAACACACTATGCTTCAACGCCGACATCAACCGAAACGTACACACTTCTTCCAGCGTCATACGTGATTCCATTGCCATCAGGCGCCCCACCACATCCGCCCCCACATCCCCCCACGGTCGGTCCCCAACATACGAGCGCCGATCACGTGCATGGATGGTGTTGTACAGTGCAGCATGTCGCACCCGCAGGCGGTGGCGTGCAGTCAGCGCATCTCGTGACACATTGCGGCGGGCAACCTCACCGGCGGCCTCCCGTACTGCAGCACCAGCATACTTCCACCACAGGCGTCGGTTGTCATGCACACACACCAATGGGCGGCGTGTCCAATACAGTGCATAGGCCTTGTAAATGGTCAGTCGTTCAATGAGTCGTATGATGGTGGCTGTTGCGGGGGGGGTGCATGTAGGTACCAGTGCTGAGAGCGTCAGGTGGATGTGCAGGTTGACTCGGGCAGTGGTCGTAGGTTGAGCGGTGGGGGGTGCTGTGTTGGGTGGTATATGTGGAGAGGGGTTGGTACAATACAATTACACACATAACACACACACCTTCCTCGGCAACACCACGCAATCCACCAGGCAGTGGGCTGCTTCGTGCACTCCCTCCCCCCACCTCTTCCTGCTGCTGATTTCGTACACCACCACCAGCCTCAGACACCGACACCCCTCGTGGTGCAACTGTCATGGATGCTGTGGCTGCCCATTGCCGCACAAGCACACACCGAGTTGGTGGTTGGGGTGTGGGTTGTGTGCGTTGTGTGCGTTGGGTGGGTTGGGTTGGTGTCGCTGCCACTCTGCTGTCCGATACTCGTATGCGCTTGCGGCGTGTGGCAAGTTGTTGTGTGTATTGCACAAATGGACCCTGCACTCCACTCCCCCCCTCTGCTGCTGCTGCCACCCCCGCCAAAACAGGCTCCACATACTCTACAGCAACATCCACCCCTGACAAATCTGCTTCGAGCACATGGCACGCACGCAAATCCGCAGCATAGTAGGCCATGATGGGCTGCCATAATAAGTGGAGGCGTGGCGCACGAGGCCCCTTGGGGTCAGCATCATCACACCGTGGGCTCACCAGCAACCGTCGTATGGACACCTCTGCACAATCAGTGCCATCCAAGTGTCGGCTTGCTGCCCAGGGACCTGGATGGCCCTGCTGCTCAATGTGTACAACAACATGGCTGAGCTCCACATGCGTGCGCTGACACACCAACACCAGCAGTCGATGCAATGAGGCGGTTTTGATGGCCTCTGTGGCACGACGCAGGTATTTCACCAGGGTATTGCCACTCCAAGTGGCTTGTGCGTTCACCAATGGGCCCTGTGTGGCACCCCACAAAAAGACTTCCAGGAGTGACACTGCCTCACGCTGGGCGGGGGTGATGAGGGGGGGGCGGGCACGGCCGTCAAAAACCAGCGGTGCCCCGGCATGCTGTTTGATGTGTGATGGATGTGATGGACATGGATGTGTATTCAAGAGGGTGCAAGTATGGTGTACCGCAACTGTCGTACCACATACCTGGGGCATGCATCGCTGGACAAGGTGCACAGATACGCCATCAACTACCAAGTCAATCGTATGCGAGATGGCCAGTGACACGTGCTTTATTGACAGGGTATCAATCACAAGTGGTCCCAGATTTATGGCGCCAAAAATGGTGGCTGGCAGTGTGAGGTTTTGCACTTGTATGCCTGTGTAGATTTTGATGGGTTTACCCCAGATTTCCGACAATATGAACACGCGTGCTCGCAATGTACTCCAATACACTCTCGCACCATTTGGAATGCGGTTGGTAGAATGTTTGGGACTAGAGTGCCTTAAAAGACGATGCAAGACAAGGACCAACAATCGATGTACTAATGTGGTTTTGGTTAGTAGAGCGTATGTAGATGCTATACATATCAATGCAATGGACACTGCAACATAGGGATGCATTTTGTGGAACTATTGGGTAGTGGGGTTGGTGGGGAAATATATATCTATATATATCTATATATATATATATAATGGGGGGCCAAAATGAACATGCATGAAAACCCATCTCTTTCTTTGCACACGCCACCCACATGGTTGGGGTAGGGTCACCACAGTGTGGTGTAGCTGGTGGGTAATGCAGCAGGGGTTGTTCATGTGTACACGGTGGGATACGTTGACACCATCAATATGCGGTGGCATCCAGCGTGTAGTGCTCTGAGGCACATTCTGTATGTAGTGGGGTGTGCACGTTTGTACAACATGGTGTTGTTGGTAGTGCGATGAACCGTGAACATTCCAACTGTTTGCACGCATGCACGTGAACCTAGGGTAATTTCATGTTTTCTGTGCAAATCAATCTGGCCATAGTCAACATGTCAAGGAGTGTTTTGGGGTAATTTAGCGCCCCTCACGCTTAATTAAATTAGGTTGGTTGCTGCTGCATGTTGTGGCAGTGTGGCATGTGCGCCAAGGCTGCGTTGGCGTTGTGCTTCGTGCATTTGCAAGGTATGTGTTTTCAGCAGTGCGGCAAATATTCACCTATGTTGTACATCATGGTTGTCATATTCCATTGCCAGGTTGGTATGTAGCCAGGGGGTTTAGGTTTTTAGGTTTTAGGTTTTAGTTTTTAGTTTTTAGGTTTTAGTTTTTATGTTTTAGGGTTTAGTTTTTAGGGTTTAGGTTTTAGGTTTTAGTTTTTAGTTTTTAGTTTTTAGGTTTTTAGGTTTTAGGTTTTAGTTTTAGTTTTTAGGTTTTAGTTTTTAGGGTTTAGGTTTTAGGGTTTAGGGTTTAGGGTTTAGGGTTTAGGGTTTAG
>VFQP010004711.1_pt1 | contig 12450 bp, 22 predicted proteins | sample 3512351 | NCBI WGS metagenome assembly VFQP01 (sample SAMN10412372, study PRJNA504923) | tailings metagenome | isolation source: Relicate 1 Philex TSF1 revegetated site | place: Philippines: Tuba, Benguet | collected 2017-08-29 | reverse complement strand
GGACGACGCCCCCGACCGACCACGGCGCGGCGCCGTGCGGGCGCGAGGACACGGCGTGGGTCTACGACGTCAAGACGTGCTCGCTGCTCATCTTTGGCGGCTGGGCCAACCGCTGGCTGGGCGACACGATCAAGCTCAACGTGTCGCCCATCATCGGCCCGCCCTACGCCTGCACCTCGATCGAGCCTGAGGGCGGCCCGGTGTTTGGCTCCACGCAGCTGCTCATCAAGGGCCTGCGCTTCAAGGACGGCGCCATCAAGGTCAAGTTCGGCACCAAGTGCGTGGTCCCAGCGCCGCTGGCAGAGGAGAACGAGGGGGCGCGAGAGCGACGCGCACGCAGCGCCTGTCCACTCTCGAGCTCACCTTGCGACGGTGCGCGTGTCGCGTCGCGCTTGCTGCACTTCTTGCCGCAGCGAGAAGAACGAGGTGGTGGTGGACGGGCAGCTGGTCGACTCGGAGACCATCAGCGTGTCGACGCCCAACTACGAGATGTACGGCGCGCTCACTGTCGACGTGCGCGTGAGCATCAGCGGCGAGGGCTGGACCGTCAACAAGCTGCGCTTCAACTACTTCGCCAACACGGCCGCGCGCAACTGCATCGCCTACGGGCCGGGCCTGCTGCCCGCCGGCGTGTTCGGCGTCGACCTGCCCTTCCTCATCCAGGTGCGCCGAACGAGGCGCTGCCCCCCCTTGCGGATCCACTGGCTCGCTCACGCCGACGCACTCACTTTCTTCTTCTGTCGTCCTTGCGGCGGCACCCGCGCACCCGCAGGCCAAGGACACGCAGGACGAGAAGCGCCACACGGGCGGCGACTCGTTCACCGTGCGCGTCGTGTCCGAGGACGGCAAGTCCGAGGGCAGCGCGCAGGTGTCGGACCTGCACAACGGCACGTACCAGGTGCGTGCGCACGCCGCCGCTGCTGCCGAGGCCGCCCAGCCTCCACCTTGCTTCTGCCGCTGCCGGTGGCAAGCGGCCCAGCTCCGCCTTCTTCGCTGCCGGCGGCCAGCAATCACCAGGACCATCACCAACCTTGACGGTGGTGCGCCCTCGGTCAACATCTCGCATGCAGGTGCTGTACAACACGCCGATGCCGGGCAAGTACCTGGTGCACGTGGCGTACAACGAGCTGGGCACGTCCGACACGGTGCCCATCCGCGGCAGCCCCTTCACGGTCGAGCACTCGGACCCGTGGGTCAAGCACCGCGTGGTGGGCACGCTGCCCAACCGGCGCAAGGTGAGGGCGTGACGCTCAGGCTGTCTTGCTCCCCCCCCGACGCTTAACTGAACTGCGCCGTACCGGGTGCGATGTCGCGGGGCGCCGCGCTTGGGCGCCAGACCACACCGCCAGATCAATCTTGAGAATCACGTGTCGGGTAGCAGCGCACGCTGATGCGGTGTGGGTGCGCCTTGCTTTGAATTCAAATTCAGGGCGCGACGCTGTCGACGCTGGGCACTGAGCTGGTGCTCTACGGCGGCGACAAGAGCGGCGTGAGCGTGTGCAGCACCGAGGGCGGCGACTGGCGCTGGCAGACGGTGGCCACCGAGGGCGAGATGCCGCCCGACCGCACGCTGCACACGGCCACGGTCGTCGGCGACTCGCTCGTCGTCTTCGGCGGCACCGGCCTCGCCGACTCGAACGACCTCAACGACATGTACACGCTGCGCAAGTGAGCGTTCGCTGCTCGCGTTTCACTTCTTCTTCGTCTCAAGCGCCCGTGCATTCCCGCGTGCGACAGACAGCTCACGGTTGCGCTGCGAGTCGCTGCCGTTCCCGCGCGCGCGCGCAGGGAGGGCGACGGGTGGGTCTGGACGCACCCCAGCGAGAGCACGCCCTACCCTCGCCACCCCGATCTGGCGGTCAAGGGCCCGTCACCCGAGGGCAGCAAGGCCGACGCCGGCGCCGAGCCCGCCGCCGCCCCCACAGAGGGGGCCGCCGAGGGCGAGGAGGGCGGCGAGAAGCCCGAGGGCGGCGAGGACGGCGAGGCGGCGGCTGCCGAGCAGGACGCCGAGCAGGCGAGCCCCCCCGTCCAATCGCTTCGCCCGCCGGATCCACGCCTGGTGCATCGCCGGCCTGGCGCGTGACAATCCCGCATTGTCGCCTGTGTGTGCGTGCGTCGCCCGACTCCCGCAGGCGCCCCCCGGGCACGCCGAGCCGCAGCCCGTCACGGCGCGCAACAGCCATGCCGCCGTCGCCATCGACCGCGACCTCTACGTGTTCAGCGGCGACAACGCCGGCGACATGCTGCGCGAGTACGCCATGGTGGACACTGCCGACGCGCAGGTGCGCATGGGGAGGGCGCGTCAACCCTAATCAAGGGCTTGCCGCCGCTGTCGCGCACACACGGCGTGGGGGCCTGCGCGTGGAGGCCAAGCGCCAATGCGGAGTCCACGCGTGGGCTGGAGGTTCTTGCCCTAAAGCCCTGATGCTCCCATGCGTGTGTGTGCAGACGGCAAGCTGGCTGGAGCCCATCCTGGCGGGCGACATCCCGGCGCCGCGCCGCGCCGCCGCCGCCGCCGCCACCGGCAACAAGATCTTCCTGTTCGGCGGCGTGGTGTCCGACCCCGCCGGCCAGAACCTGGTGAGACGCTGCGCGCGCCGTCTCCACGCTTTCGCTTGGGCCGCGCACCCCTCCCCCTCGTTGCAGGCGGCACTAACGTTGCTTGTACTTGCCCTACGTCCCCCTCCCCCAGGTGGTTGATGATCTGGTGGTGTTTGAGGTGACGGGCCCCAACAACCTCGCCAGCGCCGTCAACCCGCCGCTGGCGGCCGGCAGCCGCAAGCCACCCGCCCGCCAGTACCCCATCCTGCAGGTGCGCCCGCCCATGCCAACCTAGGGCTTTAGGGCCCGGCGTCCGCCAGCCGCGCTCGCCGCCACCAGGGTTAGGGGGTTAGGGTTAGGGTTAGGGTTAGCTAACCCTAACCCTGTGCTGTATGTGCAGCACAGCTTTTCGGCGTTGCCTGACGCTGCTGCTGCGCCCGTGCTGCACCCGTGCTGCGCCCGTGCTGTGCCCGCGCTGCGCCCCACGCAGGAGTACTCGAACGGCAAGCTGTTCCTGTACGGCGGCCTGGACGCCAACAACAAGCCCTTCAACGACGCCTGGCTGTTCGACGTGCAGACGTCGAGCTGGGAGTGCGTCTACAACGGCCACAGGTGCGGCTCGGCTCTCTACCTCTGCCCCAACGCCCCAGCACGCCAGCTCTGACGGGCCAGATCTCGAGGCGCGGCCGCCCTGAAACTCAGTAACCAAGGTTCCTGTCGCTTTTCCTTTTGCTTTTGATGTTTCGACTGCAGCGACCTGGTGGTGCCGACGGGCAGCATCGCCACGCTGCTGGGCGGGCACCTCGTCGTGCTCAACAGCGCCGCCGGCTCGCCCAAGCTGGACCTGGCGCAGTCGCTCGACTTCTCCGCTGTCCGCGACTCGTTCGACTTCCTCACGCGCATGAAGGTGCGCCGCCGCGACGCGCTCACTTTAGACGGGCCGCTTGTCGCCCAACGAAGCCGCTGCCGCGCTGGCTCGTGCCGCTGCGGTGGCTGGCCGGAGGGCGTGCGCTTTGTCCCGCGCGCGGGACGCAAGCAAGCCGCAAGCATGCCAAGACGCCCTTGACGGTGTGGCGCGTTGCGCGTGGCGCGCGGTGGTCCCGCGGTGCAGGTGGACGGGCCGGCGCTGCTGGAGCAGCTCGAGCAGTGGTGCGACAAGCAGGCACACGGCCTGGAGCTGGCGCGCAACCTTGAGGGCGTCTCCAAGAACTTCGACAACCTCCTCAAGGTCATGGACGCGCTGTTCCAGGTGAGCGCACATGGCGCCACGCCCGAACCCAGGGCCAGGGGCTCCGCGTGCCGCATGATGGTTGGCCAGGAGCGGCCACGCCGAGGTTGGTGGCCGTGGTGCTGCTCGGTGTGGTGCCGCAGGTCAAGGTCAAGAAGGTGGAGACGGACCTGCTGATCGACCAGCTGCACGAGATCTTCCTGGCGCTGGGCCAGCACAAGGTCAACGTGAGCAAGTTCGAGAAGCGGCTCGACGACGTGGCGCACAAGTGGGACGACATCAAGAAGGCGCAGCCCCAGGTGAGTCGCGGGCGCGCGAAAGCGCAGGCCCCTCGGGGCCACTGGTGAGACTGGGGCTCCGTCGCGACGGCTTTCCCATCGCTGCGCGCGCAGGTCAAGACGGACGTGGAGCCGATCCAGGCCAGCGAGGTCGACCGCATCAAGCGCGAGCTGGAGAAGTTCGGCTCCAAGGTGCGCACGTACAAGCTCGAGTTCCGCAAGCGCTCGTTCTTCAAGTACGCGACTGGCGCCGACGCGGCCTACCCCGAGATCGACCTGGTGGCCAGCGAGCTGCTGGCGCTCAAGGTCGAGTGCGGGCGCTTCGGCGTGCTGGCCAGCATCTTCGAGTTCCCGCAGCTGGTCGAGCCCATCAACGCGGTGCGTGCGTGCGTGCATGCGACGTGGTGCTTCGCTTCTCCTTGGCTCTCGCGGTCGGCTGCGGCGCAGTTGACGCTGCCGCGAGTGCCAATCCTTGCGCGCAGGCCATCCAAGAGTCGCTGGATGACCTGACGATGGTCAAGGACGTGTGGGACACGGCCATGCTGTGCGAGCTCCAGTTCGCCGACTGGCGCGAGACGCTGTGGAACGACATCCGCACCGACGTGAGCGCCGCGCGCATGTCTCGAAGCGTCGTGGGTGCCGCAAGGTCGTTTGCCGCATCTGACACGTGCTGCGCGCGTGGTGCTGCCGCTCCGACCGCCTCGCGCGCAGCTCATGGAGGACGGCGCCAAGGCCTTCGTCAAGGAGGTCAAGAGCCTGAACAAGAAGGTCCGCGACGAGGACGTGTTCCGCGGCGTCGACAGCAACGTCAAGAACTTCCTCACGAGCGTGCCGCTGGTGGCCGACCTGCGCTCGCCGGCCATGCGCGACCGCCACTGGGAGCAGCTCATGAGCACCACCAAGGTCCGCCCGCCGCTGCGATGCGCAGGGTGCTCGGCCCGCTGCTGCGTGCTCGCGCTTGGGGGCCCGCAAGCGACCTGCGTGCGCTCTCGCCTCTTTCTATTGCTGCGCGCAGGTGCACTTCAACGTGAACGACCCGGCGTTTAAGCTGGACGACCTGCTCAAGCTCGAGCTGCACAAGTTCGAGGAGGAGGTCGGCGAGATCGTCGACCGCGCGCAAAAGGAGGAGAAGATGGAGCAGGCGCTGGCCAAGCTGCGCGAGACGTGGTCGCGCGTCGAGTTCCAGTTCATCCAGTTCAAGGACACGCAGGTTTTCACCGTCAAGCTCGCCGAGGAGGACTTCGAGGCCATGGAGGACAACCAGGTCCGCCGTCCTTTTTCGCGCCTGCGGGCCTCCGCCTGGCACTCGCGACACCAACCTCGCGGCCGCCCCCGTCCCCAGCAGAATCTTGCGGCCCCTGCTCAGCACATCTCTCCTTCCCCCTTCCCCTCCTTGCAGGTGCTGGTGCAGGGCATGATGGCCAACCGCTACATGAACACGTTCCGCGACGACATCCTGGGCTGGAACAAGAAGCTCATGAACGTGGCGGACGTGAACCAGATCATGACGGAGATCCAGCGCACGTGGGCCTACCTCGAGAGCCTCTTCATCCACTCGGAGGAGGTCAAGAAGGAGCTGCCCGAGGCCACCGTCAGGTGAGGGAAAGGAAAGGGGGCGCCAGTAGCCGCGCCTCACCCTGACGGTGTGAGTCGTGCACTCCCGGCCACCGTCAGGTGTGCTGTGGCTCCCTGTTGAGCAGCCACGCCGCCCGCGTGCACGCATAGCATCCAACACGGGTCGCCACCCCGGCCTTTGACTCTCGCTGCGGCTCACCTCCCGCCTGCACCTCAGTTTTGCCACCATTGCCACCAGGTGGCGCTCACATGTGGCTCTTGCTGACGCCGCCCCTCTTGTTGTGCCTAAGGTTTGCCAACATTGACAAGGAGGTCAAGGAGGTGCTCAAGAAGTTCAAGGAGACCAAGAACGCCGTCGAGTGCTGCAACAGCGAGGGGCTCATGAAGCACCTCGAGAAGCAGCAGGGCGAGCTCGAGATCTGCGAGAAGGCCCTGGTGCGCAAGCCCTAAACCCTTCCTCTCTCCACCGGCATGCTCATCCACCAGCGCACGCCCGCAGTGCTGCTCGTTCGCAGCCCCAAAGCCCTGCCCTGACGCAAACCCGAACCGCAGGCCGACTACATGGAGAGCAAGCGCCGCGCGTTCCCCCGCTTCTACTTCGTGTCCACGGCCGACCTGCTCGACATCCTCTCCAACGGCAACAGCCCCGTGCGCGTCATGATGCACATGTCCAAGTGCTTCCAGGTGCGCTGCGACAGGACGGGACGGGACACTCACGCCTTCCCTTATTCCGTCTCGGCGCAAGCACTGGGAGGACAGGAGCTTGCGCGTCTGGCAGCATCCTGCTCTGCACCTGTCCGCCATCGCCCAGGCCTGCCGCCCTCGCGCCCTTCCCCGCCAAGTCCACACGCGTGCTCCCTAACCCTAAGCCCTTACCCTACCTTGCGCGCAGGCCATTGAGAAGCTCAAGCTCGACTCGGAGTCGCCGCCGCCCGGCGTGCGCCCCAAGGGCCTGGGCATGGTCTCGTGCGTCGGCGTCGAGTACGTGCCCTTCAGCAGCCCGCTGCCCCTCGAGAACAAGGTAATTACCTTGTTCGTCGCCCCCCAACCCCCAAAAGTTATTTCTTCCTCGCTGCCGGCCGGTGCTGCGGCCCGCCAGCGCTGCCGCCCACCAGGCCCAAAGCCCTGACGCGCCATGCTTCAACCTGGCCGCGCCCGCGAACGTTTCATGCGCCCACCGCCACGCAGGTGGAGGAGTACATGAACGACATCATCCAAAAGATGCGTAACGAGCTGAGGCTCATCCTCAAGAACTCGGTCGCCGACTACCCCACCAAGCCGCGCGAGAAGTGGCTCTTTGACTGGAGCTCGCAGATGATCCTGGTGGTGAACCAGATCTTCTGGTGCCAGGAGGTCGAGCAGGTGCGCCGCCGCGCCCCCCTGAACCCTCCCTGGGCTTGTCCTCGCCATGCATGGGCACACACACTGCGCTGCGTGGAATGGAATTCCCTGGGTGGTCGTGGACGCGAGCTGTGAGCAGGCCGCTCAAGCCCTGAGCCCTAACCTGGTGCATGCACGCAGGCCTTTAAGGACATGAGCGCCGGCAAGAAGGACGCCATGAGGGACTACAACGAGTTCCAGATCAAGCAGCTGACCAAGCTGATTGAGGTCACGCGCACCGAGCTCACCAAGCCCGACCGCCAGAAGATCATGTGAGCCCGCACTTAACCCTAACCCAGGGCTCGCACACCTGGGCGGCGCGCCTCCGCCTCCTGCATGTCAGCGAGCCCCGACCCTCGCTCCCACCCTCCCAAAACGTGTCCTGAGAGAGCGGGAACGCCGCCGCCGCCCCTGACGTGCGCCCACGCCTGCCCGTGTGCGTTTGCGTGCGCCCCGCAGGAACATGATCACGATTGACGCGCACAGCCGCGACATGGTGCAGGGCGTGATGGAGGCGGGCGCCGACAACGCCGACTGCTTCCAGTGGGTCTGCCAGCTGCGCTCCTACTGGGACCCCACCATCAACGACTGCCGCATCCGCATCTGCGACGCCAGCTTCCCCTACGGGTGCGTCTCCGCATGGGCCCCAAACCCTCGCGCCTAGGGCTTGCGCCGCCCGACGCGGACGGCACTGCGCCTCGCAGCGATTGAAATGCACACTGCAAGGGTCGCGTGGGCCCCAAAGACCTAAAGCACTTAAAATCCATGCGTGGCCCCCCGCAGGTACGAGTACCTGGGCAACGGCCCGCGCCTGGTCATCACGCCGCTCACCGACCGCATCTACATCACGGCCACCCAGGCCTGCTGGCTGTGCCTCGGCACGGCGCCCGCCGGCCCCGCCGGCACCGGTGAGCCCTCGTAAACCCTCCCCTGCGGCCCCCTTCGCTACCACGCTCCCAACCCCCCTCACAACCTTGCGGGACTCGACGGAAATGCGAGCCCTCGGAAGCAAACCCTAGCAAAACCCTCACGCGTGCCCTCACGCATGCAGGCAAGACGGAGACGACCAAGGACCTTTCGGCGCAGCTGGGCAAGTCGGTGTACGTGTTCAACTGCGCGCCCGAGATGGACTACCGCACCATGGGCGACATTTTCAAGGGCCTGGCGGCGTCCGGCTCGTGGGGCTGCTTCGACGAGTTCAACCGCCTGGTGCCCGAGGTGAGGGCTTGCAGCCTTAGGGCTCAGGCGCATGGGGCCGCCCTCCTCGCGACTTCACCAGAGCAGTCGCACCCGCCCCGCCGCTGCGGTGTTGGGGGAGAGCACAAGTTCTGTGGGCGGTGTGGGTCTCGGATGCGCAGCAGGGCGTGACTGGCGGGCGATGCGGGTGGTGCCCTTGTGCTCCCTGTGCGAGCGCAGGTGCTGTCCGTGTGCTCGGTGCAGTACAAGTGCGTCACCGACTCGCAGAAGCGCAAGTCCATGCTGCCCGGCCGCGGCCTCGAGTACATCGACAAGTGAGCGCAAACCCTAAACCCTAGAACCCCAAACTCCACATGCGCAACCCTCCTCAGCACCCTCTGCCAGGCGCGACCCGCTGACCCTGTTGCTGCTGCCCGCCCGCGCCCATGTGCCCTGAACCCTAAACAGGAGCGGCGTCAAGCACGAGCCCATCGAGAAGTGGACGTTCGTGGCGGCCGACGGCGTGGAGATGCCGCTGGAGGAGGGCACCAGCTGCTTCATCACCATGAACCCCGGCTACATTGGCAGGTGTGCCCCCAACCCTACCGTCGCCCTTGCCTCCTCGCCTCCACCCACCCCACGACGCAAGCCCAAAGCCTTGCAACCCGAGCCATAAACCCTAAACCCTCATGCATGCATTCGCAGGGCGGAGCTGCCCGAGTCGCTCAAGGCGCTGTTCCGCCCCATCACCGTCATGGTGCCCGACCGCCAGCTCATCATGGAGAACATGCTCATGGCAGAGGGCTTTGTCGAGGCCAAGAACCTCGCCAAGAAGTTCGCCTCGCTCTACTACCTGCTCGAGGACCTGCTCTCGCCGCAAAAGCACTACGACTGGGGCCTCCGGTGAGCGCATGCCGCAACCCTAGGGCGCACCCGCTCACGCCACGCGCCTCCCCTCCTGTCGAGTCGGGAGGGGGCTGGTCCACCTGGGACCCTTTCTAAACCCTGGCCGCATGCGCGCGTGCGCCCTGAACCCTAACCGCGCGCAGCGCGATCAAGTCGGTGCTGGTGGTGGCGGGCTCGCTGCTGCGCGCCGAGGCCGGCCAGGTGGAGAGCGACGTGCTCTTCCGTGCGCTGCGCGACTTCAACATCCCCAAGATCCTCACGCAGGTGAGCGCGCGCCTCGCCGCCAACCCTAGGCCGCCGCCAACCCTAGGGTTGCGCGGCAGCATGGCGCCCGCAGCTCCCGGGCGCCAGACGCCGCGACTCTGCAGCTTTGCTTGATGGCCCCACCCTCCCCTGCTCCTCCTGCTTGTGTGCCGTACGCAGGACATGGTCATCTTCATGGGCCTGCTCAACGACCTCTTCCCCGGCGTCGACCCGCCGCGCAAGCGCGACCTCGAGTTTGAGGAGGTGAGCTCGAGGCGCCTCGCTCGCTCGCATTCGCTGCCCAGCCACGCGCGCATGAAAAGCAACCGCGCGCACGCAGCAGCAGCTGAGCGGCCAGGCCCGCAGTCGAGCAGGCACGGAGAACTGACGAGACGCGCGCACGTCTTGACCACACGCGTGCGCACGCGCGCAGGTGATTGTGGCGACGACCAAGGAGATGGGCCTGACGGCCGAGGACGACTTCATCCTGCGCGTGGTGCAGCTGTCGGAGCTGCTGGCCATCCGCCACTGCGTCTTCCTCATGGGACCCACCGGTGAGGGCTTAGGGCTTTGCCCGCATGGGGCCGTCTGCTGACCGGGCGCGGTGCTCGTGACCCGCGCGGGTGGGCAGGAGCATGTGAGGGCGCCGGGCGCCCAAGCTCTAAACCCTGGCCATGCGCCGCAGGCTCGGGCCGTACCGAGTGCTACCGCGTGCTGGCCAAGGCCATCACCAAGGGCTGCGCCAACCCCGTCAACGACTACCTCAAGATGACCAACAAGAAGAAGGTAAACCTGTCATTCTTCCTCCCTCCTTTTCCTATCCCCCTGCAACCTGCAGCCCTCCTGCGGACGCGCCCTCGCCACGCGCCGGCACCCACCCCGCCGCCGCCCTCACGCCCCGCAGGTCACGATCCGCGACATCAACCCCAAGTCCATCAGCACGCAGGAGCTCTACGGGTACGTCAACATGGCCACGCGCGAGTGGAAGGACGGGCTGCTGTCCTTCAACATGCGCGAGCTGGCAAACATGCCCGACGAGAACCCCAAGTGGATCATGCTGGACGGCGACCTGGACGCCAACTGGATCGAGTCGATGAACTCGGTCATGGACGACAACCGCCTGCTGACGCTGCCGTCCAACGAGCGGTGAGGGTGGGGTGGGGATGGGGGTGCAAAAAGCATGTGAGGTTGAGCGACTGTCCAACGAGCGGTGAGGCCGCGCGCCTGCCTATGGTGAGGGCAGATCTGCACGCTGATCAGATAGGTCTGCACGGTGCTGCACGCGGTGGCAGCTCCGCCTGCTCCCGTTCCCCAGGCCCTTAGCCTCAACGGCGCAACCCGCGGCCTTGCTCCTCCCTCGCCTTCCCTGCGCGCAGCATCCGCCTGCTGCCGCACATGAAGCTCATCTTTGAGATCCGTGACCTCAAGTTCGCCACGCCCGCCACCGCCACGCGCGCCGGCATTCTCTACATCTCCGAGGGAAGCCAGTGGCAAAACATGGTCACCAGCTGGATCGCCAGGTGAGGGCTTTTCATGCAAGCGGCGCATGCATGCCGCTTGGCAGCGGGGGCTCAACTTTAAGCCCTGAATTCCGTGGCGCCGCGCCCTAATCATGCAGGGTGGTGCGCCCGTACGCCGAGAAGGCCAAGTGGAAGGACCCCAACCAGCCGGGCAAGTGGCTCAAGGACATGTTCGACAAGTGAGTCGACCCATGCCCTCCCCTAGGGCTCAGGCTCCCCGCCCTCGCTCCCCTCCCCTCCCCTCCCGCCTCGCACACCGTCGGCGGGCCCTGCACTGCACGCAAGCAACCGCGCGCGCCCAAACCCTAAACCACGCGCACGCAGGTACGTGCCGCCGACCATCCTCGAGATGAAGAAGGCGTACAACCACGTGACGCCGCTGTCGACCATGAACTTTGTCACGACCATGGTCAACATCCTCGAGGGGTGCCTCAAGCCCGAGAACCTCAGCAACAAGTCGGACCAGGCCATGTTCGAGATGTACTTTGTCTTCGCGCTCATCTGGGCGTTCGGCGGCGGCCTCTGCGAGAAGGACGGCATCAACTACCGGTGTGTGTCAAGCTGTGTATCTGGCACAGCCGTCTCTGTAGTCGCCGAGCACTGACGATGCCGGCAGTAGCGTACGTGCGCGCATGGCATGGGTGTCGGCGGGGCGTGTGGGTGGCGCGCACGCTCCCTGGTGCTCCTTTGTGCCTGCCCACGCCCAGGGGCGGTCAGGGGTGTCTGCGGAACGGCTAAGAGTACGCGCGATGGTTGCTTGCCTGCGCGCCGCATCACGTGATGGCCCCGCCTGTCGTTCCCGCAGGCGCAACTTTGACAAGTGGTTCAAGCAGACGTGGACGTCGGTCAAGATCCCCGGCAAGGGTGCGTGGACGCCCGGTAGTTGGGCTCCGGCCCCGCCGAGGTTTCCAAACAGATGCAAAATCCCACACACACACACCTCTCTGCACCCAAACGGCCTCTGCCCGACGACCCCGATCGCCCCAAGCCCTGATACGCATGCGCGCCCTCAACCCTAACCTGCGCAGGCACCGTCTACGACTACTTCGTCAACCCCAAGACGCAAAAGTTCCAGCCGTGGGCCGAGCTTGTCACCGACATTGACTATGACGGCTCCAAGCCCATGTCCACCGTCTTCGTGCCCACGGCCGAGACCAGCTCGCTCAGGTAAACCCTACCCGCTAAACCTCAACCCTAGGTCTGATTCCGTCGCCCTGACGCGCACCCCAGCACCTCCCCCTCGCCCGCCCCGGCTCTGCATGCACGTGAGCCCTGCGCATGCATGCAAACCCTAAAGCCGTGACCGTGATGGCCGGCGCAGGTTCTTCCTGGACCTCATGGTGGACCTGCGCAAGCCCATCATGTTTGTCGGCGGCGCAGGCGTGGGCAAGACGCAGCTGGTAAAGGGCAAGCTCTCCTCCCTGCCCGAGGAGATCATGTCGCTCTCCATCTCGTTCAACTACTTCACCGACGTCATCTCCTTCCAGAAGGCAAGCCCTAGCCCCATGCCCTACACCTCGTTCCCTCTCCGCCTGCCCCCTGCAGCCCCCTTTGCCTTTCCCGCCCCCCATCCCCTTCAAACCCGCTTCCAGGCCAACCCCTA
>VFQP010004710.1_pt1 | contig 12452 bp, 17 predicted proteins | sample 3512351 | NCBI WGS metagenome assembly VFQP01 (sample SAMN10412372, study PRJNA504923) | tailings metagenome | isolation source: Relicate 1 Philex TSF1 revegetated site | place: Philippines: Tuba, Benguet | collected 2017-08-29 | reverse complement strand
GCAAGTGCCTGCTGCGCGCCGGCTGGGCCTACGTCAGCAGCCGCGACCTGTGCTCACTGGTGGTACAGGACTTCCGGGCCACGCTGTCCAAGGTGCACCCTTATCCCCGGTCCCCACCTCGCGCTCTGCCATGCCACACAGCATGGGCCGGCAGCAGCCCGCAGGAGCGGCGCCCTCACCTCACTTGCCCCCGCGCCCCTCCTCACTCGCAGGGCCTGGCCAGCATGAACCGGCGGTACCGTGACATGTTCCCTGACAGCGACACGCGCCTGCGCCCGCTGGTGGCGGGCCTCAGCAACCGCTACCTGGGCGGCGGCGCCGACGTGGCGGCGGCGGCTGCCTCGCGCCACGGGCCGCTCACCGTGGCGTCGCTGCCGGCGGCGGCGGCGCAGCACTTCCCGCTGTGCGCTCAGACGCTCATGTCTCACCTGCAGTCGGCGCACCACCTGCGGCACGCCGGCAGGCAGCAGCTCAGCCTCTTCCTCAAGGTGGCGTGACCGCCTGCTGACGGGCTTTGTGGGGTGGCCAGCCAGCGCATCTCCCGCAGGGCGTGGCGGGCACGTGCGCCCGTTCCGCATCTCCCCCGATGGGCTCCATCCGATGTGTGTGTGCGCCGCAGGCGGTGGGCCTGCCGATGGAGGACGCGCTGGTGTTTTGGCGCACGGCCATGGCGCCCCAGGTGCCGCACGACAAGTTCGAAAAGGAGTACGCCTACAACATCCGCCACAACTACGGTGCGCGCCCTCCCCCCCCTGCACTCATCACCGCCCCTGGGCCTGCCCCGCGCAGATGAGGAGTTCCTGCTCAAGGCTGCCCACGCCACCACGCGCTGCGTGCGCTGCGCTGTGTGCAGGCCGCGAGGGCGCGCGCAAGGACTACTCGGCGCACAACTGCGTGTCCATTGTGCGCATGACGGGCGGGCCGGGCGAGCCGCACGGGTGCCCCTACAAGCGCATGGACGAGGCCAGCCTGCGCGCCGCGCTGGCCAGGGCCAGGTGAGGCGGCCGCCATCACCTGGGCGACGCCGCAGTCCGTCTCACGCTGTCTCACGCGGCGTGACGTGATTGCGCCGAGGGGGTGACCGACCGCGTGCGCAGGTGTGACCCGAGCAAGGTGGACGAGGTGGTGGGCAAGGCCAAGGGCGGCCACTACCAGATTGCCTGCGCCTGCGCCTTTGAGGGCACGCACAACAACGCGCCGCTCGACTCGGGCATCAACCACCCCGCAGGTGCGTGGTGATCCTCAGCGGGTGGGAGAGGGGGGGCATGGTCCTGACCAGCGCCGGGCACCGCTCCAGACACCGCACTCCTGGTGTGCATGCGTGCAGAGTACTATGCCGAGTCCCGGAGGCTGGCGGACGAGAAGGCCGGCAACGCCGCCGCGGGCGGGGCGGGTGCGGGCGGGGCGGCGTCCAGTGCACCGGCGCCGCCGGCCGCTGCTGGGGACGCTGCACGCTGAGAGCCCACCCGATGTGCCCACCCGATATGACCTTGCAACACACAGCGGAAAAGAGACGTTGGTGCAGAACGACGTTCACGACACTGCTGCTGCTGGCTGCGCCTCAGCGTGCTCGGCGTTGGTGGCGACGGGCTGCGGGCCGGTCTCCAGGTTGCGAAACGGGGAGGACGCGCCCATGAAGGTGCTGATGGTGGATGGCGGCACCTTGATGAGGCGGGCGCGGATGGTGTCCCGCTTTAGCCGCTGGTGCGCCTCCCACCGGTGACACCCGCCTGCGCCCAGTGAGGAACAGAGGTGGTGGGTGGCGTGCCCGGGGAACGCTGGCACGAGAGGGACCGGCGCTGAGCTGCTGCGGCATCGGGCCCTCACCCATTGAGAAGTAGTAGTGCCTGCCAGGCGGGTGCTCGACCCAGAGCACCTCTATGGGCGTGAATTCCGCGCCGGCCTGCGCGGGCAGAGGCACCACGGGCGGCTGGGTGGCATGCGCCCGTGCGATGCGCCCTGCCACACCAAGTGATGCCAACGCCTCACCTCCAGGTCCTTGACGAACGTGCACACCTGCACAGCGCAAATTGTGCGCGCAAAGAGCGAGCGTGTGCTGCTTGGGTGGGGGCCGCACGTCGGCGGACACCTCACCCCGGGCCCCCCTGCTCCCTTGGCCTCCCGCGCGGGCACAAGCACGACGCAGTGTGCTGACCTTGCCCTCGTCCACCGAGCTCATGAGCGGCCGCGTGATGACCGAGATGGGAATGTCGTGCACCTCGCCCTCATCGGTCGCGAACACGCTCGAGCTGGGAAGCTGCTCGCCTTGCTGCTGCGCCATTCGCGCGCGCGTGTGCGTGTTCTCGCTTCTTCTCGCTTCGTGCCGTGTGCTCGTGTGTGTGGGTGTGGGGTGTGGGTTGGTCATTGGTCATCTTGGATGACGTTAAGCATGCAGGGGAACAGTACAAGGGCCACCAGACTGTGAGGCCCCATGAATGAATGGGCAGCCCGGCGACGGCGGGCTCAAGACACTGGTACACGCGCCCAGGCGGACTCCTGCACGCTCGATCAGATCCGCGTCGCCCACAGGCACTGCTGCAACCGGTGGCCGGGCCCCAGGCGCAGCAGCAGCTCCTTGACCTCGGGCGGCGGGGAAAGCCCAAACTTGTCGGCGCGCTCCCACCTGCGCGCAGACGTGCAGGTGGCGTGCTGATGAGCGGGGCTGGGCTCAGAGCACAGCGCTGCCCCTCACCAGCCACTCAAGCGCAGGCTCCAGTCTGGGCAGCAGCGCCGGTTGGACCCCACAACGCGTGCATCATCACCCGCTGGCGCACTGCGGTTTAGAAGCTCCAGCACCCACGGCCCGCCCGCAGGCGGCGTGTGCCCTTGCCTTGCCCTGCGCCTGAGCTCTGAGCCCCTCCGTGCCGTTCCCGCCGTGACGCCAAGCACAGAGGCCCCTTGGGCTCCCCCTGCCCACCCCGGCGCACCTCTCTAACCGCGTCATGCCGGTGCACGGCCCGAACTTGCTCGTCATGTCAAAGGAACGCAGCAGGCGCTCGTCCTCTGAGAAGTCGGCCTCATCTGCGCGCGGGCAGAGGTGGCGAGGGGCCCTGCGCGATCACTTGCGGCCTCCCTCACAACCCTGCTGGCGCACTTGATCCACATGGCTGTCACGCTGGGCCTGCACACGCCAGCCCTGGCAGCACGCTGCTGAGCGACACAGGCGCGAAATGCGCGATGCGTGCCCCCTTCCCCGCCACAACTCACAGTCAGAGGCTAGGCTGGTGCCAGCACCCTGCTGCTCAGGCGCCTGTTGTTGTGGCTGTTGCTGCTGCTGCTGCTTCTTGGCGTCCTTGCTGGACTTGATGTCGTCGCCCACATCTCGCTTCGGGAGCTTGTGCTGCTTTGCAGGCGCGGCGGCGGAAGCCTTGACAGCGCGGAAGTCGATGCGCCCCGACATCTCTCGCAAGCGCAGCGAGGGCGCAGCAGCACTTGAATCGTGCTGGGGTCTTGATCTCCATGCCTGGACGCAGTAGTGCACGTAGCAGTTGAGCGCCCCGCAGTCCTCGCAGCAGACCTCCTGCATCCTACCTACCCAGCACACAGCGTCTTGAACGCTTGGGTCAGACGTTGATCATCGCCGCCGGCCGCCGCTCGCCCGTGCATCAGCTCTAGCGCCACCCCAGCATGGAATTCGTGAGCCCAGAGGGCCTGAGGGTGGATGGGCGGCGGCCCAACGAGCTGCGCAAGCTGGCGGCCAAGCTCGGCGTGCTGGCCACGGCCGACGGGTCCGCCATCTTTGAGATGGGCAACACCAAGGTGGGGCAGCCGCAGTGATGCTCAGCTGTGGCGCAGCTCATCAGCTTGCTCAACTGCCCCCTGGCTGGTGGCCCGCACACGCTTGCGGCCGGGGTCGCCTAGCGCGCAGGTGCTGGCGGCCGTGTTTGGGCCGCGGGAAGTCGAGGTCAGGTCGCAGCAGCTAGCAGACAGGGCGCTGGTCAAGTGCGAGTACACCATGGCCACGTTCAGCACAGGTGCGCGCCCTGTACAGGGGAACAACGAGTCGTGCCGCAGCCGTGCAGTCAGCGGCTGACGATTCCGGTGCTGCCTCTGCGCGCCGCGTGTGTGGCCTCAGGGGAGCGGCGGAAACGCGGCAAGGGCGACCGTCGGTCGCAGGAGCTGGGGCAGGTCATTGGCGCGGCGCTGGAGCAAACCATCATGACGCACCTCATGCCGCGCTCCCAAATCGACATCTACGTGCAGGCACGTCATCTCCCTTGAGTTGCCGTCACCGCCCTAGGTTGCTGCTCCTCACCGTGCTGGTGTGCCCGGCGCCCCACACCGCCTCGTTTGCAGGTGCTCCAGGCGGACGGCGGCACGCGGTGCGCCGGCATCAACGCGGCGGTGCTGGCGCTGGCGGACGCGGGGGTGCCCATGGTGGACCTGTGCGGGGCCTGTGCCGCCGGTGAGGCAGCTGAGTGAGGGGCCGCTCAGGTGCCACGAGGCCTCTGCTTGACGGCGCCCAAGGCCACCGCCGTGTCCACGCTGACTGGCTGCAGGGTACCTGGACTCGACGCCCCTCCTGGACCTCAACTTCCTGGAGGACTCGGGCGGCGGGCCTGACCTCAGCTGCGCGCTGCACCCCTTCACCGACAAGATCGTGCTGCTGCAGAGCGACAGCCGGTGAGAGCCACGCTGCTGACAACGACCCGCGTCGCACCAGACTTGACGTGCGCATGGATGCGCAGCTCACACCTCTGCTGCTGCTGCTGCTCGCAGGCTACCGCTGGCCAAGTTCAAGCAGGTGCTCGAGGTGGCGCGGCTGGGCTGCAGAGCCGTGTCCGACTTCATGCGGGGCGTGCTGCTCGCGCACACAGCCAAGCTCGCCACGGCGCGCAACATTGCACCGCCCTGATGATGTGCGTGCTTCTTCCAGATGCAACACCGAGGGTGTTCTGCAGCTTTTCCACAGTCAGACACAGTCCGCAACATGTTCTACAGCCACACTTGCGCCCTCAGTGCCAGGCGAAACGCGCATACAAGTACAAACGGCGCCAGCGCTGCTCGGTCACAGCGGGTGCGGGAGCTGCAGCGCCTGGTCGGCGAGGATGGCCAGCGCCGCCGCCAGGCTGATCTGGATCATGTTGACCAGGTCGTTGCTCAGCCACGCCACGCGCCCCTGCGCCACACGGGCACGCGCAGCGCACCAGGCTGCGTCACGCTCACACCCCTGAGGCAGGGGCGCCGGCACCCCCACCCACCCACACACGGCGCACCTGCACCACGGCGCCCAGGTAGCTCTCGAAAAAGTTGGCCACCACGGCCGCGCCCGTCACCGCCAGCGCCCCCGGCAGCGTGACCTGCTGGACGCCCAGGGCGACGGCGGCAAAGAGCAGCGACGCCGCCACGCCCGCCACCGTGCCCTCGGCGCTCACGGCGCCCTCGGTGCCGCGCGGCACGCGCTCAAACGTGGTCACCAGGTACGTGGTCTTGCCGTACGCCTACCAGCGGCAACGTGCGGGGACGTGCGGCGCAAAGAGGTGAGGGTGACGAGCCGTTGGCCTGCATCCCCCACGTGCTTCCCCCGGCCCGGCCGCACCTTGCCAATCTCGCTGGAGACCGTGTCGGAGAGCTTGCTGGCAAAGCTGGCCACAAAGCCCACCTGGAGAAGGTGGGAGGGGACAGTAGGACAAGCGCTCGATGTGCACGCGGGTCTGCCTGCCAGTGGCGCACTGCGGCTAGTGGGGAGGGGGGCTTCACCTGCCAGGGGTGGAAGGACCCTGACACCAGCGCCGCCAGCGCGCACGCAGTGCCGGCGATGCCCGAGCCCCACACGCTGGCCTGCGCAGCAGCAGCAGCAGCGGCGCACAGGGTCATGCTCCGTGGCGGCCCGTGCTGCCCCGCGCACTCGCGTGCGCAAACACCACACTGCGCACCGGGCTCCGTTGGCCGGACCTGGCCTCCGCGATGCCCTCCCGCTGCTTCTGTTCGAGCTTGACCTTGGTCACCTGCCAACACCAACGTCGTGAGCGAGAGCCATGGCACCAGGGGGCGTCAGCGTGCCGTGTGCGCCTGCGGAACGAAAGGTATGCACCGGGGAGCGCGCGCGCCCCTTCTGACCTCACCAGCGTGCCAAAGATGAAGTAGAGGCACACCAGGCTGTAGCCGCCCAGCCCAAACGCTGAGAAGATGCTGGCGCCCAGCAACCACGCGTTGGCCACGCCCAGCGGCGTCAGGCCTTTGCGCAGCACCTTGTACCCCAGGGTGAACACGACGGTGTTGAGGGCCGCCCCTGTGAGCCAGCCGGGGTGCGGCAGCAGGGCGGACCGCTGGATCTCCTGTGCGGGCGGAATCGACGACATGTCAGCGCCCCTCCACAGCGCCCATCCAGTGGAGGCGTGGTTGGGCATGCTCACGCCACCCTCCAGCATTCACCTGCAGGAGGGGTGCCAGCTGGTCCAGGCCCGCTGCTCGGCTGAGCACCGCTCGCCGCCGCCCGTGATCACCGCGCCGCGGACGCAGAGGGAGGCACGCCGGCACCGCCAAGCCGCCACTGGGGCCGCATCTCTGCGGCAACCTGCTGTGCATGCCCCATGGCGGCGCTTGCGGCGTGGTGGCCACTCGTCCTGCTCTCGTTCCTGTCAAGCGAGACCCTGGCGATCGCTGCTGCGCTCCCGGGCCGAGCTGCATGCTGTGAGGCTAGCAAATTGTCTGCTGAAGATGCTGATTCACCGCTGTCCCCGCGCTCGCTCTTCTGCCGCGCCGCTTGACACTTTGGACACGCCGTTTCTTGCAGGGGCGAACAGAGCGAGAGCAACGCGCACAGGGGAGCAGTGTGCAGCAGCGCTCACCGGTGCAGCGTGGCACAGGTGTTGCTGTGCTGCGGACCAGTCAGCCCAGCGCTGCCAGCAGGAGGACGAGGCGAGGCGAAGCGAGCGCGACAGCTCCACAGAAGCCAGCTCTCAGCGCGAGCGTGGCGGGTGCGTGGCGCAGGAACGCTGTGCAGAGGACGAGTGGGGCCGTTGACCCCGCGCTGCAGGGAGGTGTGTGTGCACGCTTTGTTGCGTCGCCCGCCCTTCCAGAGTGCCTCCAGCAGCAACACGCCAGGGGCCAGCACGGCACGGCACCAGGAGGCAGCTGGCCAGCAGAGTGTGTGGCGCTGAGCCAGCAGCAGCGGCTGCTGGGTTGCTGATGGAGCGCGGCGGCTGGAGGGCTCCGCACGGCGTGCTTGACGGCGGGCACGGGCTGCGCGATGGTGACTGCTGTGTGCAGGCCGTGCCACCGCAGTGGCGTGCTCATCATCCCCTTCAGCAGCAGGAGCAGCTCTGTGAGCCTGGCAGCGGCGGCAGTATGACGGACGCCATCCTGGTGGCCGTGCGCGTGCGGCCGCTCAACAAGCAGGAGGTCGAGGGCGGGCAGGGCTTCGCCTGGAACATCCAGGGCAACAGCATCGTGCCTGTGGACGACTCGCGCGACGCCAAGTACGCGCTCGACCACGTCTTTGGGCCGGAATGGTCCACCCGGCAGATCTACGACGCCGTCGCGCGCGGCGTGGTGCACAAGGTGGTCAGCGGCTTCAACGGCACCGTCTTCGCCTACGGCCAGACCAGCAGCGGCAAGACGTTCACCATGCGCGGCGCGCCGCCCGCCGAGGAGGGCATCATCCCGCTCGCCGTGCACGAGATCTTCCACCTCATCGAGGCGGCGCAGGACCGCGAGTTCCTGCTGCGCGTCTCGTACATGGAGGTGAGCCTCCTCCTCCCCTGCGGATGAGGCGCTCCTGCTCCTGCTCACGACCCGCCGCCGCGGGGCATGTCCCGACGGCTGCGGCGTGACCGAACACTGCGTCGACGCAACCCGACCGCTCGCAGCTGTACAACGAGGAGGTGAACGACCTGCTGGCGCCCCAGAACGTCAAGCTGCCCGTGCACGAGAGCAAGGAGAGCGGCGTGTACGTGTGCGGGCTGCGCGAGGACATTGTCACGAGCCCTGATGCCGTGCTGGCGCTGCTCGAGCACGGAGAGGCCAACCGCCACATCGGCTCCACGCGCATGAACGAGAAGAGCAGCCGCTCGCACACCGTCTTCCGCATGGTGAGGCCAAAGGCTGCAGGGGCCGGGCGTGCAGTGTGGTGTCGGCGGCAGCAGTGGGCGGGAGGGCGCCGGCGCAGTCATGTTCACCAGTGAGCGCGCCCACACCACGTGGCGCAGGTGGTGGAGAGCCGCGCTCGCGACGGCGACGCGCCTGACGCCGGCGCCATCCTGGTGTCCACGCTGACGCTGGTGGACCTGGCGGGCAGCGAGCGCGTGGCCAAGACGGGTGCCGAGGGCCTGCGCATGAAGGAGGGCACCGCCATCAACAAGAGCCTGCTGACGCTCGGCAACGTCATCAACAAGCTCTCTGAGGGCGCCGTCGCGCAGGGTGTGTAGATCCCATGCACGCAAAGCTAGGCCCCGCACCGCCCCGCGCAGCCCGCAGGTCTCACCCGTGAGCCACACCTGTGGCCCCGGCGCAGGCGCGCACATCCCCTACCGCGACTCCAAGCTCACGCGCATCCTGCAGCCCTCGCTGGGCGGCAACGCCAAGACGGCCATCATTGCCGCCATGACGCCGGCGGCGTGCCACGCCGAGGAGAGCCACAGCACGCTGCGCTTTGCCTGCCGCGCCAAGCGCGTGGTCAACAACGCCGTGGTCAACGAGGTGCTGAGCGACGCCGCCGTGCTCAAGAGGCAGGCGCACGAGATCGAGGAGCTCAAGCGCAAGCTCGCCATCAGCGGGTGAGGGATCACTTGGTGGCGGCGGCGGCGGAAGCGGCAGCGGTGGGCACACCTTGGCGTCGCAGCACCCGGCAGCTGTGCTGACCCACACGCCGTGCTTGCTGCGGAAGGGCCGCGGAAAGAAATGGGGGCCCGATGCGCCTGGCGTGGCGAGAAAGTGTGCTCCTTCCTGCCGCCCGCTCTTGTGCGCGTGCCCGCAGCATGAGCGCAGAGGTGGAGGAGCAGATTGCGCAGCTGCGCGGCCAGCTGCTGCACTCGGAGCAGGAGAAGGACCTCATGCGCCTCAAGCTGGAGCAGGAGAAGAGCGAGAGGGAAAAGGCGCAGAAGCAGGTGAGGGCGGGGAGGCGGAGCTGGGGTCGACAGCACAGTGCCGCCGCCGTGCAGCTTTGGTGGTTGGCGGAGCGAGGACTGTGCAATGTGGCACGTCGCTGCAGGTGGAGATGGCCCGCAAGATGATGTTTGAGAGCGGCCCGTCGGGCGCGGGGCGCGGCGGCGACGACCAGGCGGGCCCCTCGCGCCGCAACACGCGCCGCGAGACGTGGTGCCCTGGCGCGCGCGTCACCTGGGCCGCCCCGCCTGGCGCTGGTGAGGAGGGAACAGGCAGCTAGCTGCGCGTCTCACCAAGCAGCCTCGGCGTGCGCTCAAGGCGTTTTGTGTGTGCCGCGGTGCGTGGCGCCCCCGCAGCGGAGGCCATGGACAACGCGGCGGCCACCGTGTCCAGCGCACGCAAGCGGCCCCTCAGCCAGCTTCGCGAGGACAGCGGCACCACCGAGGGCGCCGGGGGCGCGGTGGCGGGCGGCGGCGGGGGCACGTCGCGCCTGCGCGCCAGCAGCGTCATCGCCGAGGGCGACGAGGACGACGAGGGGGAGGGCGAGGAGGGCATGACGTCGTCCGCGGCGGCGGGCGGCGAGGGCGACGAGGGCGAGGAGGAGGGGGAGCAGGCCGAGGGCGACCAGGGCGGGCCCACGCCGCAGCGCCGCCGCACCAGCCGCCGCACGCGAGGTGCGCTTCGCCGCGCCTCACCCATCCGGGGCGCCCTGATCATGAGCCTGCCGAGAGCTCCGCTTGACCGCTCGTTTGGCGTGGCCTGTTGCTCTCGCGTGCAGGCAGCAGCGCCTCTGCGCTGGTGGCGGGCGCTGACGAGCTGGACCAGGAGGGCGACTCTGTGGAGGCGCACGTGTCGGAGCTGCAGCGCCTGGCCAGGAAGCTCAAGGGGCAGGTCAGTGCGCGGCAAGCGATGAATGGCCTGGCTGTCCTCAAGTTTGGGAGGGCAGCGCTCACGTGGGATCTGCAGTGCAGAGAGCGCTGCGCCGAGGGCTGCTTACACGCGCGCAGGACCGAGCGAGCGTGGAGGCGGCCGTGGCGGCGTGGCTGAGCGGCCACGCCGAGGCCCAGGGCATGGAGGCGCGGCTGGGAGAGCTGCAGCAGCTGAGTGACGGCCAGGAGCAGGACCTCAGGTGAGCAGGACGCGCTGTGGCCCAGCTTGGAGAGAGGCGCAGCCTGCAGGCGTCGCGCTCACGGCTTCAGTTGCCGCAGCTGCGGGCGCATTCACATGCCTGCAGGGCGGCCACTGACCAGGTGCTGGCGCTGATGGAGGAGCGCGACCGGCTGGCCGATGAGCGCGACAAGCTTGTGCCGGCCCTGGAGAAGGAGCGCTGGCAGTGCCGCCAGCTGGAGAGGCGGCTGGGCGAGGCGGCCGAGGAGGGGCAGGCGGCGGCGCAGGTGCTGCCCCGCGCCTCGGGGCTGTGCCTGCATTGCGCATTGGAGGTCCCTGCCTGCATCAAGTTGGTGTGCTGCTGCTGCTCGCAGGCGCGGGACGCGCTGGCGGCGCAGCTGGCCGAGGCGCAGGAGGCTGGCGAGGCGGCGCAGGAGGAGGCGCGCCAGGCGCAGGCGGCGTGGAAGGAGGAGCGCGCGGCGCTCAAGGAGCAGGTCAAGGCGCTCAACCTGAGCCTGGGCGACGCGCAGGACGCGCTCGCGCTCGAGGCCAAGGAGAAGGCGCGCATCGAGGTGCGGCGCTGGGCTCACTCTTCCACTTGCTCGCACGCCGCAGCGTCTGCATTCTGAGAGCAGTACCCAAGCGGTGCGTGTGCAGGGCAAGATGCGCGCCGCTGCGGGCGAGCATGAGGCGCTGGCGGCCAAGGTCCAGGAGCGCGCCGCGGAGCACGAGGCCTTGCTCAAGAAGCTCGAGGTGACCCGAGCGCGCGGCTGCTGCACGTCACGGGGGAACACGCTCGTCGAGGCTCGCTCGCTCTCGGCAACACTGTTTGTGCAACCCTCGCGTGCCGCGCAGGCGGCGGACGAGGCGCTCCGCGCATCCGAGGCCCGCGCCGGCGACTTGACGGAGGCCAACCAGCGGCTGCAGGAGCACGTCAAGGACCTCGAGTCGCGCAAGCGCCCGCCGCTGTACCAGAAGAAGCAGGAGGCGAGTCGTTCTCGCTGGAGGCCGAGGCGGATGAGGCGGCCAGGGTCGGAGCGGGTCTCGCCATCGCACGGGTGCGGGGCGACTTTCGTGCGTGTGCGCAGGAGGAGCTGCGCGCGGCGACCGAGAAGGCGACGCTGGCCGAGGCGCGCGCGGTGGAGCTCGAGGCCATGATGCGCGAGCTCAAGGTGGGTGTTCTCCGCCGTCGCCCTCGCTCGAAGGGGGCCTTCGGCTTCGCGATCACCCTGGCTGATCGTCTTCTCGCGCTCCTGTCCACGCGCAGGCCCAGGCCGAGGCCGCCCAGAAGCGCGCCGCCGAGGTGGAGCAGGACGCTGAGCGCGCGGCCAAGACGGCGGCGCAGAGCGCGGCCGAGGTGGCAGAGACGCACGCGCTGGAGCTGCAGCGCGTGTCCATGGAGCGCGCCAAGCTCGTGGTACGCGCACGCATCGGCATCGACATCCCGCGAGCCTGGATGCGACAGGCCGCGTGCGTGGCGAGACGCTCTGCGCCTGCGCGACGATGGTGGCTTGTCCGCAGGCTCAGCACGAGGAGCAGGTGGCCTCACTCGAGGCGCAGCTCGACGCGCTGCAGCAGTCGGCGCTGGCGGCCGAGGCGCAGCTCATGCAGCGCGGCGAGGAGGCCCAGCAGCTCCAGGAGCAGCTGGACGCCGCCCGGCAGCAGCACCAGGACCTGCAGGCTGCGGAAGGTGAGGGCGCGCTGTGCCGCCCTGCGCCGCGTTCCAGGTTTGCCGCCCACCCCTCCAGCCCTCGCATCACACCCTGCGCGCTCTGCCCCGCACATGTCCCCCTTGCTGCCGCAGGCGAGCTGCAGTCGTGCCTGGCGGCGGCGTCCGAGCGCATCGCGCAGCTGGAGCAGGACATGGAGGCCGCCAACGCGGCGCACGAGCAGCAGGTGGCCCAGCTGCAGGAGGAACTCGCCACGCTCAAGGTGAGGCCATGCAGCTCTCCCGTCCGCTCTGCTCCCTGAAGTGGGACACCTGCAGAGCGCGGACGAAGACAACACGGGCGTCTCTTCTCCTCCTGACGCACCTGTGGGCCCGTCTTGCGCGTGCGTTTGGTTGCTCAGGCCGCCGCCGCCTCGCGCGAGGCTGAGCTGCAGTCGCAGCTGGACGCGGCGCGCGCCGAGCTGCAGTCCCGCGTGCAGGAGCTGGAGCAGCGCCTGGCCGACCTGGGCGCCCAGAGGGAGCAGCAGCTGGCCGAGCTGGCGGCGGCCGGCGAGGCGGCGCTGCAGGCGCTGCGGGGCGAGCTGGAGGGCCAGGTGGCGGCGGCGCAGGCCGGCCGGGAGAGCGCGCTGGC
>VFQP010004709.1_pt1 | contig 12453 bp, 8 predicted proteins | sample 3512351 | NCBI WGS metagenome assembly VFQP01 (sample SAMN10412372, study PRJNA504923) | tailings metagenome | isolation source: Relicate 1 Philex TSF1 revegetated site | place: Philippines: Tuba, Benguet | collected 2017-08-29 | reverse complement strand
CCGCCCGCCGCCGCAGACGCAGCCGCCGCGACCTCAGCGGGCAGTGCCTCCACGGATGGAGCCCCCGCCGAGGACGCCGCAGCAGCAGCGGCAGCGCCGCCGCCCGCCGCCGCAGACGCAGCCGCCGCGACCTCAGCGGGCAGTGCCTCCACGGGTGGAGCCCCCGCCGAGGACGCCGCAGCGGCAGCGGCAGCGCCGCCGCCCGCCGCCGCAGACGCAGACGCCGCGACCTCAGCGGGCAGTGCCTCCACGGATGGAGCCACCGCCGAGGACGCTACAGCGGCGCCGCCCGCCGCCGCAGACGAAACCGCTGCGCGTCCCGCCGATCCCGGCGCGGACCCCCCCGACCCCCCGCTGTGCTGCCTGGAAGCCGAGCGGAAGCCGCAGTCCTGCCCCTCGCACAGCCGCCGGATGCTGCTGCGCGGCGTCACCTCGCGCATCTCCTCCTCCCACCACGACGCGTCCCCGCCGCCCACCGCCACGCCCAGCTGCTGCCGCCGGCCCCGCCACCCGCCGCCGCCGCCGCCGCGCTCCTCCCCGGGCGTGACGGCGAGCACGCCGCCGCCGCCGCCACTGCTCTGCAGGCTCCGGAGCACGTCCCTGGCGTCCGACGCGCAGGCCGACCCGCCAGACGCGAGGGCTGTGGCGGCGCGGGCGGCCGCCCGCGCCCTGCGCCCCGCCACCGTGCCCTTGCTAACCCACGCGTCGGCGCCGGCGGCGCCTCCGCCACGGAGCAGCGGCGAGGCGACGCCCGGCGTCATGGGCGACGTCGCCGGCTCCGGCGCCATGAGGCGCAAGCCCTGGGAGGGTTTGGAGGTCGGCGTGGGGTCGGGCTCGGGGTCGGCGGAGTGGTTGAGGGGCAGGAGACTGCCCTGGAGGGAGCTGATGAGGGAGCGAGGGGAGTAGTGCTGCCGCGAGCGCGGCTGCGGCGTGGGCGAGGTGGCCGGGTGCGGGGACGGGAAGGCGTCTTCGGCGGTGGTTGGGAGGGGGTTGCGGCGGAGGCTGAGCGGGGAGGGGCGGCTTGGGGCGGCCGCGCGGCCGTCCGCCGCCTGAGGGGGGCGGAGGGAGGGCAAGGGGCTGGTGGCGGGGGCGCCGAACTGGAGCGCGCGCGCGCCGGCGCTGCGCTGCGGGTGCGTCGCTGCGTCGGGCGGCGTGGGCGCGGGCGTGGCGTGGCCGGCGCCGTGCATGGCCTGCAGCGCGCCCACCCTGCGCAGCGCACGCACGGGGGGGCATGCACACAGGAGTGTTGATTCAACGCGTGGGAAACCTGCGGCGGCTGCAGCGACCGCAAGGGCGGGGGAACGTCTAGCTGCACCGCAAGGCTGTCAAGACTTGTTTGGTGCAGGTTGGTGCATAAGGAAAACCACCTGTGGACTGGAGAGAATTGAAGAGCACCTCGCTCACCCGTGGTTGCCCGCGGCAAAGACGGGATTGTCGAACAGCATCTCCTGCCCAGGGCTCGAGAAGGCGCCTCCGCCGCCCTCGCCCGCCGCCGCCGCCGCCGCCCCACCGCCCACGCTGCCCGGCGTGGCCGTCGTCGCCGCCGCGCTGCCCGTGGGCGTCTCCAGGCCGCCGCCGCCCTCGGCGCCCACTCTCCACCGCACCGGCGTGCCCTCGGCCGTGCTCAGCGAGAGCGCCTCCGCCGCTGCGCCGCCCTCGGCCTCGCGCCGCCGCCGCACCGCCGCCGCCGCGCCGAACGCTGCGCTGCCAGACTCTCCCGCACCCTCCTCTAGCTCCACCAACGACGGGCCCAGCGACGCGCCTCCTCCGCCGCCGCCAGCCTGCGTCCGCCCACCGTCCGCCGTCGCAGCGGCGGCAGCGGCGGCGCCGCCACGGGCCGGCGAGGGCTGCTCCCGGCTCCGAAGGCTGTACACGCTCGCCCTCCGCCGCTGCTGCTGCTGCTGCTGCACCGCCGCACCGCCACCGCCGTGGCCCCGGTTCGCGCTGCCGGCAGAGTCCACCGCCGCGTCACGCTCAGCGCGCTCGCCGGCCCACGCTCCCGCCGCTCCCGCCGCCGCGCCAAAGTGCAGACGGCGGCTAAACGCCGGCGAGTTGTCCACGCTGTGAGGTACCACCGCGCCGCCCTCCTCCTCGCCGCTGTCGCCGACATCACAGCTGGCCACCTCTGACGCTGGTGTCGCGGGCGCGCCGCCGGCAGCGGCGCCGCCGGCGAAGCGGGCGGAGGGGGCAGTCGCGGCCGCGCGGCTGCGCTGCCCTGGGGAGGCGGAAGCCGGCGACTGGCTGCCGCCGGCCCGGAACCGCCACCTGCTCCGCAGCCCCGTGCCCTCATGCGCGGCTTGCGGGAACGGGCGCGCCGCGGCCGCCACGGGCATGTCGGCGGCGCCGCCACCGCCGCCGAAGCGGAAGGGAGGCACATCGTCGTAGACTCCTGCCGCCTGCGGCTGCGCGGCCGGCGCGGCAGAAAATGCGGGCGCAACAGCTGGGTTGCCGGTGGGGTGGGAGGCAGGCGCAGCGACGTCGGAGCCAGGAGCGGCAGCGGTGGGAGTGGCGCCGCCAGGCCCGGGCCACGCCGCCGCCCCGCTCGCAGGCGCGGCCGCGTGCGGCGGCTTCACCCGCGCGGCGGCCGCGGCGGGCGCGCGGCGGGCGGACGAGGCGGCGGAGGAGGACAGCGGCGACGCCGCGTGCTGCGGGCGGCGCTGCTGCTGCTGCTGCTGCGGGGTCGTGCGGGGTCGCCCAGGCCGGGACGAGGTGGGCGTGGCGTCCGATGGTAGAGAAGGGAGCGGCGCGGCGGGGCGCTTGACCCCAGCACTGCCTGCAGAGCCGCCAGCGCTGCCGGGCGGGCCGCCGCCGCGCACGCTGCCGGTAGTTTGGGAGCCCTCTGGGTGCTGCTCCGGGAGGAAGGCAAAGGTGGCGGCGGGAGACGCGCCAGACGCGCTGGCCTGCTGCTGCCGCTGCTGCTGCTGCCGCTGGCCCAGCGTCAACGCCACGTCGCCCGCCTCCGCTGCGCAACCAGTGCCCTTGCCGCCGCTCGACTGCCCGTATGGCGGGGCAGCGGCGATGCCGCCGCCGCCGCCGCCGGCGCTGTGCGCGGCGCTGAAGCGGCGCCCGACGCCGCCCGAGACGCGCGGCGCGGAGGGCGGCGGCGCGCCCCGGCCGGCCCTGTGGCCGCTGGCAGGCGTGGCGGAGGCGTGCGCGTGCGAGGCGGAGCCGTGCGACGCAGGCGTGCCGCCGCCCGGCGCGCCCCCCCGGGAGGGGCTGGCGCCGCGGAGGCTGGCCTGCCAGCTGGCCTGCCATGACGACGGCGTCGCCGGCAGCCCTGCCGCAACCTCCGCCGGCGGGCGCTGCGGAGGAGTGGCGAAGTGGAAGGCGCCGCCGTGGCCCGCGCTGTCAGGGAGGGTCGCGGTGGTGGCAGCGGCAGCAGCAGTGCTGGGCTGGGCGGAGGTGGAGGGGAACACGAGCGCTGGCCACGAGCCGTCAGCGCCGGCGTCCGCGGCGGCGGAGGAGGAGAGGCCGCTAGGGTCGGCGCCGCGCGGCACCGCGGGTGCGCTGGCGGTGAACACAGCCGCGGCAGAGGACGAGGCGGCGGAGGAGGAGGAGCTGGAGCTGTCCGCGGGCTTGGGGGCGGCTTTGGGGTCCGTCACCTGGCTGCCGCGGATCGCGAGAGCCACGCCGTGCACCGCCGCCGGCGCGAACGCCGCCACCGCCGCCACAGGCACGCCAGCTGCGTTGCGAGCAGGCAGCGCCGCCTCCCCTGCGCCCAGCTGCGTTGCCGCGGCCTGCTGCTGCTGCTGCTGCTGGAGCAGGGCCTGCTGGCGCTGCTGCTGCTGCAGCACGCGCAGAGGTGTGGCCATCTCCGCGGGCGGGTCTGCGTTCCCGCCGGCGGCGTCAGCAGCGGGGCCGCCGGGGGCGCCGTGCGGCGGCGGCGTCCACGATGCGAGCCCTAGAGGGAAGCGGCTCTTGGTGCTGCTGCTCCTGCGGCCGCCGTGGCTGCCCTGGGTTGGCACGCCGCCCTCGCCGTGGTGGTCGCCTGGCGTGGCGACGGGGCCTGAGGAGGACGCGGAGGACGCCGAGGAGGTGGCGTCCATGGCGACGATGAGGGCCATGGTTTCGGGTTGCAGGAGGGCGGTGGCGGGCGGCTGCCAGGCGGCGGGCGCGGTGGTGGCGGTGGAGGCGTCGCGGGGGCTGAGCGGGTGCGCGTGCGGCGCGGGGGTGGCAGCGCCGGCGGTGGGCGCGGCGGCGGCGGCGCCCGGCGGGGTGAAGGAGAGCGGGTGGGAGGGGAAGGTGAGCGGCGGCGGGAGGTCGGTTGCGTGGCCGCGCCGCGTCACCCACGGCCCTGGCGTCGCGTGTTGCGGGAGGGCGTCCAGCGCGGGCGGCGGGTCGCGCGGGGAGAGGGCGGGTGGGGACGGCAGGGGCCGAGGGGAGAGAGTGAGGGCGGCGGCGGCGCGCCAGCCGCCGTCGTCGGTCAGCTCTTGGGTGAGGCGCCTGGCTGCTGTGGCCGTGGCCGCTGCCAAGAGGTCGCGAGGCGACGGCACGGTAGCGTGCGACGGCGGGCCAGGGAGACGTGGAGGGGTGGCTGCGCCGCTGCGGTGCTGCATACCAGGGACGCCGGGTGCTGCGGCAGCAGCCACCGCTGCTGCAGCTGCGTTGGGGCTCAGGTCCACCTGCGTGCGGAGTGTAGGAGTAGGCGCAGCGTTCGCCTACTCCTCGAGTCGAGGCGTGGAGCGTACGATTCGAGCGAGGAAACAGCTCAACGTGGCGTCCCCTGTGGAGAGGTGCTCACCCTGACGTTGAGCGTGGCGCCAGCTTTGAACGTGGTCTCGATGGAGAGGGCGGTTGGGGGCGAGAGGGGCGCAGGCGCGCCGGCGGGCACGACGATGGGGCTGCAGGCGCTGTCCACCGTCAGCGCCCTGGCCCTGCCGTGCACGTTGCTGCCGGCAGCTGCTGCCCAAGCAACGCCGTCTGCTGTTGCCCTGCGGTTCTGCAGCGGCGTGGCCAGGCGGGCTGTGAGCTCGGCCAGGCGCTGCAGCGAGTGCTCGCCGCCAGCCTCGTCGCCAGACGACTCGTCCGACCACAGGGCAGGGCCCAGCTGATTGCTGGCAGTCGTGCCTTGCTCGTTGTGGCGCGCGGCGGCCTGCGCGCGGCCAGGTGCGAGGCAGCCAAGCAAGATTTTCTGCTGCGTGCACCGAAGAGCGCAAGCGAGACCCTGCCCCCACACTCAGCAGCTGCTCACCATGTCAGAGCGTGCGAGCGAGAGCGGAGCGGGGGAGGAGGCCTGCTCCTGGTGCGCCCCGCTTCAAGCGCCACGACCTTCAAGCTCGCCGATGCTCGGGCTCCGAGCGCATCGTCGCCAAGGCGCACGCTGCTGGCACCAGCGGCGCCCTTTAGTGTCTGTGTGCTGCTAGGCGTGTGTGGGACGCTGCTGCTTCTTCAGCTCCAGGGGGGCGCACGGGCATGCGTGCACCACGCCGCCTCGAAGCCGCGGCCGCTGGCTGCCCAGAGCTCAGCTCTGCCTTAAGCCCTTCAGCTGCGCACCGGCCGAGCTCCCTCCCTCCCCTCCCTCCCTCCCCTTCCCTCCCTCGGCGCTGTCACGCTTCGAATGTTCATCACCTGATCCTGAACTGCGTGCTGCGCGCGGGCCCAACGCCAACACGAAGCTACCAGCACCCCACTCGTGTATGCGCACAGCACATTGGCTCGTGCTCTGCTTTGCCGTGGCCATCGGGACGATCTTCTCGCTCAAGGACGCGATGCTTCCGCGCGTGGGGAGCAGCAACAGGCTCCAGGCGAGCGCATCAGCAGCGCCAGCAGGAGCGGTCGCGCAGCGGCACATCTCGCCCGCGCGCGCGTCCCCTGCGCGCTTGGTGTCGCCCACGCGGGCCCCGCACCAGGATGGCCAAGCGCTCGTGGCGCCATCTCCCCTCAGCGCGTCGCGCCTCAGGGACGCCAGCAGCAGCACGGACCGCCTGGCAGTCCTGGCCTCCGCGCACGCGCCCAAAGCCGTGGCCGCGCTCGCCCTTGACCCCACGCCACGAACCTCCGACCTTTTAGGTGAGCTGTGGCAAGGGGACGGAGCGTGGGTGCAGCGGCGCAACATGCTCAACAGCAACGTGCCCTGTGTGGCGGGGTGGCTGGCCGCAGAGTACATCCAGGCGGGGCCGCTGCTCGCCCAGTGCGCCATCTCAGCCGAGGACGTGGCGCGGGACGCCGACAGATGGCTGGCGCTGGGCCGGCAGCTCGCGGAGCAGCTCAAGTTCGACTTTGACAACCTGGACGCCACGCAAAAGTGAGGATCCGCATGCTCTTTTCCCGAATGTGGCAGGCGTACCTCGCCGCCGCGCACGCATGATCACATCGCGCCATCGCGCCATCGCCTTCCCTTTCTCTTCTCCTATTGCAGGCTGAGAATCTTCCACTACTACCTGCCCGTCTTCTTCTGGTGCGACGCACAGCTGACGGCCCACCGGGCGGCCGGCTCCACCCACGCACTCGTGGTGCGCCGCCACCCTCCCTCACGGACGATGTCGCGGCAGGGCGCGTCAGCCCTCCGCCGCCCTCCCCCACCACACCAGCACCCCGCCCACTCCTTCTCAGTCACTGCAGCTTGTCACACACCTGCGCGGCTCCCGCCCGTTGCAGATCGGCATCAGCGCGCCTCAGGGCTGCGGCAAGACCACCATGGTGGAGCAGCTGCAGCTGCTCTTCAACAGCCAAGGCAAGACCGCCGCCTCTGTTTCCATCGACGACTTTTACCTGACGTTCAAGGACCAGTCGGCGCTGGCGGCGGCCAACCCCACCAACCCGCTGCTGCAGTACCGGGGCAACGCGGGCAGCCACGACCTGGGGCTCGGGACCCGCACACTGCAGGCGCTGCGCGCTCTGAGCCAGCCCGGCGCCAGCACCGCCGTGCCAAGGTGAGAACGCCACCTCCCCTGAGCCGAGCAGGCTTGCAAAGTCAGTCCCGGCCGCAAGGGCGTGAGGAGCAAGAAAGTGCAAGTGGGCAAGCGGGCGTGTCGCCTTGTGTTTGCGCCTGTGCACACAGGTACGACAAGTCGGCGAACGCCGGGCGGGGCGACCGCGCCGACCCCGCCACGTGGCCGCAAGTGCAGGGGCCGCTGCAGGTGGTGCTCTTCGAGGGCTGGATGAGCGGCTTCCGGCCCTACGCGCAGGACAGCGAGGTGCGCGCCGCGCCACACGCCACCACGCGCCCCCACCGCGGCGGCTCATGCCAGCCCCCCTGGGGCCCCACGGCTCGCGGGACGTTGCCACGCTGCCTCTTTCCTCCCCCGTGTGCTGTTCAGCGACCGCCGCGTGCACGCGCGCCGCCCACGTCACCGCCGCCCGCAGGCCGAGGCGCGGTCTCCCGGCCTGGGCCGCGTCAACGCCGCGCTGCGCGGCTACGAGGCGGCCTGGGACGCGCACGTGGACGCCTGGCTGGTGGTCCGCATCGGCGACCCGCAGTGGGTGTACCGCTGGCGGCTTCAGGCCGAGGAGGCCATGCGTGCGTCGGGCAAGCCGGGCATGACGGACGCACAAATCATGGACTTTGTCGAGCGGTACCAGCCCGCCTACAAGGCATACCTTCCAGGCCTTTATGAAAAGGTACCAGGATTCTTCCCTTGGGTCTGGTCCCGTCTGATCTGGCCTGGATCTGCCTGGAGAGCTGATGGCCATGTGGAGCGGGCGTGTTGCTGTTGCTGCGCAGGGCCCGACCACCGCCCGCAAGGGCCACACGCTCATCATCGAGGTGGACCAGTCGCGGTGGCCAAGCAGCCAGCCCCCGTGGTCTGACGCACCCGCCGCCTGCACACTGTACACTTTCCCTGCCGCCCGCCGGACAGCCTCGCCCATGCACTTGCTGATTACGTTTTGCAGCCGCTCTGCGGGAGAACCTTGGTGGAACTGCGCCTCTGGCAAGCGAATGCTTTGCGGACGCTTGCACAAAACATCCCGCAGCGCAGCGCAGCAGAGGGTCAGAACGCGGTCTGGTCGCGGTTTGAGCCGGGCCACGCATCCTTGGCCAGGGCCAGTGCCAGTGCCGCCGCCGCGTGGAGCGGGCCAGGCGACCCGGGGCCGTTCCTCGCCGCGCCGGCCTTGGCGCTGCTGCCGCTGTTGCCGTTGCTGCTGCCCGCGGTGGCGTCCATGAGCTGCAGCACGTTGGTGATGGCGTCCGAGGCCAGGTTGACCCAGTGCAGCAGCTCCGACGCGGCCTCGGCGGCCGCCGCGCCCGCGGGCTGCGAGGGCGGCTCCTGCGCGACCTTGCCGAGCCGCTGCGCGTGGAAGTCCGCCGTCGCGAGCGCGGCGGTGAGCCGCTGCATGGAGGACGGCACGCGCCGCAACGCCGACTTGACCTGCGGAGCCACAAGTGGACGGGCCATGAGCGGCGTGGAGTGCACGCCTCGCCGCGGGCGGACGGGCGCGTGAGCGGCGGTCGAGATCGAGCACGCGCACCTTTTCGCCGCGGTAGATGAGCGCCCAGATGGCGGACGCACCGATGGCCGCGAGCTGCGGCGCGGCCGCGACGCGCTCGGTGAAGGCCAGCAGGCAGGGGAGCAGCTTGGGGTGCACGAGCAGGTGCGCCTTGGCCTCGGACGAGAAGCAGAGGTTGCGCAGGAGCAGCAAGCTCTGCTGCACCAGGCCCTGCAAGCGCGAGAGCAGCGCCGCCGCATCGCGTTCTCGTCCTCTTCCGCGGCAGCAGCAGCATCCCTCGCGGAGACAGCGAGCGAGGGGCTCACGCACCGGTGGGTACGAGGACGCGGCCTTGCCGCCTCTGCTGCCGCCGAGGGCGTCGCTCGCGCCCGCCGCGTCCAGCGCCAAGGGCCCGGCGAGCATGAGCTCCATGAGGCGCGGGAAGCCGCCCGACTTCAGGATGGCCTTCTGCCCGTGCGCGTGCGCGGCCATGTTGGCCAGGATCTGCGTGAACCGAGCGACGACGGCGATCGCGCGGAAGAGTCAAGCCACCACCACCCCGGAGCGCCCCCTCGGGACGCAGCCGCGCGAGCGAGCTCCGCCCGCACCTGCAGCAGCGACGAGGTGCGCTGCGCGTCGCGGCCCTTGATCGGCAGAGCGTCGCCCTCGAGCACCTGCAACCAAAACCAATGATCGCACAGGACGCACGCAGCGTCAAGCCCAAGATCTAGAGCGGCAAAAGCCTGACTGAACTCGCTAGTCGCGACTGCATCGCACCTGCGTCACCACCCGCTGCGCCGCGCCCAGGAAGCCCTCGCCGCCGCCGCCCGGCGCCGGCGTGGCCCCCGCCGGCCCAGCCCGCAGCAGCAGCGTCGCGCCGTTGGCCGTCGCGGCCAGGTGCGCAACCAGCCCCGACGCCAGGCTCCACGTCGACGGCTCCAGCTTGAACTGCGCGAACACAACCAGACGTCACGAGCAGCCACGCAAACAGCATCATTTGCACCCCCGTGGAGCCTCGACGCCGGAGCGCCTTTGCAAGCAAACCACCACCTCAGCACCTGGGTAGCACAGCAGCAACCCAGACCGCACCTCGAACATCAGGGACAGCACCGACTGCAGCAGCGTCGCCCCGCCGGCGCCGCCGCCGCCGCCCTCCCGCCCGCCCGCCAGCGCCGCCCTCGCCTCCTCGCATTCCGGCAGCAAGTTCGTCAGCAGCCCAAGCGCCTCGTGAAGCGCAGGACTCGCCACAAAGTACGCCCCCCCGCCCGCCGCCGCCGCCCACCCGCCCCCCTCGCCACCAAACTCCCCCCCGCCGCCGCCGCCGCCGTGCGCCGCCGCCAGCGACGCCGGCGACGGCGGCGCCAGCCCGAGGCGCCAGAGCTGCCGCAGCGCCTCGGCCAGCCCCGCCCGCAGCAGCACCAGCCGGCAGTGGGGGCTCCGGTACGCCAGGTGCTTGAGCAGGGAGAGCGCCACCGTCACGCGCACCTGCGGGGCCAGGCCACGGCAGCACCCACTCCTTTGCTTCCCCTTTGGGCACGAATCGCTAGCACGCCTAGCCCCCTCCTAGCAACGTGGCATGCACCTGCAGGGCCAGGGAGACAGGGAGAGCGCTTGCAGTGAGTTGTGCACGGCCACGCATTGAGAACGCTCGCACGTCGCAGCAAGCTGGCCGCAAGACAGACGGACAACACGCCCGATTGGCCAGGCCACGGCAGCACCCACTCTTTGCTCCCCTGGGGTGGTGACTGGGACCGCGCGACTTGCCAGGTCTGGCACGCCAGGTCAGGGGGTGCACGGCGTCCCCTTTTCTGCTCCCCTGCTTTCGTGCCCTGACGGCAGCCCTTGCCGCAAACCCTCAACGAACCAAACCCTCACCTCGAGCTGCGGGTGGCCGCACAGGGCGCTGGTGGGCGACGGCCGGCCCGCGCCCGCCACCGAACCCCCGGCGCCGCTCACGGAAACCGCCACTGACGACGCCGCCCGCGCCCCGCCCGGCGGGGGCAGCTGCGGCCGCGCCGCCCGCGCCGCCCGCTCGCCGCCGCCGGCCGCTGCGGCGGCGGCGGCGCGGCGGGCCGGCGGCGGCGTGGCCGGCGCCGACGCGGCGTCGGGGTTTGGCGACCGGAGGTTTAGCATGGCCAGCTGTTGCTGGATGGGCGAGGGGTGCGTGGGCGTTGCGGCGGGGCGGCCTGGGGAGGTGGCGGGTGACACCCAGCCAAGCACCTCGTCAGGCGCGGGCGCCTGTTCTGGCGACGCCGGCGCCTGGTCAGGCGCCGCCGGTCCCGGCGGGGCGTCGGCGTCGGCGGCGGGCGGGAGGGGCCGGGAAGCACGGAGGCTGACACGCGCGGCGGTGGACGCCGCGGTGGTGGAGGCGGCGAGGTGCGAGGGCGTGCGGCGCCCTTGCCCGTAGGATACCGAAGCGCCTGCGAGCGCGCAGCGCACGCACGCACAATCGTCGCAAAGCAGAGGCGCCACGACCGCAAGCGCGATGCAAGCGCAAAAACGCACGTACCGGTGGATCTCCGGCTGGCGAGGCCTCCGCCGCCCGCCGCCCCCCGCCCCCCCTGCTGCTGCTGCTGCTGCTGCGCCGCCGCCGACAGCGCCTGACAGGCCAGCGCGCACACGTGCTGCAGCACGGCGTGCAGCCCCACCCGCAGCGCCGCCGCCTTGGCTGTCGCCGAGTGCGCAAGCACGTTGCGCAGCGCCACCACGTAAACCAGCGACTCGGGCTCCAGCGCCTGCGCCCAAACCCTCATCCATGCACGCATGGACTTAGGGCTTTGCGTCTCGACGCGCCGCAGGGCGACCAGTGCGCAGGAAAGGAGAACGATGCGAACGATGGCAGAGGGGCGGATGCGCGCGCACCTGCCGTGATTCGCCGTGGAGGGGCGGCGGCAGCGCCGCCGGCATGCCCGAGGGCGTGAGGAGGTCCTCGGGGCCGGCGGCCGTCAGCGCCAGGCACAACGCGCCGCCCACGGGCTCGCCTGTGCTGCGTGACACGTGCTCGCCGCTGGCCGCCGCCGCCGCGCCTGCGACCACAAGCACAGCGCCGTTTGCCATCGCACTGCCGGTCACGGGCTCAGGCACGCAAGGCGGCACGTGCTTGCCCCCCGCCGCCGCCACCGCGCCTACGGTGAGAAGCGCCACACCGGTCCCGCTAGCGAGCAGCCGCTCTTGAAGTCCAGAACCGAGGCGAGAGGGCCCATCGCTCCCATCGGCACGCACCTCCCCTGCACTGCTTCACCAATACCCCAAAGAGGGTTCGTGGGGACGCACCTGCTTCCGCCGCGGGTTGCGGCTCGGGTGGCGGGAGCGCGCGGAGCAGCGCGGCGGCGGCGAGCAGGTCGGAGGTGAGCGTGGCGGCGAGCGCGGCGGCGGCGAGCCGCGAGCGGCGGGCCTGCGGGCACCGCGCCGCCAGCACGTCCGCCAGCACCACGGCCAGCGGGACGCGCTCCTCGGGCAGCAGCGATGCCAGCGCCTGCGCATGGAGGGCGTTAGGGTACGACGCCGAAAACGCACACGGCTCGCAGGCGGAACTGAGACGAGGGCGGAGGAGCCCCCCCCGGCAGGCTCACGCCAGCCTTGAGCCCTGAGCCCTAGTGCCGCCATGCACCTGGGTGTGCGCCTCGACGAGCTGCTGCGGGGCGACGATGTGCGCCAGGTTGCTGGTGAGCACCAGCAGCTCGTGCAGGCAGGAGAAGGCCGCGTCCACCATGCGGGCCTGGGCCCTCGGCAAGCCCTCGGCGTGCCACCTGCACGCATCGTCAGCGCCAGCAAGAGCAGCCGACTCACGTTGTGATCGGGAGGACCGCTGCACGTGGATGTCGATCGCGTGAGGACCTCGCTTGCATCTGTGGCTCCCTGATCGCCCGATCCCCGCCCTCCCCACCACGCCCCAGGAACCACCCCAGCAGCCGCGCCGGCGCCTGCCCCAACACTCTGCTTCCTCCCCTCCCCAACCCCCCTTTCCCACGCGCCCCTGCCAAGAAGCAAAACACCGCGGAAGCACTCAAGGCGCCGGCTCGTACCTGTCCAGCAACGCCACCTGGTGCTCCACCCGCACCCCAGCGCCCCAGCAACCACCCCGGT
>VFQP010004708.1_pt1 | contig 12453 bp, 9 predicted proteins | sample 3512351 | NCBI WGS metagenome assembly VFQP01 (sample SAMN10412372, study PRJNA504923) | tailings metagenome | isolation source: Relicate 1 Philex TSF1 revegetated site | place: Philippines: Tuba, Benguet | collected 2017-08-29 | reverse complement strand
CCCCCCCCCCCCCCCCCCCCCCCCCCCCTGCCTTGCCTTGACGGACACTTGGAACTCATTGTCGCACTCGCGCCAGGGCGTCTGGCCCGACACCAGCTCCCACATGAGCACGCCTGCGAGTGTCGAGGGAGGTGACAGCAGGGACAGCACGGGTCTGCGCCTGTGGGGTGCACCAGTCAGCCCCTGCATGGAGCTGCGCACGGGGCCGCGCGAGGAGCCTCACCGAGCGAGTACAGGTCGACCTTGGCAGAGTACCTGCCCGCAAAGGTGGACGTGTCGAGCAGCTCGGGCGCCATGTAGCGCCACGTGCCCTGCTGGCTGCCCTCGTCTGCGCACCACGCCAGCGCACGCCATGCACGCGCACTGGTGGGCACCGCGGTGACTGTGTGGGCGTGCAGGCGCAGGGCACCACCACTGCCACACGGCCTCAGGGCCCGCACCGGTGATGATCATGTCCGTGTGCACGTAGTTGCGCGCGATGCCAAAGTCCGAGATCTTGGCCACGCCCAGCGAGTTGATCAGCACGTTGTTGGGCTTGAGGTCTGCAGCGGCAACGCAACCAAGGGCGCAAACACGCGCACGTCAAGGCCAGCGCCGTGCAGCGCAGGTGGCGTGCTCCACCACCTGGCGCACCTCTGTGCACGACGCGGCCCGGGGAGGGCGCCTCGCCCCTCAAGGCCTCCTCGTCGTCGTCCACGCCCAGGTCCGTCCCAGCGATGGACGCCGCCTTGTCCTTGGCGTGCAGGTGCGCCAGCCCCGCCGCGATGTCCGCCGCCAGACGCACCACCTTTGCCATGGTGAGGGGCGCCGGCCCAGCGCTGGGCGGTAAGTCCCCCGCCGCCGGCCCCCCGGCAGACCCTGGCCTGCCACCTGAGGACGCAGGCGGCCCCTTCGGCCTTTGCTGCTGCGATGGCGCCGCCGCTGCGGTGCCGCCCTCCGCGCCCAACGGCCCGCCCGCTGGCCCGCTGCTGCCGCTGCCGGGCCGTGTGCCTGGGCCGTTGGTTGGCCCGAGGACGGCGTTCGTCGCGTTGCCGCCTCCTTGCCCGTCCTGCGGCCCCAGCCCCAGCAGCGCCCTCAGCGAGTGGTTGCCGCCCCCTTGGCTCGGGCCCAGCGCGCCAGGCACACCCGGCGCGAGGTGGCTGGGGCCCCTGGCGGCGGCGCCGGGCCGCGCCTTGCGGCTGGTGTGGGGCAGCAGGGCGCTCAGGTGCGCCGGCAGCAGCTCCATGATGAGGCACACGGTGGGCGGCTCGAGGCAGTAGCCGTAGATGCGCACCACGTTGGGGTGCCTGCGCGCGCAGTGTGCAGAGGTGGGAGGCGGTGGCATCAAGCGCAGCCTCCCTCCCCATCCCAGGGAAGCATAGCGACATCGTTTGCCATGCGTGTGTTGAGCTTTACATCTGGTGGAGCCATCTCTGGCAAGCAGATGATACTACGCCCGAAAGGCCGGTCCACTCGCCTGCACTTGGTGAGCACGTCGGCCTCGTAGGCAAAGAGCTCCCTCAGCTGCTTGCCCTGCGCCTGCGCGCCGGGCGCCTGGCACCCAGAGTCGGGCAGCACCTTGGCTGCCAGCACCCCGCGCGCGCCAAACCGCTGGGGCCACCGGCACTGGAACACCACCGACGTGGCGCCTGCGCACACGCAAGAAGGCAGCCGCCACACGGAGCGCGGTGTGTCACGCGTCCATGGCAAGGATGTGCGCCATTGTGAGTGGAGGCCGAGCCGCGCGCCTCACCTCTCCCCAGCACGCCCCTGGCCACCAGTTCGATCTGCTGCTGCACCTCGGCGCTTGTCAGCCGCACGGGGGCGGGCCCCGCCTGCGTGCTCGCCTTGGGCCTGCCCACGACCACGCCCGCGCCCGCGCCTGCGCCCGTGGAGCCGGGGCCCGCGTCGCTGGCCGCCGCACTCCCAGGGCTGCTGCCGCTGCGGCGCAGGAACCCCAGGCCCAGCTGCACCAGCTTGCCGCTGCCCGTGCTGCTCGTGGTGGCGGGCGGCGTGGCCGCGGCGGCGGCGTTGCTCTGGCTGCCCGGCCCGCTGCCCGCGCTGGCGGTGCTGCTGGCCGAGGCGGTGGCGCACAGCGTCTCTGCGGCCAGGCGCCCGGCGGTGACGCCCTCCTCCACCGGGACGCTGGAGCCAGGAAGGGGGTCCAGGTGCCAGCGGTAGTGCCGCGCGTCGCCGCGTATGAAAGGGTCCTGTGCCGCACGCATCACATCACCATCAGCAGCGTGTGACGCCACTGTAGCGGAGACGAGTGCCAAGAGGCGTGGGTGGCCATGGCGCGTAGTGCGCCATGCGGCAGGGCGTCGCTCACCCCTGGCCACAGGCCGCTGGCCTTGCACACGGCCTGCAGCGTCTGCGCCTCCTCGGGTGTGATGGCGGCGGCGGGCACGGCCCGCTTGGTGGCAGACGAGGCGCGCGCGGAGGAGGCCAGGGAGAGGGGCGGGCTTAGGCTGGAGAGGCCGGGAGGCAGGGTGATGCCGCCCGTCTCCGAGGTGGAGGGGGCCCTGGCCGCCTGCTGACTGGAGGGCGCGAGCGGGATGGCGCCGAGGCTGCCTGATGAGCTGTGCGCGGCGGGGCGGAGGGTGGGCAACGGCGCTGATCCGCCGTCCCGCCCAGCCGCATGTAGGGGCGCCTGGATGTCTGGACTGGCTGCTCCAGCGGCGGCTTCAGCAGCTCCGTCTCCTCTGCCTGCACGCTCAGGAGGCGTGGATATACCTTGGTCCAAAGCGTCCCTGAGGGAAGAGCTTGACGGGAGCGCGGTCGTGCCATCGTGGCGCGGCGGCGATGGCGCGCACCTGATGCGGCGTCCTTGTCGGCCGACTTCATCTTGCTCCACACGAGGCGCCGCCCGCTGGTGCCGCAGCTGCTGCGGCGTCATCCTGCTGGCCACCGCGCCGCTCGTCCGCTGGCATGCCCGTCCCGCTGTTGATGCAGTCACGCCATGGGACCGCAAGCGGCGTGCACGCGCTAGTGGCGCACTACAGAAGAAAGCGCTGCCCACGCCGCTGGCTGTGGCTGGTCTGCTCCGCTCCAAGCTCCTGGCTCCTTCCCTGCCCCTTCTTCCGCGCACGACTCTTCCTCCTCTCTGAACGCAAGCTGAACGCAATCACGCGCGACGCGCTAGCAGTGTGCGCGCTCGAGCTTGTGCGTGTTGCGCCGACTCCGTTTGACGTGATGCACGGCAGAAACGGCGCACGGCAAAGCGCACGACTTCGGCGCCTCACAGCATCCGGAGCTCGAGCATGGCCTCTCCTCGCTGCGGCGCCCACCAGGCCAGCACCCTGGCAAAGCCGCCGGTGCCCGGCACGACCACGTCCAGGCCTACGGCGCTGTCCAGCAGATGCGGGCGCGTGCCCCGCAGCCGCGACGCCTGGCCGCCGATGGCGCGCACCGCGCGGTCACGCACTGCCGCCACCTTGCCCTTGCCCGTCCCTGGCTCAACTTGCGCGGTGCCCTCCGCCGCCGGCGCCGCCGGCAGCGTCAGCCCGTACCTGCTCCCGCAGACAGGCCAGGAAGCAACACCGGGGTGTTGCTTCCACCACACTCGCACCTCTCACCACGCAGTCCTCACCCCCAGGCGCAACAGCAACAAACAGGAGGCCCGCACCTGAGGTCGGCAAAGAGGCGCAGCGGCCCCACCAGCTGCTGCCCCACCGACAGCACGGCCGTGGTCCACACGGGCTGCGGCGGCAGCGCCTTGCCAGAGGGCAGCCACATGCTGGGCCCGGGGCCGCCAATGTCCAGTCGCGCCGACACGCGCGTCCAGTCCAGCGCCCGCTTCTGGAACCAGCCCAGCTGCGCCGAGGCGCCCAGGCTGGCAAACAGGTGCGCGCCGCTCGAGTTGGGCCCCAGCAGCGACGCAGGCAGGCCGCCTCGCGCCTGCGGCCCCCAACGCGCCGCCCCGCCGCCGGGCGCCGCCGCCACGCCGCCGTCGTCCGCCGCCGCCGCCGCCTCGCGCCAGGCAGACATGAGCCAGGCCACGCCGCTGCGCACCAAGTCCACGGACAGGCTGTTGGCGCGGGCCAGCGCGCCCGGCCCTGGCGCGCCGCCCTCGGACAGGGACGCCGGCTGCTGCTGCTGCTGCTGCTGCGAGGCGCGGGCCAGGGGCGTGGGGGGCGCCGTGCCACTGCGCCGGGCAAAGCTGGGCGCGCCCGGCCCGTGCGGCGCGTGCGGGCGGAGCTGCACCAGGGGCTGCCACATGTGCAGGCCCACCAGCGCGCCCAGCTTGAGGTGCGGCGCGCCCACCAGCGCGCTCCACGGCGGCGCGGCGCCTGATGACGAGGAGGGGCCAGGGGCCGCCTTGGCGTGCGAGGAGGGGGCCCGCTGCTTGCTGGGGGCAGGCGCGCGCGCCTTCTTGCCCGGCGCCGCTGCGGCGTTGCAGTGCAGCGCGGCGAGGCGGGCCGCAGTTCAGCGCACGCACCGCAGAGCCCCACGGCGCGCGCCGGCAATGGCGGTTCTCACCTGCTTCCAGGTTGGCCGTGGCGCGCTGCAGCTGCTCCGTCAGGCCGCCCGACGACACCCACTCCACCAGGTTCTGCACGTCCTCCCTCAGCCTGCAGTGGCAGCAGCAGCAGCGAGGAAAAGGCCAGTGGTGGCCAGGCGCTGGCGGCACTCGCGAGCGGCCTGCCAGCGAGAGAGGCGGGTCGTCCCACGCCCAGCAGCGTGGCGCTCTGCCGCCCATACCTCTTGATGGACTGGGTCGTGTCGAGCACGGCCTCCTGCACCTCGCCGGGCTCAGGCAGGGGCACCACCACGTCGCCCACCACGGCGCTGCGCTTGGACCACGTCCTCGCGCCGGCGCCGCCCGCCGTGGACGCCGTCCCAAGCGAGGAGGCGGACGCGTCGCCGTCCGGTGAGGCGGCGGCCGCCGACCCCGCCGGGGCGTTGCCGTTGGAGGAGGAGGAGGAGGAGGACGAGGTGCTGGGGGGCTTGAGGAGGCGCTGCAGCACCTGCCGTATGGGGTTGTGCGGCCCCAGCACCTTGCTGCGCGGCCGCTGCTGCTGCTGCGCGGCGTCTGCGCCGGCGGCCGCGCCCTGGGAGCCAGGCACGGCGTCCCCCGTGGCGTGCGCGGGCGCCAGCGGCTGCGCGGCGCTCTGCGCGTGGGTGGCGCCGGGCAGGATCTGCTTACCCCTGCCCCTGCCCTTGCCCTGGCCGCGCGCCTGGGCCGTGGCGCTGGAGGCGGCGGCGGCGCGCCGGTGCGCCATGACCTTGCCCTGCCACAGCGTGCGCTGGCCTGCGGGGCGAACGCAAGGACGTTAGAGGTGCGGCCTGAGGCACGCAGCGTGCATTATGGATGGAGGGGGGGGGATCGCTGCAAGCGTGTCGCCGCATCTCTCGTCCCGTTGGGCGCAGCGCACCTTGGAGGGCCAGGCCAGCGCGCAGGTGCGTGTTGGCGCCGCCGCCCCCTCCGCCCCCAGCAGAGCCCGCAGAGGGAGCCTGCGCGAGCACGCCATGTGACCGCCCACGGCGTCGAGGCAGCTTGGGCATGATTGTGGGCGCGCTCCCAGGACCGCGCCTCCCTCCCTCACCACGGCGTGCTGCAGGCCCACGCGGTACTGCAGCGCCCTGGCCACGTTAGGCGCGGTGCACACGTCCACGGACGCCAGGAAGGGCAGCTGCACGCCGCTCCCCCTGGCCGCGCCGTCCACGCCGCCGGGCAGGTGCGCCACGGGCACCTGCGCGCCCACCTCTGCCCTCAGCTCGCTGGAGGAGCCCAGCTTGCGGCGCAGCAGCGCCGCGCCAGAGGTGCGCCGGCCGTGCGTGCGCAGCTGCTCCCTCCAGCTGCTCGCGCCAGAGCGGTGCTGCTGGTGGGTGGCTGCCGATGCGTCGTCGGCCTCTGCGACGGCGGGCAGGGTGGGCCGGGCGGGCGAGGGCGGCTGCAGGAGGGCGTCGTAGGTGAGGCGGCCCCTGATGAGCAGCGCGCCGTCCTGCAGGCGCGCCGAGCTGTGGCAGGCCAGCGCGTAGGAGGCCGGATCCTGCAGCGCCTGGCGCCAGCCCCGCGTGCGGCGGTGGGCCAGCACGCGCTGCGCGCGCATGCGCCCAGTGAGCGTGGCCCACCAGCTGTCGCCGCCGAGCGTGCCCAGCACGCGGTCCAGCACCACGCCGCCCTGGCTCTCGGCGTAGGCGGGGAAGAAGGGCAGGGAGGCGGCCTGGGCGGCGACCAGGAACTGCGGGCGCGAGACGCCGCTGGGAGTCAGCAGGGGCAGCACCAGGCTCGCGGCCTGCGCCACGCCGTCGGGCTGGCTGGCGCTGCTGGACGCCTGCAGGCTGATGCGCGCCGGCAGCACGGCCAGCAGGTCGCGGCGGAAGTGCTCCCGATCAGGCACCACGCTGCCCATCGCAGAGATGGACGCAGAGCCCTGACGCCCCCCACTGGCAGAGTCCCCACTGGCGTTGCCAGCAGCGTCCGCCGATGAGGAGGAGGAGGCCTCCCTCCGCTTGGCAGCCATCGTGGACGCCGCACCCACACGGCGCGACGGTGAGCGCGCTGCCTGCCTGACACCACAGCCGCCTGGAGCTCTTGCTGCACGATCATCTTTGTTCGCCATGGGAACAGGGCTTGCGGCGAAAAACACGCGCTCGGCGCACAGGGTGTCTTGTATTCTTCTTCGTGTCGGACTTGCTAGGCAGCAGGCACCTCTCCGCAGCAGCTCTTTAGGCGCAGCTCTTTTGTGGCCTCGATTTGGCGCCGATGGAGGCGTCGAGCAGCCAGGGCGCTGCATCCGCCGCGGCGGCAGCGCCATCTTCTTCTTCACCTACCGCACTGCTGCCGCCGGTCTCATCGCAGCAGCTAGGGGCGGAGGCGGCCCCCCTTCTTCTCGAGGCCTCGTCTGCGCGCGGGCAGGCGGAGGAGGACGACGAGGACTCTCTGAGCGACGAGCCGGCGTCGCACCAGGAGCTCAGCCTGTTCGACCTGATAAAGTCTGGCGCGCAGTCGAGCGCGGTGCGCCGCATCCGCCGTGGGCAAGTGGCCATCAATGGCAGGGACCCCAGCAACGAGTGGACCTACCTGCACGCCGCTGCGTACTACGGCGCCGAGCGCACCGCCGCGGCGCTCATCAAGGCCGGCGTCAACGTGCACGCCAGCAACAGGGCGGGGGAGACGGCGCTGCACCTCGCGGCCAAGTGGCCGCACGACTCGGTGGTCGAGGTGCTGCTCAAGGCGGGCTCGGACCCCAACGCGCTCAACAGGCGCGCACGCTCGCCCGCGCACACGGCCGCGCACTTTGCGCGGAGGGGCGCGCTCGAGCTCATCATCCGCGCCGGTGGGTTTTTGAACTTGGGCGGCGCAAAGCGCCCCGCAGCGAGGCGCGGAGGGGCCAGATCTGCGCGATGCTGAGCCTCTGGGGCGGTGCCTGGGGGGCTGCGGGGCCTGCCGGGGCCTGCGGGGCCGCTGGACGGGCCGCTGACGTTGCGCGCCCAGTATACCTGGGCGTGCTCGCCGGCCACAACGTGCGCGTGCTGCGCCTGTGCACGCGTGCAGGCGGCGACGTCAGCATGCAGGACGTGGACGGGCTCACGCCGCTGCACCTGGCGGCGCGCCACGACGGGTCGGCCAGCACCGAGGTCGTGCGCCTGCTGCTGCGCTCCAAGTGCCGCCTGGACCTGCCCAGCAAGGAGGGGCTCATGCCGCTGCACAACGTGCAGAACGTGCAGGTGTGCGAGGTGCAGTGGCGTGCACGACGTCATTCGCGCCTGCACCAGCTGCAGCGTGCACACCTCCCCGATCGCGGCGTACCAAGGCCGACTCTGCATTCGCTGTGCTCCCTGTGTGTGTGTGTGTGTGTGTGCGCAGTCGCTGGTGGTGTTTGCCGCGCTGGAGGGCCTGCCGGACCTGCTGGTGGCGCTCATCAAAAAGGGCGGCGTCAAGCTCGACGTGTTTGACAACACGGGCATGTCGCCGCTGCAGACGGCCGCCTTCAAGGGGGACGTGGCAGTGGTGAGCAGCTGGACAGCCGCGTGGGCAAGGGAGAGGTCCGGGAGGTGCAGCAGCTGGGCGCGCAGGTCGTGCGCTGTGTCGCCGCGCAATCCATCGTGGACGTGTGCGCTCGCTCGCGTGCGTGTGGCGCGGCAGGTGCAAGCGCTGCTGCAGGGCGGCGCCAAGGTCAACTTCCAGGCCACGCCCTGCTGGTCGCCTGACCCCAGCCTCTCAGGTGTGCTTGTGTGGTGGGCAGCTCGCCGTGCGCGGGTCCAGCGCCCTGCAAAGTCCTCCTCGCCGGCGGCGCCCCTGACGTGCCGTGCGCGCCACGCCGTGTCTGGCAGATTCAGGTGGCGGCTCCTCGTCCAGCGGCGCCAAGCCCCTGGGCGACCGCTCCCCGCTGCACTTTGCCGCCGAGCGCGGCTGCGTGCCCATCATGGAGATGCTGCTGGCCGCCGGAGCAAAGGTGCGCACCACCCCGGACGCCCGCAGCAGGCAGCCACGCGCCGACTGGCTCTTGGCCGAGCTGCTTCTGGGTGTCTGCGCTGCGTTGAGTGTTGCCGCATCGTGCACGCACGCGTGCCCCCATGCGCGCGCAGGTCAACAACAGCAACAACGAGGGGCTCATCTCCCCGCTGCACATTGCCGTGTGGAACCAGCAGGCCGAGGCCGTGCGAGTGCTGCTCGCGCACAAGGTGCGGCGGCCGCGTTCTCCTCCGGCGCGGGCCCCATGCGCACTCTGTGCCGTGTGCTGCGGGAGCCCTCACGCTGATGCGCTGCCGGTTTGCTCGCCTTGCCCGCCTCGCACCTCGTGCCCCCCGGGTGCAGGCGGACGTCAAGGCGCGCGTGCACAAGAACGGCATGACGCCGCTGCACTTTGCCTGCAACATGAGCACGGCCAAGCTGGACATCATCAGCATGCTGCTCGACGCGCGCGCCGACGTGGAGGAGCGCTGCTCCGACGGCCTCACGCCCCTCATGCTGGCGGCGCAGGTGCGTCACGGCCCCCTCGCCCGCCCGCCCGCCTGGGCTGCTGCACATGTGCTGCAGCAGCAGCAATGCACCGCGGTCCGCGCTCTCCTCCTCACGCCTGCACGCTGCCCCTCCCTCTTGCGTGCGTGTGCGCGCAGAAAGCGCCGGCGGACGCCGTGCGCCTGCTGCTGGTGCGCGGCGCGCGCGTGCAAGCCAAGGGCCGCCGCGGCATGACGGCCGTGGACTGCGCCGAGGGGCGCACCGACATCCTGCTGGTGCTGGCGCAGCACTGCGCCGCGCGAGCGCTCAACCAAATGGCGCAGCAGGCCACCGCAGCCGCGCAGCGCGCCGCGCGCATCACCGCCAAGGCCGCCGCCGGGCTCGTCGCCGCCGCCGGCGCCCCGCTGCTGGCCCTCCCCGACGCCGGCGCCGGAGGCGCTGGCAGCAGCTCCTCGGGGGCCGCCGGCGCCTCCAGCTCTGGCAGCGGCGGCGGCGCTGCCGCGTCCTCCTCTGCCGCCTCCTCCTCGTCCGCCACCGCTGGCGGGCTGGCCAACCCGCCCACCGAGTGGGGCGCCGCCTCCTCGCAGCTCTACGCGGCGGCCATGGCGGCGGCGGGCGGCGGGCAGGGCGCCAACGCGGCGGGCCTGCAGCACCTGCTGGGCTCCATGGGCGTGCCCTCCTCGCTCACCGACCTGGGCAACAGCCCGCTCGACACGCCAGGCCCCGCGCCGCCGCCGGCCGGCGGACCGCAGGTGTCGCCGCAGACGTCGAGCGGCGCGCGGGGCGGCGCTGGCGGCAGCCAGGTGTCGGCCCAGGCGGCGCTGCTGGACCTGCTGAGCCAGGGCGGCACGGCGCAGATTGGTCTGGGCAATTCGGCCGACCCGTTCGGCGAGGCCATGCAGCTGCTGAGCTGCATCAACGGCTACAGCCAGGCGGTGGCGGCGGCCACGGGCGGCACGGCGCGCGGCGCCGCCAGCCGCAGCAGGACGGCGCCCACGCGCAAGAGGCGCACGCCCGCCGCCGCCGGCGCCGCCGGCAGCAGCAGCGGCGGTGGTGCGGCGGCGGCGGCGGCGGGCGAGGCGGGCGGCGAGGCGGGCGGGCCGCTGGCGGGCGGGCCGCGCATCGAGGAGATTAGCTCGGTGACGCACCTGCCGGTGCGGGGCGGCGCGGTGACGGGCAAGGCGGCGGCGGGCGGGCCACGGCGCTGCGCCTGCTTTGCCGGCGGCGGCGGCGGGGACGGCTCGGAGGGCGGCAGCGGCGCGGCGCTGGCGTCGTGCGTGGACGTGAGCGGCGGGTGCAGCGTGTCGGGTGAGGACGGCGTGCTCAAGCCGCAGGAGCACCAGCTGCGCATCAGCTGCTCGGCCGGGCACACGCTGGCCTTCCACCTGCCCTGCTGGAAGGTGAGCGCGCGCGCGAGTGGCCGCCGGCACGAGCGCTGCTAGAGCTGTTGCTGAGGGGCGCCTCGCGTGACGACTGGTGTTGCTTGGTGGTTGCACCGCGCCGTGTGCCGCAGGGCGTGCGCGACCAGCTGCGTGCCGTGCGCGCCGACATGCCCGCCACCTTCACCCAAAAGTCCTCGGCCACCATGCAGTGCGTGGGCAGGGACTGCGACGCCACCATCACCGAGGTGCGCCGCTCCCTCGCTGGCATCACCGCCCTGCGGCGCCGCCGACGCCTGCACACGCCCGCCGCGCTTCCGAGGAAGCTCCCTGCTGAGCGCCTGACCCAATTGGCTCCCTGCATGCGCCTGCACCTGAACGTTTTCAGGTGTGCATGGAGGGCCCCGCTGGCAAGCAAGTCGTCTTCTCCACGATGCGCCAGGAAGAGCCGGCGCCCGCCGCCGCCGCCGCCGCCCCCGCCAACGGCAGCCACCGCGCTGCCTCACCGGCGCCCGCCGCCGTGCCGCCCGCCGCCCAGGACGCAAACGGCCACGCGGCGGCGCCTGCCCCGGCTGCCGGCGCCGTGGTGCCGCGCGCCGCCTCGCCCGCCTCGCACCTCTCTGCGCTGTCCTCCTTGGCGGCGGGCCTGCCCGTGGTGCCATCAGAGCCCCTGGGCGCGCCCGCCGCGCCCGCGCCGCCGCCCATCCCCGCCGGCTTCACGCTCTCCCCGGCGCCCTGCTCCTCGGGCCAGCTCTTCTCCAACCAGTACAGCTGGCTCATCAACAAGCCGCCGCCGCCGCCGCCCGCGCCGGCCCCCAAGGTGGTGAGCAGCGTGCTGCTGCCGCCCGCCGAGCCCGGCGTCGCCGGCGCGCCCAGCGGCGCCGCCACGCTGCTGCCGCCGGCCGCCGGCTCCTCGGGCGGCGTGCTGCTGCCGGACGGCGGCGGCGCGGGTGGTTCGCTGGTGGAGCCGCACCAGGCGCGGCGCAAGCGGCGCTTGCCCCGCGACCCGCTGGCCGGCCCTGACGGCGCGCCGCTGCTGCACGCCAGCGGGGAGGCGCTGCAGGGGCGCAATCCGCCGCCCGCCTCGCCCTCGGGCGCGCTGGACGCCGCGCTGCTGCCCGCGGCTGGCGGCGGCGGCGGCGGCGCGACGTCGGGCGTGCCGTCGGGTCCTGTCATCACGGCGTCGGCGGCCGACCTGGTGCTGCTGGCCCGGGCGGGCCTGGACCTGGGCGGCACGCTCAGCGGCGCCAACAAGCCCGCGCAGCAGCAGCAGCAGCAGCAGCAGCAGCAGCAGCAGCAGGCCAGCGGCGGCAATGTGGTGCTGGCGCCGCCCCCCGCGCCCATCCCCGTCGCCGTGCTGGCGCCCCCCCCAGCGCCGGCAGACCCCACGCCCGTGCCGCCGCCCGCTGCCGCCGCCGCCGCCGCCCCCGCGCCCACGGTGACGCTGGCGCCCCCCACGCCGCCCCTCCCCACCCCTGCGCCCCAGGACAGCGCCGTACCGCTAGCCGTCAAGGCGCGCCCCGCACCCCCCACCTCGTCCACCGCCTCGTCCACCTCCACCTCGGGCTCGGCGTCCCCCCCGGCGCCCGCCTCCTCCTCCTCGGCCTCCTCCTCCGCCGCCTGCAGCGCCGACCTGGCCGACGCCGCCGCCACGGTGGCGCTGGTGCCGGGCGCCGCCGCGCCGCTGGGCGAGGGCGAGCCGCACGCGCCCGTGGCCGCCAAGCTCGCCGCCGCCGCCCCGCCGCCCCGCGTGGAGGAGGAGGAGAGCCCTGCGGCAGCTGACCGCGTGCCGTCGCCAGCGCCTGAGCAGGTGGTGGCAGCGGAGGAGGAGGAGGTGGTGGTGAGCAGCAGCCGCGTCGCCGGCGAGGCGGCGGCCACCCCAGCGCCCGCCGCCCTCGCTCCCGTGCTGCAGCGCCCTCAGGAGGAGGACGCCAGCAACGGCCCTGCCGAGGCCGCACCGCCCGCCAGCGCCGCCGCCGCCGCCCCCGGCACCGCGCCGGCGGCTGCTGAGCAGGCCGCGCCCAGCGCCGCTGAGGCTAGCAAGCCGCCGCCACCCAGCACTGGCCCGCCCGCAGCCCCGGCAACCACCAGGCTCGCGGGCGCACCGGCCGGCCCTGAGGAGGTGGCGGCGGCGGCGAGCGCCGCCACAACCACGGTGGTGGACGCCGCCCCCCCCCCTGCCCCCCC
>VFQP010004707.1_pt1 | contig 12455 bp, 10 predicted proteins | sample 3512351 | NCBI WGS metagenome assembly VFQP01 (sample SAMN10412372, study PRJNA504923) | tailings metagenome | isolation source: Relicate 1 Philex TSF1 revegetated site | place: Philippines: Tuba, Benguet | collected 2017-08-29 | reverse complement strand
TCTTCCGGCGCGAAAAGGCGCGGCAATTCACGTTTGAGGACCGCTTAGAGGAGTTAAAGACGCGGGGTATGGCCGTGGGGCGCAAAGGCGCCGCAAAGGCCGCCGCGATGCGCAAGGGTTGTGCGGCTGTGCTAGTGGATAAAGGCGCCGATGTGGAAATCGAAACGGCGGGAGTTGTCGTGGGTCATGAGATCGGTGAGCTCACGCACGGTGGCTATCAGATGTTTTTCCAGACGCCGAGCGGCGTGAAGACGGCGGCGCTGGCCGAACAGTTGAAGGAACTGCATGAGTTCCTGGAAGACTTGCGTGAAGGTCTGGGGCATACCAGCTTATACAACGAAAGCCTGGGAACGACGAATCAGAAGCATCTTTACGACCGCGTGCGCGGGCGCGACCCGCAAGCTGTGCACGCGAAGCATTAATCGCCGCCACGGAATCGTGAGCAAAAAAGAAGGCCGGGACCTCAAGGAAGTCCCGGCCTTTTGTCTGTGAACGTGCTTTAGCTTACGGCAATGCTAACGCTATTGAGCGTGTCGCCTTGTTGGATGGCGTCGACAACGTCCTGGCCTTCGGTCACTTGTCCGAAGACCACGTGCTTCCCGTCCAGCCAATCGGTGACGATGTGTGTGATGAAGAACTGGCTGCCGTTCGTGTTGGGACCGGCGTTGGCCATCGAAAGCGAGCCGCGGTTGTGCTTCTTGGACTTGGGGCCCTTGAATTCATCGTTGAAACGGTAGCCGGGGCCGCCGCGGCCGGTGCCGGTGGGGTCGCCGCCTTGGACCATGAAGTCCTTAATGACACGATGGAAAACGGTGCCGTTATAAAAGCCTTCTCCGGCGAGAAATACGAAATTATTCACTGCCGAGGGGGCGTCTTCCGCGAAGAGGTCGCAAACGATGCGGCCCTTGGACGTCTCGAAGGTGGCGATATATTTTTTCGAGACGTCGACCGACATGGGCGGCGGCGCCGCGTATTGTTGTGATGGCATTTCTCCAGGATACCCAGTATGATTCCCTCGATGCGTAAAGTGTGTTTGCTGGTTTTGTGTTTGAGCACGAGTTGGGCCCAAGATGAGGCGACGCTGCGGGAAGGATCTGGGCGGGCCGTGAAAACGCTGCAAAGCGTGATGGGCCAATGGAAGCAGGGCTGTAATTCCTGCCACCACCAAATGCTGCCGATGATCGCCTTGGCCGAGGCGCGGAAGCGAGGCATTGCCGTGGACGAAAAAGCCGCGCTGCAGGCGGCCGAAGGAATGTACGCGAAGGCTTGGCCCTCAATCGATGCCGTGGTGCAGTATCAGTCGATTTCAGACCCGGCGCTTGTTGATGGATATTTGCTGAGCGCGGCCGGCGCGAACGGAGTTCCCAGCAGCTTCTATACGCGTGTGGTGGCCAGGCGTTTGGCGCGTTGGCAACAAGCGGATGGCTCCTGGAAAACGCTCGATGGAAGGCCGCCCCACTCGGCACCAGGCCGTATGACGCCGACGGCATTGAGTGTGCGGGCGGTGAAAAGCTACGCGCCGGAGGAAACGGCAGTGGTCGAAAAGGCGAGGCGTTGGCTGATCGGGCAGCAGCCGCAAAGCGCGGAGGAGCATGCATTCCGGCTGTTGGGGTTGGTTTGGAGCGGCGCGGACGAATCCACCCGTGCACAAGCAGCCAAGGACGCGCTGGCCTTCGCTTTGCCGGACGGGGCGTGGGGCCAACAGGCGGGAATGCAGGCGGACGCTTATTCGACTGGGCAGATGGTGTTTGCCTTGCAGGAGGCGGCGGGCGTACGTGCGGAGAGGGGTTTGGCGTACTTACTGAAAACACAGAAACAAGACGGAGCATGGCGCGTGGCGACGCGCATCCACACTCCGGCGGCGGCGAGTCCACCGTATTTCGAGTCTGGTTTGCCTTATGGCCGGGATCAATTCTTGTCGGTGGCGGCAACGGCTTGGGCCGCGATGGCCCTGGCATCGGCATTGCCCGTAACTACGCATGAACCCGCAATGGTGCCCAAGGCAAGCGCGCCGGCGGATTACGAAGCGTGGATGGAAGATCCAGTGGACCCGAAGAAGGTGAGCAAGGGAGGGAGTCCCGCCTTGTTTTTTGCGGCGCATGACAAGGAGCGAGTGCGCAAATTGCTGGAGGCGGGGGCGAATGCCAACGCCAGGGCCAAGGGAGGCTTCGATGCGTTGATCGTGGCGGCACAGTACCCCGGGAACGCGGAAGTATTGCGGATGTTGCTGGCCAAGGGCGTGAGTGCGAAGCCGCGCAATGGAGTCCTGTACAGCGCGAACGCCTTGTTCTATGCGGTGAATGCTGGCGATACAGAGATGGTGGAATTGCTGCTCAAGAACGGCGCCGACCCGATGCGGAAGTCCGTGTTGTTCAGCTTGGCGCCCTTCCGGCCATTGGAGGCAGCGGCATTTCATGAACATGGCGACGTGATTCGATTACTGCACAAGTATGGCGCGGACGTGGATTCGCTCGATGGCGATGGCATGTCCTCGCTGGCTTGGGCGGCTCTGAATTACAAGCCGGAGGCAATGAAGGTGTTACTGGAGTTGGGGGCGAAACGGGATCGCGTCGACAAGTTTGGCTTCACACCGATGGATCACACGCGGGCTATTGAAGGCTTGCCGGATACTTGCGTGAAATTGCTTGCTCGTTAACGCAGCAGTTGAGTGAGCAGTTGCTCAGTGGCCGCGCTGAGCTTCTTGTAGCCTTCCGCATTCGGCAGTAGGCCGTTTTCCGTCAGCGCGGGATCGATGGCGCGGCCTTTAGCGAGCAAGGAGTACAAGTCCAGATAGGAAGCGCCGCTTTCCTTGGCGAAATCGCGCAGCCAAGAATTCATACCGATGATCTTGCCGGCGGGGCGGCGCGCGGCATAGGTATCGGGACAGGCGCAGACAGGCGTCAGGGATGCCAGAACGACTTTGATGTTGTGGAGCTTTGCGAGTTCGACGAGGGTGCGGTAATGGTCCTCGATCGTGCCTTGGCTTTGGGGACCGGCGTAACCCGCAAGATCATTCAAGCCAGCTTGAATAACTACCACTGCGGGCTTCAAAGCAATAACATCTTGGCGGAAGCGGACCAGCATTTGCGGCGTGGTTTGCCGGGTGATGCCACGGTTGAGATAGGGTTTGCCTTGGAAGAAATCCGCCGGCCAGAATTCGGTGATCTCGTCACCCAGGAAGACTACGCGCTTCTCGCCTTCCTTCAGCTTGAGCTCGCTATTGTCGCTGCCATAGCGAGTCAAACCGCCCCAATCACTGAGCAATCTGCGCTGCGCCGCGAACTCACGTTCGCGCGCGGCATTCGCGTCTTCTTGAAAAAAGAGGAGTGCCGCGTACAACAGTGCCGTCATTATTTCTTCAGTCCAAAACAGTAGACCATACCGTCGTAAGTATTGATGTAGACCTTTCCATTCGCCAACGCCAGGCCGCCCCAGTGGTTCCAGGTGGCAATTTCCTTGCCGCTGTTCCAGAGTTCTTTACCCGTGATGGCGTCGAGGACGTAGAGCACGGCGTGCGTGGAATTCACCACGCGGCGTTCCATGCGGAAATCGAGACCCACGTCCGGGAAAGCTTGCGCGGTATTCTCGCCGCTGCCATAAGCAAAGACCATGCCGTTAGCGATGAGTGGCGGTTCGGCTTGGTTCATATCGCGTGAGATCCATTCCGGCTTCAAGGTCACGCCGCCATTGGGCGTCGATTGCATGGTGAACGCCGCAATGGCGCCCTTCTTCACTTCGCCGTACTCGATAGGCGCCTTGAATTTCGAATGTTTCGCTCCCCAGAAAGGAGTCAGTACCCATCGGCGCTTTTGCGCGTCTTCCCAGGTGGTCAACGAGCCCCAAATGCCAGCCTCCGCGAAGTCGACGATTTCATTGCAGATCAAATCGCTGCGGTGCGCGGGTGTACGGTGGTCGTCCCCGCCAATGGATTCGGTGTCCATCACATAGAGGCGGCACTCCTTGCTCGCATCGATCATGTACTCGCGGCCTTTGAAGTCGAAGATGGTGGGGGTTACTTGCATGTCGAGGTCGCGCTTCCAGAGCCATTCTGCGTTGGAGGGACCGTAATAGTCGACCAATTCGAGAGCCTTCGTTTTGGGATTTTGCTTCACGCCGATGATGCCATTGCCGTAGACGCCGTTCTCGGGATCCCATTTGCCGTCGCCGGTGCCCGTGTACATGACCTTATCCTTGCTGATGGCGGGGCCGGAGCGTCCCCACATGCCGCCACCCGCGGGTCCCCAGCTACCGACTTTGTCGGTTTCGAGGTCGTAGGTGTAAGCCATATTCGGGTTGCCACCGCAACCTTGCGCGGAGTGAGTGTAGATGACGTTGTCGAGAAGGCTGAGCGCATAGGGTTTGCCGTTGGGCGGCATGAACGGGGCGGGCGGCGCGAGTTCTTCGCCATCGGCAGCATTGACCTTATGCAGGCGGCCGTCCCAGCTTGCCGAATAGATGATGTAGTCGCCGGGGTTCTTGCCCGGTCCGATCGTGGAGTTGGCGGTCATACCGCCGGGGCAAAGCACGCTAGGGCCGCGCGCCCCGGGAGCATCCTGATAGGTGCTTTCAAAGTGCCGCTTCCAGACGATCTCACCGGTTTTCGCATTCAACGCGTAAAGGTTGTCCGAAACGCCCACTTGGATGACCAACTCCATGGGGCCCTTCTTCGTATTCACCTTACCGATCACCAGCGGCTCCAAGAGCGAGTGCATCTGGCGAGGCTGATTGTCGAGCTTCGTTTTCCAGAGCAGCTTCATGCCCTTGATGTTGGCTTTGGAAAGGATCTTCTCATCCTTTTGCCAATTGTTACGTTTAGTGTCACCGCCGTCGGTGAGCCAATCCGCGCCGAAAGATAAAGCGGCGGCGCTCAGGCAGGCGACCGCGGGAACAAGCAAGTGCTTCGTCATCGAAAAACCTTTCAACAACATATAACAGTTCGTCCCGTGAAAACTCGAATCCCAACGCGGGGATTTGGGTATATCATCGGAATCGTTCCCCTCATGGCACGCTTTTCGAAACTTAAAAGCAGCGCGAGCCTGCTCCTCGCTTCCAGCCTGATTTTCGCGCAACGCGGCGGCAACGATTGGATGACCGCGGGCTTCGACGCCCAACGTTCCAATTGGGTGCGCATGGATCCGAAGATCAACCCGGCGAGTATGCTGCAGTCGGACTTCAAGCTGGTCTGGCAATACGACTTCAAGACTCCGGTGAGCGCTCCGTCGCTAATCGATTTCTACATTGGCTACAAGGGCTTCCGGACGCTCTCCTATTTCGGTGGAGCGCAAAATCAGGTCTTCGCCATCGATTCGGATATGGCGCGCATGGAGTGGGAAAAAAAGTACGGTCCAGTGTCGCCGCAGCCGGGCAATTGTCCAGGCACAATGACGGCGGGCGTCATCCGTCCCAGTGTCTTCCCTTACACGACGCAAGTTGGAGGCCGTGGCGCGGGACGTGGAACCCCAGCTAAGTCCGGCGTGGGTGAGCCGCTAAAGGGCGCCGTCACCATTCGTAAGGCTTCGCCAACGCCTCCTCCACCACCCAAGCCCGTTCCGCCACCGAGCCCTGCCGCGGCTGCGGCCGCGGCGGCGGCGAACCCCTTTGCCCCTCGCGTGCAATACGTAAACTTCATCACCACGGATGGCAATTTCCATTCACTGTGGCTTTCGAATGGCGAAGAGCCGCAAGGCGGCGTGCCCTTCCTGCCCGCGGGCGCGAACGCCAAGGGCTTGCTCGTGGCCAATGGCTACGCTTACGTGAGCACGGCGCATGGCTGCAACGGCGCGCCTAACGCGGTTTGGGCCTTGGATGTTGCCACGAAGAAAGTGAATCAGTGGAAGGCGAGTGGCGATGGCGTGGCCGGAACATCCGGGCCGGCCTTCGGCCCGGATGGTACGGTTTACGCTGCCACCTATGGCGGCGAGCTTGTGGCGCTGGAAGAGAAGACCCTCGCCGAGAAGGCGAAGTTCAGTGCGCCGGGATTATCTTTCAATGCGACGCCCGTGATCTTCAAGTACAAGGACAAGGATCTGCTGGCCGTGACCAGCTCCGACGGACGCTTGCATGTATTCAACACGGCTTCGTTGAGCGCACCGCTGGCGCAAAGCACGGCTGCATTACAGCCTAATTATGCGGTGGGCGCACTGGCAAGTTGGCAGGACCCTGCAGGTGTCCGTTGGATATTGACGCCCTCCGGTCGCGGCATCATGGCCTGGAAACTCAGCGATGAAGGCGGCGCCTACAAACTGGAGCGCGCTTGGGCCTCCCCGGCCATGGTGAACCCCATCACGCCGATCATTGTGAACGGTGTCGTTTTCGCCGCAGCCGCAGGGGACCGGAATACACCCGCCAAGCTGTATGCGCTGGACGCTCTTACTGGTCAGAGCGTTTGGAATAGCGGCAACACCATCAAGTCCTACATCGGCGGCAGCGGCCTTTCGGCGGGCGGCTCGCGCGTCTTCCTCTCCACGGTGGACGGCGTGCAATACGTCTTCGGCATTCCGCTCGAGATCTGACATCAAAGTAGTGGGAACGAAATTACAATGAAATCGATGAAGACCGCAGTTTCTCTTCTTGCAGCTTTCGCCTTCCCCGCCCTGCTCTCCGCGCAACTTCCGGAGGGCCCAGGGAAGGAAGAAACCATGAAACAGTGCCGCACCTGTCATGAGGTCGCACGCTCTATCTCGCCCCGGCAAGACCGCGACGGTTGGATCGGCACCATGAACAAAATGGTCGCTTTCGGCATGAAGACCTCGGACGCCGAGTATGCGCTGATCCTCGACTATCTGGCCAAGCACTACCCGGCGGAGGACGTGCCGCGCGTGAACGTAAACACGGCCAGCGCCGCGGAATTGGAAAGCATTTTGAACTTGCGCCGCTCGCAAGTCAAAGAGCTGATTGCCTACCGCGAAAAGAATGGCGCTTTCAAAAAGCTGGAAGATCTAAAGAACGTAACGGCGATCGACTTCGCCAAGTTTGAAGCCAAGAAGGACAGGATTCTCTTCCAATAATGCGCACTGCGTCCACTGCCGTACTCGCGGGACTGCTACTGACCAGTTGTTCTAGCGCACCAGAAAGCGCCAAAACGGAGAAGACAGCCGTCGAGGCACCCAAGCCGATCTCGTCCTATCTGGTGTACGTGACTAATGAAGGTTCGGGCGACTTGAGCGTGCTGGACCCGCAATTGGACAAGGCGTTGGAAAGCATTCCCTTGGGCAAGAGGCCACGTGGCGTACAGTTTGTGAACGGGAAGATCTACGTGGCGCTCAGCGGTTCGCCGTCGGCGCCTCCCGGCGTGGATGAAAGCACCCTGCCGCCGCCCGACAAGAGTGCGGATGGCATCGGCGAAGTGGACCTCGCCCAAAAGAAAGTGTTGCGCAAACTCTTTGGAGGATCGGACCCGGAACAGTTCGCTGTCTCGGCGGACAGCAAGCTACTTTATGTCGCCAACGAAGATGCCGCCGGGTTGAGCGTTATCGACATCGCGAATTCGAAGGTTTTGACCACGGTAAAGACGGGCGAGGAACCGGAGGGTGTACGCTTGCGTCCCGATGGCAAGGTCGTCTATGTGACTTCGGAAGACGAAGGCACTATTAGCGTGGTTGACACCGCCACGAACAAGGCCCTCACCAAGATCAAGGTGGGCCGCCGGCCGCGCGATATCGCCTTTCTGCCTGACGCCTCCAAGGTTTTCGTGACGAACGAGAACGACGCTTCCGTTTCGGTGCTGGACGGCAATAAGCATACGTTTCTGCGTACGATCCAAGTAGAAAAAGGTTTGAAGCCGATGGGTCTCGCCATCACGAAAGATGGCAGCCGGCTCTATGTTTCGACTGGCCGCGGGAAGAAAGTGGTTGTAATCGACACCAAGACGGAGAAGGTGCTGTCGAGTTTTGAAGTCGGTACGCGGCCTTGGGGCATCGCACTCTCGCCGGACGAGAAACTGCTCTTTACGGCCAACGGTCCTTCGAACGATGTCTCCGTTATTGACGTCGCGACGGAGAAAATTCTTCGCAAGATCCCAGTGGGCGAGCGCCCCTGGGGCATCGTCGTCGTTGCGCGCTGAAGATGAAGTTCGGGCAGGCAGCCATGTTGTCCGGCGTCTTGCTAGCTAGCTGTGGGCGCGTTCCGGAGAGCGTCACGCCGATTGGCGAGCAACTCCAAGTAGAAAGTCCGCTTGGCTTACCGCCACTCGAGAGCCAACCACACAAAGCGGCAGTCGCGCTCGGCGAGAAGCTATTCTCCAGCCCGCTACTCTCCGTGGATGGTACTCGCTCTTGCGCGTCTTGCCATCGCCCAGTGAATGGTTTCGCTGAGGAACAGCGGGTATCCATGGGCGTCGGAGGCAAGCGCGGTTCCCGCAATGCGCCTACCTTGTTAAACGCCGCATTCAATCGCTTGCAGTTTCACGATGGCAGAGCGGAGAGTCTGGAGGCCCAAGCGTCTGGCCCGATCTTAAATCCGATTGAGATGGCGCATTCGGAGAGCGCTTTGATCGCGAAGCTGAGTGCGGATCCGCAAGTGCTTTCTATGTTTCGCGCGGCCTACGGCGAAGGTCCGCTCACCATGGGGAAGATCGCGCATGCACTGGCGGAGTTTGAACGAACGCTCTTGAGCGGCAATTCCGCCTTTGATCGCTTCCACTATGGCGGCGACAAAACAGCGCTGAGCGAATCCGCGCAGCGCGGCTTGGACGTCTTCCGTGACCCCGCGAAAGGCAATTGCGTCACCTGCCACACGATCGGAGAGAAGCATGCGCTTTTCACGGATCATGAGTTTCATAACCTAGGCGCGGGCATGACGCCGCAAGGTGAATTAGGCGACCTGGGCCGCTACACAGTGACAAAGCAGGAGGGCGACCAAGGCAAGTTCCGCACACCGACATTGCGCAATATCGCCTTGACTGCGCCCTACATGCACGACGGCAGCTTAAAGGACTTGCGCGAAGTCGTGGACTTCTACATCGCTGGCGGCAATGCAAACCCCTACCTCGATCCGAAGATGAAGCCCCTGCAATTGACGCGGCGGGAGAAAGACGACTTGATCGCCTTTCTGGAATCTCTCAATGGCGAGGCCCAGCCATGAAATATCTCCTCATCGCGACTCTCCTGCTAGCATCCTGCGCTGCCCCCCCACCCGGCCGCATCCAGGGCAAGGTACAGATTGGCGCGGCGAGCGAAGCGGGCAAGCGCCTCTCGATGGACTCCGAAGAAGACTGCGCCAAACTCCACCAGGAACCTGTCCTCGAAGATCGCAACCGCTTCGCCTTCGTGTACATCAAGACCGGACTGGAAGGAAAGCAGTTCGAGCCTAGCACCACGAAAGTAGTAATTGAACAAAAGGGCTGCATGTTCCTTCCGCGCATCGTAGGCGCCATGACCGGCCAAACGATAGCCGTGAAGAATAGCGACCCCGTTTCGCACAGCATCCATCCGATGCCGAAAAACAATCGCGAGTGGAATCAACAGCAGACTCCCGGCGCGCCGGACCTGGAGCGAAAGTTCTCCCAACCCGAGTTCTTGATTCCCGTCAAGTGCAATATCCACGCATGGATGAAGGCCTACATTGCGGTGCTTCCCCATCCTCATTTCACCGCGCTTGGCGATGGGGGCACATTCGACTTCGGCGATCTGCCTCCGGGCGACTACACCCTCGCCGCATGGCACGAAATACATGGCGAAAAATCCATGCAACTGAAAGTCGCTTCCGGGCAAACCGCAAACAGCGGCTTCTTATTCCCTTGAAGACTGCAATAAGCTAGCAACGTGATCGCCCGCCGTTCCCTGCTAGCCGCCCCAGCGCTCCTCACCGCGCAATCGCCTTCCAAGCGCCCCAACATCCTCTTTTTCTTTCCCGACCAATGGCGCTTCGACTGGATGCCGGATACGCCTGGCCTCGACTTGCGTCTACCCAACCTGCGCGCGCTCACCCAACGCGGTATGAAATTCACGCACGCCGCCGTCTCTTCCCCTCTCTGCGCCCCCTCACGCGCCTGCCTAGCCTCCGGTCAAGACTACGAACGCTGCGGCGTCGCGGACAACAGCTTCGACTATCCGCTCCCTCAACGCACCTACTACCAAGCGCTCCGCGACCACGGCTACGCCGTACTCGGCGTGGGCAAGTTGGACCTCCACAAGAAAACGATGGACTGGGGACTCGACGGCAGCCGGCTTACCAAAGACTGGGGCTTCACCGCCGCCATCGATAACGAAGGCAAACACGATGCCATTCGCAGCGGACGCCTCACACCCAAAGGCCCCTACATGAAATATCTGCACGACGCAGGCCTCGCCCACGCCCATGTCGAAGACTTCGAAAAGCGCACCGGCCCACCCAGCTATACGAATCTCGCGCCCACCCCCTTGCCCGACAGCGCCTATTGCGATAACTGGATCGCCGAGAATGGCTTCAAGCTACTGCGCGCCGTTCCCCAACGCCAACCCTGGCACCTCGTCTTGAACTTCACTGGCCCGCACGACCCCGTCGACGTCACCAAGCAAATGCTCTCCCGTCACCCTGGCCGCCAATTTCCCCAGCCACGTTCCACGCAACAGTACGACACCGCCACGCACAATGGCATTCGCGAGCGCTACGCCGCCATGTGCGAAAACATCGATCGCTGGTTAGGCGAGTACACCGAAGAGATTCGCAAGCGCGGCGAGCTTGACAACACGCTCATCGTCTTCAGTTCCGACCACGGCGAGATGCTTGGCGATCTAGGACTATGGGGTAAATCGAAGCCCTTCGACCCCAGCGTGCGCGTCCCACTCGTAGCCGCAGGTCCCCGCATCGATTCCAAGCGCGTATCGGGCGCGCTCACGCAAGTGCACGACCTGGCCGCTACCTTTCTGGACATCAGCGGCGCCAGGCCTTTGCCCCAAACGGACGCGCAATCGATACGCGGCCTACTCGAAGGCAAGAAGCAATCGCATCGCCCAAAGCTCAGCAGTGGACTCAAGGAATGGAAGCTCGTTAGCGACGAGCGCTGGAAGCTCGTCGAAGGCTGGCAGGGCCAGAGGGAGCAACTCTTCGACACCAAGGCAAACCCGGCCGAGGACAAGAATCTGGCCGCGCAGCATCCGGAAGAGATTGCCCGGCTACGCGCGCTTTAGCGCTCCGCGCCGCCGCGTCCTTCACCGCCGACACGCCAGTGGAAGCGGCGCACCGGCAGCGGCATCTCGGAATCCGCGCCCATGACGCTCTTCCAAACAATCTCGTTCAGGGCAAACATCGGCGTGCGATCGTACTCGCTGAAGTCCATCTCCATGCTTTGCTTCGCGCCCCAGGCCGTCATTGTGTTTTTCGCGTTCACGTCAATCTGCGGCGCTTCCACGCTGTAAGGCCGCATGTCGGGCTCAGCGTTGAAACTCGCATAAAGCGGCGTGGCGGCCGCATCATACTGCGTCATGGGCGGCAGACCAAGCAGCAACTCCATCGTGCGCAGGAAAGAAGAAGTCGTGTAAAGCGTGGAATCCACCGCGCCGCGCTTGGTGTAAGGACTCACCACCAGTCCAACCGTCCGCCGTGCATCGACGTGGTCGGGACCGTCTTGCGCGTCGTCCTCGATGACGAAGATCGCCGTCTTCGCCCAGTACTTGCTATGCGACACGCGGTCGATGATTTGCCCGAGCGCCCAATCGTTGTTGGCCACCGCCGCTGATGGCGTAGGCGATCCGGGTCGCGTCCCTTGCGTGTGATCCTCTCCCAGGCTCATCACGATAAAGTTCGGCAATCGCTTCAAGGGATCCTTGTTGTCGAACTCCTTTTCGTATTCCGCGAATTCATCGAGAAAGACTTTCGCGTTATCCGTATCGCGCATGCCAGGCAATTTGAACTTCGTCGAAACATGCCCCAGCAAGCCGCCTACGCCCGGTGAAGCTTCCATCGTCGTGCCATCGCTGGAGCGCGACGCGTATTCGCCATAGCTCCGGTAGGTGAGGCCCTTTTTGGCCGCTAAATCCCACAGGTGGCCGGCGGAAGGAATGTAGGCCGCGCTAGGACGAGCCTGACTGTGCCCGCCATAAGTGACAGGCCAGAGCTTTTCATTGAAGTCCGTCGCGTACGCCGAATTCGACCAAGAATGGCCATCCACACTCACCTCGCCATCGCAATACAGATTGTCGAGTAGCACAAACTCGTCGGCAATCTTGTGCGCGTTTGGCGTAATCTTCCGGCCAAAGATCGTCAGGCGCGGGTCGCCATTTCCCTTGGCGATATCGCCAAAGACTTGATCGTAGGTGCGGTTCTCCCGGATCACGTAAATGACATGTTCAATTGGCGTCGGTGTGCCCACGGTCTGCGGCACCACAGTCGGGGCGCTTGTGGCCGGGGCCTTGGCGCGGGCGAGCAACTCGTCGCTATAAGGAGAGTTCGCCATGGCCTGGCGGCTGTATGCGGCAATCTGATTCTTCAGATTGCTCAGATCGATTACATCAACGGAACCCTTCATCAGTTGCTTC
>VFQP010004706.1_pt1 | contig 12456 bp, 9 predicted proteins | sample 3512351 | NCBI WGS metagenome assembly VFQP01 (sample SAMN10412372, study PRJNA504923) | tailings metagenome | isolation source: Relicate 1 Philex TSF1 revegetated site | place: Philippines: Tuba, Benguet | collected 2017-08-29 | reverse complement strand
TCTACGAGTCGCCTTCGATCGCTGCCGTGCTCAATACCACCGGGCGCCTGGTCGACGGCGCCGAACGTCGCATCAAGGAAACGGGCAAATGGCTGATCTCGATGATGCTTCCGGGCGCACTGCGCATTGGCCAGCCCGGCTATGTGTCGACGCTACAGGTGCGATTGCTGCACGCCAACATGCGCCGCGTGGTGCGGCAGCGCGGGTATGACGAGGCCGGGTATGGCGCTCCGATCAACCAGGTAGACCTCGCACGGACCTGGATGGACTTCACCCTCACGTCGTTTGCCGCAGAGCAGACAATGGGCTTTTCGCTGACCAGCGGAGAGGTGGCGCAGCTTTACAGGTACTGGTGGTATGTCGGGCACCTGCTGGGGATCGACGCGCGCCTGATCGAAGGCATCCAATCCAACGAGCAGGCGAAGCGCGTCGACGATCTGTTGCAGTCGGTGACCGGTCCGCTGATCCCCGAATCCCAGGTGCTGGCGCAGGCGACGATCAAATCGATCGCTGCCGAACTTCGCACCGCGCTGCGACTTCCGGAGACCATCGGCACCCGTGCGCTCGGGGTACTGGCACGGCGCTTCCATGGCGACGCCATCGCCGACGAGTTGCAGATTCCGCGCGAACGCGTCGTGGACGCGCTGATTGGTCAGGCGATCGGTCTGAACAGCGGGCGGCGTCAGGCCATGCGCAAGAAGCCGGAAGAATGGGCGGCAACCATAAAGGCCAACATCGCTGCAGCCCGCCAGGCCGTCGCCGAACGGCACGATGCCCTGTACGAGACGGGAGCCTGAGGGTCGCAAATCCAGCTTCGCCCTGCGCTGCACGGCGCCGGGCGTCGCTTCAGGGCCGGCCGGGATCTGGCGGCGCCGTGTGCAAGCCTATACGCCGCAGGCGAGCCTGCTACGGCGCCTCAGAGGACCATGGAAAGTTGACGAACTCATCTGCGGTGTCGGCGCAGATGCTCCCGTACATGCTCAGATATGTACTTCTCCGGCCAGCGTCGGCGTAGACCCCGGCCGGGTCGGCCAGGTCGCGCTCGTACTGCTCGACCGTATCTGCGGTTATCGCGATCGGCAGGATGTCCATCCCCTGCGGAACGCTTGCGCCAGCGAGCCAATCCGCCGCGTGCTGCCCCAACGCGTATCCGAAGATCGGCGACGCGAGTGCTACCGTTGCCTTGTAGGGTCCGCCGGCCTTGATCTCGGCGACTGCATCGGGCTCCCCGTCGATCCCTCCAAGGAACTGGTCAGGACGATCGCGGCCGGCGGCACGCAGCGCGTCCAGCGCGCCAAGCACAACGGTGTCGGCACCCAGCACCACGTCGACGTCCGGATGCGCCAGCAGGATGGTGGACATCGTCGCTGCCCCGCCGGCTCTGTCCACCGTTACCGGCGAGATGTCGGCAACGATCTCGACCCCACGGATCTGCAGCAGGGTGTCGCGCATGGCGGTAAAGCGCGGAGCGAGAAACTGTATACTGTCGTGCGTCAGCAGCACGACCTTCGCTTGCCCGCCCAACTCGGTCTGGATGTAGGTCGCAGCGGCGTCGGCGAGGGTCTTGCCAGTCAAGTACTGCGGGGCATTGAGCAGCGTGGTCGCCGGCGGCGCCACGATGGAGCCGACGAAGGCGCCGGCCTCTAGCGCAGCAACCACCTCCGGCGCCAGCGACATTGGATCGACGGGCGCCACGACCATCGCTCCCACACCTGCCGCAATCAGGTCCCGCAACTGCCCCGCTTGTCGTACCGGGTCGTTTTCCGCCTGCACCACCTCGAAAGAGAGGCCTCGATCAGCGGCAGCTTCGGTGAGCCCAAAGCGGACGCCCTCCATGAACTCTCGGCCGTTGTCCTGGACGAAGGCGAGAACCGGCTCGAAACCCTCCGGAGGCGTGCACTGGTCCACATCCGGATCGAAGGCCCCGAACGTGACCGGTTCCGTGAGACCCTGCGCCTGCGCCATGCCGACGCAAAGGCCCATCCCCACGAACGCCAGCCCGAACACACGGCGCGGCCGCAACGTCGGCAAGCTTCGTATCCAGGCCCACAGAGGGTTGATCATATCGCTCACCTTTCCAGCGGGATCACGAGGCGTGCCCGCGTTCCCGGTCCCCCGGAGACATACTCGACCTGTCCGCGCAGCCCTGCCGCCATTGCGCTGACGAGCCGGGTGCCCAACCCGGTTCCCTTCGCCGGGGCGTTCGAGAGCAACCCGACGCCGTCGTCCTCCACGGCCAGCTCGAACTCCTGATCCGACAGGGTCTGCACACGCACGCGTATGTCTCCCGTACCTTCCGGGTAGGCGTACTTGATGGCGTTGGTGACCCACTCGGTGAGCACCAGGCCGAGTTTCACGGCCGCGTCGGTGGGCACGCTCAGGTCGGCCAGATCAGATTGGATCAGAGGACCCTTGCCGGTGCCACCGGTGGTCGGTTGCAAGTGACCGAGGATGCCGCCGAAGTAGTCCCGCAGAGCCACCGTCTGGGCATCGCCGGCGCTGTAGAGGTGCTTGTGAACGAGAGCGATGGCGAACACGCGCGACTCCGTCTCCGTCAGCGCATCCTTGGCCGCTCGGTCGTCGACAGCATTGGCCTGCAGCCGAACGAAAGAGGCCACCAGCGACAGGCTGTTCGCAACGCGGTGGTTGACCTCGGCAAGGAGTAGTTCGGCGCGGTCCCGCGCGGCGCGCACCTCGGCTTCTGCCTTCTCCTTGGCGACTCTGAGCCTTGCCTGTTCAACAGCCTGCCACAGCGCGGCAGCGAGCAGGTCCAGGAAGTCCTCGCCGACGGTCTTGGGGACGAAATCGGCCGCTCCTGCCTTGAGGGCGTCGAGGGCAACCCTGATTTCGCTGCTGCCGGTGACATAGATCACGGGCAGAGTCTCCTGCCGCGCGGCGAGGCGGGGCAGGTAGTCGAGCCCGGTTCCGCCTTCGAGGTAATGGTCGAGCGCGATGACATCGAATGCGGTGGTATTGAGTAGGTCCTCGGCCCGTTCGATGCTCGCGGCATGCGTCACGTCCAGGTTCCGCCGCCCGAGAACCTTCTGCACCAGCCGCACGAAGGCGGCATCGTCGTCGAGGTAGAGAACGCTTATCCGTTCGGCACTCATGGTCGCCCGGTTTCCGGGACCTGAATGACCGACAAGAACAGTCCGAGCTGCCTGATGGCGTTGGCGAAGCCCTCATAGCTCAGCGGCTTGGTGATGTAGACGTTGGCGCCCAGGTCATAGCACTTCTGGATTTCGACGCTGTCGTCGGTCGTGGTCAGCACCACGATCGGGATCCGTCGCAGATGCTCGATGGCCTTGATGCGGCGCAGGATATCGATGCCGGTCATATCCGGCAGGTTGAGGTCGAGCAGGACAAGCAGGTGGCGGTCGGCGCTGACCAGCCCGCTTCCGTCTTCTCCGAGGATGTGATGCAGGGCACTGGCGCCATCGTGGCAGGCAACGATCTCGTTGAAGACCCCGGCACGCCGAAGGTTTTTCTCGATCAGTCGAGCGTGGCCGATGTCGTCCTCGACCATGACAATTGCGACGTCGTGAGGCCGTCCGCTCATGCAGAGGCGTCCGGCAAGGCGCGTGGCAGCACCAGGTGAAAGACACTGCCGGTCCCAAGGATCGAGGAAACCGTGACTTCACCTCCGAGATTGCGCATCACCGCCCGCACGAAGGCAAGGCCGATCCCCTCGCCCGGCGTATCCTGCGGGCCTGAGCGTCTGAACAACTCGAAGATCCTCTCCCTGTCATGGTCCGCGATGCCACGACCATTGTCTGCGATATCTAGTCCGACCGTGGCCGCGTCGACAATGCGTCCCGTGATCTTGATTCGCAGGGGCCGCTTCGGGTCGCGGTACTTCAGCGCATTGTCGAGCAGGTTTCCCGCCACCTGCTCGAGCGACAGCCTGTCGGTGACGATCTCGGGCAGGTCGACGTCGATCGCGACCTCGCCCCCGGCGTCCGAAAGCTGGTGCTGAAGGGCACGTGCTGTGCCGGCTACCAGCGCTTCCACGTCCACTGTCTCGGGACGCAGCGACCGTCGCCCCTCGCGGGAGATCGTCAGTATGGCGCTGATCAGTCCGTCCATTTTGGCGGTCGAGGATCGGATGAAGCCGATGGCCTCCGGAAAGTCCTCGTCGATCGCCTGGCGCGCCTCGGTCATCGCCGCGCTGTTCCCCTGGGTGGACGGCTCTGCCACCAGCCGTTTGAGGGCGGCCAACCCGTGCTCGAGCTCGCTGGTGAATCCCATGATATTGACGAGGGGCGCTCGCAGGTCGTGGGTGACGATGTAGGCGAAGCGCTGAATCTCGTCGTTCATCGCGACAAGGTTGGCCGTCCGCTCCCGCACGCGCTCCTCGAGGGCAGCATTGGCGGCCAGCACCTCCACTTGCGCGTCACGCAACTCTCGCAGGTAGCGCTGGCCGGTGAACGCCGCCAGGCCCACCACCAGGATGATGACCAGCCCACCGAACAAGGTGGTCACCCGCAGCAGGTCGGCATTGACGCGCTGTTCAGCGAGGCCGGCCGCGACGCGCTCCTCGCTCTGCGCGATGAAGCCGGAGAAGAACACGTTCGCCTCGTCCATCAGCGCCTTGCCGCGATTGGTGCGGATCACCAACAGCGCCGCGTCGTCGCTTCGGGCGCGCTTGAGCGCGATCGTATCCTCCATCTCGGCGAACTTGTCGCCCAAGACGGCCACCAGTCGTTCCATCGCAGGACGTGTCTGCGGCTGGGCCGAAAGCAAGCTCTCGAGTTGCCCGAGCGCGCGCTGGGCGCGAGCCAGCGCCGTCGTGAACGGGGCCAGATAGATCTCGTTTCCAGTCAGCAGGTATCCGCGCTGGCTAGATTCCGCGGATTGAACGGCATCCCGAAGGTCGACGGCCACCACGCGGGTTTCACGAGCGACGGAGAGCTCCGAGAAGATGACCTGGGCTCGCTCGGCCAGCCAGAACGTCATACCCACAATGCCACCCAGGGTGACCAGTCCTACCAGAAGCAGAATGGCACCAAGCACGGGGGCGGAGAGGCGGCGACCGAATTGCACGCTCATCCTATGAGCCACCGGTCGGCGCCTGCGAGAAGCTCGCTCTCAACTGCGGCCGGGGAAAAGAGCCCGTACGTGCGCATCGTCAATCCGATCGTCGAGTGTCTCATGCGTTCGGCGATAGCCCTGCCCGACCCGACGCTGCCGGATCGATTCACCAGCTAGCATAAAGTGGCGCGCATGCAGACCCGGATACTTTGCGCTGACAATCTCCGCCCTTCGCTGTCCGCTCCTCACCGCGTGGCTCGCCTGGCTGAGGTTTCGCGACAGCTGACCTAGCTGCCCGCCGCAGGTGCCCTCGATCATCCATCATGCTGAGTTGCAGCACACTACCCGGGCTTAACGCCGCGGTGATCTCTCACCGGGGTGCTTTCCGGGTAAGGACCCACCGCTGCCGCTCCCGGACCTGCGCCGATGCCGCTCCCGGGCATCTTGGGCACAGACCTGCAGACCGTCTGCAAACGGGTACGCCGTCAATCGACGGCTTTGATCCTTATCAGGTTGCTTTTGCTGGCAAAAATGGCGCGCCCGAAGAGATTCGAACTCCTGACCCCCAGATTCGTAGTCTGGTGCTCTATCCAGCTGAGCTACGGGCGCGTGGTCGGACCGGATGGGTCGCGAACGGCGGTTCACATATAGGACGCCGGAGGGGTTGGCAAGCGCTCACGGGCGGGCGCTGGCGAGCGGCAGCACCACGTCGAAGCGGGTGCCCGGCATGAGATCGACGTGCACGAGACGGCCGCCATGCGCTTCGGTCAGTTCGCGGGCAATGGCGAGGCCGAGGCCGGTGCCCCCTGCCCGCGCCGACCCCTCGAAAGCGACGAACAGGTTCTCCCGAGCCCGGGGCGGCAGGCCGGGGCCGTTGTCGGCGACACCGATGACGATATCGTCGCCCGGCAGCGTGGCCGTGACCGTCACGGTGGGTGCCGTCACTGCGGCACCCGCAAGCTCGAGGGCTTCGCGGGCGTTCTTGACGAGATTGGCGAGCACGCGCCCCATCTGCGCCGGATCGACGCTGAGCAGGATGCCGGGCCCGACCTCGTTGTGAAAGGCGATGTCCGGATGGCCGACGAGGCCGCCGACGAAGGCCGCCTCCTCGACCAGTTCCCGCAGATCGACCGCTGCCCGGCGCGGTGGCGTCGCCGACTGGCGGCCGTAATCGAGCACGGATTGCGCAAAACCTATGGCGCGATCGAGCGTCGTCACGAGCCGTGGGGCGAGGCGCTGCACCTTGGGATCGTCGAGGGTCGCCACCTGGTCGGAAAGCAGTTGCGCCGAGGTCAGAGTGTTGCGCAGGTCGTGGTTTATCTTGGCGACCGCCAGGCCCAGATCGGCAAGATGGCGGCGCTGCCGCAGCATCGTGAACATCTCGGATTCCATGGCCGCCAGCTCGGCTTCGGCGACGCCGATCTCGTCGCTCCGGCGGGCGGGGACGATGATCAGGCTCGCATCTTCGGGAGCCTTGCGGAAGGCCATCATGCTGGCGGTGAGGCGGCGGATGGGCCGGATGAAAACGGCGCTGACGAAGATGTAGAGAACGAGCGCAGCGGCGAAGGCAATGACCAGAGACACGAAGAAAATATTGCGGGAGTACTCGAACATATCCTCGCGCAGCGGCGCCTCGGGCATCAGCACCTCGACCGAACTCTGACTGTCGACGGTGTCCGGCGTATCCGCGGCGCCGACGATGCGTAGGGTCCGGCTACCCCCGAAGACGAGCGTGTCGAAAGCGCCGGAGATGAGGGTCAGCGGGTCGCGCTGGCGAGTGTCGGCGGTCACCGCCTCGCGCGGCATGATGCTGCCTTCCACGGCGATAAGCTGGCTCTGTCCCTGCCGACGATAGACGATGGCGGTAGCGCCCGCCGAGTTGAGCAGGCGATCCGTTAGGGCGCGGGGCAGCGCCATCACGTCGGGCACGGCGTCGAGCACGCGGGCGGCGACCACGCCGACCTGCAGCCTGTCCTCCAACCAGCTGGCGCGGTAATTGGCCACTGACGGCACATAGACCGCAACTTCCACGAGCAGAATCGCCACGACTATGGTGGCGATGAGCTTGACCGATAGGCCGGAAAGAAATCCCGGCATGGAGCGGGACGGCGCAGACATTGCGCAAGCGTTAGCGGGTTTGCCGGGCAAACGGTATCGGCAATCGGCGGCAGCGCCGCGACAAAATCGCGACGGCTCAGCGCAGCCAGCGGGCCATGGCGAGGCGGCGACGGGTGGCGGGCGCCAGCGGCCGATCGCGGCGCCAGGCCTCGCCGAGGGCGACGACGATCTCGGCCAGCGTCGGCTGCGGGATGGGCAGGTCGGCCAGATCGTCGGCAGCAAGACCGCCGGCCATGGCCGCCGACAGCACGGAGACGGTCTCGCCGGCGCCGCTGCCGACGATCCCGGCGCCGAGGATTCTTCCACTCGGATCGAGCAGCAGCTTGGCGAGCCCGAACGCGTCGCGTCGGGTGCGGGCGCGGGCGTTCTCGGCGAAGGAGGCGCGGACGACGTGGATGGCCCGCCCTGCCGTTCTGGCCTGCGCCTCGGTGAGGCCGATCTCGGCGATTTCCGGATCGGTATGCGTGACGACCGGGACGAGATCGGCGCCTGATGAAGGACGCCGTCCGAGCAGCGCGCGTTCGACCGCGAGTCGTGCCTCGCGCACCGCCCGCAGCGTGCTGACGCCCGCGCCAACGGCGTCGCCGATCAGCAGCACGCGCGGATTGCTGGTCTCCATTCCGGCATTGCGCAAAACCGCGGGTCCATCCGCCCGGGCCAGGCGAATGCGAGCCTTGTCGAGGTCGAGCGTTTCGATATTTGGCAGGCGGCCAGTGGCGACGAGGATGTGCGACACGTCGAGCTGGCGGTCGATCTCGCCGGTGCGCACCCTCACGCCGATGCCCATGCTGCGCAGGCTGATGCCAAGAATGGTCGTGCCGCCAAGCACGTCCACACCCTCGGCGGCGATGCGTTCGAGGGCGATGGCCGAGAGTTCCGGATCGCCGCTCAGCACCGGATCGCCCGAATCGACAACGGTCACGTCGGAGCCGAGCCGCCGGTGGGCCTGCGCGAGTTCGAGACCGACGGGGCCGGCGCCGACGACCAGCAGGTGCGTAAGCTTGCGGGTATTCTCGACGATGGTGTCGGTAGTGAAATAGGGCACGTCGTCGAGGCCGGGTATGGACGGGATCTCGGGGCGCGAACCGGTGGCGATGATGTAGCGTTTGGCCCGGATACCTACCTCGTCGACCTTCAGCAGGCGTGGTGCGGCAAAACGCGCTTCGCCGGCTATGAGGTCGACGCCGAGCGCGGTCAGCTGTTCGATGGAATCGGCTGGGGCAAGGATGTCCATCACCCCATGCACGTGTTCGTGGACCTGGCGGAAGACCGGATGCGGATCGGCATCGGCAATGCCAAAGCGCGAAGCGGTGCGCATCTGCTGGGCCTGCGTCGCGGCGGCCATGAACGCAGCGCCCGGAATGCAGGCCGTGTTGAGGCGGGCGCCACCCATGCGCACGCGCTCGACGAGCACGACGCTGGCGCCGAGGCGACGGGCGGCGCGGGCCGCCGCGATTCCGCCGGCACCGGCGCCGATGATGCAGAGATCGGGGGTGAGGACGTCGGCCATGTCTATCCGTAGCAAACCCGGCGCTTTATGGGACGCCAGCCCAACGGACACAACCGCTTTCGCAATCGGTGCCGGTATGGCCGGTCGCGTTGACTTCGCACCATGGTTTGGGTATTAGCGCGCCCAATCTGCCGCGGTCCCGCCTCAAGCGGGCGCCTGTGGCGTTTTCTCTTGCGCACCCCGAATAAGAGGAACCGCGCCCGGCGTGGTCTCAACTCATGAAGCGTACTTTTCAGCCGAGCAACCTGGTCCGTAAGCGTCGCCACGGATTCCGCGCGCGCATGGCGACCAAGAGCGGCCGGCAGGTCCTCGCCCGCCGCCGCGCCGTCGGCCGCAAGAAGCTCTCGGCCTGAGGCGGCTGGCCGCATGACGGCCGCCCCGCACCCGACCTTGCGCCGGCTGACCAAACGCCGCGAATTCGTGCGGGCTGCCCGGGGCAAGCGCGCCGGACGCACAGCATTCGGGATGCAGGCCATCGCCTCCGATCATGCCGAAGCCGGCATCGGCATCACGGTGACCAAAAAGGTCGGCACGGCCACCGAGCGCAATCGTATCCGCAGGCGCCTGCGCGCAGCGATCCGCACTTGCGCTGCCGCCTTCCCGCTCCGACATGACTTCGTGCTCGTAGGCCGCCGGGAGGCGCTGACGGCACCGTTCGGCACGCTCACCGGCGATATCGCCGCACTGCTGGACAAGCTCACTGCCGCGCGCCCGGCCGGCACCGATACTGCCGGCCACCGGAAAGACCGACAATGATCCAGCCCAACCCGCCGCCGTCCAACACCCGCAACATCGTCATCGCCGTCGTGCTCAGCATGATCGTGCTGTTCGGCTGGCAGTTCTTCGTTGCCGGGCCGCAGATGGAGCAGGCGCAGCGTGCCGCGCAGCTGGCGCAGCAGCAGCAGGCAGCCACCGACCAGGGTCTGGCCACGCCCAGCGCCGGCACGGCCGGGGCAACGGGCGATGCGGCGACGCCGACGACGTTCGAGACGCGGGATGCGGCCCTCGCCGGCTCCACCCGGGTTGCGATCGACACCGGCGAACTGCTGGGCTCGATTAACCTGACCGGCGGGCGCATCGACGACCTGCACCTCAAGGAATACCGAGAGACCGTCGAGCCCGACAGCCCGATCATCACCCTGCTCTCCCCGGTCAGCGCCCAAGGCGGCTATTACATCGAGCAGGGCTGGGCGCCGACCTCCGGCACGGCCACGGTCGTGCCCGGCGCCGACACGGTGTGGACGGCCGAGACCGACGCTCCGCTCACCGCGACCTCGCCCGTCACCCTGGTGTGGGACAACGGCGCTGGCCTGACCTTCCGCCGTGTCATTTCGGTGGACGACCACTACCTCTTCACCATCACCCAATCCGTCGACAACGCCACGACCGGCGATGTGGCGCTGTTCCCCTACTCCCGCGTGGTGCGCGTCGGTACGCCGCACGTGCAGAACTTCTTCATCCAGCACGAGGGCCCACTCGGCATCCTCGGCGGCAACTGGGTGGGCAAGAAGTACTCCGACATGGTCAACCAGCCGGCGTCGGACGTGAACTCCACAGGTGGCTGGCTCGGCTTTACCGACAAGTACTGGGCCACGGCCGTCATCCCCGAACCTTCGTCGACCATCATCTCGCGCATGAGCTGGCGCAAGTCGGGCACGCTCGACGTCTACGACATGAGCTATGTCGAGGGCACGCCCGTCGTCATCCCGGCCGGTGGACAGGGGTCCGACGTCTCCTACGCCTTCGCCGGCGCCAAGAAGGAGTCGGTGATTTCCGGCTACCAGCAGACCTACGGCTTCGATCGGCTGGAGCTGCTGATCGACTGGGGCTGGCTGCACTTCATCACCAAGCCGCTGTTCTACCTGCTGACCTTCCTGCACGGCATCCTGGGCAATTTCGGCCTGGCGATCCTTGCTGTGACGGTCATCGTCAAAGCCATCTTCTTCCCGCTTGCCAACCGCTCCTACGCCTCGATGGCGGCGATGCGGCGGGTGCAGCCGGAGATGAAGGCCATACAGGAGCGGCTCAAGGATGACCGCGTCGCCCAGCAGCAGGCGATGATGGAGCTCTACAAGAAAGAGAAGATCAATCCGCTCAGCGGCTGCTGGCCGATTCTGATCCAGATCCCGGTATTCTTCGCGCTCTACACCGTCATCTTCATCTCGCTCGAGATGCGGCATGCGCCGTTCTTCGGCTGGATCCGCGACCTCGCGGCGCCCGATCCGACGAACATCTTCACCCTGTTCGGCCTGATCCCCTGGAACCCGACGGCGCTGCCGGTCGTGGGCGGCCTGCTGCACCTAGGTGTGTGGCCGGTGATCATGGGCATCACCATGTGGGTGCAGATGCGCCTCAACCCAGCGCCGACGGACCGCACCCAGGCGATCATCTTCGGCTGGATGCCGGTGATCTTCACCTTCATGCTCGGCACCTTCCCGGCCGGCCTCGTGATCTACTGGGCGTGGAACAACACGCTGTCGATCGCGCAGCAGTGGTTCATCATGAAGCGCCACGGCGCCGAGGTGAACCTGTTCGGCAACATCATGGCCAGCTTCCGCCGCAAACCCAAGACCGCTACCGCGGACAAGGCGTGAGCGCGGCGCCGACCGAGGCGATGATCGAGGCCGGGCGGCTGCTGTTCGCCCGGCCTTTCGCGTTCGTGAAGGGGTGCGTGGACCTTGCGGGGCTGCCACCGGCCGACCGGACGGAGATCGCCTTCGCCGGGCGATCCAACGTCGGAAAGTCGTCGCTGATCAATGCCTTGACCGGCGTCTCCGGGCTGGCGCGGACGTCGAATACACCGGGGCGGACGCAGGAACTCAACATCTTCGAGTCGCAGTCGGCGGCGCTCCGGATCGTCGACATGCCGGGCTACGGGTTTGCGCAGGCACCCGAGGCCAAGGTCAAGGCGTGGACGCAGCTGATCCGCAAGTACCTGACAGGGCGGCAGAATCTTCGGCGGGTCTACGTTCTCGTCGACGCCCGGCACGGGCCCAAGGAGAATGATCTCGAGATCATGAGCCAACTCGACCGGACCGCAGTCAGCTACCAGATCGTGATGACAAAGTCCGACAAACTGCTCGCAAAGGATCTCGATGCGGTGATTGCGGCGACAAAGGCGGCGATCGCCAAGCGACCGGCGGCGCATCCCGACCTGATCGTCACCTCGTCGGAAAAGGGCAGTGGACTGGACCTGCTCAGGGCCGAGATCGCGGCGCTGATCGAGGCGTAAGGAACGCGGCCAGAGCCGTGGCCAGCCGGGCACTGTCGGAGGGGACATCGAAGGACGCCAATGCGTCGTCGATGACGGCGTCGGGCGCCCTGCCCCGGCGCAGTTCCACCAGCGCGCGCGCATAGTCGTCGGAAAACTCGGGGTGGGCCTGCACCGAGATGGCGGCGCCGTTTGCATAGGCGAGCCCGGCGTTCGGCGTGAAGGATGACGACAGGATCACGCGCGCCTCGCGAGGCGGCACGATGACCTGATCCTGATGCGAACAGACGACGGCCAGCGTGCCCTGAGCGCCCAGCAGCGCCTGATCGCCGACCGCGTAGACGTGGCGGCCGAGGCCCCAGCCCTTCTCCGACTTGCGCACGACCCCGCCCAGTGCGTCGGCCATGATCTGGTGGCCAAAGCAGATGCCGAGCATGGGCGTGCGCGCGCCGTATGCCGTGCGGATGAAAGCGCGGAGCGGATCGAGCCATGGCAGGTCGTCGTAAACTCCGGCGGGCGAACCGGTCAGAAGGATCGCGTCGACACCACCGAGGGCCGGAAGGGTTTCGCCATCGTGCGCGCGGAT
>VFQP010004705.1_pt1 | contig 12458 bp, 14 predicted proteins | sample 3512351 | NCBI WGS metagenome assembly VFQP01 (sample SAMN10412372, study PRJNA504923) | tailings metagenome | isolation source: Relicate 1 Philex TSF1 revegetated site | place: Philippines: Tuba, Benguet | collected 2017-08-29 | reverse complement strand
ATGTATTTACTGAACGCCTTCCTGTTAACCCGCCAGCTGCACATACTTCATCGACAAAAGCCTGATAATCAATGAATGTCGGGTAAATGTCGGGGGATTGACGTTGCCATGGCTAATCAGCGATAATAGCTTTGTTCGAAAAAACACCATGTATTCTTTTATCCCTATTTTCCGTATTTCCCTGTTACTCATCAGTACTATTTTATTGCCATTCACCAAGGTGAGGGCACAACAGGAGCAAACAGCCTCCAGCAACACATTTATGTTGCCTGATAGTACCTATATGATTCCTTTTGAATGGTTGGGCGATTCGGTTAATGGTCAGTGGGAGCCCCATGCTTCCATGCTACTGCCAATACAATTCAAGGGGTCGGATCGTACATTTTTTATGCAATTCGATCTCGGTTCTGCCTATTCTATGTTCTACTCTGGCAAATTAAACTCGCTCAAAAAAGATGTCGCAGCTTTCACGCAATTAGAAGCAGCAGCCATGAAAGCTGCTATGTATCGATTTCAGATTGGGCAACTTCCTGTAACTGCCGAATCTATGGTTTTTAAAACCTATGGCTCAGATACAGCCACTATATTGGTAAGGGGTAAAAGATCCTTATTGATCGGCACTATCGGTACAGATATGATACGGGATCGTCTCATGATCATCGACTACCCGAAGCAAAATATAATGATTGGACCTGCTTCTGATAGCACATCTCTGAAGGACATGCAGCTTCGTCCAATGTATTTTGCCGGAGGTCGTATCCTTCTGCCTGCAACCATCCTGCAAAAAAATACCCTTCTTTATTTTGATACAGGTACCAGTGCTTTTTCATTATTAACCGATCAACAAAGCTATGACCAATTGTCTGCTCCGGGCACAACTGCGCAGGTGTATAAAGTAAACTCCTGGGGAAATACACTACTTGCACATAAAAAGCCATCTAATCAGTTCATGCAAATGGTATCGCAGCAAATTGCTATTGGCTCGGTCACATACATCGAAGGAGCCAATGCCGCCATGGCCGAGCAAATGAAAAAAGCGGGAATAGGGGGCATGTTAGGTAATCTCAGTTTTCTCTCTTACCAATTGCTCATCGATACAAAGCATCAACGATTTGGGTTAAAAAAGTGATTCGCCGAAGTTTTTAAGGGAAACCTGTAACCTTTTGAATAGTTTCAGCATCTAATCCTTAAAACACCCATATGTCCTTAACCATTGCCATCCTGCTCTCGGCTATGTTGGTCTCTATGTTCCTTGTTTGGTTCTTTTCACACAGGGCAGATCACCGGGAAAGAATGTTCCAGATTGAAAAGGGGATGCAACCCAGCGACAGGAGAACAAAAAATAGATTTTCCTGGCTTAGATTGGGGTTATTGCTAATAGGGTTAAGTGTTGGCCTATTAATTATTTCAGTATTGGCTGCAACAAAACTATTAGATAAAGGGGGCAATGCCCTGCCACTTGCCATCTTAGGATTGAGTGGTGGTATAGCTATGATAGTAGCAGGGCGAATAGAAAATAATTCAAAACGCCCCTGATGCTCAATGAACAGCAACTGATCTATCTGATAGGGCAGGGTGATGAAGCTGCCTTCAGGCAATTGGTACAACAATATCAGCCCATGATATTCAGTATCGCTGTGGCAGTGGTGAAGGATGATTTTTTAGCTGAAGAGATCGTGCAGGATGTTTTTATGAAAGCATATACACAGATCCATACTTTCAAACATCGCTCCTCTTTCAGAACCTGGCTATACAGGATCGCTACCAATGAGTCGCTGATGCAGTTGCGCAGGGCCAATAAAGCACAGATAGCTTTCACCGGAGATGTGCCGGAACAGCTGCAAGAGCCAGATATGAGTGGGATGGATCCAGCGTTATTACAATTATTGGTGCATCGTTCTTTGCGAATGTTACCTCATAAAGAAAGCCTGGCCTTACGGCTATTCTATTTAGAAGATATGAATATTCAGGCAGTGAGTGATATAACCGGATGGCTACCAGGAAATGTAAAAGTAATCCTGCATAGAGCACGTAAGCAGATGGCGGTGGTTATGCAAGATGTAATAAATAAAGAGACCGATCATGGATAAACCATTAGCTGACTGGCTGCAAACACCCATGGAAATGGCTGGTTTTGAACAGCCATCAGACCGTTTAACAGAAACGATCATGCGTCGTTACAAAGAAACAGTACAATTGCAAAAGAAACGCCAGCATGATGTTTGGTATGCCCGCTTCTTCCTGTTGCTCACCATGATACTTGGGATTGTGTGTGTGTATCTGATATCGAATGGAATGGTGATTGATGGGCATGAACTGGCTTTCGGAGACCTTATACCTACTATTGCTCAATGTACATACGTACTACTCTTGTTGGTGCTGTTACACCTGCTGCCTCCTGTTAAGCAACCGCAGGAAGATTTATCGGGTTATATGCGGTAAAACATTTTCATTCATTTTATAGTAAAACTATTGTATGCGAAAAATCATCGTAAGGCTATTTCTATGTCTGTTCCCAACTGCAGTTAGCTGGTCACAAACCATCGAAATGAAATGTAGGATAACGGATGTAGATACCGTTCTTTTGTTGGTTCGGGGTGCTGACTGGTCTGATACAATCATGACCACCAATGGAAGGATCAATCATTCAATCCGTTTACCACATCCGCAACTGCTTAACCTGGCCTTCATTAAACATGCGCAGTCTATCAAAGCCATGCTCAAGGGAAATGAACGGGGTGTTAGAAGTATTACTGATGGTGTTTCAAGGGAGGTGTTTGCAGATAGTGGGTCGATACGCCTGGAGGCTGATTTTGCACAACTGTCACAAGCCCGGTTGGAGATGGACAAACCAACATTGCATGATGTATACCGACAGTTCTGGAAAAGATTCAATCCACTTGTTAAAATGGCTCGGACTATTATTGATTCTTCCTATACCGCAAAGAAAGGAACAGAAGCAACCAGCATTTATCAGTCATTATATAAGCGTGTGGAGGAACTGGAGCAGGATGTAGCCTGGCAATTCGCCATGGAACAAAACAATGATCTGGTAGGTGCATATATATTGTATCGCTATGGCCGTTCGATTGATACAGCAAGAATGGTAAAGGCCTACCATAGTTTTCCTGCCTGGATCAAAAAATCGGTTTATCTCAAAAATATTCAAGAGAAAATTCAGGCATTTACAGCAGTTCAAAAGGGTCAAAAAGCACCAGAACTGTTGTTAACAACCCCTGAGGGTAATCGGATTTCTTTATCAGATTTACGTGGAAAATACCTGGTACTTGATTTCTGGGGTTCCTGGTGCCAGCCCTGTATAGCGGGATTCCCAACTATGCGAACCTACTATGATCGTTATAAGGATAAGCTGAACATGCTGGGAATCGCCTGTAATGATACAGATTCGGCCTGGAAAGCGGCGATTGTGCAGCATGGCTTAAACTGGATCCAAACAAAGGAAGGCGAAGGTGAAGCGTCGGCTGTACGCCGCTATAATGTTGAGGCATTCCCCACCAAGATACTGATTGATCCGAATGGAATCATCATGGATATATTCATTGGAGAGCGTGCATCATTTTACCAGGAACTGGAAAAGTTATTCCGGTAGTACTTATTCTGATATGATCTCTGATTGCTTAATCAGCAAGCCTGGCATTCCTTCTTCTGTACCCAACTCGTGCGTAATTTCATGCACTCTTTCAATGCCTTTGAGTGTAATATAACAATGGGGTGTATCCAGTTGCTGTAGGGTAACCAGGCCTTCGCCCGACAGGGTCATGAGGTGTTTATGGATGATTTCCCATCCGAAAGTAGAATGAAGTACCAGTTCCCTTGGCGTACATAAGTATTGCTCGGGATGTGGTTCCTCCTTTACGATGCGGTAAAGCGTTTGCAGGGTGGAATAGCGATTATCCATGTATGAAAGATACGCTGCACCATAATTTTAGTGGCATCTTGGAAAGGCAAATTGTCAACATTGAATTCACTATTACAGCAAAACCCTGTGCAGAAACTATATAATCTGCTGGTTTCCATGCTAATAAACATATTTCGGAAAGAAGATTGCTTGTTCGGGTCGGAGGTGTGAACTGTTTAGATTCAGTTAAAATCGGGAAATGTTCAAATAATCAAGTGCTTGACGATCAATACGATGAACAAAAAATTGATTAACTATTCATGTCCGTAACTTAAACAAATATTCGCTACTAATGTTATTACTGTATGGACGCATATACCATTAAAGATCTCGAAAACCTTACTGGTATCAAAGCTCATACCATCAGGATATGGGAGCAACGTTATCATTTCCTGACGCCGCAGAGAACGGAGACGAATATTCGTTACTACACAGGTTCTGAGTTAAAGACCTTGCTCAACATTGCTCTCCTGAATAAGTATGGCTACAAGATATCCCATATTGATCGCATGCAACCCGCTGAGATCCGGGAAAAAGTATTGTCATTATCCCAGGATGAGGCAAAAGTGGAAAGAATCATCACCGAGATGATACAGCATATGATTGATATGGATGCAGATGCCTTTGAGGTAACACTCGATAAACACATTCAATTGAAAGGTGTCGAGAAAACTATTCAGCAAATCATCTTTCCCTTCCTTGAGAAGATCGGACTGCTGTGGCTTACCAATCACATCAACCCTGCACAGGAGCATGTGGTAACCAATATCATCCGCCAGAAGATCATGATCGGGATTGAAACGATCAGACCAGCCATCAGTGCCAATAAACTGGTTGTTTTGTTCCTGCCCGATGGAGAGCATCATGAACTGGGTCTGCTGTTCATGTACTACATGCTCAAAAACAGAGGGTATAAAGTAATGTACCTGGGCGCCAGTGTACCATTGCGAGATATGCAATATGTGGTTGCACGTAAGTCGCCACATCTATTGTTCACCCACCTCACCAGTGTGGCAGGCAATTTTAACCTGGAGCGGTTCCTGAACAATGTACATATACAACTGCCACAAGTGCCGATGGTTGTTTCCGGACAATTGGCAGCCTCGTACAAGAAAAAACTTCCCGCATCCATCCATATAGGCAAATCTTTGCCCGAGGTACTGGATCTTATTTCCGAACTATAATCATCAATTCATAACATGCCAGATGGTCAATATTGGCCCTCTGGCATTTATTTTGATGTTTAAACATTACATAAGTTATTGACAATCTTTGTTTTAACTTTTTAGCAAAATATTTAAACAAAATCTTGGACGGAGTCAATTCTTTTGTTTAATTTTATGTCATTAATAATTAAACACGCTGTTTATGTCTACCCTGGAATTTAATCAGATGCTGTTGAACAATACCGAGTTCTTAAGGCCTTTTGCCATAACATTAACTCGAGATGCTGAAGAAGCCAAAGACCTGGTGCAGGAAACCATGTTCCGTGCTTTGGCCAATAAAGACAAATACAATGTAGGCACCAACATTAAAGCATGGTTGTACACGATCATGCGCAATATTTTCATCAACAACTACAGGCGCCGTTCTAAACAAGCTACCATATTTGATAGCACGCCCAATGATTATTTGCTGAACCTGAGTCAGGGTGCGGTAACCAATGAGGCCATTGCGAATATCAATATGAAAGAAGTGCAACAGGCGATTCATGAGTTGCCTGATATTTTCCGCAATCCCTTTCTGCTGTATTTCGATGGGTTCAAATACCAGGAAATAGCAGATATGTTGGGCGAACCACTGGGAACCATCAAGAGCAGAATCCACTTTGCCCGCAAGCTGTTGAAAAACCAGTTGGAGCGGTATTAAGATTTTTGTTTAACTTACTACACTCGTGAATAAGACTGTCATTATTATCGGAAGCGGCTTTGCCGGACTTTCTGCAGCTTCCTTCATGGCTAAGGCCGGATGGAAAGTAACGGTACTGGAAAAGCATTCCATGCCCGGTGGAAGGGCTCGTAAATTCACGGAGAATGGTTTTACATTCGATATGGGCCCCAGTTGGTATTGGATGCCCGATGTGTTTGAACGCTATTTTCAATGCTTCGGAAAAAAAGTAAGCGATTACTATACCCTCGAACGATTAGATCCTTCTTACAGGGTTTACTGGCCCGATGGTCCTGTTGATATACCCGCAGACCCCAGGCAGTTATCGGCTTTATTCGAATCTATTGAACCTGGAAGTGCAGCTAAATTAGATGCCTTTCTGAAGGAAGCTGCCTATAAATATGAAGTAGGGATTCAAAAATTGGTGTATAAGCCCGGTCGCTCACTCACAGAATTCTTGGATTGGGAACTGGCCAAGGGCTTATTTAAACTTGATGTATTCAAATCCATGCGCTCGCATGTAGCTGCCTATTTCAACGATCCCAAACTCCGAGAACTCATGGAGTTTCCGGTGCTTTTCCTTGGCGCACTGCCGGAAGATACCCCTGCCCTCTACAGTTTAATGAACTATGCCGATATCAAAGGCGGTACCTGGTATCCTAAAGGTGGTATGTATGAGATCGTAAATGCCATGTACCAACTGGCGCTTGAATTGGGTGTAACTTTTCATTTCAATGCTAATGTGGAGGAGATTATTGTAGAAAAAGGACAAGCCAGAAAAGTACGTACCGCCAATGATACCTATCTGGCCGATGTAGTGATTGGCGGGGCCGACTATCACCATATTGAAACAAGCTTATTGCCAGAGGAATTGCGCAGCTATTCCCCTGCTTACTGGCAAAAGAGGGTTATGGCACCCAGCTGTTTACTCTATTATGTAGGCCTCAACAAAAAGCTGGAAGGCGTGCAACACCATACCCTGTTCTTTGATACCTCATTCCAGGTTCATGGTGAAGAAATTTATACTACACGCAAATGGCCAACCGATCCGCTGTTCTACATGAGTGCTACTTCGGTTACCGACCCTACAGTAGCACCACCCGGCTGTGAAAACCTCTTCCTGCTGATACCCGTTGCCACCGGTTTGGAAAACGATACAGAGGAAAGAAGACAACAGTATTTTAACCAGATCATACAGCGTCTGGAACAGCATATCCAACAACCCGTTAAAGACCATATCATTTACCAGCGTTCCTTTGCCCTGTCAGATTTTGTGAGCGAATACAATGCTTTTAAGGGAAATGCCTACGGTTTAGCGAACACTTTACGTCAAACTGCTGTTTTAAAACCTGCATGCCGAAGCAAAAAGGTGAGTAACTTGTTCTATACCGGTCAGCTAACCGTACCTGGACCAGGAGTGCCACCCAGTTTGATTAGTGGAGAAGTGGTGGCCGGAGAAGTGGTGAAACATTTCGGCAAATCATAACATCTAATTGATTACCATAAACCACCGGAGTGGATGACTTCGGATAGCAACACATGATCACGCTTTTTCATGAAGTTAGTCAGGATTGTAGCAGGATCACAACGGAGAAGTATAGCACCAGCTTCTCCTCTGCCATCCGTTTATTGAACAAAGACCTGCGCACACCTATTTTTAATATTTACGGATTCGTTCGTTTTGCAGATGAGATTGTAGACACTTTTCATGAATACGACAAGCCAAAACTTCTCAGCGAATTCAGACAGTCGACTTATGATGCCATTTCCATGGGCATTAGCATGAATCCTATTCTACATAGTTTTCAGCTTACCGTAAATCAATACGGTATTGATATGGAACTGATCAATGCCTTTTTGCATAGCATGGAGATGGACCTGGAACAGCGTACCTATAACCGCGCAGGGTATGAGGAATATATTTATGGTAGTGCAGAAGTAGTAGGTTTAATGTGTTTGTTTGTTTTCTGTGATGGTAACAGGGAAATGTATGAAACCCTCAAGCCCTATGCACGTAGCCTGGGTTCGGCCTTTCAGAAAGTGAATTTCCTGCGTGACCTGAAAGCCGATTATGAAGGACTGGAGCGTGTGTACTTCCCTAACTGTGATTTCAGAAACTTTACCGAAGCCGATAAAATCGCGATCGAAGCGGATATTCAGCGTGATTTCGATCATGCTTATGAAGGTATTCTTCAATTGCCCATCAAAGCCCGTTTTGGGGTTTACGTAGCGTATAAATACTATCTCTCATTATTCCGTAAGATCAAAAAAGTTCGTCCTCAAAAAATTATGGAAGAACGCATCCGCATTCCCGATTATGGAAAAATGTTCATCCTTGCAAAAGCTGGTATCAGGAGTCAGTTAAACCTCCTGTAGGTTATCTTTGCATATGGCTATGGAACAAGTGATATTGGTAAATGAACAAGACCAGGAACTGGGGTTAATGGAAAAAATGGAAGCACATGAACGGGCTTTGCTGCACCGCGCTTTCAGTGTATTTGTATTCAATAACCAACATGAATTACTACTCCAACAAAGGGCTTTATCCAAATACCATAGCGGCGGTTTATGGACCAATACCTGTTGCAGCCACCCCCGCGCAGGTGAAACCATTACCGAGGCGGCACACCGCCGTTTAAAGGAAGAAATGGGATTTGATACCGAACTGGAAAAAGCTTTCGATTTTATATACAAAGCCGAACTGGATAATCAACTCACCGAATATGAATTTGATCATGTACTGGTAGGTCAGTACGATGGTATCATCAATCCTGCTCCTGAAGAGGTCATGGATTATACATTTCTTTCTCTTGATGAGATATCCTTGCGCATGCAGCAATCACCCGGAACATTCACGGCCTGGTTCCATATTGCATTCCCCCGCATCAGGGAATGGTTCATCCTTCAAATGAACAAGCAAGATGGAGAAGCAGCAGCCTAAAGCAATTGTAATTGGTGCGGGTATTGCAGGTATGGCAACAGCCATACGGTTGCAAGTACAGGGTTATGAGGTCGAGGTATATGAACAGGCAGCATCTCCTGGTGGTAAGCTGGGCTTTTTTTCTGCCAAAGGTTACCAGTTCGATACAGGTCCGAGCCTTTTTACACAACCCAGTCTCATAGAAGAACTCTTTGCATTGGCCGGAGAACCCATACAAGATCATTTCAGCTATCATCGTGTGCCTGTTTCCTGTAATTATTTTTATGAAGATGGTAGTCGCATAACGGCACATGCCGATCATGCGGCATTTGCCCGGGAAGTAAATACCGTTACCGGCGAACCGGAACAGCATTTACTTCAATATTTACAGAACGCCGACAAACTATACAAGTCTGTTGCGGCTGTATTTTTAGATCACTCATTACATGAACCCAAAACATGGTTGGGTGTTAACTGGCCTGCCGCTTTCCGATCTGTTCGTTTGAAACATCTGATGGGCAGCATGCATGACGTAAATCAAAAAAGCTTCCGCGATCCACGATTGGTGCAGTTATTCGATCGATATGCTACCTATAATGGCAGTAATCCCTATAAAGCGCCGGGTATGCTTAGCATGATCCCGCATTTGGAGCATAATGAGGGTACTTTTTATCCGAAAGGCGGTATGATCAGTATTGTACATGCATTGTATGAACTGGCATTGAAAAAGGGAGTGAACTTTCACTTTAATAGTAAGGTGTCGTCTATTATCCATTCCCAGCAGCAGGTGCGGGGCATTAGGGTAGGAGATAAGAATATTAGTGCCAATGTGGTGGTAAGTAATGTAGATGTATATTTCACTTACCTGCACTTATTGAATGATCTCAATAAGGCAAAAAAAATATTGAAGCAGGAAAGAAGTAGTAGTGCTCTCATCTTTTATTGGGGAATCGCCAAAAGCTTTCCTCAGCTCGATTTGCACAATATTTTCTTCACGCATAATTATGTGAATGAATTCAATCACTTGTTCAAATACAGGAAACCCTATAGCGATCCTACAGTATATGTGAACATAACTTCCAAATGTGAGCCAGGCTTCCAAGCACCGGAAGGAAAAGAGAACTGGTTTGTAATGGTGAATGTACCCGCTAACACCGGTCAGGATTGGCAAAAATTACGAACAGTATACCGGCAGGCTGTGTTGGAAAAATTGAGCCGTATACTGGGCGAGGACCTGGCATCGCTAATTGAAACAGAAGATGTGCTGGATCCGGTACTTATTGAACAAAGAACTGGTTCCTATCAGGGATCTTTATATGGAACAAGCTCCAACGGACGTTTTTCTGCCTTTCTCAGGCACCCGAATTTTTCAAGAACCATGAAAGGTTTGTACTTTGTTGGCGGAAGTGTGCATCCTGGTGGTGGTATTCCCCTTTGCCTGAGGAGTGCCCGTATTGCCAGTGAACGCATTTCCAAAAAAGAAACAAAGCATTCCTTACACTGATCAACTTTGGTGATATGACGATGATGACATGGCTTGGAAATAATAAATTGAAATTATCGCAGGGTTTGGCCATTCTGTTTCATGTTTGTGGCTGCATTGGGATCTTATTTACCCCCTATCGCGAATGGTTCATTGCTCATACCCCGTTGAATTTATTGCTGATGTTCCTTTTGCTGATCTGGAACCAGGAAGGTAAGGAAGCAGGATTCATTATTTTTCTGCTCATTTCTTTCATGGTGGGTATGGGAACAGAAATGATAGGTGTGAATACCGGTAAATTATTCGGTTGTTATCGCTATGGAACTGTTATGGGCCCTAAATTGAATGGCGTGCCCTGGCTTATTGGTGTTAACTGGTTTGTGGTAACCTATAGTTCTGGTATTATCATGCATAAGCTCTTGGAGCGGCTGCGTGAAAAATATGCTGCAGCTGGTGAACATTTATCTACTAGCCTCGCCAAATGGTCTTTTATTGTAGATGGGGCACTACTAGCTGTATTATTTGATTGGGTGATGGAACCGGTTGCTATGAAACTGGGATTTTGGCACTGGGAGGGAGAACAAATTCCGTTCTTCAATTACCTCACCTGGTTTGTCATCAGCATATTCCTGATGCTGCTGTTTAGAACCCTGCGATTCAATAAGGACAACCATTTTGCTATACATTTGTTCATTATACAGACATTGTTTTTTATCATCATTAGAACAAGCCTTTGAATTATGTTGCTGTATCTGCTCATCACATTGGCCACTTTCTGTATCATGGAAGGTATTACCTGGCTCACGCATAAATATGTGATGCATGGCTTCCTTTGGTATTTGCATGAAGACCATCATAAGAAGGGACCGGGCTTCTTCGAAAAGAATGATGCCTTCTTCGTGATCTTTGCCATTCCCAGCTGGTTATGCATAATGCTGGGTAGTATGAATGAAGTGTACTGGGTGGTGAGTATTGGAGCCGGTATTGCCATGTATGGCTTTGCTTATTTTCTGGTTCATGAAGTGATCATACACCAACGCATAAAACTCTTTACACGTAGTAATAACCGATACATCAAAACCATACGCTGGGCACACAAAATGCACCATAAGCATTTGGAAAAAGAAGAAGGAGAGAGTTTCGGTATGTTGATTGTTGCTGCTAAATACTGGAATAAGGTTCGTAAAGACGAGCAACGCCAGCATCGCTAATCAATCCAAAAAAATCCACTGCAACAAAGATTCGACTATATCATTGCCGGGGCTGGTTGTGCAGGCTTAAGTTTACTTGCCCGCATGATGGCCAATCCTTTTTTTGCATCGAAACAAATCCTGGTAGTAGACCGTGCACCCAAACAGGAAAATGACCGAACCTGGTGCTTTTGGGAAAAAGAGAATGGCTTTTTCGAACAGCTTGTTCATCATGCCTGGTCGCAGCTCGACTTTATCAGCACAGGTTATAACCGCCGGATGGATATTGCCCCCTATCGCTATAAGATGATCAGGGGGATTGATTTTTATACTACTGTACAAACTACAGCAGCCGCTCATTCGAATATTCATTTTTTGTATACCGATATTGTGGAGAGTAAAACAGCAGGTGAACAGGCGGTGCTACTAACTACTGCAGGACAATTTACGGCCAGTTATATTTTCAATAGCATACAACATCGGGAACCGGTATTGCAGCGAGGTGAGCATATGCTGTTACAACACTTTATGGGTTGGCTGATTGAAACAAAGGAGCCAGTTTTTGATCCTGGTGTAGCCCGATTCATGGATTTCAGCGTTGATCAACGCCATGGCACAACCTTTATGTATGTATTGCCCGAATCACCTACGCGGGCATTGGTAGAATATACTTTATTTACTGCTGAACTTTTGCCAAGAGCCGAATATGAAGCGGCATTGGCTGCCTATATTACCCAGGATCTGCAAATCAGCAACTATAAGATACAGCACCAGGAATTTGGCATTATTCCTATGACCAGCCATCAGTTTAGTCCGGCTAATGGAAGGGTTATTCATATTGGAACCGTGGGCGGCCAGGTGAAAGCCAGTACTGGTTATGCTTTCCGGTTCATTCAGCAGAGAACAGAAGCCATTGTAAAAAGTCTGGTGCAGGGAAAAGACCCTTCTCATGCCGGCCTTGCATCCAAACGTTTTGGCCTTTATGATGCGGTATTATTGAATGTATTGGCTGGGAACAAACTACCGGGGGCAGCGGTATTCACCGATATCTTCCGGAAT
>VFQP010004704.1_pt1 | contig 12461 bp, 15 predicted proteins | sample 3512351 | NCBI WGS metagenome assembly VFQP01 (sample SAMN10412372, study PRJNA504923) | tailings metagenome | isolation source: Relicate 1 Philex TSF1 revegetated site | place: Philippines: Tuba, Benguet | collected 2017-08-29 | reverse complement strand
TCGATCAGCACGAACGCACGAGCGCACCGCCCGCACGCACGAAGCGGATTCCCTTCTGACCAGACCTGAACGCTTTGGGCGCTTGCCGCTCGGCAAAAGCACGGCACCCCAGCACTCGCGCAGCAGAGAGGTTTCCTGGGCAGCTGCCCATCCGCCACAGGCAAAGTGTGCCGGCCAAGCCGATGCGATCCACCGCGCGCAGCCTCACCCCCTGAGCCCATCACTCGCGGTCGATTGTGACGGGGGCGCGCGCATCCCTGCCCTGTCGTGTCGGAGGAGGAGCGGGCGGGGCAAAATGGGCACCTGTGCCTCCCAGCCGCAGCCGGCAGGCACGGCCATCGCGCTCAAGGGCAGGGCAGGCAGCGCCCCCGCGGCCCTGCAGCTGGCTGAGGAGGGCGGGCGGCAGGATATCTCGGCGGCGGGCGCGACGGGCGCGCTCGTCCTGGCCCAAATCAACCCTCTGCTGCGCCAGGCCAGCAGCCAGTCCGTCGGCAGCGGCGCAGCAGGCCACGCGGAGGACACGCTCTACATGGTCAGGACCGATGCGTGGCACAGCTTCCACGTGGCGGGCTTCCAGGTGCGTCAACCGCCCCGCCGGCCTCGGGAAACGGCTCCGTGGGTAATTGGCCAGTGCGCTTTCTGACTCGCGCACCACAATTTGGCGGGTTCCCACCGTGCGCTGCGCATCGTGCTGCCCCTGTGCAGGTGGAGGCGCAGCTGGGCCTGGCCGGCGCGTGCACTCTGGACGTCCTGCTGACCGGGCCGCCCGGCGTGCTGCTCTGGCTGCAGTCCCAGGCCGCGCTCGAGGGCGGCAGCCAGCTCAATGCCAGCTGCTGCACGCTGAGGCTGCGCTGGGAGGTGCTGCTGAGGCTGCCGGGTGCGCACACATGGGTTGACGTGCGCGTACGCGCCCATTGACGCCCCGAGTAGAGAATCTGCGTTGCGATTCGAGGGCGGCGCGCGATGGAGTGAACGCTAGCGACTTCATTCTTGTCCTGGAACTCGCCGCCATTGCATGCAGGCGTCAAGACGTTGGCGCTCGGCCCACCGCCCGCGCCGCTCTCGACCACCGAGGCCGCCCGCGTCAAGGCCTTTGCCGCCAGCGCCATGCAGCATCAGCCATCCCAGCAGCAGCAGCAGAGCGGCGCGCCCGAGGACCTCAGCCAGAGGGCCCGGCTGCTCTCTTCCAAGGGGCGCAAGTAAGCAGCAGTTGGTGCGTGGAGAGCACGCCGCAGCTGCATGGGAGCCGGGAGCGCACGTCGTGGGCGTGTGGCGTGCGGTGCGGCGCAGGGTGTTCCTGCCGATGCTCGTCGCCGAGATGCTGGTGGCCACGGGGCAGCTCCAGCGCACCGGCGATGACCTGTACAGGCAAGTCAAGCGCGGCTTCTGCGTCAAACCTGATGACGGCTGAGCTGCAGCCTGGTGCGGCCACGCGCTCAGCCAGCGAACGCGCCGCCCGGATGCTGCTGGTGCCGCCGCTGCCGCCCGCCCGCAGCGCGCGCAAGAACAGCTGGATGATGCCGGACCTGCACTTTGTTGGCCTGGCGCGGCCGCGCGCCTCGTTGCCCTCGGGCGCCACGTTCCCCGACCCCTCGTGGGCCGCCGGCGCGCTCAGCGAGCCCCCGCACGCCGCCTCCAGCCAGGTGAACCGCCCCCTCGTGGGCCAGGAACGACTGCTGGACGGCGCGAGGCGAGGCCGCTGGCTGCTCTGTCAGGGCAGGCCTTTCACCCAAGAGGCTCTGCCAAGAGATCTGAGCATGCCATCGCCTTCACCACCCGGATGCAGGCCACGCACGCCACGCTGTCCATGGGCACGCTCCCCTCCGCCTCCACCACCACCGCCACCGCCACCACTGCCAGCAGCTCCACATCACAAGCGCCGCCGCCGGGCGCCGGCGCCCCGCCCGCCCGCGCGCCCTCGCGGCAGGCGCGCCGCGAGCAGCAGGCGCGTGCCCACCAGCAGCAGCAGCCGCAGCTACACGCCTACGTGCAGCAGCAGCAGCATGCTCACCAGCACCACCTTATCACCCACACCGGCACGCTGTCGCACGCCGACCACCACCACCACTCGCACAACAGCCACCCGCACGCCGGGCACAGCTTTGCCAGCGGCAGCAGCGCCCCGCTGCTGCTGCCCGCCTCCGGCCCGCCCAGCGCGCACCTCGCCACGCGCCCCGGGTCGGGCGCTACAGCTGCTGGCGGCGGCGGCGGCAGCGCGGCGAGCAGCGCGGCGGCGCTGCCGCTGCACAGCGGCGCCGCGCACGCGCTCTCCTCGGGGCCGCACTCGGCCACGCTGCCCGTGCTGCCCGCCTCAGCCCACCACCACTACCACCATGCGGGGGGGTACGTGGCGTCGCCGGCGGGCGTGGCGGTGGGCGTCGCGCCGCCGCTGCGGCACCACGGGAGCGTCGACGCGCACGCGCTGGCGGCGCACGCCTTCACGCCCAGCTCCTCCGCCTCGCAAATCCCCGACGCGTTCGCCGGCCACCACCTCAAGCACCTCTCGCCGCCCTTCGACCCGCCCGGCGGAGCAGGTGCGCCGCGCTCCGCCCTTCCGCGCCCTCTCGCTTCCTCGGTCGTGCCGATCGTGCTGTGGCTTGCGCTGGCGTCAGCGCGCACGCGACGGCGCTTCACCGTTGCGTTGCCGCAGGGGGCGCGACGCCGGGGCACGCCGGCGGCGGCTGGAGCACGACGCCTTCGGCCGCCACGCCCTCCTCCTCCGCCGCGCCCGCGCCGCCGGGGCCCACGGCAGAGGCCAACAACCGCGGGAGCAGCGGCGGCGGCGCTGCCGTTGCCGCCGCTTCGTCGTCATCGTGGGGGCTGCTGGGGCGCCTCATGGCGCTGCCCGGATCGTCGCTGTCCTGCGGAGGGGCCACCGCCACCGCCACCGCCTCAGCCTCCCGGCCCTTGTCGGCAGGTGGTGCGGCCGCGGGGGGCCCCGCGACGGCGCTGACGCGGCCAACGGGCGGCGCGTCCTCGGCGGCGCGGCCCGCCGCTCCGCGCAGCGTGGTGGTGTCTGCCGAGTGGGCGGCGGCGGCGACGGCGGCCGCGGTGGCGCAGGGCGGCGGCGCGGAGGCGGCGCGGGGCGGCGGGGAGGTGGGGTCCCTCGTCGGGGCGGCGCTGCCAACGGCGGCGGCGGCGGCGCGGCGGCACCAGCAGCAGGTGCTTCAGGCGGCGTGAGAGCGCGCCGCGTCACCCGCAATCGTGTCGTTGTGTCGACGCATGACCTTGCACGGCCCACCTTTGAGAAAGGTGTGCGAGTCGCACCGTGCCTGCTCTCGCGCCTGGCGCACATCGCCGAGGGCGCCACGGCCGCGCGGTCTTTCGGCGTGCTCCGCCGTCGTCGTCGTGTCTTTGGGGGGAGGTGTCAGCAGGCGAGACGCCACGTGGGCCCCCTGCTGCTTTGCGGCCGCTCTCGTCGGTGGTTGCGCGCGGTCCCTTGGAACGTCAACGAGGTGTGGCGCGCCGCGCTATGGCTGACGCCAACGGTGCGGCGCGCGTCGCTCCCGGGCCGTTCCGTGGCAAGCAAGGTCTTGGTGCCTTTTCCGCTCGTTTGGCTCCTCCCAGCCTCCTATGTTCTCGTCGGCGTCCTCCTCTGCGGCGCTTGGGTTTTGTGGCGTTGGACCGGTGTGGATTTTGCCGCCGTCGCCCGCGCCGTTGTGCACCTGCTATGGACGGGCGGTGCGAGCCGGTGCCGCACGCGACGCGGCCGGCCCACCCCTGCGCTCCCCTGGTCCTCCTCTGCGTGTACACAAGGAACGACACACGCAACTGCATCATGCACACACTCATGCGCGCACTGTCGGGGGGGCGCGGCGGCGCTGCTGGAGAGGGGTGAATGCACCAGCGCCGGCGCCGGGAAGGGGGGGCACAACCACGAACGACCCCGCGCTCGTGGCGCACAACCAACAACGTGCGGTGCTGACCCGTGCTGGCCCTATCCCTCCAAAGCGCCCCTCCTTGAATGCCAAAGGAGCGGGCCTGATGATTGCACCGCCCGCGACGTCGGGCCACTGGTCCTTTTTCGTGACCTCTTGACCTGTCGTGATGTCGTTTGGTCGTCACGCCCTGGGTGTGGCGCCGTTGGAGAGCTCTTGTGGGCGGGGGGGAAAGAGGGCACCACCTGCCCTCTGTGTGGCAGACCTGACTGTGGAATGCGGCACGATAGGGTTGCCAGCACCCACCACCACCACCACCAGCGACGACAGCAAAGCGCGCCCCCCCGCGGCTCTTCATCCCGACCGCCAATGCCCGGATCAAGCGTTCCATGCACCTGCTCCTCGGTCGCCCCTGCCAAGACTTCGGAATGCCTTGCGCCAACCCCCGTGGGCGTGTGTGGAGGAGGAGAGGAGGTGGCAAGACTTTGGGGGTTGAAACACGGGATGGAACACGGGAATGAGGACTGACGACACGAAGCACGCGCTCTCTGCTTCTTCCTCCTGCCTGCCTGCCTGCTCCTGCCCCGGGGCGGCACGTGCGTGGCGCTCTTGATCGTCGCTCGCTCGCCCTGCTGGCCCTGTTCACTGCAGCCGTCTTTGGCTGGCGATGATTTTCGTGCATTTGGCACGGGTGCTGTGCCCTGGCACCTTGCGCCACCATTTCCATTCCATTTGCTCGCCGGGGCGGAAGAAGACGTGCGCAGATGAGATTGCACGACTGTGGGGAGGCCCGAGCGCACGCTGCTCCATGGATGCAAGGAGGCCATCCTAAACCTAAACAGCAACGAGCACTGACTCAGAGGCCGTCGGCGCTGCGGGTGGCGGCGCCCGGGTCGCCGCCCTTGCCGCCGCCGGCGCGCAGCCCCCGCACGGCCGCCAGGAACTGCTCCCTGAACTGCGGGCTGGCGACGAGCAGCAGCGGGAAGAGCAGCACCAGCGGCCACTTGCTGCGCGCCTGGTACGTCGTGAGCTCGAAGTTCTTGGCGAAGCGCGCGGCGAGCGCCGCGTAAGCGCCCGCCAGCAGCGCAGCGATGAAGAGCAGCGGCGAGGGGCCCACGGCGGCGGCGGTGTGCGCTGGGGGGTAGGCGTACCTGCACGCAGAGACACACAGCTAGGGGGGCCGGGCGTTTTGCACGCGTGCTGTGGGCGTGCTGGGCTGCGGCCGGGAGCTCGCCAGTGCCTGCTTACCGCGAAGTGCCTCCGCTGGTGATGCTGATGCTCTCAAAGTAGCGGTAGCTGTTGGGGCCCCTCTCCTCGCTTCGCCGGATCTGCACGCCCGGCTGGTCGACCACCGTCACGCCTGCAGGACGCACACGCGCACCAATGGGGGAGCCAGGCCCTGCAGGGTAAGACGAGCGCAAGCGGTGCCTGCAATAGCAGATGGACCAAACACTCGCCTTGCTGCTGCTGGGCGCCTTGCTGCCGCGCCTGCGCCAGCGCCCGCTCGGCCTGCGCCAGCGCGTCGGCCTCTGCCCGCCGCGCCCAGCCCATCATGCGCCCGACCTCGGCGTCCATCTGCAAGCATCAGGTGATGAGCGGAGTGGTGGGCTGCAAGCGCGGAGGGGGAAGGGGGGCGGGCTTCAAGCGGGGGGCAGCAGAACACGCGCCATCGCACCTCGCGCGACGCCAGGCCCATCTCGCGGTCCATCAGCGCAATCTGGCGGTCGAACATGGCCATGCTGGCGTCGAAGAAGGGGTCCCTGCAGCGCGTGCAGCAGCCCGGAGGGGGCGGCGGCTCCTTGTGTGCGCGCCTCACCCTCCAGGCACGCCGGCTGAACAGGCCGCACATGCACCGCACCTGTCAACTGAAGCCGAGCACGCAGCCCTCCGCCGCGGCCTGCAGTGCTGCCTTGGCGCCGAGCCTTGAGCCGAGAAGAAGGTTCGCCTGCCCGAGCGCTGCTGCGTGATGGGCAGCGAGCCAGCGGACGAGGGTGGCAGCAGCAAAAGCGATTGCGGAGCCATCGCGTCTCGGGAGACCCCTCTTCTCGCAGCCCACAGAGTGCACCTCGAGCAAAAAGAGCGTTTTCGACGTTTTCTGCTTCCGTCGAACTTGCTGGCGCAAGCAGCGAGCATTTACGAGCAAAACGCCAGGATGCGCCGCTTAGCGCTGCCGAGCTCATGCCTTCTGCGCGGGCTGCACGTCCAGCTTCCTGGAGGCGCTACGGGAGCCCTTGTCGCGCAGATCTGCGCACCTGGCAGTGGCGCTCCAGCGGCATCGCATCCAAGCTGCACGCCAACACATTGGGATCAACAGGGCGTCAAGAGGCCTCCCTCTCCACCAGAGGGGGCAGCAGCGGCGCGGTCAGCGCCCGCGCAGCACAACGCCGTGGCGCCACCTGTCCGGCGCAGGGTCTCAGCAGCCCCCACAAGCAGCGCCCCCGCAGCAGCACCGTTGGTGGCCCTACCAGCACGCGCTGCGACGCTGTGGGCCGGCAGCTCGCCACTGCGGCCGTGCCTCTGGGCCGCTCGGCGCGCGCCGTACCTGGCAGGGTGGCCCCGGCACCTCACCACCACCGGCGCGGCGCTCAGCGGCGCGCCCATCGTGGCGTACCCGCTGGCGCAGACGGGCGAGGGCATCAGCGAGTGCGAGCTGATCCAGTGGTTCGTCAAGGTGGGTAGGGCTGGGCGCCCCGCGCGCCGACGCCGTTTCCGTTGCGGCTCCCTCTCCAGGTCACCTCCGCATTGGTGGCGTGCGCAGGAGGGCGACGTGGTCAAGGAGTTTGACAAGCTGTGCGAGGTGCAGAGCGACAAGGCGAGTGCCCCGGCCGTGCGCTTTGCCCGGGTCCACGGGCGGAGCGGGGGCAGGACACCACAGGAACGAACGGCAGCACCAGGAGAAGAGGAGACGCGTCGGGCCCCCCCACCCAGCGCCATCCCGCAGCCGGCGTCGGAAGAGAAACGGGCTGCTCGCTCAGGCAGGACAAAGAGAGACAGACGCCTGCGCCGCGGCCTGTGTGCGCCTTGCCAACGCAGGCGAGCGTGGAGATATCCAGCCGCTTCGACGCCAAGGTGCTCAAGCTGCACTACAGCAAGGGCGACATTGTCAAGGTGCGCCCGTCAAGGGCTTCAGGCCCTGGGCGCCGCCGCCAAATTGCACTGGACAGGGTGCAAGTGGCCCTCGCGCGCCTGCGGGGCAGCAAACGGGTCAACAGCGTTGCTTGCGAGGTGCCGTGGCAGGCGGCGGCGCCCGTGCATCCTCCTTCCGAACGGCCCCAGGACTGGAAACCGCGCCGTGCCAGGGCAGTCGTCGGCGTGGCACGGATTTCAAACTGGCCGCGTGCGTGCGCAGGTGGGAGCCACGTTGGTGCACCTCCAGGTGGCCGAGGGCACCACCCTGCCACCCGACATGCTAGGCCACGTGGTGCAGTCCCTCGACGCGGCGGCCGCCACGCCAGCCGCGGCCCCCGCCGCCGCCGCAACGACCCCACCGCCGGCGCCCGCGCCACCGCCCGCGCCCGCGCCGCCGCCGCCGCCGCCGCCGGCGGCTGAGGCGCGCGACCCGGGAGCAGCAGAGGCGGCGGGCGAGGGGCAGGTGCTGACGAGCCCGGCGGTGCGTCGCGTGGCGCGGGAGGCCGGCGTGGACCTGAGCCGGGTGGCGGGCACGGGCCCCAAGGGGCGCATCACCAAGGAGGATGTGGAGAGGTGAGAGCGCAGCTGGCCCGGGTGCAGGTCTCGCAGGCTAGCAAGCAGAGGTGGAGGAGCGCCTCAGGGCCTTGCCGCCACCGCCACCGCCGCAGGTACATCGCCGCCCAGCGCGCGCCCGCGGCGGCAGCAACAGCGGCCGTCGCCCCGGCGGAGGCGCGCGCCGTGGCCGCCGCGCCGCCCGCGCCGCTGCCCGCCGCCGCCGCCGCCGGCGTGGTGCCGGCCGACAGCGAGCTGCCGGTGCGGGGCTACCGGCGCGCCATGGTCAAGAGCATGCAGGTGCGCGTGCGCGAATCGTTGCCTCCCGCCTTTGGCCCGACGAAAACGTTTGCTTTGGAACCGTCACACGGGAAGCGACTCGCTGGAAAGGAAAGCTTGCAGGTTAGAGCGGCGTGCGGGCGTGCTGCGACTGGCTGGCGCCTGCGTTCCAGTCGCCGGTGCCCGCGCAATGATGCGTGTGCGCCCCGTGATGTCTGCGTAAGTGCAGGCGGTGGCGGCCGTGCCTCACTTCCACCTTCACGACGAGGCGGTGGTGGACGCGTTGGTGGCGGCGCGCAAGCACCTGGCGCGCGACCCGGCGCTGGGCGGGGGCAAGCTCACCATGCTGCCCTTCATCATCAAGGTGATGCGCCACGCACTCCTCGTCATCACAAGCTGCGGCACGCGGTGTCCACACGGCCATCTCAACACGGAGCAGGGCGCCAAGGACATTGCCTGCTTGCTTTTGCCAGGGACGTTTGTCGCGCAGCGCCCGCGCGCGGCGTCACGCGCTTGCGCACCAATGCTGTCTCCTTGCCACCTGCCCCTGCAGGCCGTGTCTCTGACTCTGTCAGAGCACCCGCTGCTCAACGCCAGCCTGTCGGCTGACCAGACGAGCATCACGCTGCGCGGCGCGCACAACGTCGGCGTGGCCATGGCCACGTCTGCCGGCCTGGTGGTGCCCAACATCAAGCAGGCGAGCACGCGGCTAGAGCTCATGCGCCGAACGCCAGCGCACGCACCGCCCGCCGCAGAGGGAGAGCACAGCGTGCTTGCGCTTGCGGCGCGCGCGTGTGGTGCGGCCGCAGGTGCAGCGGCTGAGCGTGGCGCAGGTCGCGCGTGAGCTGGCGCGGCTGCAGGCGGCGGCGCTGGCCGGCAAGCTCACCGCGGACGAGGTGACGGGCGGCACCTTCACCGTCTCCAACATCGGTGAGGGGGCGCGCTGGCGGCGCGCTCGCGATGGGCGCGGGCGGGGCGGATGCTGTGCTTAACAGTGTGTGCGAGCCTGCCTTGCGGTGCTCAAGAGCGGTGTTTGATCGTGTGGCGGTGCGCGCGCACACACCGCAGGCAGCATCGGCGGCACGTTTGCCAACCCGCTCGTCAACCCGCCAGAGGTGGCCATCCTGGCCATCGGGAGAGTGCGGCAGGTGCGCGTCCACTTCCACGCCATGAGCGAGAAGCACTGGACGTGGTGCAGCTGCGGCGGAGGCAACCGCAAGGCTGAACCGTCCCTGCACGTGCAGGTGGCGTCCGTGCCAGGAGGGCACGGAGGCAAGGACGCCGCGCCCGTGGCGGCGCCCGCTCACCCCCACCCCCACCACCACCTGGTGCTGGGCATGTCGTGGGGCGCCGACCACCGCGTGGTGGACGGCGCGGGCTTGGCGCACGCCAGCAACGCGCTCAAGGCGCTGCTGGAGCGGCCCGAGCGCATGCTGCTGCGCACCGCCTAGGCCTCTGCTCCCTTGTCGAATCTGTGGCCCTGGCCTTCAAGTCCTTGGAGACCTGCCCTTGGAGACGCGCCGCCGTTCCAAACCCTAGCTCGCGGGGCGGGGGGGCGCGCACGCACAAGAGAGAGCAGCAGGCAAAAGCAGGCAGCAGCACACACTCAGAACGCCAAGGAGCAGGACGCGCGGCTTCTCCAGCCGACAGATGTGAAAGCTTTTCCGTCGGCCCACCAGTGCCGCCGCACGCCTGCTTTTTCGCGATGGCGGTGGCGCGCCCCGCCCTCAGCAGCAGCAATGCGGAGCTGGTGGCACGCTACCGTGACAGCAAGTACATCCTCCGCGGCGCAACTGGCGTGCGGGCGAACGCGGCGGACAGGCTCGTGCGGCTGCTCCTGCACCTCCTTGTCGGGTCGCTGTCCAGCAGCCTGCGCGTGCTCTTGGGCAAGCTCTTCACCGTCTACCTGTGGCTGGGCAAGCCGGCCGTCACGCTCGCGCTCTTCGTGGAGGAGCAGCTGCTCAAGATTGTGGGCTGGCTGAGCGGCACGGCGTTCAGCCGGAGGGACAGCCGCGTGGGCCGCTGGTGGTGGTGGAACTTTGGTCGCGAGGTCCACCGCTGGCAGGTCCTGAGCGGTGAGGGAAGAATGGTTCGACGCGTTCGCGAGGCTCCGACGTGGAGCCGTGCCACGGTGGACCAAAGTGTGCGGTGCCGGAGCACTGAGCTGGCAGCGTGACTGCCGCTGTGGGCGTGTGCTGGTGTGGGCGTTGGCCCTGCTGCTGTGCCCACGCAGCGGCGCTCCTGCTGGGGGGCGCCGTCGGCGGCATCGCGCGCAGCCTGCGCAGCCAGTTCGACGCCGCCGCCCAGCGCCGGCGCCTGCTCAGGCAGCTCATGGCGCAGGCCACGCACTACGAGGAGTGGCGCGCACAGGCCACTCAGCTGGAGGCCGAGGAGCGCCGCAAGGTGCGCACCGGCGTGGGGCGACGCCCGCCCTCTCCTGCGCCACGTCGTGCACTTCACCGCCCTCGTCATTTCACCTTGCGCCTCGCAGCACGGCGCGGCGGAGCACGAGACGTACGACCGCAAGCTGCTGCTCAGCAAGCTGGACCACCTCCGGCGCGTGCGCGCCACGGGCAGCCCCCGGGAGATGATGCTGGCGCTGCGCATCGACCTCATCCGCAACGTGGCCAACATCGCCAAGAGGTGCGCGCCTTGGGCCCCGCGCGCCCGCCAGTCCTCCCTTGCCCCCCTGCACGCCTTGCGATGGCGTGTGCAGCGCGCCGTGGGCGGCTGGCAGCAGCCCAGCGGCAGCCGCACGCCACCTTGGCAGGACCACGGCAGCCTGAGCTTGCTCGCCCCCGCAGCAGGGCGCCTCAGCGCTGGGCAACGCGGAGGACAACGCGCCGTGCGTTGCGCTGCTGCCGCCTCTGCGCGCGTGCGCAGCCAGAAGCACCGGCCGGGCTTTGCGTCGGTGCCGGGGCCCATCCAGCAGTACGTCCGCGAGGTGCAGGAGCAGCTCGGCCTGGTGAGCGCGGTGTTCGCGCTCTTGCTTTTCTCCAACCGCTGCTCGCGTGAGGTGGGGCGAGGCAGGGCGGGGTGGCGGGCGGGCGGGGCAAGTGCAGTGCGCCACACAGACCCGTTGTTGTTGCTGTCCGCGCCGCGCAGATTGCGGCGTGGCCCGAGGCGGAGCTGCCGCTCGACGAAAAGGTGTCCTTCTTCAAGGTCACGCGCCACGCCTTTGGCCGCACGGCGCTGCTGCTGTCGGGCGGCGGAGGGCTCGGCACCTTCCACATGGTGCGGCGCCTGCGCAGCGCGCGCCCCCGCCAATGGGATCCGCAGCGTTCGTGTAGGTGTGCACACACAAGGCCCCTGAGTGCGCGTGCCACCCGGTGCGGCCGCAGGGCGTGTGCAAGGCGCTGTTTGAGCGCAAGATGCTGCCCAGGGTGCTGGCCGGCAGCAGCGTCGGCTCCATCGGTGAGGTGGGACGTGGCACGCCGCCGCCCAGGCCCTCGCGAGCACGCTCCACCTGCCACGACAGCCACCACGGCGCTGCCGCTTGGCGTCAGCAGCGCGCCGCGGCGCTGCGTGCGCACCGCTGCGCTGCCTGGAGCCGCGGCCGCCCAGCTTGGCTCGACTCGGGCCGCTCTCGCCTGATGACGTGTGCCGACGACGCAGTGTGCGCCGTGGTGGGCACCCGGACCGACCACGAGCTCAAGAGCATGTTTGCCAAGCTCGAGTCGTTCGACATTGCCATCTTCAGGGACAAGTGAGCTCGCAGCGGCCCCGCCACCCCTCTGTGCTCTGCTCCGCAAGGACGCCGCCGCGCCCGCACGCGGCGTGGGTGCAACGCGCTGCAAGGGCTGCGCTGCGCTGCTGGGCCCAAGGAGGTGTGCTCGCGTGCGTGCTGTGCGTGCTGTGCGTGCTGCACGTGCTGCAGCTCGCCCATGGAGATGGTGCGCAACGCCGTGAGCCGGGGCCACCTGCAGGACATATCGCACATGGTGACCAAGCTCAGGCAGCTGCTGGGCGACCACACCTTCCTCGAGGCCTTTGAGCGCACAGGTGCGCCGGGGCCGGCGTGGGCAGGAAAGGAGGGCGTCGCGCGGCGCCGCAGGACGGGCGGGGCTTGTGGGAGAGAGGAGAAGGCGTCACGTGGCGTCGCAGCGTGCACGCGCGCGGCTTGCCTGCACGAATGCACCGAAGGAGGGGCGCCTGCGGCTGCTAGCCCCGCACGCCGCGTGTGCGTGCGGCATGCGGGGGCTCTCCTTTGCGGGAGGTGGGCTTCCTGCTACGTGGGCGGCTGACGGCTCACGCAGCATGCGCGCGGGAGAAGCACCGGCTGTTCACGTAAGCGCCGAGGCTGACGTGCGCGCGCGTGTGCACCGCGCAGGGCGCATCCTCAACGTGACGGTGTGCCCCGCCGACACCAACGAGCCGCCCCGGCTGCTCAACTACATGACGGCGCCGCACGTGAGCGCTTGACCAGCTGCTCTCCAACGCCCTGGATCATCGCACCACAGCTTGCGCGCGCACGTGCTTGGCCAATCATGGAGAGGTGAGCACGTCGCGGCGTGGCGCCCGCACACGCTCCTCTGCGCCTGCCTGCCTGCGTGTTCACTCAGGCGCTGGTGTGGTCGGCGGTGGCGGCGTCCTCCTCCTTCCCCGGGCTCTACCCGCCGCAGT
>VFQP010004703.1_pt1 | contig 12462 bp, 10 predicted proteins | sample 3512351 | NCBI WGS metagenome assembly VFQP01 (sample SAMN10412372, study PRJNA504923) | tailings metagenome | isolation source: Relicate 1 Philex TSF1 revegetated site | place: Philippines: Tuba, Benguet | collected 2017-08-29 | reverse complement strand
GCGAGACCGCGCCCGGCGAGGGCTGCACTTTCTTCATCGAGCTGCCGCGGGCCACGGTGGACACGCCGGCGAACGACGCGTCGGCTTGAGGCCTCCCTCTAAGATCGCGCCCGACGCCACCGAAGGCGATCGAAGGGAGGAAGGCATGGAACACGAGATCGTCTACCCGTCGAACGGTCGGGCGCGCCGCACCGTGCGCGTGGCGCTGTACGGGTGCCTGGCGGTGGTCCTGCCGCTGCTGCTGCTGGGCGCGCGCAGCGGCGGCGCCACAGCTGCCGGGCTGGCGCTGGGCGCACTGCTCGTCTGGTGCAGCGAATGGCTGATCCGCAGGCACCTGCCCGCCAGGGGTGAAGCGCTGCTGCGCCTCACGCGGCGCGGTGTGGTCTCGCCCTATTTCTTCGGACCGACCAAACGCTTCAGCTGGGGCGAGATCGAAAGCGCCACGATCGAAGGCAACCAGCAGACACCCTTCCTGCGCCTGCAGCTGCGACCCGGCCCGAACCGCCCGGGCAAGCGCTCGCGCTGGCGTGGCCTCGACCCCGACCGGCCGCACGTGTCCCTGCAGTCCATTCCCTGGGGCGACGTGAGCCACCTGTTCGAGGCCATCGACCAGCACCTGCGCAGCACACAGCCCATGGGCCTGGACACGCCCCAGGCCCCGCGGGCCCGCCACGAGCTGCGCGAGGCCCGCGATTTCCAGCAGCGCCTGCAGGACGGCAAGCCCGTGCCCTGGGCCTGCGCCGCGCTGATCGCGCTCAATGTGCTGGCGTGGCTCGCGCTGGGCCTGCGCGGCGGCGGCTGGACGGACGTGGCCCCCGCCAGCTTGCTCGCCCACGGCGGCAACACCACCTCGTCGGTGCAGGCCGGCGAGTGGTGGCGGCTGCTCAGCGCCACCTTCCTGCACGGGGGTCTGATGCACCTGGCACTCAACATGCTCGGTCTGTGGTTCGCGGGCTCGCTGCTCGAGCGCATCTTCGGCAGCCGCCAGTTCCTGCTGATCTACCTCGCCAGCGGCCTGGCCGGCAGCGTGGCCAGCCTGCATTTCGCGGCGCAGAGCCATGTGTCGGTGGGCGCATCGGGCGCGGTCTTCGGCGTGGCCGGGGCGCTCATCGCGGCGGTGCTGCAGCACCGCGCCACCTTGCCCAAGGCCTTCAGCACACAGATCCTCGGCGGCTTCTCGGTCTACTTGGCACTGTCGCTGGTGCAGGGCTTTGCGCGCCCGGGCATCGACAACGCCGCCCACCTGGGCGGCCTGGTTGCGGGCCTGCTGATCGCCTGGGTGCTGCCCGAGCGCTTTGACCCGCAGCGCTACCAGGCGCAGCGCCGCTCGCGCATGGCGCTTGTGGCTCTGGCCGCTGCGCTGGTGTTGCCCGCAGCGGCCCACCTGGCGCCACCGGCCGCGCGCAACCTCGCGGGCGAAATCGCGGCGATCCAGGCCCTGCCCGACGTGGCGCGCGAGTACGACGCCGCCATGATGGCGCTGAAACAGGAACTGGCCGAGGTGAAAGCGGGCCGTCTGAGCCCGCTCGAAGCCGACGAGCGTTCGCGCACGGTGCACGCGCCGCGCATGGCGCGTGTGGTTGAACGGCTCGAGCGCCTGATGCCCGACCTGCCCGCACCGGCGCGCGAGCGCATGGTGCCCTTGCTCACGCTGGCGCGCGCCATGCACGAATCGCTGGCGATGGCGTCGGTGGTGGTGAACGGCGTGCCGGTGCCCGCCGACGAGGCGCGGTCGCGCGAGCTGCAGGCCACCATGGTTCGTGCCGCGGGCGAGTTCAAACAGCAGGCCGAGCGCGCCCGCCAGCCCTGAGGCCATCACTTCGGGTTAGCCCCCATGGCGGCGGCGCGCCCGGCTGCCGACCATGCCGCGCATGCACGCCGTGCCCGCCACACCCCCGCTGCAGCGCTGGTCCACCGATGCGGTGGCGCCCGCGCAGCGGCTCGACTACTGGATCGGCGCGGTCTGCGAGGGCTTTCTCGAGATGGACGTGCGCAGCACGCAGCCCGGCTTCTCGGCCGAGCTGCTGTCGGCACCGCTCGGCCCGATCAGGCTCAACGCGGTGCGCGGCAGCGGACAGGACGTCTACCGCACCGGCCGCGGCATCGCGCACAGCGCGCAGAACTTCTACTACCTGCTCTGCAAGACCGACGAAGCCTGGACCGCGGCCCAGGGCGATCGGCGTGCGCGCCTGCTGCCGGGTGACCTGTTGCTGGTCGACTCGCGCCGGCCCTACGAATTCCATTTCCCCACCGCCTGCACCACGGCCTCGCTCGAACTGCCCACCGACTGGGTGGAGCGCTGGCTGCCCGATGCCGCGGCGCACACCGGCCGGCGCATCGACGGCCAGAGCGGCTTCGGGGCCGCGCTGTCGGCCTTCGTGCGGGAGCTGCAGCCGCAGATGGCGGTGGCGCCGCCGCTGCCAGCGGCGCTGTTGAGCGACCAGCTCGGTGCGCTGCTGGCGCTGGGCCTGGGCGGCACGCCCGAGGCCCCGGCCGCGCCCGGGCTGCGCGAGCGCATCGAAGCGGCGCTGCGCGAGCGCCATGCCGAACCGGGGCTCACCGCGGCGGCCGTGGCGCGCGGCCTGGGCATTGGCGAGCGCAGCCTGCACCGCGCGCTCGCGGCCGCTGGCCTGGCCTTCGCGCCGCTGCTGATGCGCTGCCGCATGGACAGCGCCCGCCGCCTGCTGGCCGACCCGAGATTCGACCGCCTGAGCGTGGGCGAGATCGGCCGGCGCGCGGGCCTGCCCGATGCCTCGCACTTCGTGCGCGTGTTCCGCCGCCACAGCGGCCAGACGCCGGGCGCGTTGCGCCGCCAGCGCGGCGCCTGAAACCCGGGCTGGCGGCCCGCGGCCACGGCCCTGGCAGGCAGCGGCCATGCGCGCACGCCGGGCGCCTCCAGAATGGCCGCGCCCATTCAACCCGGAGACCCTTCATGGCAGACACCTACGTTCTCGTCCATGGCGCCTGGCACACCGGCGCCGAGCTCGAGCCGGTGGCGCAGCACCTGCGCCAGGCCGGCCACACCGTGCATTGCCCCACCCTGGCGGGCAACCGGCCCGGCGACGACCGTGCCCGCATCGGCCTGGCCGACGCCGTGGCCTCGCTGGTCGACTTCGTGGAGCAACACCAGCTGCAGCGCGTGCGCCTGGTGGGCCACAGCTACGGTGGCATGGTGATCAGCGGCGCGGCCGAGCGCCTGCTGCCGCGGCTGGCCCGGCTGGTGTACGTGAACGCCTTCGTGCCGCAGCCCGGCGAATGCCTGAACGACCTGGTGCCGCCGCACTACCGCGCGCTGTTCGACGGCGTGGCCGCGGCCAACGGCAACGCCGTGATGCTGCCCTTCGAGATCTGGCGCGAGGCCTTCATCAACGACGCCGACCTCGCGCTCGCGAAGACCGCCTACGCCCGGCTCAACCCGCACCCCTACCGCACCTTCACCGAGCCCAGCGCCATCGGCCAGCCCATGGCGGCGCTGGCGGTGGGCAAGTCGTACCTGAACTGCGTGCTCGACGTGGCCCTACCCGCCAGCCTGCCCTGGCACCCGCGGCTGTCGGAGCGGCTGGGCCTGTTCCGCTACCTCGAATGCGCGGGCAGCCACGAGGCCTGGTTCACCGAACCGCAGTCGCTCGCGCAAGCGATCGAGAAGGCCGGGCGGGATTGAGGCCCACACGCCAGACGGTCGGCCAAGGGCGACCGCTGGCAGCGATTCCCGACGTCCGGCGTCAAGGTTTCCCCGCAGCGCTCCGATAGAGCAGGGAATTCGCCGGCGGCCACAAGCCGCGCGCGAAGACGAACCGTTCCCCTGCCTCTCGATCCCGCCACAGCGGGCAAGCCCCATGAACATCGTTCGCAACATGAGCGTCGGCGCCAAACTCTGGGCCGGCGTCGCCCTGATCATCCTGGCCCTGCTGGCCACCATCGCCACGGCGGGCATGCGCTCGGCGCGCCTCAACGAGGCCTCGCAGAAGAGCCTGTCCATGCTGTCGACCAAGACCGCGCTGGCCATCGAATGGGCCGGCCTGACCGAGACCAACGTCACCCGCGTGCAGGCCTCGACCCTGTCGAGCGACCCGGTGATCGCCGAGATCTACAAGGACCTGATCCCCGCCGGCGTGGCACGCATCAGCGAGCTGCAGAAGCAGCTCAACGCGATGGAGATGAACGCCGCCGAGAAGGCCCAGCTCGACAAGATCGCCGCGCACCGCAAGGGCGTCCTCGATTCGCTGGCCAAGGCCAACGAGCTCAAGAAGAACGGCGACGCGGCCGGCGCGGCGGAAGAAATCCGCGCGCGCTTCAACCCGCTCGTGGGCCCCTACCTGCAGGCGCTGCGCGACTTCGGCCAGATGCAGACGGTGATCATGGAAGAGGCCCAGGCCCGGCTCGCGCACGAGCGTTCGGCCAGCCTGGTGATCGCGAGCGCGCAGGTGGTCGGCCTGATCCTGGCGATCGCCGTGGGCGCGTTCTTCCTGATCCGCAACATCCGCACGCCGCTGCGCGACACCATCGCCTTTGCCGAGCGCGTGGCCGAGGGCGACCTCACGGCGCGCATCGACAACCAGCGCGGCGACGAGTTCGGCGCCATGATCCGCGCGCTCTCGGGCATGCGCGACCGGCTGGTGCACGTGGTGGCCGACGTCAAGCGCGGCACCGACAACATCACCGTGGCCGCGCGCGAGATCGCCACTGGCAACAACGACCTGTCTTCGCGCACCGAGCAGACCGCGAGCAGCCTGCAGCAGACCGCGGCCTCGATGGAGCAGATGTCGGGCGCGATCAAGCAGTCGGCCGAATCGGCCCGCGTGGCCAACCAGCTCGCCGACGTGGCGGGCCAGAGCGCGCAGAAGGGCGGCCAGGTGGTGTCGCAGGTGGTCGCGACCATGGAAGAGATCAACCAGGCCTCGCGCCGCATCAACGACATCATCGGCGTGATCGACGGCATCGCCTTCCAGACCAATATCCTCGCGCTCAACGCGGCGGTGGAAGCCGCGCGCGCCGGTGAACAGGGCCGCGGTTTCGCGGTGGTGGCCGGCGAGGTGCGCAACCTCGCGCAGCGCAGCGCCGAAGCGGCCAAGGAGATCAAGGGCCTGATCGGCGCCAGCGTGGACAAAGTGACCGTGGGCAGCGAGCTCGTGGGCCAGGCCGGTCAGTCGATGTCGGAGATCGTGGGCAACGTGGCCCGGGTGCGCGACATCATCGGCGAGATCGCGAGCGCCTCGGGCGAGCAGGCCGACGGTGTGAACCAGATCAACGCCGCCGTGGCCAACCTCGACCAGATGACGCAGCAGAACGCCGCCCTGGTGGAGGAAAGCGCGGCCGCCGCCACCAGCATGAACGAGCAGGCCACGCGCCTGGCCGAGGTGGTGCGCATCTTCCGCGTGGACGCTCAGCGCGGCTGAGCGCCGCGCACGCTCACCAGGGCATCGAGAAGGTCTTGCAGTTGGTGAAGGACTTGATCGCCTCCTGCACGCCTTCCTTGTAGCCCAGGCCCGAGTCCTTGATGCCGCCGAAAGGCGTGAGCTCGATGCGGTAGCCCGGCACCTCCCACAGGTTCACGCTGCCCACCTGCAGCTCGCGCGCAAAGCGCGCCGCGTCGTCGAAGCGGTTGGTGCAGATGCCCGAGGACAGGCCGAAGGCCGTGCCGTTGGAGAGGCGGATCGCCTCGTCGATGTCCTGGAAGCCGATGATGGGCGAGACCGGCCCGAAGGTCTCCTCGCGCACCACGGTCATCTCGGGGCGCACGCGGTCGAGCACCGTGGGCGCGTACAGCGCCCCTTCACGCACGTTGCCCGCCAGCAGCCGGGCGCCTTGCGAAACCGCCTCGTCGACCACGCGCTGGAAGTGCTGCGCCGCGGCGGCATCGATCACCGTGCCCATGTCGTTGCTGCGGTCCATGGGATCGCCGTAGCGCCAGGCCATCGTCCGCGCCACCACGCGCTCGGTGAACTCGCCCAGCACCTTCTGGTGCACCAGCATGCGTTTGACCGCGGTGCAGCGTTGGCCCGAGTTCTTGTACGAGCCCTGCACCGCGAGTTCGCTGGCCTTGTCCAGGTCGGCGTCGTCCATCACGATCAGCGGGTCGTTGCCGCCGAGCTCGAGCACCATGCGGCGGTAGCCTGCCTTGGCCGCGATGTACTTGCCGATGGACACCCCGCCCGTGAAGGTGATGAGCTCGACGTGCGGGTTGGTGAGCAGTTCGTCGGCGATCTCGCGCGGATCGCCACTGACCACCTGCAGCATGGGGGGTGGCAGACCGGCCTCGTAGAGCAGGTCGGCGAACCAGTAGGCCGACAGGGGCACTTTCTCGGACGGCTTGAGCACCATGCGGTTGTTGGTGGCCACGCTGGGCACCACCTTGTGCGCCACCTGGTTCATGGGGTGGTTGAACGGCGTGATGGCGGTGATCACGCCGAGCAGCGGCTCGCGCGTGGTGATCACCTTGCGCTTCTTGCCGTGCGGCGTGAGGTCGCACGAGAACACCTGGCCATCGTCGCGCAAGGCCTCGTTGGCGCCGAAGTTGAGCACGTCGGCCACGCGGCCGATCTCGTACAGGCTGTCCTTCTTGCACAGGCCCGATTCGGCGGTGATGAGGTCGGACGCGGCCTCGGCGCGTTCGCGCAACAGCGCGGCGGCGCGGTTGAGGATGGCCGAGCGCTCGTAGCGCGACAGGCTGGGCCGGTAGGCGTGCGCGATCGCCAGGGCGCGGCGCACCTCGTCGACGCCGGCCATGGCCACGCTGCCCACACGCTCGCCGCTGTAGGGGTTGAACACATCGATGCGGCGGCCGGTGTGGACGCGTTCGCCGCCGATGCGCAAGGCTTCGTCGCGCACGTCCGGGCTTTCGAGAACGGGGGTGGTCATGCGGTCTCCGGTTCGAGGTTGCCGATGAAGTTGCGGCCGCGCGCGCCGGTCAGGGCGTGCGCCACCATCTGCTCGGCCTGCGCCTCGCTCACGCCGTAGTCGGCGAAGCGGGTGCGCACGCCCAGGTTTTCGATGAAGCCGGCCAGGCGCTGCGGCGCGTCGGCCAGCGGCCCCAGCGCCTGCGCCAGCACCGCGTCACGGTCGCTGCGGCGGCCGATGGCGCGCTCCAGCACCATGGGCAGGGGAAACGAGCAGGCAATGCCGTGCGGCAGGCCGAAGCGCAAGGTCATCTCGTAGGAAATCGAGTGCGCGAGCGCGGTGCGGGTGTTGGAGAAAGCCATGCCCGCCTTCAGCGCGGCCAGTGCCATGCGGCCGCGCAGTTCGCGATCGTGCAGGCGCTGCATGAGCGCGGGCAGGGCGTCGAAGATGTCGTGCACCGCGGACACCGCGAAGGTGTCGGACACCGGGTTGGCGTTGACGTTCCAGATCGCTTCCAGCGCGTGCGACAGCGCATCCAGGCCGCTTTGCAGCGTGACCGGGGCCGGCAGCGACAGCATGAGCTCGGGGTCGATCACGGCCGCGGTCGGCCAGGTCTGCGGCAGGTGCAAGGAGTGCTTGACCTGGCGGCCGCGGTCCCAGATGGTGGCCCAGGGCGTGACCTCGCTGCCGGTGCCCGCTGTGGTGGGCACGGCGATCAGCGTCTTCACCCGCGCCGGGGTGAAGGGCTTGCCGGCCGCCAGCGCGGCCACCAGGTCGGCGAAGCGGCCGCTGGCGGTGCACACCATCAGCGCCTTGGCGGTGTCGATGGCGCTGCCGCCCCCCACCGCCACGATCACCTCGGCGCCGCGGTCGTCGCGCCAGAACGCCTCGTATGGCGCGGCCAGTTCGGCCACGTCGGGATTGGGCCGGACGTCCTCGATCACGCCGACCAGGGCGTCGCCAAGCAGCGCTTCGATGCGCGCCACCAGGCCAAGCCCGCGGGCCTCGGGAAAGGTCACCAGCAGCGCACGGCGGCCGGCCAGCAGCCCCGGCAGGGACGACAGGGCCCCTGCCCCGTACACGCTGCGCACGGGGTTGAAGAAATCGTGTGGCATGGAAGACCTCTAGCGGGTGGTGACCGCGACGTGGTTGAGCACCAGGTCGAAGACGTCGAAGTTGCGCAGCCGGCGCTGCGGCGACACGCCCTGCAGCGGCTGGTTGAACAGCAGCGGCACCTTCTGCTCGGAAATGCCGCCGTGCGAGCGCAAGGGCACGGTGAGGCCGCTGAGGTCGTGGCGGGCCGCGCTGGTGCCCAGCACGGTGAGGTGGTCGCTCACCACCACCAGGTCGCCAATGCGCTCGGGCGGCAGCTCGAAGCGGCGCGCGGCCTCGTCGCGCGGCAACACCAGCTCCACGCCGGGCGTGGCTTCCAGCTCGGCCTGCGCGCGCGCCACGCGGGCCGCGTCGGGCAGGTACACCGTGGCGAACGAGCCCAGGGCGCCGTGGTGCACCACGTAGGGGTCGGTGATGGGCAGGATCACCCGCGCCAGGCCCTCGCCGATCAGGCCGTCGAGCAACTGCTGCAGGTACAGCACGCGCGGCTGGCCCGCGGCGTCGGTCTTGGGGCTCATGCCGTGGTCGGCCGTGAGGCCGATCACCGCGCCCAGCGCGTCGAGGCGCTCGAGGTAGCCGTCCATCATGCGGTAGAAGGCGTTCGCCTCGGGCGTGCCGGGGGCGCACTTGTGCTGCACGTAGTCGGTGGTGGACAGGTACATCACGTCGGGCCGTTGCGTTTCCATCAGGCGCACACCGGCGGCGAAAACGAACTCGCTGAGATCGGCGCTGTACACCGAGGGCACGGGCCGGCCGACCAGATCGAGCACGCCGTCGATGCCGCATTCGGCCACGGTGGCCTTGTCGGCCTTCTCGGCCGAGAAACAGATGCCCTTGAGCCCATGGCCGAGCAAGGTGCGCAGCTTGTCCTTGGCCGTCACCGCGGCCACCTTCTTGCCGCTGTCGGCGAGCGCCGCAAGCAGCGTGGGCACGCGCAGGTAGCTCGGGTCGTTCATCATCACTTCCTGGCCGGTGTCGACGTCGTAGAAGTAATTGCCGCAGATGCCGTGCACCGAGGGCGGCACGCCGGTCACGATGGACACGTTGTTGGGGTTGGTGAAGCTGGGCACCACGCAATCCCCGACCACCGACGCCCCCTGCCGGACCATGCGGGCCAGGAAAGGCGCCGCACCGGCCTGGATGGCCTGCGTCACGTAGTCGGGCTCGCAGCCATCCACACACACCACCACCACCGGCCGCTTCGGGCTGGCATAGCGGCGACCATTGACGGTCACCGAATCGACGCGGGCGTCCATCAACGCGCTCCTTTCTGGATCCAGGCGCGCAGCCTGGTGGACACGTAGTCGGCCGCCATCACCATCACGATGATCACCACGATGCAGGTGGCGGTGTCCTGGTATTGGAAGAGCTTCATGCTGCCGACCAGCTCGAAGCCGATACCGCCCGCGCCCACCATGCCGAGCACGGTGGCCTGGCGCAGGTTGGTCTCGAAGCGGTAGAGCACCACCGCGATCCACGCCGTGATCACCTGGGGGATCACGCCGAAGATCACGATCTGGATCGGGCCCGCGCCGGTGGCGCGCAGCGCCTCGATCGGACCCTGGTCGATCTCTTCGATCGACTCGGAGAAGAACTTGCCCAGCATGCCCGCGCCGTGCACCGCCAGCGCCAGCACGCCGGGGAACGGGCCCAGGCCCACCGCCGCCACGAAGATGAGCGCCAGGATGATCTCGTTGATGCCGCGCGTGACGTTGAACACCTGGCGCGTGAAATGGAACACCGCCATGTTGGGCGTGAGGTTTCGCGCCGCAAAGAAGCACACCGGCACCGCCAGCACCACCGCGAGCAGCGTGCCCCAGATCGCGATCTGCACGGTCTCGATCGCGGGCACCCAGAGCTTGTCGAGGAAGGCCCAGTTGGGCGGCATCATGCGGGCCAGGAAGTCGCCGATCCAGGGCAGGCCCTTGGCCAGTTCACCGAAGCTGACCTGGCTGCCGCGCGCGGCCCACCAGAGCACGGCGAAGGCCAGCAGGCCAAGGCCCAGGCGCGGCCACCAGCCGGCGGCGCCGCGCGGGCGCGCCACGAGCAGGGCGTAAGAGCCGATGTTCATCACGCCTCCTCCAGGGTCAGTTCGCGCAGCGCGGGTGCGGCAGCGGTGGCAGCGCGCTCGGGGCCCGCGTGGGCCTTCACGTCGCTGTCGTCGAGGCCGGGGTAGATGCGCCGCAGCACGTCCTCGGTGAGCTGGTCGGGGCCGCCTTCGAACACGATGCGGCCGGCCGACACACCGACGATGCGTTCGCCGAATTCGCGCGCGTATTCGATCTGGTGCAGGTTGCACACCACCGAGATGCCGAGCTCGCGGCTGGCCTGCTTGAGGTACTGCAGCACCGTGCGCGAGGTCTTGGGATCGAGGCTGGCCACCGGTTCGTCGGCCAGGATGATGCGCGGCTGCTGGGCCAGGGCGCGCGCAATGCCCACGCGCTGCTTCTGGCCGCCCGAGAGCGTATCGGTGCGCAGCGCGGCCTTCTCTTCGAGCGCCACACGGCGCAGGCATTCGCGGGCGATGTCGATGTCGCGGCGCGGGAAGACCTGCAGCCAGGACAGCACCGAGGGCATGGCCCCCAGTCGGCCGGTGAGCACGTTCTTGAGCACCGACAGCCGCGGCACCACGTTGTAGTGCTGGAAGATCATCGCCACCTTGCGCCGCGCGCGGCGCAGGCTGGCGGCGTCGCCGCTGACCGCCTGGCCATCGACCTCGATCGTGCCCTGGGTGGGCTCGCAGAGCCGGTTGATGCAACGCAGCAGCGTCGACTTGCCGGCCCCCGATGGGCCGAGAACGACGAGGAACTCGCCGGGAGCCACGTCGAGGTCGATGCCCTTGAGGGCGTCGAAGTCGCCGTAGCGTTTGGTCAGGCCGCGGATCTTGATCACTTCATCTTCCTCAGGTCGAGATTGAGGGCCTTGGCCGTGTCGCGGATGATGTTGTAGGCCGCGTCGTTGGTCGGGTGGAAGCCGTTGAGCTCGCCCTGGTCGGACCAGGGAATGTTCTTGACCTCCATGAAGGCCATCTGCACGCGCTTCTTGAGCGCGGGGTCGAGGTCTTTGCGCCAGACCGTGGGCGACTCGGGAATGGGGTCCGACTTCCACACCACCTCGAGGTCTTCGCGCTTGGCCAGGCCCTTGGCAATGGCGGCATCGAGGATGCGGTCGGCGATGGCCACCGCATCGACCTTGCCGTTCTGCACCGCCACCGCGTTCGAGTCGTGCGAGCCCGAGAAGATGACGCGGCCGAAATCCTTCTCGGGGTTGAAGCCGGCCTTCATGAGGCCCGCCTTGGGAAACAGGTGCCCCGAGGTGGACGTGGGATCGACGAAGGCGAAGGTCTTTCCCTTGAGATCGGCGACCGACTTGATGCCGCTGTCCTTGCGGGCCACCACCAGCGCGTGGTACGAGGTGCGGCCGGCCTTCTTGGTCTCGGCCACGGCAAAGGCCTCGATGTCGGCCACGGTGGTGCCGAGCACGTAGGAGAACGGCCCGAGGTAGGCGACATCGAGCCGCTTGGAGCGCAGGGCCTCGATCACGCCGTTGTAGTCGGCCGCCACAAAGGGCTTGACCGGCATGTTCAGCGCTTTGGACAGCATGTCCATCATCGCCTGGCTGTTGGCGATCATGGCGCGCGAGTCCTCGGACGGAATCAGGCCGACCGTGAGCACGCTGTTGGCGCGGGCGCCGGGCGATAGGCCCAGCAGGGGTGCGCCGACCAAGGCAGGCGCGCTGGCAAGAAGGGAACGACGGGAAAGGGTCATGGGTTGTCTCCGGTTGCGGAACATGAAGGAGTCCGTCAGCTTTTGGGCGCCACATGAAGCTTCCGTGACGCTGTGTCGCACTGTCTTCCTCTGGATGACATTCATCCAATTCAAGTTTTTACAGGTTTGTATTGAGCCGTTCTATAGTTCTGCAGGGAAAACACCGAGGACGTTTTCATGCGCCTGACACAACTGCGTTCGTTCCACGCCGTGGCCACCACGGGCAGCTTCACGGCCGCGGCGCAGGCGCTGCACGTAAGCCAGCCCACCATCACCACACAGGTGGGTCAGCTCGAGGCGCTCTACAAAGTGGAGCTGTTTCACCGCTCGGGCCGCCGCGTGCGGCCCACCGCCATCGGTGAACAGCTGCTGCAGCTGTCGCGTCAGATGTTCGACCTCGAGGCCGAGGCGGTGCAGTTGCTGCGCGAAAGCGGCGAGCTGCGCTCGGGCCATTTGCGGGTGGCCGCGGTCGGGCCATCACACGCCACGCGGCTGCTGGTGGCGTTCAACCAGCGCTACCCGGGCGTGAAGATCTCGGTGACCACGGGCAACTCCCAGGAGGTGCTGGCCCGCCTGCTCGACTACAGCGCCGACGTGGGCGTGCTGGCGCAGGTGTCGCGCGACAAGCGCTTCGTCTCCGTGCCCTACAGCGAGCACCCGGTGGTGATCTTCTGCAACGCCAGCCACCGGTTCGCGCGGCGGCGCAGCATCCGCACCGCGGAGTTGCAGGGCGAGAAGCTGATCC
>VFQP010004702.1_pt1 | contig 12465 bp, 15 predicted proteins | sample 3512351 | NCBI WGS metagenome assembly VFQP01 (sample SAMN10412372, study PRJNA504923) | tailings metagenome | isolation source: Relicate 1 Philex TSF1 revegetated site | place: Philippines: Tuba, Benguet | collected 2017-08-29 | reverse complement strand
CAGGACATCTGCTTCGTGCCGCAGGGCAAGTATTCCGACATCATCGCCCGCCTGCGCCCGATGGCGGCGTCGCCGGGCGACATCGTCCACATCGACGGCCGCGTGCTCGGCCGCCATGACGGCATCCTGCACTTCACCATCGGCCAGCGGCGCGGCATCGGCATCGCCGCCGGCGAGCCGCTCTACGTCGTCCATATCGACGCCGAGCGGGCGCGCGTCGTCGTCGGTCCGCGCGAGGCGCTGGAGACGCGCAAGGTGTTCCTGCGCGATATGAACTGGCTGGGCGACATGCCGCTCGCCGCCATTCCGCCGGAAGGCGTCGAGCTCTTCGCCAAGGTACGCTCGACGCGGCCGCCGCGCCCCGCCGTCCTGCACGCGGACGCGACGTCGGTCTGGGTGGAACTGAGCGAAGGCGAGTCCGGCGTGGCGCGCGGCCAGGCCTGCGTGCTCTACGGCGACGACGGCGACGAGGCGCGCGTGCTCGGCGGCGGCTTCATCGAGCGATCGGAGCGCGGCCGCGAGGCCGAGGCCATGCTGTCGAGGCTGGCCGACACCCCGGCGCGGGTAGCCGCCGGATAGGCCGGCGGTGCTTACCCGTCTCAAGGACTGGGCCCGCAACATCAGGCGCGACGTGATGGCGTTGTGGCTGGCGATGAGAGACCGGCGCACGCCGTGGCACGCGAAGGTTGTCGCAGGCGTGGTGACGGCCTACGCGCTGAGCCCGATCGACCTGATCCCCGATTTCGTGCCGGTTCTCGGCTATCTCGACGATATCGTGCTGGTGCCGCTCGGTATCTGGTTCGTCGTCCGGCTGATCCCCGCCGACCTGATGGCAGAATTCCGTGCCGAAGCCGCGAGGCTTGAAGGAAAACCGCGAAGTCCCGCCGGCGCGGCGATGGTCGTCGCGATCTGGGTCGCCTGCGCCGGCTTCGTCGCCTGGTGGTTCTGGCCGCAGGCCATCCGCCGCTGAGCCGCCTCAGACGTGTACCACGGTGCCAGCGGTGAGGATGCGCAGGACTGTGATCGCTTCCTCGCCGCCGGTGCGCGGCTCCGCGCGCGTCTCGATGCAGTGCAGGAAATGCTCGAGTTCGCGCGTCAACGGCATGCCCTGGCTGACATCGACATAGGACGGCTCGTTGGTGGTGAAGGCCCACTGGCCGCTGTCCTGCCAGACGGCATGGCGGTAGACCGCGAGCTTCCTCTCCCACGGCTCGACATCGTCGAGCACCGCCATCGCCTTGGTGACGACGACGGTCAGTCGCCGCTCGCGGTAGGGGTTGAGCCGCGAGGCGAAGAGGTGGCTGCGCACCCCGTTGGGGAAGCGCATATGGACATGCGCGAAGTCCGAAAGGTGGTCGAGCAACGCAGCGCCCTCGCCGCGCACCTCGACAGGAGCGGTGCCGGTGATGGCGAGGATCATCGACAAATCGTGCGGCGCCAGATCCCACAACGCATCGTTCTCGGTGTGGAACTTGCCGAGCCCCAGCCGGTGCGAATGGATGTACTTCACGTCGCCGAGTTCGCCCGTGTCGATCAGTTCCTTCAGCTTCTCGAAAGCGGGGTGGAACCGCAGCACATGGCCGACCATGAAGATGCGGCCGTTCGCCTTGGCGGCCGCCACGGCGCGCTCACCGTCCACGACCGTCAGAGCGATCGGCTTCTCGACCAGCACGTCCTTGCCGGCCTCGACCGCCTTGACCGCGAGGTCGGCATGGAACTGCGGCGGCAAGGCGAGCACGACACCGTCGATGTCGGCACGGCCGAAAAGCTCGTCCGGATCGATCGCCAGGCAGCCCTGCTCGCTGGCGAAACCCTCGGCGCGCGCGCGGTTGAGGTCGGACACCGCATGCAGCGCGCCCAACCCCTTCAGCGTCCGGATATGGTTCGAGCCCCAGTAGCCGCAGCCAAGGACTGCAATGCGCGGTTTCATCACGATGACAGCTCAGGAAGAATGTGACGGACACATAACGGCGGGGCCGGGCGAACTCAAGCGGGGCCCCTGACATGGCCGCAAAAGCCCGGAAATCCGTCATGATGCAAGCTTGACAGCTTTGCCGGTCGAACCTTATATCCGCGCGACCTCGGCGAACGCCTCGATCTGCCCGCGAATGCGGTTCATGTTCGGGACCTTGCCCTCCTGGCGGAGTAGCTCAGTTGGTTAGAGCACGGGAATCATAATCCTGGGGTCGGGGGTTCAACTCCCTCCTCCGCTACCATCGTCCCCCAAATTCGCATTCCGTTCTCAGGGCGGTCGATTGTCGTCGCGTATGGCGTGTCCACATCAAGGAACAGAAAGCGGTGCGCAGCGCAGGCTAAAGCCCAGTGACGCTGATCGCCTCGACCGCGCCATCGAGCAGGCCTTGGCAAAGTGCGGCGCCGAACGCGCCAAAGCTGCGGTCGCAGGTGATCCAGAATCCGACGTTGAAGGTATAGTCGCGTCCCGGCTCCATCGTGAAATCGAGCGTCCTCGGATCCCAGTAGTACGTCATCGGGCCGGTGAAGCCTTCCTCCTCGTCGATGCTGACGCGCTTTCGCCAGAGCTTGGACCGCGCCTCGACGCCGTGGAAGACACCGTTCTCAAGCACCGTGTACTCGATGCCACCTTCCGACGTCGCATGGGTGTAGGCGCCGGCGGCCTGGGTATCCCATCGGACCGCGGCGCGCTTCTTGGCGGCTCCGCTCGGACGCACGGAGCGGTCGGTGCGCAGGAAGATGCCGAAGCCGGCGTGGACCTGGCTGTACGTGGCGTCACCGCCATTCAACTGCCCGTAGAGCACCAGCCGTCCCGTATTCTGGTCGGTAATCACCTGCTTCGGTTCCTGCCCGTCGTGCCAGGCCCAGCCGAAATCGAAGGGCGGCGGCACCGCAAGGACGAATTCAGCGGGCTGGATCGCCGTATCGTACTTGGTGAGGCCTGACAGCGTCGCCGGCGCGTCTTCAGGGGCGCCTGACCCCTCCTGCATGGTGGCCGACCGCGCGGCATTCGTGGCGATCGCGATGGCGGAGGCGCGCGCCAGTTCCTGCTCACGGGCCGTCAGCCCGTCGCGGAAGAAAACCTCGAGCGTGCCGTGCTCGACATCCACTTCGTTGCTCATCTTCGTTCACCGGGTTTATGCCGCAGCCAGACGTGCGGCGATGGCGCCCCCGGCCCCATCATAGCGGCCCTGGGTCGCGCCGGGAACGCACAGCAACGCTATCTGCAGAACGCACGCGGTAGGCGTCCGCAGCGCATCCTGCGCTCCATCCGCCGCAAATAATCATATTGCCCGCCGCCGTTCAGCGGCAGGCAGTTCGACAAGCGATCCGGCTCGAGCGCAGCGCGCGTCTACTTGATGTAGACGCGAACGTAACGGCCCTTGTACGGCTGGTAATAGTAGGTTCCGCAATGCCAGACCACGATGGCGCCGCCGTTGTAGACGGTCTGCACGCAGCCTTTGGGCAACGTGTTGATGTAGATGGTCGTCCTCTGGATCACGACCGTTTTTGCCTCGACCGTGCCGGAATAAGCGCCGGCCGCGAACAACAAGGCAACCGCCGCACAAGCCGAAGCTATGCGGCCACCCGGAATGCGAAACGCCATGGGAATCCTCCATAGAAGCGTGGCGGATTATGATCCCGAGTCCGTCTTGCGGCAAGCTGGCGCCGGCGCGTCGTCCTCTAGATACCCGAGCCGTAGAGCTCCTCGGCGTCGTCACCCGTCCAGGGTTCGGGAAAATCGGCTCCGACGCCCGCCGAAGGCAGGGGCATCCAGCATTTGAGCTCGGGGTCGGCGTAACCGAAAATCTGCCCGGGATGCGAATCGGCGGCTCGCCAGCCCTCGATGCCGAACTGGTCCGCGCGCGCCCAATAGGCGACATCGACGTCCGCCGGACCCTGCTCCGACGGCCGGACGGTGACAAGAATGCGCGTGCCGTCCTTGGGCGCGCTGGACATATGTCGCCATTGAACTTCCGTCACACGTGCCTCCATCAGCTTCCCGATCGGCCAACCATATTGCCGGCTTGGCGATCCGGGCAACCCAAAGATACCGGGCAAGTGTTCACTGCACTCCTTCTTACGTTGTGTGAGATCGGCAGAAGGCCGCAGATAGGAAACGTCAGAATCATTGACGCAATCCATCGAACCATATATGTCAGTTACGCTGACTGACCTAGTACTGTTTTATTCAATACTTGTGAACATTTTATCGCGATCAGAAACAGACTCCAAATTAACATTTGATCTGCCGCATAGCGTTAGGAACTCTCGCAGCGTGTTTGCCGTAATCTTCACATGCGGGCCATCGGGGCGCGCTGTAACGAGGATAGAACCATGAGCAAGACCACCTGGAAGCTTTCCAGCGCTTTGGCTGCTGGTGCGGTAATATTTGCGTTGTCAGCTCCGGCGTACGCGCTGGACGTGGGAGTGGGCGCATCCATCGGCGGATCGCGCGGCATCGGTGTCGATGCTGACGCATCGGTCGGCGGGCAGCGCGGCGTGAATGCTGATGTCGGCGCCAGGGTCGGCGGCCAGCGCGGCGTCACCGCAGGAGCAAATGCGCGCGTCGGCAACGGCGTTGAAGCCAATGCCAACGCCAGGGTCGGCGGCGGTGTGCGCGCGGATGTCGGCGTGAATGTCGATGACGACGTGACCGCAAGCGTCGGCGTCGGCATCGGTACGCCTGGAACGCCCGGCACCCCTGGCGTTCCGGCCAATCCGAATGCTCCTGGTCTGCAGGGCGTCGTTGCCAACATGTCGCCGGCCGAACTGCAGCGCACGCGCAAGCAGTGCCGCCAGATTCTTTCGGGCGGCGTGAGCGTCGACGCCAATCTCGTGGCCCTGTGCAAGCTGGTGCAGACCGCCAGCCGCTAGGCACGACAAACCCTTCCTCATGGCCCGGCTTCGTCCGGGCCATGATGCTTTATTCAATCTTGCTAATTTGACCGGAACTCTTGGCTATCCATCGGAGTTCATCTCGATTGCAACCGAGATGACGACCATGAGAACCGTCAGCGCCCTCTTCGATACCTATGACGAAGTGACTGCAGCTGTGGATGGGCTTGCCGACATGGGCGTGCCGAGCAGCGAGATTACCGTCGTGACTTCCGACAAGCACGCGTCGTCTCAGATCGCGCAAGGCGCCGGGCTTGGCGCGGCCATCGGCGGCGTCGGCGGCATCCTGGCAGGCCTTGGCGCGGTCGCGATCCCGGGTCTCGGACCCCTGCTCGGCGCCGGCTGGCTCGTTCCTATCCTACTGGCCACGGCGGCAGGCGGAGTCGCGGGCGGCATAATCGCGGCGATGACCGGCGCTGGAATTCCTGAAAGCGATGCGCATGTCTATGCCGAAAGCGTAAAGCGAGGCTCGACGCTGGTTGCCGCACGCGTCCACGACGATGACGCCAACGAGGCGGCGGCGCTGCTCAGGAGCTGCGGCGCGATCGATACCAACACGCGGCGCACCGAATACGCCGCCGGCGGCTGGGATGGCTTCGTCAACAACGATCTGTGGGACGAGGACATCGGCAGCGAGGACAAGTCGGCGGGATCGGCCGGCCGCGACCGCCGCACAGCCTGACCGCTTCGCCGTCTAGATCGCTAAGCGAGCCACGCGTCGTAGTCCGACACCAACAGGTGCTGCGGCTTCTCGTCTTCCTCGATGTTGGAGAAGCGTCCGATCTTCTGTTCGAAGATGTTGTCGGTCAGGTCGTCGTTGACGGTGGAGACCTCGCCGATCAGAACGTCGCCGCCCTCGCCCCAGAAAGCGTGCCAGACGCCCGGCAGCAGCGTCACGCTCTCGCCGGGGTCGAGCTTCAGCAGCCCGCCAGCCGGCAGCTTGCGGATAACGCCGTCGGTCGGCACGCTGACCTCCGCATGGCGGTCGATGCCGCCCTCGGCGTCGGGCATGAACAGTTCCAGCACCAGCTTGCCGCCGCCGCGGTTGATGATGTCCTCGGCCTTCACGATATGCCGGTGCATCGGCGAATACTGATCCTTGCGCGAGATCATGATCTTCTCGGCGTAGACCATGCCGCCGCCGCGCGCGAGGTCGGCAGCCTTGCCGTTGCGCACGGTGAACAGGAAGAGGCCCATCTCGTCGAACTTCTCCTGCCCGTAGTCGGTGATGTCCCATCCGAGACGCGCGTCGACGATGCCGGCGGGCTTCTTCGCCTTGAGTTCGGCAGGCGACCAGTATGCGAAGGGCGGCATGATGTAGCCGAACGAACGAATGAAGGCGTCCGCCTCGCGGATGATTTCGTTGATGCGCGACCGTTTCATGGCTGTCCTCCCGGGGTTTTCACCGTGCTGAATATCGCAGTCCGGACGAGCCGGCGAGTCTGTCACACGGACTCGACTCCAGACTTTTGTCAACGGGGGTTTGATGTCGGATTCGTCTGCGGCTAGATTAGGCCCGAATCAGCCGTTCCTCGGGGGGCCGGCAACCACCAGATGCTCGACGTACCGGCTTCGGCCGGCGCAAGGCGCTGACGGTTCGCGCAAGCTGCCCGATGCCGGTCGGTCGCGTCAGTATCCCGCGTCTCACCCATTCATCGAGTTCCAGCCGGCCATGACAGCTGTCGCGGCCGAAGGGGACGGATTCCGGCCGGTCATCCATGAGCCTGCTTGCCGCCACTTCGCAATCGAGCGACATCGCCGCCCGCCTGTCGACGCGCGGCGATCTGACGGCTTTCCTGATGGACCTCACCGCCGAGATCGGCGCCGACTGCTATATGCTGGTGGCGGTTGTCCATGATCAGGACCGCCACACGGCGCGCATCCTCGCCTCCAACTGGATCCATGACGCCATCGAGCTCGTCGGCCACGATCTCATCGCCAATCTGGCGGAACTGCCAGCCGCCGCGCCGGGTGTGCGGCCGCGCAGCTTGCTGGCGTCCGACGCACCCGACATGCCCGACGTGCTCAGCCGGCAGGACGCCATGCTGCTCGACGTGCTCGGCCACCGCGAACTCTATCCGCTGGCCGTCCAGGTCGGGCGGCAGCGCTACTTCCTGCTGCTCTCCTCCGAGCATCACGGCCATATCGACGCCAACCGCCTCGTCGGCGCCCAGATGCGCTGCTGCTACGCGCTCTCGCAGGTGCCGGACATGCTGCGCGCCGCGGTCACCCGCGACCCGCTGTCGGACCGCGAGCGCGAGTGCCTGCTGTGGGTGTCGGAAGGCAAGACCACCGACGAGGTGGCGGTCATCCTCGGCGTCTCCGGCAACACGGTGAACGGCTACGTCACCAACGCCATCCAGAAGCTCTCGGCGAGCAACCGCGCGATGGCCATCGCCACCGCCATCAGGAGCGGCATCATTTGACCGACGCCGCAGAAGCGAGGGACGCCGACGCGGCGCAACAGGGCGAGCGCCGGCCGCTGTTCGTAGGCGCGCCGCAGGTCCTGGAGGCGCCGCGCACGACCATTCCGGATGCCGTGCGCCGCGCCCGCTGGATCGCCGTCGACATCAACGCCGAGACGTTCGGGCTGTTTTTCGCGGGGCCGTCGCCGGAAAAGCCGCTTCTCCTGCCATGCTTCGATTCGCGCTACCCTGAGATCGCCTCCGAAACCATATCGGTGGCAGGCGAGGACCGCTCCGAACTCGTGCGCCACATCCGCGCGTCGTCGGTGCCGCTGTGGTGGGCCGACGACCAGATACCCGGTTCGGCTTCGTCCCTGGAGCGGCTTGCATGGGCCGTCCGCACCGAATGCCTGGTGCCCGAGTCCGCCGGCATCGCCTTCCCCGTCCATGCCGACCGCGGCCGCTTCGGACTGGCGGTATTCACCGGCTTCGAGATCGCGCTCACTGCCGAAAGCCTGTTCGACATACACGCCCGCTGCTTCTCGCTGTTCCAGGCCGTAGCCAGCATCCGGCCGGGCGAACGGGCGAAGTTTCCGCTCATCTCCAAACGCGAGCTCGAATGCCTGAGGCTGACCGCGAGCGGCTACACCAGCGACGAGATCGCCCGTGTGCTCAAGCTTTCGGTGCATACCGCCAACCAGTATCTTACCAACACCACGCAGAAGCTCGACGCAGTGAACCGCATGCACGCGGTCGCCAAGGCGCTGCGGCTCGGGCTGATCGAATAGGGCTTTATGGCCCGACCGGTTCGGCCTTGCGGATGCGCGAGCGCTCGATGGCCTCGGCCAGGAAATCGGTGTTGCGCTGCGGATCGGCGTCGGGGCGGTCGAAGGCGACGTAATTCACTTCGACGGCCGCGCGTTCGTCTTCGAGGATCAGCGCGAAATAGACGGTGCAGCCCGGCGGCCGCAGTTCGAGATCGAGCACGACGCGCGGCAGGTCGGACCATGTCACATGCGCGTCGCCGCCATGGCCGAGCTTCAGCGTGCCCGGCATGAAGAACAGCTCGGCGGCGGAATCCACGATGTCCGACACCGTCGCGAAATGCTCGAGGCGGATGAAGGCGATATAGTCGGCGGCGTCGACCAGACGCAGTTCGCCCACCACTTCCTTGATGGCTTCCGCCACGATCGCCTCGCGCGATGCTGCATGCGGCTGTCGGTTCATTGGATAGTGCGCTTGGCCTTCTTTGCGTAAACGACGCGGACGAGTTCCGCGACAGCCTGATAGAACTGCTGCGGTATCACGCTATCCACCGAAACTTGCTTGTACATGGATCGGGCGAGCGCCACGTCCTCGAAGACCGGTATGTTGTTGGCTTCGGCGATCTCGCGGATTTTCAGCGCCACCAGATCGGTGCCCTTGGCCAGCACCATCGGCGCGCTGTCCTCGTCGCGAAGGTAGCGCAGCGCGATCGCATAGTGCGTCGGGTTGGCGATCACCAGCGTGGCGCGCGGCACCGCGGTCATCATGCGGCGGCGCGCCCGGTCGCGCGCCAGCGACCGGATGCGCGACTTGACGATCGGATCGCCTTCCGACTGCTTGAGCTCGTCCTTGACCTCCTGCCGGGTCATGCGCAGCTCCTGGCGCCAGTGGAAGCGCGACCAGAACAGGTCCGCCACCGAGATCAGCGCCATCACGACCACGATGGCGAGCACGATGTGGATCGCCATGGTGCGGATCACCAGCACGTAATCTGTCGTCTGCGTCAGCATGCCGGCGAGGAACTGGCGCAGGCTGTCCGACAGCACGAAGCAGAGCACCGCCACCGCGAAGCCGAGCTTGCCGAGCGACTTCAGGAACTCGGCGAAGCCCTGCACGCCGAACAGCCGCTTCCAGCCCTTGGAGAGAGAGATTCGCGAGGCATGCGGGCGGATGCGCTCGCCGACGAACTGCGGAATGTTCTGGAAGGCGGAAGCGCCCACGCCGCCGACCACGAGCAGGATGAGCAGGCTAGCCACCGCCTTGCCGATTTCAATCGTGACCAGCCGTGACAGTTGGACGACGTCGTTGGCGGTGTTCATCGGCCAGGCGTCGGGCTTCTCGAGGAAGATCGACAGGAAGGAGCCGAGCTCTGCGATCGAGCCGCCGGCGAAGAAGACGGAGAAGATCAGGATGGCCACGAAGGAAGCGAGGATGCCGGTTTCGCGCGAGTGGGGAAGCTGACCCTTCTCGACCGTGTCGCGGACTTTCTTCTCGGTCGCTTCCTCTGTTTTACTTTCTTTGTCGACGTCGTCCGCCATGGCGATCCGGTCCTGCTGTGGCTGTTCGCGGGGCCGTTACGCGGCGGCGCTCTGCGCCGTCGGCAACTCGAAGGCGCCTTCGCGCGCCATGCGGATCGCACCAGCCGCGATGGCCTTGCGGGCGCGGATTATGTCCGCCGAATTGACGCCGTCAGAACCCTGGCCGAGTTCGGATTCGATCATGCGCCGCGCACGCGCGCCGATGGACGAAAGCACGGCCTCCGACAAAGCGGGCGGCGCGTTGCGCAGGGCGAGCGTGACGAGTTCGGTAGAGATGCTGTCGAACAGCGCGACGCGGGCCTTCTGCGTCAGCTGCACCACGTCCTCGAAGGCGAAGAGGCGCGACCGCAGCGCCTGCATGTCCGGCGCTCCTGCCTGCTCGAGATCCAGCATGACCTCGTCGAGCTTGTCCTTGTCCATCTCGTTCAGCACGCTGGCGACGCGGATCTGGCCTGCCGACGTGTCGCGCGTCGCACTCTCTGCCAGGAGGCGCGTCCGCAGCTGATCTTCGAGGATGGCGGTGGCGACGTCGGGTATAGCCGCCATCGACATCATGCGCTTCACCACCTCGTTGCGCTCTTCCTTGTCTAGCACCAGAAGCGCGTTCGCAGCCGCGCCGGGCGACAGCTTCGACAGGAGCAGTGCCGCTGTCTGAGGGTGCTCTTCCTTGATGAAGGCGCCGATGCGCGCCGGGTCTGCCTTCTCCACATCGGGCCACACCGGTGGCGGGCCCTGCTCCTGCGCGACGGGCTGGTCCACGCCCATCAGCGCGTTCACTTCCTCCGGCGTCAGGGATTCGTTGAGGATGGTGTCCATCCGGTCGCCCGAATCCATCAGGCCGGCGCCCTCGGTGAACTCCGCCTCGAACTCCGCAACGATCTTTTCGAGATCGGCCTGGCTGATGGTCTGCAGCAGGCGCGCGCCCTCGACCAGCGCCTTCAGTTCCTCCTGTTTGAAGAACTTGAGCAGCTTGCTGGCCGACGGCTTGCCCATCGCGACCAGGATCGCGGCTGCCTTCTGCGTCCGCGTCATTTCCGCGGCGGTGCTCATGAGCGGACCCTGCGCCTGCCGGTCATCAGGCCGGCTTCGCGCCGGCGGTGACTTCCGTCAGCCTTATGCCGAAACGGGACGGGTCGTGTTCGAGCACGGTGATCTCGCCGCGCGCGATGCGGCGGCCGTTGACCATCACGTCGACCGGCTCGCCGACGCGGCGGTTCAGCGCCACCGTGGAACCGCTCTGCAGGCCCATCAGGTCCGACACCGCCATCTCGGCGCTGCCGAGCACGATCTGCACCTCGACGGGTATGTTCATGATCAGCGACGAGTTGGGGCCGGCGGGCATCGCCAGATCCGGCTGCGCCGGGCGCTGCTGCTCTTCTTCGTGCAGCACGCCGCGCAGCTCCTCTATCGCCCGGTTGAGCTGATCCTGCGACGAACTCTGGTCCAAGGCGGCTTGCGTCATCGTCTTCTCCAACTCTCCCCGGTCCGCGGCCTATCGGCCGGCGACCAGACTTTCCATCATGTCCTGTCCGGCGTCGAACGGATGCCTGACGCGGACCGTGTAATTCTGCCCCAGCTTGCCGAACTCGCAGACGAACAGCGTCTTCTGCCGAGCCGACAGCTTGGCCTGCGACTGCGCGTCGCCCTGGAACTCGATCACCTGCCCGGCCTGCAGGCCGGCGATCTGCCCGAGCGTCATGCGGCCGAGCGGCATCGTTGCCTGAAGTTCCACACCTGAGCGCATCACTTCCTCCCCGAAACGTTTGCGCCACCGCTCCGTCGGGCCGCCGCCCGGCGCAACGACGCCGCCGGAGCCCTTGAGCAGCAAGCGCTGCGGCATGGTCAGAACGATGGAGCCTTTGCCGGCAGACGTGGCGATGGACAGCGCGACGCGCGCGCCCGGGCCGTCGCGCAGCGCAAGCTTGCGCAGATCGGTCCCTCCGATTGCCTGCGGCACCGGCAGCACAAGCTCGAACTGGCCGTCGCCGGCCTCCGCGAACGCCTGGGCGATCTCCGTGAAGATGCGCGACGCCACCACGGTCTCGGTCGGCGACAGGTCGCGGCGGATCGGCGCCACGGCGATTCCCGGATCGCCGCCGAACAGCATGCTGATCACCAGCGCCACCGCGTCGGCGTCCATCGACATCACCAGCGCGTCGGGCGATGCGGTCGAGGCGGCGACAGTCATCGCGTGGCCGTCGCCCTCCGGCTTCGCCTCCGCCATACGCGCCAGCTCGAGGGCGGTCACCTCAAGGCCGAATTCCAGGGCGAGATTGGTCTTCAATCCCTCGCGTATCCTCGGCAGCGCCTTCTCGATCAGGCGGCGCGCCGCCTCCGTCACGCGGCCCGGCTCGCCGGTCTCGCCGACCAGCCTCTCGATGATATAGGCCTGCATTTCCTGGGGGCTGGTGGGAACCGGGCTCATGGCGTCACGCGGCCTTCTTCTCGCCGCCGGCGTTCATGGTGCTTTGCTCGACCGAGTCGATCGACGGCCGCTCATAGGCCGAGATCGTCTTGCGGCCGAATTCGATCGCCACCTGCGGCAGCGCGCCGTTCATGTAGGCGAGCAGGGTCTGCTTCACGATGACGTAGAGCCGGTTCTTCTTCTCGCGCACGGTCTTCACCTTGCCGGCGATCGGGCCGACCACGCAGTAGGACATGAAGATACCGAGGAAGGTGCCGACAAGTGCGGCGCCGATCAGGCCACCGAGAATTTCCGGCGACTGGTCGAGCGCGCCCATCGCCTTCACCACGCCGAGCACCGCGGCCACGATGCCGATCGCCGGGAAGCCGTCGCCCATCGTCGTCAGCGCGTGATAGGCCTTCAGCTTGTCGGCGCGGATCGTCTGGATTTCCTCGTCCATCAGCGCCTCGATCTCGTGCGG